>Ga0105106_10003090_pt1 | contig 11944 bp, 6 predicted proteins | sample PPLLaktember2015_5_FD_79109 | JGI IMG/M metagenome (GOLD analysis project Ga0105106, IMG submission 79109) | Freshwater sediment microbial communities from Prairie Pothole Lake near Jamestown, North Dakota, USA - PPLs Lake P8 Core (1) Depth... | ecosystem: Environmental > Aquatic > Freshwater >...
AAGGGTCATGTTGTATCTCTTGCCGCTCATTCTGCTCAGCGTGTTCTCTCTTCCTGTGCTCGCGCAGAAAGTCGGCAGCACATCGATGCAATTTCTGAAAGTCATGCCCTGCGCCCGGGCAACAGCCATGGGCGAAGCCTACAGCGTGCTTGCTACGGGGGCCGAGGCGGTGTTCTGGAACCCCGCGGGCATCGCCGATCTCCAGAACCGCAGTACACGCACCACCGAAGCATCGCTCTCGTATGTGCGTTGGATCTTCGACACACAGCAGGGAGCGCTCGGGATCGCGACATCCCTTGGCGGTTGGGGATCGGTGGGCGTGCAGATCCAATACATTGATTTCGGCAGTATCGACGAGGCAATCTGGAGTTCGCCTTACAAAGATGATACCCAATACCCGGGTCTGACAGGCAGGACGTTTAGGCCGTTCGCATATATGGTCGGCCTGACCTATGCCTATCAGCTCACCGACAAATTCTCCACGGGTCTGACGGCGAAATTCGCTCACGAGTCTCTCTACAACGGGAGCGTTGTGGCCACGTACACCAGTCAGGGAGATGCCGTGAACGTGAATACCTGGGCGGACGGGATCATGTTCGACTTCGGTCTGCAGTACAACACGGGCTACCGGTCGATCAGGCTTGCGGCATCAGTCCAGAATTTTGGACCCAATGTCACCTATACCAAGAAGGCGGATGCGTCCCCCGTGGATTACGAACCCGAGACCAATGCGATCCCCCTTGCGCTGCGGGTCGGGATCGCCGCCGATATCGCCGGTCCGAACCCACTGCTCCTGGAAAGCACGGAGCACCGGCTCAGCGCGGCCTTCGATTTATTCCAGCCGAACGACTATGAACAGCAGGCGCATATGGGCGTTGAATATGAGTTCGCCGGCATCGTGGCATTCCGCGGCGGATACAAGTTCAACTATGATGCGGATGGAATTACGGCGGGCGTGGGTGTCAAACAAAACGTCGCCGGAGCACAGCTCTCCGTCGACTATAGCTACGGCGCCCTCGAGTTCCAACTTGGCAATGTCCACCGCATTAGCATAGGAGCGGGATTCTAATGAGACGGTCATTGAATGTATACGTAATTGCCGCGGTTGTGTTCCTCTGCGTGTCCGGGGTGCAGATGCTCTTTGCACAAGGATATGATACTCCCCTCAACATCCAGGGTTTGCACCGCACTACGCTCCAGTCAGCCGCGTCACGCGGAGCCGGCGGAATCTCCATCGGCCTGCACAATAACGTCTCGTTGATGTTCACCAATCCTGCCATGCTCCAAAACCTGGAGAGAATCCAGGTGTCCGTCGGCGCCGTGTACCAGAACTCCTATACGAAACAGGATCAGCTCTATGGAGGACTACAAACGCATTCCGCCTTCAACCTGTTGACTTCGGCTGTGACGGGGCGCATCAGCGATCCGGACACGATTCTGGGGACGCCCACCGCGGGCGATACCGTGCAGCGGCCGTTTGACGACATCGGCCCGAATTGGACTCGCTCCAATACACGAACAGCTCCGATGCAGGCGTTCATCGCTGTGCCGTTTACCTTCGAAGAAATCAAGATCGTTGCGGGACTCGGCGTAGTCGAGTACGCGAATTTCGACAGGTTCTACCAGAACAACAACTGCTTCTCCCCGTCTGTCCTGTCGGTGCTGAACGGGACGATTTCAACGAGAGACCTGGGCTCGAATCCATACCACACCCAGTGGTATCAATACTACCAGCAGCGCGACGGCTCGATATACGGCTACGGGGGTGCTGTCTCCGCCGGCATTCTCGCGAATCTGACTGTAGGCATCAGCGGATTGCTCTTGAAGGGTACGGTGGATGACCTTGAGGCGCGTGTGGGTCGCGGACTCATGACGTTCTACAACAATTACCTGAGACTCTCGAAGAATGATGTCACCAGCTACTCGAAAACCGGGACGTCAGAATTCAGCGGCGCGGAATTCACGATGGCAGCGAAATACAGCGGCCGGTTTTACGAATTCGGAGTTGCAGTCAAGCCGCCGACCACCATCATACGGAAGTACTCCAGCGAAATGCGCATCGACTCGGTGACGGCGGTCAGCGCCCTGAATCATCGCGTGGATTCTCTCCATACCGTCTGGACTTCCTCCCCAGCCGGCGAAGACAACCTGAAGCTGCCCTGGCGGGGAACAGTTGGCCTTTCGGTGAAGGTGAGCGACCGTCTCACGGTCGGCCTTGGGTATGAGATCCGTTCGTATGCGCTGGCCGTCCACACGGGTGCTGATGGAGTGGGATCGAACCCTTGGTTGTCTGCTTCGTTGTGGCAGGTCGGTGCCGAATTCAGGGCAAACGACTGGCTGACACTCCGCGGCGGAGTGCGCGAGGATCATGAAGCGTATGAGCCGCTGTCGAATGCTATCCGCGGAGAAGCAGTGAAATATGCCGTGTATTCACTTGGTCTTGGTATCGGATATGCCAATGTGAATTTCAACCTGGCATATGAATATGCCGACATGAAGTACGTCGACACGTGGTCCAACGCCGCAAGCGTGAACCGCGAGCTGCGCGGCAATGTTGTGGCCGACGTTTCGTACGATCTGCCCTGGTAATCGGTGCTGGCACGCGATGGGCAACTGATAGGTATGCGATGGGCAACTGATGCCTGACATAGGAGTCGGCAAAAAGGTCGGGCAGAAGAAAGCCGGCAAGAACTTTATGCAGCAAAGACTTGGGAAAACCGCCTGGAATGATCACCTGACAAAAAAGCCTGACATGAAAACCAGAGAAGAAAGCCTGGGAGGAGAGCCTAAAAAAAGAGCCTGGGGTTTTGCCCAGACTCATTGTCTGAGCGTGAGTCGGCCTGAAAGGTCCAAGCATTTGCAGAAATACGCAAGGATGTGGCTTGTTTTGGGCCTGGTGGCCGTAGCCCAGGGGATGGTCTGCGCCCAGGATACCGCCTCAATCGCATGGGACCTCACAGCCAATAGCAATTTGTCACGGACGATGGGCGCAATCACGGGTCTACCGGAACGATTCTCCTATTCAGCCTCCGATTCCACCTTGAATCTCCAGGTCAGGGACTATTCGGCCGGCGGCGGGGGCCAACGGCTGAATCTCGGCCAGAAGACCTGGCCATATGAGACCGGCGAAAACGCCGGCAGGTTTGTGCAGTTTGCTGTCGCCCCCGCCACAGGGAAGTTACTCCGGATTACCTCGCTCACACTCGACATTGGCGGGGGCGGCACTAGTACAATGGGTGCTTCGATCTCCTGCGCCATCGATTCGACCTTTTTGTTCCGCACGGTTTTGCAGCGCGCTGAAAACCTCCCGAACAATGGCTGGTTGGCCCCTTCACCAGCCGCTGACCTGAACGCGGAAGTGCACAGTGCGCAATCGTTCTATGTCCGGATCTCTCCCTGGTACAACAGCACGAATGCATCCACCTCGAAGTATCTGTATCTTCGTAACGTCGTCATCACCGGAGTCACAACCACCGAGGATACGACGGGCGTTCCGGCAGTGACGACCGGGGCGATTTCAAATATCAGCCCTACGTCCGCCACCGGCGGCGGCAACGTGCTCTGGGACGGCGGGTTGCCCGTCACGGCACGCGGGGTCTGCTGGAGCGCATCACCACTTCCGACAATCCAGAACGAAACGACATCGGACGGTGGCGGCACCGGGGCATACACGAGCATGCTGACCGGACTTACCGAAGGAACCCTGTACTACGTGCGTGCTTATGCAACGAACAGCATAGGCACCGGTTATGGAAACGAACGAACATTCATCGCCAGTTTTCCCGCGCCACAGCAACTTGCTTTCCCGAGCGCCGAAGGGTACGGCAAACATACCGTCGGCGGACGCGGAGGCGTGGTGTATGAAGTGACGAACCTGGACGACAGCGGACCGGGAAGTCTTCGCGCGGCGGTGCAGGCTAGCGGACCCCGAACAGTGGTGTTCCGCGTGTCGGGAACAATCGTCTTGAATTCGAGTCTCACGATCAGCAATCCTTTTATCACCATTGCGGGTCAAACCGCACCGGGAGACGGAATCTGCATCCGCAAATATCCCCTCATCGTCAATGCGAATCAGGTAATCATCCGGTACCTGAGAGTGAGGCTGGGTGACGAGAGCGGGGGAGAATACGACGCGATGAGCGCCCGATGGTACAGGAACATCATCATCGATCACTGCTCGGCGAGTTGGAGCCAGGACGAGACCTTCTCATTCTACTGGTGTGACAGCATCACTGTTCAATGGTGCCTCATCACTGAAAGCCTGTACAACTCCAGTCATCCCAAGGGGCCCCACGGCTACGGCGGGATATGGGGCGGAACGAACTCGACCTATCACCACAATCTCTTTGCGCACCATTCCAGCCGGAATCCCCGGTTTGGCGCAGGCGTCGGTAACACCGATCACAGGAACAACGTCATCTACAATTGGGGCTTCAACAGTGCCTATGGCGGCGAGGCCTACGACACGTCATGGGGAAGCGCGCTCTCCACCATCAACATGGTGGCGAACTACTACAAACCGGGTCCGGCGACGAAATCGGGTGTGCGCTACAGAATCATCAACCCCTCCAAAACCGTTGTGACAGGTTTCGGCTATTGGCATGTGAGCGGCAACGCTGTCGAGGGATATCCAACCGCCACGGCGGACAACTGGACTTACGGGGTGCAGGGGCCAACCGTCGCGGAGAAGACAGCGATGCGCTCTGACGTCCCATTTCCACATTGCCCCATCATCCAGCAATCCGCAGAAGAAGCTTACGCCTCAGTCCTTGCAAGCGCCGGAGCAATCCTTCCGAGGAGGGATTCGGTGGACCTGCGCGTGCTCAACGAAGTGTCCACCGGAACGGCGACGTATGAAGGACCGACGTACAGGGCGACCCAAGGGTTCCCGTCATCTGCACCCACAACGGGCATCATTGATTCGCAAACTGATGTCGGGGGATGGCCCCCGCTCAACTCAATGCCGGCCCCGCTCGACACGGACCACGATGGGATGCCGGACATCTGGGAGAACAGTCACGGCTTGAGTCTGTCTGATCCCTCAGACCGCAATATTGTCGGTCCGGACGGATACACGAATCTGGAGACCTATCTGAACCTCATCGGGGTTGTCGTGGGTGTCGATGATGAGGCCGGACTCCCGGAATCGGTGCTCCTCTATCCAAACTATCCGAATCCTTTCAATCCCACAACAACCATAGAATTCACGCTCCGGAGTGGGGTTCCCGGTTTAGATGTCCGCGGACCGGGGGAGATGTGGGTAAAGCTGTCCGTGTACGATATGCTCGGCCGGCAGGTGGAGGTGCTGTTGAACGAACCAAAGGAACCGGGAAACTACGCGGTGACATGGAATGCAGGGGGGCTATCGAGCGGTGTGTATTTCAGTGACCTTGAATCGGGGGGAACCCGGCTGTGGGGGAAGATGCTTCTCCTTAAATAAGGGGATGTTGAAGTTGCGTTTCTCTACGGATGCTTGTATTATGGCTTGGGTCTGACTGCCGGCCTTCTTCCAGGTCCGTGTGCTGACCTTCTTCCTGGAAAGACTGCTTCCTGAAATAGAAACCCTTCGTTCTCACTATCCTGGAGTGCACTCCAATGAGCATTCTTGAACCCCTCGATTGGATAGTCCTTTTCGGCTACTTCGGCCTCATCATCGGGATTGTCATTTGGGTTTCGAAGAAGCAGAAAAACACCACTGACGGCTATTTCCTTGCAGGCAGGGAATTGGGGTGGTTCATCATCGGGGCGTCCATCTTCGCTTCGAATATCGGATCGGAGCATCTGGTTGGACTGGCGGGATCGGGGGCTACGGACGGCGTCGCAATGGCGCACTACGAACTTCACGCATGGTGCCTGCTGGTTCTTGGATGGGTGATGGTGCCGTTCTACATGCGTTCCCATGTGTTCACCATGCCTGAATTTCTCGAACGCCGGTTCTCGCCGACCGCACGCACAGTGCTTTCGGTAATCTCGCTCGTTGCGTATGTCCTGACGAAGATCGCAGTCGGTATCTTTGCCGGCGGTGTTGTGTTCTCAGTCCTTTTACCTGAAATGAATGTCGCCGGTCTCGATGCTTTCTGGATCGGATCGATACTTGTTGTCGTGATCACCGGGCTGTACACGATTGTCGGCGGCATGACTGCGGTTGCGTATACCGAGGCAATCCAGACAATCATCCTGATCATCGGTTCGGCGCTTGTGACGATATTCGGGTTGCAGGCACTGGGCGGATGGTCGGAGTTGCGCGCAATCGTTCCTTCGGAGATGTTCAACCTCTGGAAGCCGCTGGTACCGGCAGGAATGGAAGGCACCTGGGCGCCCGTCAAGACCTCCACCCAGATGGCGTGGTACTTCAACGACGCCTACCCATGGATCGGAATGCTTTTCTGCGCCCCGATCATCGGCCTGTGGTACTGGTGCACAGATCAGTACATTGTGCAGCGTGCTCTGACCGCGAGGAATGAGACTCAAGCTCGCCGCGGGACTATTACCGCAGCATTCTTCAAGCTCTTGCCGGTCTTCATTTTCATCATCCCAGGCATTATCTGCTACGCCCTCGCAGTCTCCGGAAAGATACCTGCCTTCCAATCTCTGTTGATCGGCCCCGACGGCAATGTGATCCGCGAAAATGCACAGCAGGCATTCCCGCTGATGGTCGCAAACGTTCTACCCGTCGGCATTCGCGGGTTGGTCGTGGCAGGCCTTCTTGCGGCGCTGATGAGTTCTCTGGCGGGCGCTTTCAATGCGTGCGCGACGCTCTTCACCATCGACTTCTACGGACGCCTGCGTCCCGCCACCACCCAGGCACGGCTCGTATGGGTGGGACGCGTGGCAACCGCTGTCATGGTGCTTATCGGCCTCCTCTGGATCCCTGTCATTCGGGGTGGACGGGGACTGTATGACTACCTGCAGGGCATGCAATCGTACCTCGCACCGCCGATCTTTGTGGTCTTCTTCCTTGGTGTCTTCCACAAACGGCTGAATGCCAAGGGCTGCCTGTCGGCTCTGATTGTGGGATTCACCCTTGGGATACTTCGGCTGGCAGTGGACACACCAGTGAAACTCATCGATGGGTTCCAGTACACGGACGGCTCGTTTCTCTGGATCGTAAACCACATCTTCTTCCAGTACTACAGCATTATCATCCTGCTCGTCTCTGCGGCCGTGATGGTGGTGGTGAGCTACATGACCGAGCCCCCGTCCTACGAAAAGATCAGCGGGTTGACATATGCAACCAGAACTGAGGCCGACAAACGCGCGACCCGCTCTTCCTGGGCCACGATGGATGTTGTGCTGTCGTGTTTAGTCCTGGTGTTGATACTTGCGGCTTATCTCTATTTTGTCGGTTGATCCGGCCGGGGGACGGCACACATGAGCAACTTCGTCCTTGGCCTGGATTTCGGGACCAACTCCTGCCGCGCGCTCCTCGTGGATCTCAGCGACGGCCGCGAGCTCGCGAGTTCGGTCTTTGCGTATCCATCCGGAGAAGCGGGAGTCATTGTCGATCCCGCCGATCCGAACCTGGCCCGGCAGAATCCCGCGGATTACCTCCTTGGCATTGAATACACCGTGCGCCAGGTCATCGGCGAAGCACGGCGCACTCTTGCTGATTTCTCGCCTGACGAGGTTGTGGGCATCGGCGTCGACACCACCGGAAGCAGCCCAATGCCGGTCGACTCCTATGGCATGCCGCTCTGCTTCGACGAGCGCTTCAAGGATAACCCCGCCGCAATGGTCTGGCTCTGGAAGGACCACACGAGTTTTGCAGAAGCCGCCCGCATTACCGGGCTGGCAGCGAAGATGCGCCTCCGGTACCTGGCGAAAATCGGAGGCACCTATTCGTCGGAATGGTTCTGGAGCAAGATCCTGCGCCTCAAGGACACTGCGCCGGAAGTCTACGAAGCAACCGCAAGCGTTGTGGAAGTGTGCGACTGGATTCCCGCGCTTCTGACCGGTGAGACCATGCCCGGCATAATCCGTCGGAGCGTCTGTGCCGCCGGACATAAGGCGATGTTCAGCCGTGAATGGGGCGGGCTGCCGGACGAAGAGTTCCTCGAAGCCCTCTCTCCGGGCCTCGGGCAACTGCGGGCGAAGCTCTACGATGAGGCTGCGACGTCTGATTGCCGTGCAGGCTACCTTGCGCCCGCCTGGGCGAATGCCCTCGGACTTTCGGAAAAGACCGCCGTCGCTGTCGGAGCTTTCGACGCGCACATGGGCGCCGTCGGCGCTGGCGTCTCTCCCGGAACGCTCGTAAAGATCATAGGGACCAGCACCTGCGACGTGATGATCTCTCCCCATGATCAGCAGCTGCAGGACATTCCGGGCGTGTGCGGGATCGTCGATGGGTCTGTCATCAATGGTTACTTTGGCATCGAGGCAGGGCAGTCTGCAGTCGGCGACATCTTTCTCTGGTTCGTGAACAATCTGGTGCCTGAATCGTACGGGTCGACACCCGACGAACGTTTCCGGCAGCTCGAACTCGCGGCAACTCAGCTGAAACCTGGAGAGAGCGGGCTGCTCGCGCTTGACTGGAACAACGGGAACCGCACAATACTCGTGGATGTGCGGCTCACTGGACTGCTTCTCGGTCAGACTCTGCACACCCGTCCTCACGAGATTTACCGCAGTCTGATAGAGGCAACGGCATACGGCGCCCTCGTGATCATCGACCGCATCGAAGAGTACGGAGTACCCATCAGGGAGATTGTCAACTGTGGTGGGCTGGCTGTGCGCAGCCCTTTATTGATGCAGATATACGCCGACATCACCGGGCGTCCGATGAAGGTCTCGCGCAGCGAACAGACTCCGGCGCTGGGTGCGGCGATTTTCGGGGCGGTGGCTGCGGGGAAAGAGGCCGGAGGATATGCCACAGTTGAAGATGCCCAGCGGACGATGACGGGCACACGGACCACGTACCTTCCCGATCAGGACGCCCACGCGGTGTATGCACGCCTGTATGCGCTCTACCACCAACTCCACGATGCCTTTGGCACACCCAGGTGGTCGGGCGGACTGTACAACGCGATGAAGGACCTGCTGACACTCAGAGACGAAGTCCGGAAGGCTACATGATGCTGCCCCAACTGCAGAGAAAAAACGTCCGGAGGGCCATATGATGCTGCCACGCCTCCGGAAGGAAGTTGCTGAAGCAAACAAGAGTCTTGTTAGGCTGGGATTGGTCACGCTCACCTGGGGAAACGTGAGCGGGTTCGACCGCGGGAGGGGACTTGTGGTGATCAAGCCGAGCGGCGTTCCATACGCTGCTCTGAAACCGGCAGACATGGTGATAGTGGATCTCCAGGGTAAGGTGGTCGAAGGACGGCTCAAGCCATCGTCAGACACGCCGGCGCACGTCGAGCTCTACCTCAGCTTTGCCGATATCGGCGGCATCACCCATACCCACAGTACGTGCGCAACCGTCTTCGCCCAGGCGAAGAGAGAGATTCCGTGTCTCGGCACGACGCATGCGGACCATTTCCGGGGCGCCGTGCCCGTAACGCGGTTGCTCTCCGAGCTTGAAGTGGAATATGATTATGAACGGAACACGGGGAAGGTGATCGTGGAACGGATGCGCGGAGTTGACCCCGTGTCAATGCCTGCTGTGCTTGTGGCGGGGCATGGGCCCTTCTGCTGGGGCGTGAATGCCGGGGAATCGGTCGTCAACAGTGTAGCCCTTGAGCGGGTGGCGGAGATGGCTCTCGCCGTCTATCGCTTGAACCCCGAAGCGCGGCCACTCCCCGCTTATGTGGCGGAGAAGCACTTCGGCCGGAAGCACGGCCCGGATGCATCATACGGACAGAAAAAACGATAAGGACCACTCTATGCAGAATGTTCCCGTTGTCACGCTCGGCCTGGTGGCGGTCAGCCGCGACTGTTTCCCGATTGAGCTCTCGCGTCAGCGACGGAAGAAAGTAGCGGCAGCTTGTGCGGCGAAGAAGATCCCGATTGTTGAAATCGAGACAGTCATCGAAAATGAACAGGATGCGTTGAAGGCTCTCGACGAGATGTCGCAAAAGGGCGTGAACGCCATGGCCGTCTACCTCGGGAATTTCGGTCCAGAAGGGCCCTCGGCGATGCTGGCGCAGAGATTCGCAGGGCCGGCCATGTTCGTTGCCGCGGCTGAGGACACCGGAAACGATCTGATCAACGGCAGGGGTGATGCCTATTGCGGAATGCTCAGCGTCTCGTACAGCATCGGCCTGCGCCGCCTGAATCCTCACATTCCCGAGTATCCTGTCGGTGATCCTGAGGATATTGCGGCCATGATCGGCGAATTCATCCCCGTTGCGCGCGTGGTGATCGGCGTGCGGAATCTCAAGATCATCTCGTTCGGACCGCGGCCCTTCGATTTCCTTACCTGTCATGCCCCGATCCAGCCGTTGCACGACCTCGGGGTGGAGATCATGGAAAACAGCGAGCTGGACCTCCTGGACATCGTGCAGGCGCAGAAAGATTCTCCCGAGGTCCAAAAGATCGTGCAGGAGATGACGGGTGAATTGAAAGACGGAAACACATATCCGGAACTCCTCGTGAAACTCGCGCAGTACGAGTTTGCCCTGGAGCGATACATGCAGGCGCATCTCGGTGCCGCAAAGTACTGCGCCTTTGCAAACAAGTGCTGGCCGGCGTTTCAAAAATACTTCGGACATGTGCCGTGCTTCCTGAACTCACGCCTCGCGGCCAGGGGTGTCCCGGTAGCCTGTGAAGCAGACATCTACGGCGCATTGAGCGAATACATGGCCGTGTGCGCGACCGAAGTCCCTCCGGCGATTCTGGACATTAACAACACCGTGCCCAAGGACATGTACGAGGAGAGCAGGGCAGAGGTCGGAAGTTATCAGCTGACGGATCTCTGGATGGGCTTCCACTGCGGGAATACCTCCTCCGCCTGCATCATCAACCCCGTGATGCAGTATCAGATGATCATGCACCGGTTACTGGAGCCCGGGAAAGAGCCGAATATCACTCGTGGGACAGTGGAGGGTCAGATCAAGGCAGGTCCGATTTCCGTTTTCAGGATGCAGGCAACGAGTGCTGCAGAACTCCGCGCTTATGTGGCCAACGGCGAAGTGCTCGCCATCAACCCCAAATCGTTCGGATGCATCGGAGTCTTTGCCATCCCTGAGATGGGCCGGTTCTACCGTCACGTGCTGATCGAGAAGCGCTTCCCGCACCACACGGCGATTGCATTCAAACATGCGGGGAAGACCCTGTTCGCGGCGAGCCGGATGCTCGGAGTGAGCGAGGTTTTCTTTAATTTACCAAAGGGTGCCTACTACCCGTCGGAGAATCCATTTTAGGGGTACATCGGGTCTGACCCCAACCGATTGATAATTGTCGATAGTCTATTGTCTATTGACTATTGGCTCTGTCCTACCGCCTTACGCCTTGATCCACCCCTTCTCCAGATACCACGCAATCGTCTGCTTGATCCCTTCTTCCGCGCCGATCTGTTGCTCGTACCCAAAGTCGCGCTTCGCCTTGGACGAATCGCACGTCCAGTAATCCTGCACCATGTCCTTGGCTTTCTCAAAGTTTATCAGCGCCGGCTTCGAACTGAACAGCGAAAAGAATTCCGCAAATGCGGAAACTGTGTAAATACCCCATTCCGGTATCTTGACTGTGAGCGCCTTCCGCCCCAGGACCTTGCGCGAAATTTTCCCGATCTCATCCCAGCCATACACGCGGCTGCTGGATATGAAATAGAGCTGTCCCACTGCAGCGGGGCTCTCTCCTGCCATGATAATGCCGCGAACAACATCGCCGACGTGCAACAGGCTCACGTATTTTACGTTGAACCCCGCGACGGGCTGGATGCCACCCCGCATTGTCCGGAAGAATTCTAGTATATCCTTGTCCCGTTGCCCGTACACGGCTGGCAGGCGCAGAACGGTGACCGGCACGCGATCCTTTGCAGCAAGCACGATTTTCTCTGCGGCCAGCT
>Ga0105106_10003091_pt1 | contig 11943 bp, 18 predicted proteins | sample PPLLaktember2015_5_FD_79109 | JGI IMG/M metagenome (GOLD analysis project Ga0105106, IMG submission 79109) | Freshwater sediment microbial communities from Prairie Pothole Lake near Jamestown, North Dakota, USA - PPLs Lake P8 Core (1) Depth... | ecosystem: Environmental > Aquatic > Freshwater >...
GCCGCCACCTTCGCGGGCTCCTTGGACATCAGTTCCCAATGGACCACGGGGCTTCCCATCTCAGGTCTCCTTCAGGTGTCCGTCGAGCCGGTGCACGGTCTGGCTCCAGCCCTGTTTCATCCCCTTCAGCATGCTCTGCGCTTCCGCGCCCGGCCCGCTCGCCACCGCATTGAGCGTGAGCGTGGTCCTGCCGGCGCGCTCGGTGAAGCTCACGTCGATCACCTCGTCCAGGCGCTTCACGCCCTTGTCGTCGTCGGCGCTGCAGGCGATCACCAGCCGCTCGTTCGGCACGACCTCGCGGTAGGCGCCGCGAACCCAGTAGTCCTTGCCTTCGGGCGAGCGCATGCACAGGCGGAACACCCCGCCCGGCCGCGGGTCGACCTCGGCCGAGTGCACGCTGAAGCCCTTCGGGCCGAACCAGCGCGAGAGCTGCTCGGCGCGCGTCCAGGCCTCGAAAACGCGGTGGGCCGGCGCGTCGAACACGCGCCGCAGATCTACCCTGGTCTCCATCGGCTCAGTTGCTCTCCGCGATCGCCTTGAGGTTGGCGAGTCCCGCCTCGAAGTCGCGGCCAACCATCGCGTCCATGTCGACGAAGAGGCCGATCAGCCTGGAGAGGAACGGCGCCGGGCCCTGCATGTCCCAGGTGACGTCGGTCGCCTCGCCCTTGCGCTGGAGGGAGAACTCCACCATGTTGTGCGCCTCGAAGGGCTTGCTGAAGTCGAGCGTGATCCTCACTTTCGAGGGCGCCGCGGCTTCCACGATCTCCATGCGGCCCTGGCCGACCTCCCGGTTGCCTTCCCACTGGTAGACCTTGCCCTGGATCGAGCGCTTCATCGCCGGGTCCTTCTTCTCGTAGGGCGACCAGGCGCCCCAGCGCTCGAAATCGGCGATGTGCCGATAGATGCGCTCGGGCGAAGCCTGGATGCTGACGGCGCGCTGCACGCGGAAGACGTCCGGGCGCGTCGCCGCGACGGCGAGCACCGCGCCGGCGAGGACGAGCACGCCGATGGCGACGAACCTGATCACAGGTCCACCATCACGTTGAAGCCGCCCCAGAACATGCGCTTGCCGTCGAAGGGCATCGTGCTCATGTCCATCATCGGCGCCAGGCGCTTGTCCTTCATCACCTTCTTGTTGACGCCGTCGCGATGCTTGCGCGACTTGTAGACGATCCACGAGAAGAACACCGTCTCGCCGGGCTTCATCTTCACGGCCTGCGGGAACGAGGTGACCTTGCCCGGCTTCACGTCGTCGGCGACGCACTCGCGGAACTCCAGCGCGCCGTGCTCGCGCCAGATCTTCCCGGCCTTGCGCGCCATCCGGCGGTAGGCCTGCACCTTCTTCTTCGGCACCGGCACGACGAATCCGTCCACGTACATGGCTTTCTCCTTTATGCGGGTTTCAGGTAGTCATCGAGCTTCGCGAGCGACTCGGTCCAGCCGCGCCGATGGTTGTCGCGCACCGTCTCGTCGAAGAGCTGCTCGAGGCGGAAATCGAGCTCGGTGCCCCCGGCCGCGGCCCTGAAGGTGATCGTCACCAGCGACTCGCGCTCGGGCGTGCTGTTGGGCCAGGTCCAGGTGAAGGCGAGCCTGCGGTTCGGCACCACCTCCCTGTAGACGCCCTGCACCTCGTGCGCGCGTCCGTCCGCGCCGCCGAAAACGATGCGGAAGCGCCCGCCCACGCGCACGTCGAGCTCGGCCAGCGACACCGGGTCGTGCCCGCCCGGCCCCCACCAGCGCCTTATCGCTTCCGGGTCGGTCCACGCGCGGTAGACCTTTTCCGGGGCGACCGGATAGAGGCGGTTGAGCGTGAGGAAAGGCCTTTCCTTGATCTCCATGACTGCAGCTCCTCTTGCTGGTACAGGTAGCGGGCGAGCGAATCGAGCTTGTCGCTCCAGAACTTCTCGTAGCGCGACATCCATGCCGCGGCGGCCTGCATCGGCGCGGCGGAGAGCTCGCAGCTCACCACCCTGCCCTCCTTCTCGCGCGCGATCAGCCCGGCGTCCTCGAGCACCTTGAGGTGCTTCATGAACCCGGGGAGCGACATGCCGTGTGGCGCGGCGAGCTCGCTCACGCCAAGGCTCCCGCCGGCGAGCGCGTCGAGGATGCCGCGGCGCGTGGCGTCGGCGAGCGCGGCGAAGACGGTGTCGAGCGCGTCGTCCGAATACTTAACCATTGGGTTTACTATCAGCCAACCCGCCGGCGCTTGTCAAGCGAGCGCCTGGAAAGCCTCCATTACTTCTGTAACAGTGGCGGGCCGGACCACGCGGGCACGCTCTTTTCCATCCTTCAGGAAGACAAGCGTCGGCCAGAGCTTGACGCCGAAGGCGCGGCCCAGCCGCCTCCCGCTCGCGTCCGCCACCTTGATGTGGCGTACGCTCGCATGCTCGACGAACGCCTGCGCGATGTAGGGCTGGGCGCGGCGGCAGTAGCCGCACCAGGGGCTGCCGAACTCGAGGACCGTGGCGCCGGGCAGCGCCTCGACCTCCGCGCGCCTGGGCTCCGCCGCCGCGTACTCGGTCTGCATCCCCATTCCTTGCTTCAGAGTCACCAGCCGCGAATGCGTTCCCAGCGCTCCTCGACGCGCCGCGAGCCGCGCACCACGTGGTAGGCGGCGTGCTGCGCCCCGGTGGCGCACGCATGGTTCGGCAGGATGCGCACCAGCGTCCCGACCGGCAGGTGCGGCATGCGTCCAGCCTCGCCCGAGCGGTGCGCGAGGATGCCGTGCTCCTGGTTCGCGTCCGCCACAATCACCCCGTCGAGCGGCCGGCCGTCGGCGTCGCACGCCAGGCCGTAGCCCTGGTCGAGCGGCTGCGCCGCCGTGCCGCGGTCGCGCGACATGGCCATCCAGCCGGCATCCGTGATCGCCCAGCCCTTGTCGCGCTGGTGGCCGATGACGGTGGCGAGCACCGAGAGCGCGATGTCCTCGACCCGGCACACCGAGATCCCTGCCATCACCAGGTCGAAGAACACGTACACCCCGGCGCGCACCTCGGTCACGCCTTCCAGGTGCCTCGCGAAGTGCGCGGTCGGCGTCGAGCCGACGCTGACGACGGAAGCAGATGCTTTTTCCCGTTTCAATGTTTCGGAAGCAACCACGACGGCACGCCGCTCCCTTTCCGCGACTTCGGCGATCGCCTCGGTGCTCCTGCAGTTGTAGGAGCTCCCCGCGTGCGTCATCACGCCGCGCAGGTTCTTCACCGCGCGCCCGAGCTCGGCGAGGCCGGGATCGTCCGGCTTCACGCCGGCGCGATGTCCGTCACAGTCGACCTCGATCAGGCAAGGCAGGTCGGAAACGAATCTCGCCTGCTCGAGGTTGTCGAGCACCACGGTCAGGTCGACGCCGCGGCGCCTGAGGTCCTGCACGTGCCGGACCTTGTTGGGGGCGAGGCCGACGGCGTAGAGGATGTCGCGCACGCCTCTCGCGGCGAAGTACTCGGCCTCGGCGAGCGTGGAAACCGTGATGCCGCCGGGCTGCCCCTCGAGGCAGCGCTTCGCCACCTCGTCGCACTTGGCGGTCTTCACGTGCGGGCGCAGCGCGACCCCCAGCCCGCCCAGCCGCGCGCGCAGCCGCGCGACGTTCGCCTCCATGATGGAGGCGTCGAGCACCAGCGCCGGCGTTTCCAGCTCATTCAAAGTCATGGAAGAGCTTCTCCAGCGTGCGCTCCTCGCGCAGCGGCGGCGGCGTTCCCTCCGGCCGCTTCAGGCCGACGCGGTTGTGCCAGAAGGTGTCGACCTCGACGCGCGCGGTGCCGACGAGGTCGAATGCCGAGCCGGCGACGAACAGCACCCCCTGCGGCCGCAGGTTCAGCTCGACCATCGCCATCTTGTACGGCGCCGGATGCGGCTTGTAGTAGCCCGCCCGCTGCGCGGTGACGACGACGTCGAACTCCACCCCGACGCGCTTCGCCGCGATGCGCCCCAGGCGCTGCGAACAGTTCGTGACCACGCCGAGCCGGTACGTCTTCGCCAGCCGGTGCAGCACCGGCAGAGCGTCCTCCCAGGGCTCGAGCGTTTCCCACGCCGCCTCGAGGTCCTGCTGCAGAGCCTCGGGCAGCCCGGCGCGCCGCGCGGCGATGCGCACCAGCGACTCGTAAGGCTGGTACTCGCCGCAGCCGTAGGTCATCCTGAGGTACTCGTCGCGCCAGCGCCGCCCCTTCGCCTCGTCGCCAGCGACGCGGTTCCACACCGACCAGGAGTCGATGAGTCCCGTGAGCAGGTCGAACAGCACCGCGGCGTAGCGCCTCTTCATGTGGCGATGCGCGCGATCTCGGCCTTCAGCGCCGCGACCTCCGCCTCGAGGCGTGTGATCCGCTCCTCGAGCGTCGCCGTCCCCGCCGCCGCCGGAGACTCCTGCTGCGGCGTGCCGCTCAGGAGATGCGCCCAGCGGTTTTCCCGAGCGCCCGGAAGCCGGGGCAATTCGGCGACCAGGGGCCCCGTCGGCCGGGCAGCCAGCTCGTCGAGGAAGCCCTGCACCGCGGAGATGTCGGAGAACTTGTGCAGCCTTTCGCAGCTGATGCGCAGCTCGCCCGCGGTCTGCGGGCCGCGCAGCATGAGGGAAGCCAGCAGTGCCACGGACTGGGCCGGAACCTGCAGCACCCGGTCGAGGTTGTGCGAATAGCGCGCGACCCGGCTGCCGCTCGTTTCCATGACCAGGTTGAGGCGCTTCAGGTTGTCGATGCCCGCCTGGACCTCGGCATCCGCCGCTTCCATCACCGGCGAGCGGCTGGTCTTCTGGTTGCACCCGGAGACGAGCGCGTTGAGGGTCAGCGGGTACGAGTCGGGAACGGTGTGCTGCTTCTCGAACAGCGTGCCCAGGACACGCGTTTCGAGAAGCGAGAGCTCGGGAAGCGGGTTTGCCATCCGGAATTATGCGGGCGGCGGCTTGCCGTCGGAAGGGCCCTTGAGCTCGACCGCGTTGCCCTCCGGGTCGGTCAGGTAGATCGACACACCGTTGCCCTCGGCGCCAAAGCGGGACGCGATCCGGCCGACCGCGACGCCGTGCTTCTCGAGGTGCGCGACGATCGCGTCCTGATCGAAGGGCTCGACGCGCAGGCAGAGGTGGTCCAGGTTGCGGCCTTGCCCAGGATCGGCTTCCACGAGGTCGATCAAGGCGCTGCCCACGCGCAGGTGCGACATGCGCAACGCGGGCCGGTCGGCGACGTGGGCGGCGCCGAGGACGTCGCAGTAGAAGCGGCGCATCGCATCGATGTCCCTGACGCGCAGCACGACGTGGTCGATTCCCCGAAGTTTCAGCATTCGTCCTACTGATTTTGCCACTCCGAGCCACATGCGCACGCCGCTTGCTGCGCTTGGGGCTCCAGCATTGGAGGAATCTTATATGGCAAGCGATCTGCAAAACGCAGCCCGGGCGACGAAGGACCAGGCGCGCGCCGCGATGAGCGACGCGACCGACGCCGTGAGGTCTTCCCTGACAGAGCAGAAGGACGGCGCGGCCGAGAGCCTCGGAAGCTTCGCCGGCGCGCTGCGAAAAGCGGCGCAGGACGCCGGCGGCGAAAGCGAGGGCACCGCGCGCATGGCCGAGTGGGCGGCCGACGGCCTGGAGCGCGTCTCCTCCACGCTGCGCAGCAAGGACCTGAACGCCATGGTGCGCGAGGTGGAGTCGTTCGCGCGCAGCCAGCCGGTCACGTTCTTCGTCGCCGCCGCGGCGGCGGGCTTTCTCGCCTCGCGCTTCCTCAAGGCCGGCGGCGCGAAGGAGAGCGAACCGCCCTCCGGCGCCGGCGTCCATCCGAGCGACGTCTCTTCCGACATCCCTTTCTGACCGAGGAGTTTCCATGGCATCGATACCCCCCACACAGGAGCGTTCCCTCCTCAGCCTCTTCTCCGATCTCTGGCGCGAGACCACCACGCTCGTGCACGAGGAAGCGGAGCTCGCAAAAGCCGAGCTCTCCGAGAAAGTGTCGCAGGTCACGACCGGCGCCGGCGAGATCGCCGCGGGCGGCGCGATCCTCTTCGCCGGCTTCATCGTGCTGCTGCTCGCGGCGATGGGCGCGCTCGAGCTGATGCTGCCAACCGAGCACGCCATCTGGATCGCGCCGCTCATCGTCGGGCTGGTGGTCATGATCGTCGGCTACATCGCGCTCGCGCGCGGCAAGAAGCAGATGCAGGCCGAGAGCCTCGCCCCGCAGCGCACCCTGGAGTCTCTCAAGCGCGACGCAAGACTTGCAAAGGAGCATCTCAAATGAGGCACAACGGCGGAAGGAAGCCCGACGAGATCCTGGCGGAGATCGACCGCACGCGCGGGGAAATGGACCGCACGCTGAGCGCGATCGAGCATCGCCTCACCCCGGGGCAGCTCGTGGACCAGAGCATCGACTATCTGCGCAACAGCGGCGCCAACGAGTTCGTGCAGAACCTCGGCGGCGCGGCCAAGCAGAACCCGCTGCCGGTGGCGCTGGTGGGAATCGGACTGACCTGGCTGATGGCGCTCGGCCGGCAGCCGGCGCAGCACGAGGGTTTTGGATCTTCCGTGTCGGCCTCGGGGATAAAGGAACGGGCGGGCGGCATGATGCAAGGCGCATCCGAACGCATGGGATCGGCGAAGAGCCAGATAGGCGATACGGCGAGCTCGCTGCGCGACCGCGCCGGGCAGATGACGGAAACCGCCCGCGAGCAGTGGCAGCGCGCGCGCGGCGGCGTGGATTACGTCGTGCACGAGCAGCCGCTTGTGCTCGGAGCGGTCGGCCTTGCCATCGGCGCGCTGCTCGGCGGCGTCGCGCCGCGCACGCGCAAGGAGCAGGAGATGATGGGCGAAACGAGCCGCAACCTGATCGAGAAGACGAAGGCGGCGGGCGCCGGGCAGCTGGAGAAAGCGAAACAGACTGCCAAGGAAATGGCCGAGAACCTGAAGGCCGCCCAGGCGTCGCAAACGCGCAAGGAGCCGCAGTCGAGCGGCCACACCCCTGCCCCGCCGGCCACGCCGAGCGACCCGAAGCCGCCTCGGCAAGGCACGTAGTGGCCATCGCCGCCGACGCCCGCGGCCGCGAGGCGGGCCGGCCGGGCGAGATTCCTTCGCGCGGCTGGCTCGACATCGCCAGGCGGGTAAAAGGCCAGATCAAGGAAGACAGGCTCTCGATCATCGCCGCGGGCGTGGCCTTCTACGGCCTGCTCGCGGTGTTTCCGGCGCTGGTGGCGCTGGTCGGCATCTACGGCCTCGTCGCCGATCCGGCGCAGATCGAGCAGCAGGTGCGAGCGCTGAGCGCCGTGCTGCCGCCGCAGGCCTCCGAGATCCTGATGACGCAGCTCCACGATCTTGCCTCCACCGACAGGGCGGCGCTCGGCATCGGCGCCATCGCCGGCCTGCTGCTCGCCCTGTGGAGCGCCTCGGCGGCGGTGCGCACGCTGATGGAGGCGTTGAACGTCGCCTACGACGAGGAGGAAGGCCGCGGCTTCATCAGCTTCTACGCCACCGCGATCATCCTCACCCTCGGCGGCATCCTGGGCGTGATCGTCGCCATCGGCCTGGTCGTCGCGCTGCCGGCGGTGCTGGGGGTGCTCGGGCCGGGCTCGGTGGTCGAGATCATCGTCTCGATGGTGCGCTGGCCGATCCTGGCGGCGCTCGCGATCGTCGGCTTCGCGGTGCTGTACCGCTACGGCCCGAGCCGCGAGCAGCCGCGCTGGCGCTGGGTAAGCGCGGGCGCGGTGACCGCGGTGGTGCTCTGGGTCATCGGCTCGGCGCTCTTCTCGCTGTACGTCACGAAGTTCGGCAACTACAACGAGACCTACGGCGCGGCGGGCGCGGTGGTTATCCTGCTCATGTGGTTCCTGCTCTCTTCCTACGCCATCCTGATCGGCGCCGAGATCAACGCCGAGATGGAGCGCCAGACGAAGAAGGACACGACCACCGGCGGGGGCAAGCCGATGGGCAAGCGCGGGGCGTACGCCGCCGACACGGTAGGAGAGAGCCGATAGTTGTGTGGAGAATGGCGGCTCCTATCCCCGGGGAGCCGCCATGGAGATCGACAAGGAAAGAGAAAGCACGCTGGAGCAGCTCCAGGACTGGCTCGAGAAGCCGATGCTGGTCCTGTCCTCATCGGCGAGTTCGCCCTCTCCTTGACCCTCGCGCCGCAGAAGCTCGAGTACCTGCGCCGCAACTGGCTGAAAGCCCTGTCGCTTGCGCTGCCCGCGCTGCGGGTCTTCAGGCTCGCGCGCTTCCTGAGGCTTGCCCGCTTCGCGCGCGGCGTGCGCCTGGTGCGGCTGGTCGGCTCGGTGAACCGCGGCATGAACGCGCTCGGCGCGGCGCTCAGCCGCCGCGGCTTCGGCTACGTGCTCGGCGTCACGCTCATCGTCACCTTCGTCGGCGCCGCCGGCATCTACGCGCTCGAGAAGGAGGCACCGGGCGGCGGCTTCGACAGCTACGCCGCCGCGCTCTGGTGGACGGGGATGCTGCTCACCACCATGGGCTCGGAGTACTGGCCGAAAACCCCTGACGGCCGCGTGCTGTGCTTCTTCCTCGCCCTCTACGCCTTTACAGTGTTCGGCTACGTGACGGCGACCCTTGCGACGTTCTTCATCGGTCGCGATGCGGCGAGAGGGGACAGCGCGCTGCGGGAGGAGATCGCGGCATTGCGCACGGAGATTGCGAGGCGGCGCGGGTAGAATCGGCGCGTGCCGCGCCGTTCGCTTTTCCGACGCTTCCTCTGGTACTCCTTCCTGCTCGTGCTGCTCGCCGGCGCGGGCTGGACCGCGTACCTCGATTTCCGGGTGCGCAGCGAGTTCGAGGGACGGCGCTTCGCGCTGCCGGCGAGGATCTACGCGCGCCCGCTCGAGCTGCACGCGGGCCTGCGGCTGCCGAAGGAGGCGGTGGTGCGGGAGCTGCGCGACCTGGGCTACCGCGACGTGCCGCGCGAGGCGGAGTACGGCTGGTACGTGCGCACCGGCGAAGGCCTCGAGATCGCCACGCGGCCATTCGTCTTCTGGGACGGGCTGCAGGCGCCGAAGCGGATCAAGGTGACCTTCGCGGACGCGAAGGTGTCGGGCGTGACCGACGCGCAGGGAAAGAGCGTCTCGCTCGCGCGCCTGGAGCCGCTGCCGATCGGCGGCATCTATCCGGCGGGAAACGAGGACCGCGTGCTGGTGCGCCTCTCGGAAGTGCCGCCGCACTTCGTGAAGGCGCTGGTCGCGGTGGAAGACCGCAAGTTCTTCACGCACCACGGCTTCGACGTGCGCGGGCTCGCGCGCGCGGCGCTCTCGCTCTTCTCGGGCAAGCTGCAGGGCGGCAGCACGCTCACGCAGCAGCTCGTGAAGAACTTCTTCCTCACCCCCGAGCGCACGATCGAGCGCAAGGTGACCGAGCTGGTGATGGCGGTGCTGCTGGAGGCGCACTACAGCAAGGAGGAGATCCTCGAGACCTACCTCAACGAGATCTACCTCGGCCAGGACAAGGACCGCGCCATCCACGGTCTGGGGCTCGCATCGCAGTTCTACTTCGGCAAGGAAGTGCGCCACCTCACGCTCGCCGAGTCGGCGCTGCTGGTGGGCATCATCAAGGGCCCGACGCACTACGATCCGCACCGCCATCCGGCGCGCGCGCTCGAGCGGCGCAACCTGGTGCTGCGCGAGGCCAAGGAGGAAGGCTCGATCACGCTCGAGCAGTACTCGGCGGCGCGCGCCACCAGCCTCGCGGTGAGCCCGAAGCCCTCGCTCGGCACCTCGCCGTATCCCGCCTTCGTGCAGCTCGTGCACCGGCAGCTGCGCCGCGACTACGACGAGAAGGACCTGCGCTCCGAGGGCCTGCGCATCTTCACCACGCTCGATCCGCGCGTGCAGCGCGCGGCGGAAGAAGCGCTGTCGAAGCGCCTGGCGCAGTTCGACAAGGACAAGCGCTTCGGCGCGCCCGGGCTCGAGGGCGCGGTCGTGGTCACCGACCCGCAGAGCGGCGAGATCGAGGCGCTGGTCGGCGCCCGCGACCCGCGCTTCCGCGGCTACAACCGCGCGGTCGACGCGACGCGGCCGGTCGGCTCGCTGCTCAAGCCCGCGATCTACCTGACGGCACTGAGCGACCCTGCGAAATACAACCTCCTTACGCCGATCGACGACGGCCCCTTCGTGTGGAAGAGCCGCGGCACGCCGGACTGGAAGCCGGCGAACTACGACCGGCAGTTCCACGGCCAGGTGCCGCTGCGCACCGCGCTCGCGCAGTCCTATAACGTCGCCTCGGCGCGCCTGGGCACCGAGCTCGGCGTCGACAAGGTGCTCGAGAACGTGCGGCGCCTTGGCGTCGACCGGCCCATGCAGCCGTATGCATCGTCGCTCCTGGGCGCGGTCGAGTTCAGCCCGCTCGATGTGGCGCAGATGTACCAGACCATCGCCACCGGCGGCTTCCGCACGCCGCTGCGCGCGATCCGCGAGGTCACCACGCAGGAAGGCAGCCCGCTCAAGCGCTACGCGCTCGCCACCGAGCAGGCCTTCGCGCCCGAGCCGATGTACCTCCTCGCCGCCGCGATGCAGGGCGTGGTGCGCGAGGGCACCGGCCAGGGGCTGAAGAACTGGCTCGCGCCCGAGCTCGCCATCGCCGGCAAGACCGGCACCACCGACGAGCAGCGCGACGCCTGGTTCGCCGGCTTCAGCGGCGATCGCCTGGGCATCGTCTGGGTCGGCTACGACGACAACCGCGCGGCGAAGCTCTCCGGCGCCGCCGCGGCGATGCCGATCTGGGGCGAGATGATGGCCGCGCTCGATCCCGAGCCGCTCGCGCTGCCCAAGCCCGAGGGCATCGAGATCGTCGCCATCGATCCCGAGACCGGCCTGCGCGGCAGCGGCTGCCCGGGCGCCTACGAGGTCCCCTTCGTCGCCGGCTCCGCGCCCGAGGGCCGCGCGCCCTGCGCCGACGGCAAGACCGTCGAGCGCGTCAGGGGCTGGCTGGAGCGGATCTTCGGCAGATGAAACGCTTCCTGCTTCTGATTCTCATCTCGGGGTGTGCGAGCGTTGAGACGCCGGCCCCGGTTTCCGAGACCGAAGCGCCTCCTCCGGCAACACAACCTCCTTCCGAGAACATCGCTGTCGCCGGGCTGATGGACACCGCCCGCGCCGACGTGGCAGCGAACCGCCTCGGCAGCGCCGCGGCCTCGCTCGAGCGGGCGCTGCGGATCGAGCCGCGCAACCCGCGCCTGTGGCACGAGCTCGCGAAGGTGCGCCTGAAGCAGGGCGACTACGCGCAGGCCGAGAGCACCGCGCAGCGCTCGAACGCCTGGGCCGGAAGCGACGCCGACCTGCGCGCCGCGAATCAGCGCATCATCGAAGACGCGCGCGCCGCGCGGCGCTAGGCCCAAGGCGCGCTTCGCGCGCCGCTACGCGTACGTGCGGCGATCGAGCTGGCCGGCGCGCCGGTCGACGGCGACCGCGAGCGCGCGCTGCCGGCGGTCGATCATGCGCTGCCTGCGCTCGTCGCCCGCGTACTGGTGCGCGCCGGTCGCCCGGTAGTCGGTGAGCGCGACCACCGCGAGCAGGCCGATGCCGGCGGCGACGAAGAAGCTGCGCGCCGCCGCGTCGCCTGCGAAGCCCAGCAGCCAGGGCATGGCGATCCAGCTCGCCGCCATGATCGCCTCGATCACCCCGTGCACCGGGAAGGGAATCATCTTGATCGCCCCGAGCGGGTAGCGGGTGAGAAGCGACGCGCCGAGATAGACGATGCCGATGAGCATGGCCAGGCTGGCGGCGTTGTCGCTGAAGCCGGCCAGGCCCGGCGCGACCACGAACGCCAGGGCGAGCACGTAGTCGAGCACGCCGTGGATGGTGGGATTGAGTACTTTGATCATGAGGCCTCCTGCGCTGCAGATCCTGCAGGTCCCGCAAGGTCCGTGCCCGCATCTGCTTAAACTATGGCGATGGGCCACTACACCTACCTGCCCCTCGAGCGCGTGATCTTCGGCCGGCCGGCGGCCGAGGCGGCCGCCGAGGAAGCCAAGCGCATCGGCGCGCAGA
>Ga0105106_10003092_pt1 | contig 11943 bp, 14 predicted proteins | sample PPLLaktember2015_5_FD_79109 | JGI IMG/M metagenome (GOLD analysis project Ga0105106, IMG submission 79109) | Freshwater sediment microbial communities from Prairie Pothole Lake near Jamestown, North Dakota, USA - PPLs Lake P8 Core (1) Depth... | ecosystem: Environmental > Aquatic > Freshwater >...
CGGTGTTCGGGTCGGCCCGCTAGAGAATGTCTGAACAAAGGGAGATACCTCCCCCTTTGACCCCCTATGTCAGGGGATGCTCTGCTTCATTCTTCGAATAAATCAGAGCATCCCTAGATCGAACCCGGCAACTCGACCCCGAGCTTATCCGCCCACGGAACGAGCGCGGGCATCGTCTCCGGGTGGAGCTCCACGCCTTGCGCGAGCTGGCGCTCGCGCAGCTTCAGCCCGCGCTCGCCGGGCATGCGCACGGGCGGATTGCCCGGCTTGACCGGCGCGGTCCGGCAGGCGTTCGCCAGCCAGCCGGTCTCGCGCGCGAACGCGTCGCGGCCTCCGAACGCGCCGGGATCGATGATCTGCACGAACACCGCGGCACCCCAGCGCTTCTCGTCGTCGGCACGCCCGTGTCCGGCGAGCGCCGAAGTCAGCGCTTCGACCAGCAGCGCGAGGCCGAAGCCCTTGTGCCCGAGGTCCATCCCGCCGAGCGGCAGGATCGCGCCCGGCGGACGGGTCAGGAACACCGCCGGGTCGTCGCTCGCGTCGCCCCGGTTGTCGACGAGCCACGGGCCGGGCAGCCGCTCGCCCTTCCCCGCGCGGTTGAGCCGCGAGACGAGGCCGTTGGTCGTCGTCGAGGCGCTGATGTCGATCAGCACCGGCAGAGCGTCGGTCGGAAAGCCGGCGGCGATCGGGTTGGGCGTGAAGCGGCCGGCGATGGCGCCATGCGGCGCAACCGATCCGGTGGCCGGGTCCGAGCTCATGAGCAGCATCACGAGCCCGCGCGCGGTCGCGCGCGGCAGGTAGGCCTGCAAGCAGGCGATGTGATGCGAGCGGCGGATCGCCACGGTCACGACGCCCTGCGCGGCGATGCGGGCGAACGCCGCCTCCATCGCGCGCAGCACGAGCCACGGGCCGGGGAGGAAGTTGCCGTCCCACGCGATCGTCCCGCCGCGGTCCGCGACCACGGTCGGATCGCCCGTGCGCGTCAGCCCGCCGTCCTCGAGCGCTTGCAGGTAGGGGCCGAGGAGTTGCAGGCCGTGCGTCGTGTGGCCCATGAGGTCGCCCTCGACCAGGATGTCGGCGATGTCGGCGGCGCGGTCGCTCGCGAGGCCGGCGCGTTCGAGCAGACGCGTCGCGAATCCGCGCAGGGCCGCGGCGGGATGGCGAATGGCGGCGGCAGGCATGGCATGCGCATCGTAATCCCTGCGCCGTCCGCTCGCCGCACCGTTCCAGGTCCACGGTTCACGCTAGAATCTGCGCCTCCACCACCGCCCACCTCCGGAGAGCAGAACCGATGGCGACCACCATGGCCGATCGTGACGGCTGGATCTGGTACGACGGCAAACTCGTGCCCTGGCGCGACGCCACCACCCACGTCCTGACCCACTCGCTGCACTACGGGCTGGCGGTCTTCGAGGGCCTGCGCGCCTACAAGACGGTCGGGGGCACGGCGATCTTCCGCCTGAAGGAGCACACCGATCGCCTGTACAACTCGGCGCACATCTACATGATGAAGATTCCCTACCCGCGCGACGTGCTGATGGCGGCGCACAAGGAAGTGGTGCGGGCCAACAAGCTGGAGTCCTGCTACCTGCGGCCGATTGCGTTCTACGGCTCGGAGAAAATGGGCGTGAGCCCGAAGGGCGCGACGGTGCACGTGGCGATCGCCGCCTGGCCCTGGGGCGCGTACCTCGGCGCGGAAGGTCTCCAGAAGGGCATTCGCATCAAGACCTCGTCGTTCGCGCGCCACCACGTCAACGTCTCGATGTGCCGCGCGAAGTACTCGGGCACGTACGCCAACTCGATCCTCGCCAACGTCGAGGCGACCGAGCACGGCTACGACGAGGGCCTGCTCCTCGATGTCGACGGCTTCGTGGCCGAAGGCGCGGGCGAGAACCTGTTCGTCGTGAAGAACGGCAAGATCTACGAGCCGGAGCTGACGAGCGCGCTCATCGGCATCACGCGCGAAACGGTGATCCAGCTGGCCGCCGACCTGGGCTACGAGGTGCGCGCGAAGCGCATCACGCGCGACGACCTGTACATCGCCGACGAGGCGTTCTTCACCGGCACCGCCGCAGAGGTGACGCCGATCCGCGAGGTCGACGGACGCCAGATCGGCGCCGGGCGGCGCGGGCCGGTCACGACCAAGCTCCAGAAGGCGTTCTTCGACCTGGTCAACGGGAAGAACAAGCGCTATTCGCAGTGGCTCTCGCCGGTGTACGGTGCCAAGGCGAAGCCGGCCGGGAAGAAGGGCAAGTAGCGATGGCCGAGCCGGTTCAGACGGAGACCCGGATCGAGGTCGGCGCGGACGACCTCCCCCTGCACTGCCCCACCCCGCGCACGCCGGTGTGGTGCTACCACCCGCGCGTCTTTCTCGACATCGCGGACACGGGCGAAATGCGGTGCCCGTACTGCAGCACCCTGTACGTGTATCGCGGGGGCAAGCCGAAGGGGCATTGAGCTTCGATGCGGCTCCTGCTCGTCGCCCCGAACTGGATCGGCGACACGCTGCTCGCGCAGCCGCTGCTCGCGCGGCTGCGCGCACGCCATCCCGGCCTGCGCATCGACGCGATCGCGCCCGAATGGACCGCGCCGGTGCTGCGCCGGATGCCCGAGATCGACGAGGTCATCGAGGTGCCATTCCGGCACGGCGAGCTCGCCCTCGGCCCGCGCATCCGGCTCGCGCGCCGCATGCAGCGCCGGCGCTACAGCGAGGCGATCGTGCTCCCCAACAGCTTCAAGTCGGCGCTCGTGCCGTTCCTCGCGAGGATCCCGCGGCGCGTCGGCTTCCGCGGCGAAGCGCGGTACGGCCTGCTCAATGTTCGCCATCGGTTCGACGAGTCCGCACTGCCGCTGATGGCGGAGCGCTACCTCCAACTCGCCGAGGCGCCGGGGCGCCCCGTCGAGCGCCCGGTCCCGGCCGCGCGGATCGAGGTGGACGAGGCGAATCTCCTGATCACGGTCAGCCGGCTCGGCCTGGACCGCTCGCAGCCGATCGTCGCGCTCTGTCCGGGCGCCGAGTACGGGCCCGCGAAACGCTGGCCGGCGCGGCACTTCGCGGCGCTCGCCCGGGCGCTCGGGGCGCGCAACCGGTCGGTCTGGCTCATCGGCGCGCCAGGGGACCGCGCGATCGGCGAGGAGATCGCCCACCTCTCGGCCGGCGAGGCGCTGAACCTGTGCGGCCGCACCGATCTCGGCGCCGCGATCGACCTGCTCTCGGTCGCCGAAGCGGTCGTCACCAACGACTCGGGGCTGATGCACGTTGCCGCGGCACTCGGCCGGCCGCTGGTCGCCCTCTACGGCTCCTCGAGCCCCGCGCACACGCCCCCGCTCGCGCCGCGCGCGCGGATCGTGAAACTCGAGATCGAGTGCAGCCCGTGCTTCGCGCGCGAGTGCCCGCTCGGGCACTTCCGCTGCATGAACGAGCTCTCGCCGGAGCGCGTGCTGAGCGAGATCGACGCGGCGGTGGCGGGCGCCCGCGAGCGGGCGTGAGCCCGCAGGACCGCTCCAAGGGCGAACACCCGAGCGCACTTCGCGCGAGGGTAGTCCAATGAGTCCGCCGGGCCGCCCCAAGGGCGAACACCCGAACGCGCAGCGAGAGAGGACTCCAGCGAGCGCGTGAGGCGCCGACGCACCTCACGCTAGAAGGGTTGAAGCCAGCCGATAAGCCGGGTTCTGTCGGGAACGGTCATTCATCTAGGCCGCGGGTTGCCCCGCGGCTCGAGCCACCTACCCGCAGGCTCGGGCGGGCCGCCCTTTCGCGCGAGGCAAGCCCGCGCTGCACCTGCCTATTTGGTGTTGCTCCGGGTGGGGTTTAGCGTGCCGACGATGTCGCCACCGTCGCGGTGCGCTCTTACCGCACCTTTTCACCCTTGCCTGATCCCGCGCGCCGATCTTGCGACCGGCTGACGGGCCATCGGCGGTGTGCTTTCTGTTCCACTTTCCGTCGCCTCACGGCGCCTGGACGTTATCCAGCACCCTGCCCTGCGGAGCCCGGACTTTCCTCTGAAGGCTTGCGCTTCCAGCGACCGTCTGGCCAGCTTCGCTGCGAATGATACCCGCTTGAAGCTGCAGTACGCCGCTGCGGCGCATCTTGCTTTCGCATCGCCAAAGGACTAAACAGTAGGGAGTGCCCGCGGAAGGGAGGTCTCGATGCGTCGCAGACTGTACTTCCTGCTTCCGGACGTCGTAAGTGCCCGCCGGACCGCGGCCGATCTGCTGCTCGCCCAGGTCGAGCACCGCCACATGCATGTCCTCGCCAAACGCGGGACGGACCTCACCGAGCTGCACGAAGCGAACCCGTTGCAGAAGACCGACCTCGTGCACGGCGCAGAGCGCGGGATAGTGATTGGCGGCATTGGCGGCATCGCGCTCGGCGTGCTCGCCGTACTGGCGCCGCCCGGCGGGGCGGCGCTCGAATGGGTAACGGTGCTCGTCACCGGCATCGGCGGCGCGCTGCTCGGCGCTTGGCTGGGCAGCCTCGCGGGCACGGGGGTCCCCAACTCGCGGCTGAAGCGCTACGACCGCGAGTTCGACGCCGGAAAGGTCCTGCTCATGGTCGACGTGCCGTTTGCGCGCGTCGACGAGATCCGCACTCTCGTCCACCGTCAGCACCCGGAGGCGCGCGGTGGCACAGTGGAGCCGACGATGCCGGCCTTCCCGTAACCGGTTCGCTTCGGGGCAACGCTCCGAACCTGCGCCGCTCGCGCGGCGCCCGGAGCGCGGTCCGGTCCGAGCCCACGCGCAGCGCGAGCGTGCGACAGGCGCGCGCGCCGTGCGATGCGATTCCAGCCGTATGCGGCCGCGATCGCGGACAAGGGTCGGGGCGCTCCAAGAGGCCCCTCAAGGGGCCTCTTTCTTTTCCGCTTTCCATCCCGACCGGAACACATAAGCGTCGTCGTAGAACGCCCCGTCCTCGTTCTCCGCCGTCCAGCCGGGAATGCCGAGGATCGGCAGGGGATGCAGGGAGCGGGTCGACGCCAGCGCCCCCGGCGCGGTGAAGTGCGCGGCCGCGCGCTCGTCCAGGAGCGCATTTAACGCGTCGTCCGCGAGCGCGAGCGTCGCGGGCGGGACCGCGACGACGAGCGTCTTCGCCGTAACGCCCTTGTACGGCGCGAGCGCGATCTCGTGGATCGCATGCCCGACGACCTTGAAGCGCATCGACGCGACGACGTCGGCACGCCGCGTCCAGAACAGCTCCTTCCACCTGAACGCCACCAGCAGGCTGGAGAGCGATGCATCGGCGCAGGCGGCGATCACGCCGCCCTCGTCGAAGAGCGTGAGCACGTCACGCGCTGTGCCGCGCTGCGGCTCGCCGCGCCGGAGCTGCATCTGGTCGTGGTGCAGGCGGTTGATGGCGCCCTTGGTGTGCGGAAATGTGATCCACGCGAGGGCATTGAAGAGGTCGTGCCAGCTGCCCGCGCGCGTCGGCACCGCCCCCTCGCGATAGATCCGGATTTCGTATTGCGCCTCGAATGCGCCCGCTCGCTCCGCGGTGGCCGGGACGAAGACGACCGGCGCGCCGCCTCCGGATCGCACGTCCCGCTCCCGCGCAAGCAGGCTCAGCTCGTCCAGGGTCGGGAAGCGATCCGGCGGCAACCGCTCGAGCAGCGGCCGCACCGTCGCAAGCAGCGGGGAGCCGATGAGCGCCGCCCGGTCCCAGGCGGGCGCGCCGCCGTCGGTCACACGAGTCGCCAGCCGAGCGCCTCGCCGCCGCGCAGAGGCACGAGCGTCGCCGCACCGAGCGCGAGCTCGCGCGGCGCCTCCCAGCGCTCGCGCACCAGCGTCACGCGCTCCGCGTTGCGCGGCAGGCGGTAGAAGTCCGGACCGTGGAAGCTCGCGAAGGCCTCGAGCCGCTCGAGCGCGCCGGCGGCGTCGAACGCCTCCGCGTAGAGCTCGAGCGCGGCGTGCGCAGTGAAGCAGCCCGCACATCCGCACCCGCTCTCCTTCTCGCCGCGCGGGTGCGGCGCGCTGTCGGTGCCGAGGAAGAACTTCGGGCTGCCGCCGGTCGCCGCGCGCACGAGCGCGACGCGATGGCGCTCGCGCTTGAGCACCGGCAGACAGTAGAGGTGCGGCCGCAAGCCACCCTTGAAGATCGCATTGCGGTTGTAGAGCAGGTGGTGCGCGGTGATCGTTGCGCCGATCCGCGCGCCGGCGGTGAGCACATAGTCCGCTGCGTCCTTGGTGGTGATGTGCTCGAACACGACCCGCAGGGCCGGAAAGCGCCGCACCACCTGCGTGAGCACCGTGTCGATGAACACCTTCTCGCGGTCGAAGACGTCGATCTCCGGATCCGTCGCCTCGCCGTGCATGAGCAGCGGCAGGTCGTGCTCCTCCATCGCGGCAAGCGCCGGAAAGGCGCGCTCGAGCGAGGTGATGCCCGAGTCGGAGTGGGTCGTCGCGCCGGCCGGGTAATACTTCACCGCATGCACGAAACCGCTCGCCCGGGCCGCGGCGATCTCGCCCGGCGACGTGTTGTCGGTCAGGTAAAGCGTCATGAGCGGCTCAAACGCGCGTGCCGCGGATCTGGCGTGCGCGGCGAGGATGCGTTCGCGGTAGGCACCCGCCAGCGCGACCGTCGTCACGGGCGGCTTCAGGTTCGGCATCACGATCGCGCGCGCGAATTGCCGGGCGGTGTAGGGCACCACGCTCTCGAGCGCCGCGCCGTCGCGCAGGTGGAGATGCCAGTCGTCGGGTCGGGTGATCGTCAGCGTGTTCATGGGCGCAGTTTGGCCGCCGCGCTTCTCTGCGGCTTCCGCGGCTGCGCTTTCAGCTCGAGCGCTCGCCCATAGAGCTCGTTCTTCCGTGCCCCGGTGATCCCGGCCGCAAGGCGCGCGGCACTCTTGACCGGCAGCTCCTCGAGCAGCAGGCGCAGCACGCGCTCGCCGTCGGCGGCGCGCGCCGCGGCCGCGTCGGTGGTCGCGCCCGACACCAGCACGACGAACTCGCCCCGTTGCCGGTCCGGATCGGCCTCCAGCCACGTCCGCGCGACCGCGAGCGGGCAGGCGTGCACGGTCTCGAAGAGCTTCGTCAGCTCGCGCGCGAGCACCACCGTCCGCTCGCCGCCGAGCACCGCGGCGAGATCGTCGACGCAATCGAGGATCCGGTGCGGTGCCTCGTAGAAGACCAGCGTGTGCGCGAACGCCCGCCACGCCTCGAGCGCGGCACGGCGCGCAGCGGACTTCGCCGGCAGGAAGCCGATGAACGCGTACGGTCCGGGCAGGCCCGCCACCGACAGCGCGGCGACCGCGGCGTTCGGTCCCGGGATCGGCACCGCGGCGAATCCCGCGGCGCGCACGGCCGCGACCGCGATCGCACCCGGATCGGAGATTGCGGGCGTGCCGGCATCGCTCAGGAGCGCGACGTCTTTCCCGGCGGCAAGGAGTCGGCACATCGCGCGCGCCGCCTCGCGCTCGTTGTGCTCGTGGAGCGCCGCGAGCCGCGCGCGGATGCCGTGATGCGCGAGCAGTCCGGCCGCGTGACGCGTGTCCTCCGCGAAGACCGTGTCCACCGCCCGGAGCGTCTCGAGCGCGCGCAGCGTCACGTCGGCGAGGTTCCCGATCGGCGTGGCCACCACATATAATCGGCCGCCGCCCTCGGTCTCTCCGCCATGATCTCCGCTCGCCTGCGCTTCGCCGTGGCCGCGCTTGCCTTGCATAGCGCGGCATTGTGCTGGGCGCAGACCCCCGCGGCAAGCGCCGACCCCCCGCCGACGCCGGCTGCCGCGCCGGCGGACTTCGTGCTGCTGCTCCCCCTCGACTCGCCGGACTTCCGGGTGGCCGCGGACGCGGTGCGACAGGGCTTTCTCGCCGCCGCCGCGCGCAGCCCGGCCAAGGCCCGGATCGCGGTCCGCGCGACCGATGCGAGCGCGGAGGGCATCGTCGCCGCGTACGCGGCCGCAACCGAAGCGGGCGCGAAGGTCGTGGTCGGCCCGATGACGCGCAGCGGCGTCGCCGCACTCGCGGCGAGCGGGAAGGTGAGCGTGCCGACGCTCGCGCTCAACCAGCCGGAGGGCAATACGCCGCTTGCGCCGCCGCTATACGCGTTCGGCCTCGCAATCGAGGGCGAGTCCCGCCACGTCGCCCGCCTCGCCTGGCGCGACGGGCCGCGCAACGTGGTCGTGGTGAGCGCCCCCGGCGCGCTCGGCAAGCGTCTTCGCGACGCGTTCGTCGACGAGTGGCTTACCCTCGGCGGCGTGATCACCGACGTGCTCGAGGTGCTGCCCGGCGCCGACCCCACCGCGATCCGTGCGGGCGTGGGGCGGAAGCCCGCGGACGCTATTTTCCTCGCCGCCGAGGGCGAGACGGCGCGCAACCTGCGTCTGCAGATCGGCGGGCAGCTGCCGGTCTACGCGACCTCGCAGATCAACACCGCGCCCGCGGACCGCCTGCGCAACTTCGATCTCGCCGGCGTGCGGTTCGTCGACATGCCCTGGATCGTGCAGCCCGAGCACCCCTCCGCCGCGGGCTTCGCGCGACCGGCGGGCCTGGAGGGCGACGCGACGCGCTTCTACGCGCTCGGCATCGACGCGTACCGGATCGCCGCTGCGCTGCTCGACGGCGAGCTCGCGTTCGAGGTCCTAGGCGTCACCGGGCATATCACATTGTCGGCGCGTGGTGCCATCGACCGGCGGCCGCTCGCGGCCACGTTTCGCGACGGACGCTGCGTCGTGCTGGAGTGAGCACCTCCCGCCAGCGCGACGGCGCCGCTGCGGAGGAGCTCGCCGCCACCTTCCTCGCGCGGCACGGGCTGGCGATCCTCGGGCGGAACTACCGCTGCCGCGGCGGCGAGATCGATCTCGTCGCGCGCGAAGGAGCGACGATCGTATTCGTGGAGGTGCGCTACCGGAGCTCGCGGGCGTTCGGCGGCGCCGGCGCCAGCGTCGATGCACGGAAGCAGGCCCGCATCCTGCTCGCGGCGCGGCACTACCTCGCCGGTCGCGGCGACGTGGCGTGCCGCTGCGATGTGGTCGCGCTCGATGCGCTCGACCCCGCGCGCATCGAATGGATCCGGGACGCGTTCGGTGAATAGGCGCGCTGCGCTCGCCGGACTTGCCGTCCTCCTCGCCGCCGGCGCGCCGCAGGCGCAGTCGGTCAAGCTGCTCGTGCAGAGCTCGCCGCTGGCGGGGTTCCGCTTTGCCGAGGCGAGCCAGGTCTGGTCAGAGCTCAGAATCGGCGATCCCCTCGAGCTCGAGCGCGAGCCGGACAACCCGCACGACCGCAACGCGGTGCGCGTGGACTGGCGCGGGCGCAAGCTCGGTTACGTGCCGCGCGCGGAAAACGAGGCGCTCGCCTGGGCGATGGACCGCGGCGAACGGGTCACTGCGCGCATCAGCCGGTTGCAGGAGCACCCCAACCCCCGCCTGCGGATCGCGTTCGAGGTGCTGGTCGAGTAGACGCGTTCGTCGTGTTCGGGTCCCCGGCGCCGCGCGTCGGTGAACCGCGCATGTCGCCATCGAGCGACACCCCGCTGAGACAGTGCGCGACAGCAACCGCCCGCGGCGCTAGAATTCGCGCCCAAGGAAGCACGGAACGGACCAAGCACGGAAAAGCCCAGCACCTCGTGTCGATCGATCTCCTCGCCCGCGTCAGCCGGCATTTCTCCGACAGCGCCCAGACCAAGCTCGCCGCGGTCGACGCGCTCGCGCAGCCGATCGTGCGCGCCACCCAGGTCATGGTCGAGAGCCTGCTGGCCAACGGCAAGATCCTCGCGTGCGGCAACGGCGGGTCCGCCGCCGACTCGCAGCACTTCGCCGCGGAGATGCTCAACCGCTTCGAGCGCGAACGGCCTGGCCTCGCCGCGATGGCGCTCACCACCGATACCTCCACGCTCACCTCGATCGCGAACGACTACGAGTACAACCTGGTGTTCTCGAAACAGGTGCTCGCGCTCGGCCAGCCGAACGACGTGCTGCTGGCGATCTCGACCTCGGGCAACTCGCCGAACGTCGTGGCCGCGGTGCGCGCCGCGCACGAGCGCGAAATGAAGGTGGTGGCGCTGACCGGCCGCGGCGGGGGCGAAATCGGCAAGCACCTCGCCGCCGGCGACGTCCACCTCTGCGTACCCCATGACCAGACCGCGCGCATCCAGGAGGTGCATCTGCTCACGCTGCACTGCCTCTGCGACGGCATCGACTGCCTGCTGCTCGGGCCGGAGTGAAACGCATGACTCGCATCGTTACCGCCCTCTTGCTGGTCCTCTCCGCGCTGCTGCAAGGCTGTGCGGCCGTGGTCGTCGGCGCCGCCGCGGGCGGCGCGATGGTCGCGGTCGACCGGCGCCAGCCCGACATCATGGGGACCGACGAGCGCATCGAGATCCAGGCCACCGACCGGATCAACAATCTCTTCAAGGACAAGGGACACATCAACGTCACGAGCTTCAACCGTCAGGTGCTGCTCACCGGCGAGGCGGCGACCGAGGCGCTCAAGCAGGACGCCGAGCGCGCTGCGACGACCACTCCGGAGGTGAAGAACGTCACGAACGAGCTGACGATCCGCCCACCGACCTCATTCTCCCAGCGCTCGAACGATTCGTACCTCACCAGCGTGGTCAAGTCGAGGTTCGTCACCGCACAGAAGTTCAACCCGGTCCATGTGAAGGTGGTCACCGAAGCCGGCACGGTGTACCTGATGGGGATGGTCACCAAGCGCGAGGCCGACGACGCCACGCAGATCGCGCGCACGACGAGCGGCGTGAAGCGCGTGGTGCGCGTGTTCGAGTACATCCCCGACCCGCCGCCACCGCCGAAGACTGCGCCCGCCCCTGCGCCCGCAGGAACGGCGAAATGATGCGGCATCCGAGGCGACGAATCAGCCGCTAGGCCGGCGCCCGCCCGCGTCGCTGCAGGAAGCGCATGAGCGCGCCGATCACCGGCAGCTTGGCATACAGCTCTTCGGCCGCGTCCCAGTAGTCGCGGTGATAGGCGATCCGCCCATCGGGCGCGAAGCGCAGGTGCGAGGCGACGCGCACGATCTGCGGCGCATCGTTCCCCTTCAGGCGGAAATGGAACTCCCAGGTCAGCATCGCGCCGTGCGGTGCCTCCCAGCGCTCGAGGATGCGGAAGCGCGGCGCGTCGACCTGGTCGAACATGTGCGCGAACACGCGCCCGATCGCCGCGACGCCGGTCACCTCGTTGAACGGGTCCTTGAAGAACGCCTCCGGCGCATAGTAGCGACCGACAGCGCCGGCTGTGTCGCGCGTAAGCGTTTCGAACCAACGAACGATATCGTCGAGCGTCATAGGCCGGTGAATTTTCGCACCGCCGGGAAGTAGGCGGCGTACGGCAGCAGCCGCAGCATCTTCAGCCAGGACGTGAAGCGCTTGGGGAAGTGGATCTCGAACTGGCCGCGCTCGAGGCCTTTCACGATCTCGGCCGCAGCGAGCTCGGGCGTGATGAGCGCCGGCATCTTGAACTCGTTCTGCGCCGTCAGCGTCGTTGCGACAAACCCCGGGTTGATCACGTACGTGCCGATGCCCTTCGGGGCGAGATCGACGTAGAGCCCTTCGGCCAGATTGATCAGCGCCGCCTTGGTCGGGCCATAGCACAGGCTCTTCGGCAGGCCGCGGTAGCCGGCGACGCTCGACACGAGCGCGACGCCGCCGCTCCCGCGCGCCAGCATGTCCGGCAGCACCGCGGGCAGCATGTGGAACGCGCCCATCAGGTTCGCTTCAACGTGGGCCCGTGCGCGCTCGACGGTGAGCTCCCACGCGCGCGTCGGCTGGTAGGTCCCGGCCAGGTACACGGCGAGATCGACGCCGCCCCACGCTTTGACGATCCGCGCGTGCGCGCCGCTAAAGTCCTCCGGTCTCGTGACGTCGAGCGGGAGGATGAGCGCCTCGCCGCGGCCGGCAACCAGCGCGCGAAGGCGCCCCGCACTCCGCGCGCTGACCGCAACCTTCGCGCCGCGCGCAAGCAGTGACCTCGCCAGCGCTGCGCCGATGCCGGTC
>Ga0105106_10003094_pt1 | contig 11941 bp, 10 predicted proteins | sample PPLLaktember2015_5_FD_79109 | JGI IMG/M metagenome (GOLD analysis project Ga0105106, IMG submission 79109) | Freshwater sediment microbial communities from Prairie Pothole Lake near Jamestown, North Dakota, USA - PPLs Lake P8 Core (1) Depth... | ecosystem: Environmental > Aquatic > Freshwater >...
ACAAGCAGACGTTCACGCGGCTGGTGGAGATGGGCATCGCCGAGAGCGGACTGGGCGACGCGGTGAGCCGGATGGGCAAGCGGATGAAGATCCGCGGCGTGCTGCGCGACGCGCTGCGCCAGAAGAGCGTCGGCATCATCGAGGAGCTGCCCGAGAAGGGCATCGTCAAGTACGGCAAGCCGGCCGGGATCATCGCCTGCATCGTGCCGACGACCAATCCGGACCTCACGCCCGCGGGCAACGCGATCTACGGGATCAAGGCGCGCGACGTCGTCATCTTTTCGCCGCATCCGCGGTCCAAGAAGACCTCGTTCGAGACGGTGCGCCTGATGCGCGAGGCGCTCGAGCGCGAAGGCGCGTCCGCCGACATCCTGCAGTGCCTGACCAAAGTGAACATTCCGATGTCGCAGGCGCTGATGGCCCGCGCCGACCTCATCGTCGCCACCGGCGGCCAGCCGATGGTGCGTGCCGCGTACAGTTCGGGCACGCCGGCCTACGGCGTGGGCGCCGGCAACTCGACGATGATCATCGACGAGACCGCCAACATCGAGGAGGCGGCACGCAACACGCGGCTGTCCAAGACCTCGGACTTCGGTTCCGGCTGCTCGGCCGACGGCAACCTCATCATCGAAGCGTCGATCTTCGACAAGCTGCTCGCGCAGCTGCAGAAGGAAGGCGGCCATCTCGCCTCGGCGCAGGAGAAGGAGATGCTGCGCAAGGCGATGTGGGACGACGAGCGGCATCGCACCGTCGAGACCGTGGCGATCGCGCCGCAGCAGCTCGCAAAGGCCGCGGGCTTCACGATCCCCGCCGACCGCAAGTTCATCATCGTCCATGGCGACGGCATCGGCAAGGAACACCACTACTCCGGCGAGAAGCTCACGACGCTGCTCGCCGTCTACAGGTACCAGGGCTTCGACCAGGCGCTCGACATGATGCGCGCCGTCTACGAGGTCGGCGGCAAGGGCCACTCCTGCGGCATCTACTCGTTCAACCAGGAGCACATCCACCGGCTCGCGCTGGCGGCCCCGGTGAGCCGGATCATGGTCCGCCAGCCGCAGTCGAAGGCCAACGCCGGCGCGTTCAACAACGGCATGCCGATGACGTCGAGCCTGGGGTGCGGCACGTGGGGCGGCAACATCATCTCCGAGAACGTGCACCTGAAGCACTACCTGAACACGACATGGGTGTCGGTGCCGATCAAGGAAGACAAGCCGTCCGACGAGGAGCTGTTCGGCGGGTTCTACGACCCGGCGCTCGAGGCCGAGGTGGAGACGATAACGACCTGACGTCGCCGAACGATGCGCATGCGACGCATGCATTCGCTGACCCCGCGGTCCCTGGGCCGAAGGTCAACGTTGCGCCTCGAGTGAACGACCTGGCCCCGCAGCGGCGCTGCCCCGGGCGAACGGATTGGAGATGCGGCCCATGAAGAAGGACCTGATTGCGAACCAGCTGGTGAAATACCTGGAAGCCCGCGGCATCAAGCACATCTTCGGGCTGTGCGGACACACGAACATCGCCGTGCTGGCCGTGCTGTCGAAGAGCAGGAAGATCAAGTTCGTCAACACCCGGCACGAGCAGATCGCCGCCCACGCCGCCGACGGCTACGCGCGGGCAACGGGGAAGGCGTCGGTCGTGCTGTCGCACCTCTCCCCCGGCCTCACCAACGCGGCGACCGGCGTGGCGAACGCCGCGCTCGACTCGATCCCGATGGTGGTGATCGCCGGCGACGTGCCGAGCCACTACTACGGCAAGCATCCGCACCAGGAGGTGAACCTGCACGCCGACGCGTCGCAGTACGAGATCTATCGGCCGTTCGTCAAGCGCGCCTGGCGCGTGGACTCGCCGCACCTCTTTCCGGAGATCATCGAAAAGGCGTTCACGCTTGCCGAGAGCGGCCGCCCGGGACCGGTGCTGGTCGACGTACCGATGGACATCTTCTCCAAGGAGATCGACGTCGCGCTGTGGAAGCGCGTCCTCGCCAACGCCAAGGCGCTGCACAAGCCGTCGCTGGGCGACGAGATCGCGGAGAAGATCATCCGCCAGCTGCTCGCCGCGAAGACGCCGCTGCTCTACGTCGGCGGCGGCATCCTGCTCGCCGATGCGGCGACCGAGATGCGCGAGCTCGCCGAGCACCTGTCGCTGCCGGTCGCGCACACGCTGATGGGCAAGGGGGCGCTGCCCGACGACCATCCGCTGATCCTCGGGATGACCGGGTTCTGGGGCACCAAGTTCATCAACGACAAGTGCAAGCGCGCCGACTGGATCCTCGGCCTGGGCACGCGCTTTTCCGAAGCCGACTGCAGCTCGTGGGAAGACGAATACACGTTCAACTTTCCCCCGACCAGGCTGATCCACATCGACATCGACCCGGCCGAGATCGGCCGCAACTACCCGGTGGCGATCGGCGCGGTCGCGGATCTCAAGGAAGCGCTCAAGGTACTGAACCGGGTCGCCCGCAGGATCGCGCCGAAGGGCGTGGAGCGGCCCAAGCTGCTGGCCGAGATGGCCGCCAACCGGAAGAAATTCGTCGCCGGCAACAGGAAGGCCATGGAGAGCGACGCGTGGCCGATGCGGCCCGAGCGGATCCTCGCCGACCTGCGTGCCGCTATGCCGCGCGACGCGCTCCTCTGCACCGACGTGGGCTGGAACAAGAACGGCATGGCGCAACAGTACCCGATCTACACCCCGGGCAGCGTCTTCACGCCGGGCGGCTTCGCGACGATGGGCTTCGGCTCGCCGGCGGCGCTGGGCGCGAAGGTGGCCCGTCCCGACAAGGTCGTTGTCGCGCTGATCGGCGACGGCGGCTTCGGACAGAACCCGGCGGCACTCGCCACCGCGTTCGAAGAAGACATCGCGGTCATCTGGGTGATCATGAACAACCACGCCTTCGGCACGATCGCCGGGCTCGAGAAGGCGCACTTCGGGACGACCTTCGCCACGGTGTTCGAGAAGGACGGCAAGTCCTGGTCGCCCGACTATGCGGCGATCGCCCGAGCTTACGGCGTCGACGGCATCAAGGTGGGCTCCGCAGCCGAATTCAAGCCGGCGCTGGAAAAGGCGATCAAGTCGAAGCGCCCCTGCGTCATCGACGTGTACATGAAGAACGAGCCGGTGCCCACCGCGGGCCATTGGAACATCATGGACATCTATTCGCCCGGCAAGAAGGTCCACCACGTCAGCACCGGCGGTTGACACGGGCGAGCGAAGGCTCCGCAGCCGCTGCCGAAAGGGGCCGCGGTCACGGTCTCGACGGCGGCTGAGCGGCGATGCCGCGCAGTCCACACGCAGAGGAGGTCGAACAGAATGAAGCAGGAATTTTCCCTTGCCCACCTGACGGTGCTGGGCTGCCCGCCGCCGGAGATGACGTACATCGCGGCGCGTGCCGGCTACGACTACGTCAGCATCCGCCCCATCTACATGGGGCTGCCCGGCGAGCCCAACTACGCGCTGGCCGACAACCCGCAGATGCTGAAGCAGACGAAGCGGGCGCTCGCGTCGACCGGCGTCCGCGTCCACGACATCGAGCTCGCCCGTGTCTACGAAGGCCTCCATCCGACGAAGTACCTGCCGGCGATGGAAGTCGCAGCGGAACTGGGCGCAAAGGCCGTCCTGTCGAGCATCTGGGGCGGCGAGCGCGACTTCTACATCGAGAAGTTCGGCGAGATCTGCGACCTCGCCAAGCCCTTCGGCCTGACCGTGGACCTCGAGTACGTCCCCATCGCCGCCGTGGCCAACCTTGCGCAGGCGGTCGACTTGCTGCGCGCGGTCAGCCGGAGCAACGCGGGGCTGATGGTCGACATGCACCACTTCCACCGCGCCCGCGACAACCCGGCCGATCTCGACGCGGTGCCGCGCGAGTGGTTCCACTTCGCCCACCTGTGCGACGCGCCGGCCGATATCCCGACCGAACGTGCCGAGATGATCCGCATCCTGCGCGAGGCACGCCTGTACGTCGGCGAGGGCGGCATCGACGTCGCGGGCATCCTTGCGCACATACCGCACTGCGTCTACTCGATCGAATTGCCCAACAAGGAGCGGCACGAGGAGATCGGCTATGCCGAACACGCGACGCGGTGCCTCGAAACGCTGAAGGCGTATCTCGTCGAGCATCCTGAGGAGAAGGGAGCCCGCGACAAGCGCCGTTCCGGACGTGCGACGGCCGCAAACCGGCGCGCCGTCGCGACCCAGTGATCGGAGCGCATGGCATGAAGAAGCTCATCAAGGCAGTCGATGCACGCGGCAGGAAGCTGGGCGGCGAAACCCCGCTGCTCTGCACGCCACTGGTCGGCCGGACCCGCGAGCGTGTGCTCGCGGAAGCCGCCAGCGTCGTCCGGCAGAAGCCGGACATCATCGAGTGGCGCGTCGATTTCTTCGACGCGATCGGCGACACCGACGCGGTGATCGAGACGGCGCGTGCGCTGCGGGGCGTCGTCGGCAAGCGCCCCGTCATATTCACCCGCCGCTCTGAGAGGGAAGGTGGCGAGCGGATCGCGATCGGCGACGAGGACGTCGTCGAGCTCTACGGGGCCGTGGCGGCGACGCGGCTCGTCGACTTCCTCGATTTCGAGATGGGCAACGACCCGGAGCACCTGCACCGCGTGTGCGAATGCGCGCGGCGGCACGAGGTCCGGCTCATCCTGTCCTACCACAACGTCAGCTACACGCCGGGGCTCGACTACCTCGTCGGCCGGTTCCTAGAGGCGGAGCGGCTCGGCGCCGACGTGGCGATGGTGCAGGTAATGCCGCGCGACCGCGCCGACGTGCTTCGGCTGCTCGCGGCAACCGCCGAGGCCGACGAGAAGGCGCGCATCCCGCTGATCAGCATATCTTTGGGGCCGCTCGGGTCGGTGACGCGGATGGTCGGCGGCCTGTTCGGCTCGTGGCTCAGCTTCGCGGTCGGCGCATCGGCATCGGCGCCAGGGCAGATTCCGATCGGCGACCTCGTGACGGTGTTCGACATCATCCGCCGGTCCCGCGGCGGGGAAATGTTCTGACCTTGCCTTTTCTCCCACCCCGAACGCGCGTCACGAGGTTCGCATGATCACGGGCAAGACCCGGCTCATCGCCCACGTCGGATACCCGACCGAGTCGTTCAAGGCGCCTCTGATCTGCAACCCGTGGTTCGACAGGAATGGGATCGACGCCGTGGTCGTGCCGATGGGGGCCAGGGCCGAGGACATTCCCGGCGTCCTCGCGTCGCTCAGGAAGCTGACGAACCTCCACGGCGCGCTGGTGACGATGCCGCACAAGGTGACGGTGGTCGGCCTGCTCGACGAGAGCAGCACCACCGTCAAGATCGCGGCCTCCTGCAACGCGCTGCTGCTCCGGCCCGACGGCACGCTGGTCGGCGACATGTTCGACGGCGCGGGGTTCGCGCGCGGCCTGAAGCGCAAGGGCTTCGTGATCGCGGGCGCCTCCTGCCTCGTCGTCGGGGCGGGCGGCGTCGGCTCGGCGATCGCCGCGTCGCTGGCGGCCGAGGAGCCCGCGTCGATCTCGCTGTTCGACACCAATGCGGCGTCGACCGAGGGCCTCGCGGCGCGGCTGCGCGAGCACTATCCGCGGATCGCGGTCGATCTGCGCTCGAACGACCCCGCGAGGTACGACCTCGTCGTCAGCGGGACGCCACTCGACATGAAGCCCGGCGATCCGCTTCCGCTGGACGTCACCCGCCTCTCCCCCTCGACCTTCGTCGGCGAGGTCGTGATGAAGCAGGAAATCACGCCGCTGCTGCAAGCCGCCAAGGACCGCGGTTGCCGCTACCAAGTCGGGACCGACATCCTCTTCGAGATGATCCCCGCCTACCTCGAGTTCTTCGGCTTCGGCACCGCGACGCCCAACGAGCTGCGCACGGTCGCGCGGGTCTCCAACTGACGGCGGCGCCATGTTGCATTGCACCATCAATCGGGCTTGCCCGAAATTGGCGGGTCTGTTAAATTTTCCTTGCGACTTCGCCAATTCCAGAGATTCTCATGGCGCTGCAGGTCTCGTCGGCTCGAAGCACCGCCATGCGCAAGCCCAAGGCGCCGGAGGCCAACCGCGCCAGTATCCTCGCGGCAGCCATCGCCGAGTTCGCCTCGCGCGGCTTCGAGGGCGCGAGCATGGACGCGATCGCTGCCCGCACTCGCACCACGCGGGCGCTGATCAACTACTACTTCGGCAGCAAGGAGGGGCTCTACCTCGCCGTGCTCGAGCGCGTCTACGCGGAGATTCGCGAAGCCGAGAGCGAGCTCGACCTCGGTCACCTTCCGCCGATCGAGGCAATCCGCCGCATCGTCGAGTTCACGTACAACTACTACGTCGAGCACGAGTACTTCGTGCGGCTGGTGGTGGCCGAGAACCAGGCCAAGGGCCGGCACATGCGGCGCCGTCCATCGCTGCGCACCGTCAATCGTCCCATCGTCGAGACGCTCGCCACCGTGATCGCACGGGGCCAGGCGGACGGCACGTTCCGCGCGGATCTGGATCCGATCGACGTCCACATGGCGATCGCCGCCCTGGGGATGTTCAACGTCACCAATCAGTACACCTTCGGCATGCTCTTTCAGCGAGAAATGGGCGCGAAGGGAGATGTATCCCGTCGCCGTCGAATGGTGGCGGAAATGGTCCTGCGCTGGCTCGAGCCCGCGTGAGTTAGCTAGTCAGTCGCAATCTTCAACGAGGAGGAAGTCATGGAATTCAAGATCGACCGTCGAACGTTGCTGAAGGCGGGCGCTGTCCTGGCCGCAGCGCAGGCCATCCCCGCCTGGGCGCAGAACAAGCCGACGCTGCGCCTGAGCCTGGTGATCGGGGAGAAGGACATCCGGGCGGACGCGTTCAAGATGCTCGCGAAGGATGTCGAAGCCGATTTCAAGATCGAGCCGTACTACAGCTCGACCCTGTTCAAGCAGGGCACCGAGCTCGTCGCCCTTCAGCGCGACAACCTCGAGATGAGCAGTGTCGCGCCCTTCGACGTCGCGAAGCAGGTCCCGGCGTGGTCGATCCTGACTTCGGCCTACCTGTTCCGTGACGCCAACCACCTGCTCACGTTCTTCAGCAGCGACCTCGGCGCGCAGATGAAGCAGATGGCCGAGGACCAGCTCAAGGTGAAGATCCTCGGGCCGATCTTCTTCGGCACGCGGCAGGTCGGCCTCAAGGTGAAGAAGCGTATCAACACGCCGGCCGACATGGCGGGCATCAAGCTGCGGATGCCGGCAGGGGATGCGTGGCAGCTCCTCGGCCGCTCGCTGGGCGCGAACCCGACACCGCTCGCGTTCGCCGAGCTCTACACGGCGCTGCAGACCGGCGCCGTCGACGGCCAGGACAACCCGCTGCCGAACGTCAACACGGCCAAGCTGCACGAGGTCATGTCGCAGATCGTGCTGACCTCGCACATCATCGGCTACGACGTTCTGGTGATGAATCTCAAGTCCTGGAACGCCATGGGCCCGGCCAAGCAGAAGACCTTCCAGGCCGCGGTCGACAAGGCGATGCTGTGGTGCGTCCAGGAGCACGTGAAACGCGAGGGGGAGCTGGCGGATTCCTTCAAGAAGGCGGGGCTCGAGATCTACACGCCCGACGTCAACGCGTTCCGCGCCTACGCGCAGAAGGTGTATCTTGCCTCGGACGAAGCGAAAACCTGGCCGCCGGGAATGCTGGACAAGATCAACGCGCTGAAGTAGCGGCCGCGTGCCGCGGGTCGGTTTCCGGCCCGCGGCATTCCGCGGTGCCGGAGCCGATTCGGATACGCGGCGCCCGGCCGCCGCGTCGGGGCCGGATCGGGCAGTGGAGGGAAGCAAGCCATGCATAACATGCAGGCTGGTGATCCCCCGAGTCCCTGTATGGTGGCCGACATGATCCTGAGTTGGCTTACCCCCGCGTCAACTCGCTAGCCCGGTAGCCGCAAGCGACATCGAGGAGGAAATCATGGAGTTCAAGATCGACCGTCGTACCCTGCTGAAGGCGGTTACGGCCCTGCTCGCAGCGCAAGCCATCCCCACCTGGGCGCAGGGCAAGCCTACGCTGCGCTTCGCCGCGGTGTTCTCGGACAAGGATATCCGCGCCGACATGATCCGAATGCTCGCCAAGGACATCGAGGCCGACTTCACGCTCGAGCCGTTCTACGGCGGCACGCTATTCAAGCAGGGCACCGAGCTCGTCGCGCTGCAGCGCGACAACCTCGAGATCGGCAACGTCGCGCCGCAGGACATCTCCAAACAGCTGCTGGCATGGTCGGTCCTGACATCCGCCTACACCTTCCGCGACGCAAACCACGTACTCGCGTTCTTTGCGAGCGACCTCGGTGCGCAGATGAAGAAGCAGGCCGAGGACCAGCTGAACGTCAAGATCCTCGGGCCGACGTTCTACGGCACGCGCCAAGTGGGATTGAAGCCGAAGAAGAAGATCAACACACCCGCTGACTTGGCCGGCATCAAGCTCAGGATGCCGCCAGGGGATGCATGGCAGCTCCTCGGCCGCTCGATCGGCGCGAATCCCACACCGATGGCCTACGCCGAGACCTACACCGGACTCCAGACCGGTGCAATCGATGGGCAGGACAATCCGCTGCCCAACGTGCAGAACATGAAGTTCTACGAGGTGATGTCGCAGATCGTGCTGACGTCGCACCTGGTCGCCTTCGACGTGTTGTGCATGAACCTCAAGGCCTGGAACGCCATGGGCCCGGCCAAGCAGAAGACGTTCCAGGCCGCGGTCGACAAAGCGATCGTCTGGAGCACGGCGGAGCACCTTAAGCGTGAAGTAGAGCTCGCCGACGGCTTCAAGAAGCAGGGGCTCGACATCTACACGCCGGACATCGCCGCGTTCCGCTCCCACGCGCAGAAGGTCTACCTGGCCTCCGACGAGGCGAAGGCCTGGGCGCCGGGGATCCTGGACAAGATCGCCGCGGTCAAGTAGCCATCGCGTGCCGCGGACCGCGGGGGCGGTTCGCCGCGCCAACGGGCTCGTGGCCGCCTGGGGCGGCCGCTGCCAGTTTCCGAAGAACGAGGGGTTCCCGTGGTAGTGAAGGGGTTGGCATGAATCGGAGCATCAAGAGTGCGGTGGACTGGATGCGCCGCCGCGCCGAGAACATCGTTGCCGGCCTGCTCGGCATCATGTTCGTCGCGTTCATCGTCCAGATCGTCTTCCGGTACTTCTTCAACTTCCCGATCGGCTGGACGTCCGAACTGTCCGTCATCGCCTGGCTCTACATGGCGCTGCTGGGCTCCGCGTTCTGGCTGAAGGAGAGCGATGAGATTCGCTTCGACATCATTTCGGGCGCGCTGCGGCCGGCGGGACGGCGCGTGGTCGGCCTCGTCGTCGCGGTTGCGGCGGTCGTCCTGTTCGCCATGGCGCTGCCGGCCACCATCAAGTATGTCGCCTTCATGAAGGTCGAGAGCACGTCGTACCTCAAGATCCGCCTCGACATCCTGTATTCGGTCTACGTCGTTTTCGCGGTGGCCGTGATCGTCCGCTATCTCTGGGCAATCGTGGGCCTCGTTCGCGGCGAGGCGCCCGAAGAGATCGACATCACCAAGGCGAGCTCGGGACTATGAACCTCACCAGCCCGTTCTCCCTGGCGCTCATCGTCATCGTCGGATTGAGCCTCAGCGGGCTGCCCGTCGCCTACTCGATGATCGGCGGGTCGATCCTCTACCTGTTCCTCGCGGGCCTCGACATGGGCACCGCGGCCGAGCAGTTGCTGAACGGCATGATGGGAAGCCAGCTGCTGCTCGCCATCCCGCTGTTCATCCTCGCCGCCGAATTCATGAACACCGGCAGCATCATGGACAGGCTGCTGCGCTTCTGCAACGCGATCGTCGGCCGCTTCCGGGGCGGTCTCGCGCAGGTCAATGTCGTGCAGAGCATCATCTTCGCGAGCATGTCGGGCTCCGCGCTCGCCGACGCCGCGGCCTCCGGCAAGCTGATGCAGTCGCTGATGACGCGCGACGGCAAGTACACGCCCGCGTACGCCGCCGCGCTGACCACCGTGTCGTCGGTCATCGGGCCGATCATGCCGCCGTCGATCCCGCTGGTGCTCTACGCGCTGATATCGGACACGTCGGTCGGCTACCTGTTCCTCGGCGGCGTGGTACCGGGCGTGTTGCTCGGCGCCGTCCAGAGCGGCCTGATTGCGTTCACGGCCAAGCGGCGCAACTTCCCGGTCGAGGTGCGCGTCCCGTTACGCAACTTGCCGCGCATTACGTGGGACGCATTCCCGGCGCTGATGATGCCGGTGATCCTTCTGGGCTTCCTCTACGGTGGCGTCACCACGCCGACCGAGGCCGCCGCGGTCGCCGCCGCCTACGCGCTGCTGATTTCCGCTCTGCTCTACCGCAGCGTTCGCATGAAGGACGTCTACCGCTCGCTGGCCACCAGCGCGCGCGTCACGGTTTCGATCGGCATGCTGATCGCCGGCGCGCTGGTGTTCAACTTCGTCATCACTTCCGAGAACATCCCGAAGACGCTCAGCGCGATGCTGAAGGCCTACGAGCTGTCGCCCCTCGTGTTCCTGCTGCTCGTCAACGTCCTACTGCTGATCCTCGGCTGCTTTCTCGAAGGCACGACGATCATCCTCGTCATCCTTCCGGTGCTGCTGCCGACGGTGACGGCGCTGGGTATCGACCCGGTGCACTTCGGCGTGATGGCCATCGTCAACATCATGCTCGGCCTGGTCACGCCGCCCTACGGTCTGCTGCTGTTCATGATGACGAAGATCGCCGACGTGCCGCTGCGCGACATCGTGCGCGAGGCGATGCCCTTCCTGTACGTCATGTTCGCCGCACTCGCAGTGATCACGCTGGTGCCGGACACCGTGCTCTTCCTGCCTCGCCTCCTCGGTTACAAGGGGTGACGCGTTCCTTCACCGGCCCCGATCTGCGGCGACGGGACGGCGCCTGACCTTTTTTCCACCATGACCCTCGTCTCGCTCGATCACCTGACGCTGTTCGAACGCACGCCGCCCCAGCTAGTCGAGGTCGCGGCGGCCGCCGGCTTCACGGAAGTCGGATTGCGGCTCAACCCGGCCGCCGTGTTCGACGTATCCGGCGGACGCGCGACCTCCTGAGTACCACGGCGCCGCACGGCAAGAGCGCCGCGGTCACATGACGAGGGCCGTTGACCCGTTACAAGCATGGTCATGAACAAGACCCGCATCGCCGTCGCCGGCGCAGGAGCCATCGGCCTGCGGCACATCGAGGAAGTGCGCAGGAGCCGGGGGGTGGCGCTGGCGGCGATCGTCGATGTCTCGCCCAAGGCGGCGGACGTCGCGCGGGCGGCCGGCCTGCCACTCTATGGCTCGCTCGCCGAGCTATTCGCGAAGGACAAGCCGGACGGCGTCATTCTGGCGACCCCGAACCCGCTGCACGTCGAGCAGGGGCTCGAATGCATTGCCGCGGGCGTGCCGGTGCTGATCGAGAAACCGCTTGCCCGCACGCTGGTCGAAGGACTCCGCCTGTGCGAGACGGCCGAGCGCGCCGGCGCGACGATTCTCGTCGGGCACCATCGGCGGCACAGCCCGATCCTGCACAAGGCGGTGGAGGTCGTGAAATCCGGCATCCTCGGGCCGCTCGTCGGCGTGATCGGCAGCGCGGTGTTCTACAAGCCCGATGCCGATGGCTACTACGACGGCGCGAACGCCTGGCGCAGGGAGCCCGGCGGTGGCCCGATCCTGATCAACATGATTCACGAGGTCAGCAACCTGCGCGCGATGGTCGGAGAGATCGCGGCCGTGCAGGCGTTCGCGTCCAACGCGACGCGCGGCTTCAAGGTCGAGGACACGGTCACGATCAACCTGCGCTTCGCCAATGGCGCACTGGGCACGTTCCTGTTGTCCGACACCGCAGCCTCGCCGAAGAGCTGGGAACAGACGTCGCAGGAGAACAAGGCCTATGCGACCTACGACGACGAGGACGCCTACACGATCATCGGGAGCCGTGGATCGCTCGGCGTGCCGACGATG
>Ga0105106_10003098_pt1 | contig 11936 bp, 9 predicted proteins | sample PPLLaktember2015_5_FD_79109 | JGI IMG/M metagenome (GOLD analysis project Ga0105106, IMG submission 79109) | Freshwater sediment microbial communities from Prairie Pothole Lake near Jamestown, North Dakota, USA - PPLs Lake P8 Core (1) Depth... | ecosystem: Environmental > Aquatic > Freshwater >...
CGCCTGCGTCCGCTGTGCCTGCGACCGGTTGCCGTGAATGCGATCGGCGGCGATGCCGGCCTGCGCCAGGTGGCGGGCGAGCCGATCGGCGCGATGCTTGGTGCGCGTGAACACCAGCGCCTCGTCGACGTCGCCGCTGTTCAACAACGCCAGCAGCAATTTCGGCTTCAGATGAGAAGGAACCGGATAGACGGCCTGCGTGATGCCGGTCGCCGGAGCAGCCTTCCGCTCGAGGTTGATCATCATCGGGTTGTGAAGCATTTCCTGCGACAGCTTCACAATCGGCTCTGGCATCGTCGCGCTGAAGAAGAGCGTCTGGCGCTTCGACGGGATGTGCCGGAGCACCCGCCGGATGTCGGGAAGGAACCCCATGTCGAGCATCCGATCGGCTTCATCGAGGACCAGATACTCGAGGCCGCTCAGCTTCGCGTACGGCTGGCGGAAATGATCGAGCAAACGTCCCGGCGTCCCGACGATGACGTCGACGCCGCTGCGGAACGCGTGCTCCTGCGGTCCCATGCCGACGCCGCCATAGACGGCGAACCCGTTGATGGGCGTGTGCACGGTCAGGTCCTTCAGATCCTCGAGAATCTGCGCGGCGAGCTCGCGCGTGGGCGTCAGGATGAGGGCGCGGGTCGTACCGGGGCGGCTGCGCGGTTTGGCCATCAACGCGTTGACGATCGGCAGCAGAAATGCGGCGGTCTTTCCGCTGCCGGTCTGGGCGCAGGCAAGAAGATCGCGGCCGGCAAGCGCCGGCGGAATGGCGTCGGCCTGAATCGGCGTCGGACGCTGAAAGCCCAGGTCTTTGACGCCGCGAAGCAGGTCGGGGTGAAGCGCGAACTGAGTAAATGGCATAGGTCAAACGAGCGGACTGAGGTTTGATCGGATGATTTCTGATCTCTATTATTCCCCAGTCCGGCACCAAAGTCTCCGTAGCCTCATTTCGCCTGAACCGACAGCATTACCTTCACCTCGTCTCCCACCAGGAACCCGCCTGTTTCGAGCGCGGCATTCCAGAGAAGACCGAAGTCTTTCCTGTTGAGCGCAAGCTCGGCCTCGAACCCAAACTTCTCGTTGCCCCACGGATCCTGCATGCTGCCGAGAAAGCTCGCCGGCAACGTTACCTGCCGCGTCACGCCGTGAATGGTGAGATCCCCGACGACGTCGTACCTGTTGTCTGAGCGAGGCGCAACCGCGGTGCTCTTGAACGCGAGCGTCGGGAACTTCTCGACGTCGAAAAAGTCGGCGCTGCGCAGGTGCTTGTCGCGATCGGGCTCGGCGGTATCGATGCTGGCGGCCTTCACGACGACCTTAACGTGCGAGTTCTCGGGGCGGGCGCTGTCGAACCGAATCGTGCCGGAGAAATCCGCAAAGCGGCCGCGCACCCTGCTCAGCAAGTGACGCACCTGGAAGGCCACTTCCGAATGGCTGCGGTCGATCTCGAGCGGGCGAACGGCGACGGAGGTTTGGGTAGTCATGTTCTGGTCTCCTGGAATTGCCGACCGGTTGTCGGCGATTTTGATGTTGTCACGCTATTTGTTTAAACACTTATTGTGCCTGAAAAATCCCTCAGTAAGGGTTCCGAACCTCCTCCAACAAGTCCACCAGCTCGCGCAGGCGTTTCTGGCTCATATGCCCCACCTGACGGTCGTGCATCGCGGGCAGCTCGCGGTCGATCTTCTCCAGCAGCTTCATCCCCTTTTCTGTGATGTAGGTCGTCACGAACCGGCGATCCTCGGTACCCCGCTGCCGGCTGATGAGGCCGCTGGCCTCCATCCGGTCGAGCAGGCGCGTGACGTCGGGCACCTTCGTCACGAGCCGCTCGCCGACCGCGTTGCGGCACATGCCCTGCTGACCTGCCCCGCGCAGAATCCGGAGCACGTTGTACTGGGTGATCGTCAGGTCGAACGGTTTCAACGCCTCCGAGCCCGCATGCTCGAGCAACGCCGCCGTGCGCGCAATGCTCAGGATGGCCTCTTCTTCGACACTCTTGAAGGGCCTGGTCATCTTGAGCTCGTCGCGCAGCGTCTTTCGCATGTCCCGAAAAGCATTATACGTGTTACAACACGTATTGTCAAGAGGGCGTGGACTTTCCCTCGAACAGGACGAACGTCTTCGCGCGAGTACAGGTGATATCCTTTGTAAATCCAATGATTTTGCGCGTTTCTCTTGGTGCCGTCCTTGCAGCGAGTATTCAGCGCCCGCAAGGAGGCCACCTGATGCGTCGCTCTGCCTCGATCGTCGCTCTGGCACTTACGGTTCTGTTACTGTCGCCGGCCCGGACGCACGCGCAACCAGCGCCGGACTTCCTGTTCGGCAGCCCCAGGGGCATGATCGGCTTTCGGAGCGGCTGGGTATTCGCCCGCGCCAACAGCGACCTGTTCACGTTCGTTCAGCGGCATCTGACGATCGACCGCAGGGATTTCGACGCGCCGGCGCTCGGCGTTGACGTGGAATTCGGTGTGACGCCGCGCACGAGCATCGTGTCGGGGTTCGATTTTTCACAAGCGAGCAAGAACTCGGAGTATCGTGATTTTGTGGATAACCAGCGGCTGCCCATTACGCAAACGACCCGGCTGCGCGAGCTGAACCTGAGCGGCAGCCTCAAGTTCGCGGTCACCCCTCGCGGGCGCGAGATCAGCAGCCGCGCGTGGATTCCTGCAGCGGCAACGCCTTATGTCGGGGCGGGCGCCGGCCTTCTCCGGTACGAGTTCCTGCAGTTCGGCGACTTCATCGACGTCAACACGTTCAACCTGGAGGTCTTTCCGGCTACTCTCCGCTCTTCCGGCTGGACGCCCAGCGCCCACGTGTTCGGAGGCGTCGACGTGCGGGTCTGGCGGCGTATGTATGTCAGCGGCGAGGCGCGTTATCTCTGGTCGAACGCGACGCCCAACCGCGACTTCGATTTCGACTCAATCGATCTGGCTGGCCTGAAGGCCACCGTCGGCCTTCATTACATGTTCTAGGGGACGCATATGAGAAGCAAATTGATGCTGGCCTTCACGCTCGCGCTGCTGTCGTCGGCGGCGTACGCGCAGGATTCGCCGGCCGGGTTCGACTCGCGGTGGACGCCATACCTGGGGTGCTGGACCGTCTCGAACGACCAGATGGGCCAACAGCCGATATCGGTGCCGGCGGGCACCATGGTGTGCGTCACGCCATCGGGTCGCGCGGGTGTCGCCATCACGACATCTGTAGACGGCAAGAACGTGCTCGAGCAGATGATTGTCGCAGATGGATCGGCTCAGCCGCTTTCGCAGGGCGACTGCCACGGAACGCAGACGAGCGACTGGTCTCGCGACGGGGAGCGCCTTTACACGCAAGTGTCGCTCGAGTGCACCGGACGTCCCGCACGGACGGTTTCGGGCATCACCATGATGGCCAAGGGGCGGTGGGTCGATGTGCAGGCTACCGTCATCGACGGCGATCACGACCTGCGCGTGCGGCGTTATTGCCGGACGAGCGAACAGTACACGGCCATGCCGCCGTTCACCACTGCTCCCTTGAACGTCGAGGACGTGATCGAGGCCAGCGCGAAAGTGCAGTCGCCGGCCGTCGAGGCAGCCCTCGACGAGCTCGGTGGGCGATTCACGCTCAACAGCCGCGTGCTCCGGCAACTCGCCGACGCGGGAGTGTCGCCGAACGTGATCGACCTGATGGTGGCGCAGGCCTATCCAGAGCGTTTCGAGATCGATCGCGGCGTCTATCCGCCGGTTCCGTATACATCCGGCACGACGACGAGCGGCAGCAACACGACCATCATGATGGGGGCAACGGCGTATCCGTATCCGCTGTACGACCCGTTCTACAGCAGCTACTACTACTATTCGCCGTTTGCCTATCCGTACTACTGGGGCTCGAGCTACCGCTATGGTTACGGCTACCCGTTCTATCCGAACTACTACAACTACAACTATTTCGGATATCCGGGCAGCATCTACTCCGGCGGGCCGTCCGGGTCTGGCGGCACGGCCCAGCCCGGCTCGCCCGACTCGCGCGGCGGCAATGCCATCGCGACGCCTCGCGGCTACACGCGGGTCAGACCGTCGGGATCCTCGGGCGACAGCGGCCAGAGTTCCACTCCGTCGAACCGTGGCGGCAGCATCGGGCGCGGACCTAGCGCAGACTCCGGCTCGTCTTCCAGTTCGTCAGGTTCGTCGGATTCGTCGAGCTCGAGCGGCGCGTCGAGCGGCGGCTACTCTGGCGGCGGAAATTCTGGTGGTGGCGGAGGCGGCCGGACGGCTCAACCCAGGTAGTGAACTCCCCTATTCCGTAGCGCCGAGTTTCTTCAGCAGCTCGACGGTTTCGGGAAAGTTCGGCGTTCGCGACGCCTGCCGGTTTATGTCGTCATCATCATCGGCGATTGCCGCAGCTGTAATGGCGGCGCCGCGTCGGCGGATTCCCGCGTTGCCCGGCATCAGCGCGGCGAGCGGCGTCAACCCGCGCTTGTTCTTCGCGTTCAATTGCGCGCCCCGGTCTGCCAGCAACTGAACGACCGAATTGAGTCCCCGCCCGGCCGCGACGTGAAGGGCGGTGTCGCCGGCCTGATTTGTGGCGTTCAGGTCGGCGCCAATATCGATGGCGGTCGTCACCGCTGCCAGCACCTGGCTCTCCGGCTCGACCTTACCACCGTCGATGACGGCAATACCGCGACGGCTGGCGTTCGGTGACGAGCCGGCACCAGTGGCGAGCATCAGCGCCGTGGCGCCGTCTCGCATCGTCAATGCCACATCCGCACCGCCGGCAGCCAGCACGCGCATGATCTCTGGCTCGAGGAAGCGAGCCGCAAGCATGTACGCCGTAGAGCCGATGAGCGTCGCCGGCAGGTTGAAATCGGTCGTATCTCGACGGATCGGTGTCCCCTTCGTCGTCCGGAGATTCGGATTCGCGCCGCTCGCGAGCAGTGCCTTTACGAGCGCGAGATCGCTTCGAAGCGCCGCGGCATGCAGCGCCGTGTAGCCGTTCTCGGCCGAGTCGGGATTCGCCCCTTTCTCCAGCAGCAGCGTAGCCACACTCGTGTGCCCGCTATGCGCGGCCAGGACGAGCGCGCTCGTGCCGTCCGGAAGCGAGTCATTCGAGCTCGCGCCGGCTTCGAGCAACAACCTTGCCGACTCGGCATCGCCCGAGCGCGCCGTGAACAGCAGCGGCGTGCTCCCACCGCGCAGCACCGTGTAGTTCAGCTCTTCGCGGCCGAAGCGCTGCGTCTGCTCTCCGACAACGGTCTGCGGATAGACGCGCGATCGCGCGTGGATGTCGGCGCCCGCTTCGATCAACATCCGGGTGACGTCGGGATGGCGCTGAGCCGCCGCCCACATCAGCGCCGTCTGATCGTGAGATTTTTCCTTCTCGTTGACGCGCGCCCCCTTCAGCAACAGGGCTTTCACCCCGCGGGCGTCCCCGGCCCTCGCGCAGGTCATCAGCACGGTCTCGCCGTTGGTCGATGTGGCGTTGGCATCAGCGCGCGCCGCCAGCAGGCGCTCGACCATCTCGCCGGAGCGGTTGATGCAGGCGAGGTGCACCGGCGTGAAGCCGTTCTCGTTGGCCACGGCGCCCCGTGCACCCGCACGAATCAGGAGATCTGCGATGGCGAGATCGTTGACGTGCGCCGCCCAGTGGAGCGCCGTCGTGCCGTCGCCCTCCGGAGCGTTTACATCCACGCGCTGCTTCAGCAGGGCGCGCACGGCCGCGACATCTTTCGCGCGGATGGCGCTGATGAGACGCGCATCGGCCGCCGCAAACACGCCGGCCTGCGAGAGCAGGAGCACGCCGAACACGCCGATGGCAGTCGCGCGCATGGCTACAACGAGAGAATCTTCGCGTCGACCCGGCCAGTGCTGTCGCCGAACTTGTCCATCGTGATGCCGAACTGATCCATCAGCGTCAGATGCAGGTTGGCAAGCGGCACGTCTTTGAACCTGATGTGCCGGCCTCCCTTGAGGAAGCCGGTGCCCTTCCCGGCCAGGACGATGGGAATGTCGTACGGATCGTGGCTGTTGCTGTCGGCAATGCCGGCGCCGTACATCATCGTCGCGTGATCGAGGAGCGTGCCGTCGCCGTCGGGCGTCGCGCGTAGCCGCTCGAGGTAGTACGCGAACATCTTCACGTGATAGGCGTTGATCCGGGCGACCTTCTCGATCTTCTCCACTTCGCCCGCGTAGTGCGAGATGGGATGATGCGAGTCGTTGACGCCAATCTGCGGATAGGTCATGCCGCTGTGCTCGCGGCCCACCATGAAGGTGATGACACGCGTGAGATCGCACTGGAATGCCAGCACCTGCAGGTCGAGCATCAGCTTCATGTGCGCTTCCCAGTCGGTGGGAATGCCTGCTGGGTGATCGACGAGCGGCAACTGCTGGTCGGCCTGCGCCTCTGCGAGCTGGATGCGCTGCTCGACGTCGCGAATCGCCGACAGGTACTCGACGAGCTTCGCGCGATCGGAGGGCGGCAACGCGCCCTGAAGGTGTGCGACCTCTTCGGTGACCGAATCGAGCACGCTCTTCTGCTGGCGCATGCGGGCAATGCGCACCTTCGGATCGGTCGTGCCGGCGTCGCCGAACAGACGCTCGAATACGACGCGAGGATTGTTCTGCGTCGGCAGCGGTGTGTTCGCGCTCTTCCACACGATGGTGCTCGTGTACGGGCAAGCGTATCCCGTGTCGCACGCACCCGATGTTTCGCCCGATTCCATGGCGAGCTCGAGCGACGGCAGCTGCGTGTGCCTGCCCGTCTCGTTGGCGAGAATCTGATCCATCGAGATGCCGACGTCGAGCCAGGTCTCGCTCGTCGGCGGCGACACGTTGGTGAGGAATCGCGTGCTCGCCTTGGCGTGCGCGCCGCCCGGGCGCTCGCGCGTCGGCAGGCTGTTCAACCCGCTCACCACGAGGATGTCGTCGCGGAACGGGGTCAGCGCGCTGAGCGTCGGCGTCAGCTCGTAGCTGGCGCCAACGGCGGTCGGCAGGTAGTTCTTCATGATCATGCCGTTCGGCACGTAATACACACCGAACCGGTTGACCGGCTTGCCGGCGGTCTTCTGCAGCGCCGAAAGCGCCGGGACCATGCTATCGAGAAGGGGCAGCGCCAGCATGGCGCCCATGCCGCGCAGCACCGTGCGGCGCGGTATCGCCTTTTTCGAAATGATCATCGCTCGCTCCTCATTCCAACCCTCGTCTCGGGATTCGGCCGAACCGAGCTTTCCAGGGCCGCCCCACTGAACGGGGTGCTGTTGACAACGCCGAGAACCACCGACGACCAGCGGTAGTTCTCTTTCGCTGCATCGCGCGCGATTTTTCGGATGGCGGGTTGATCGTAGTACTCGATGCCGCGCCCAATCGCATACGCGAGAAGCTTTCCGCCGAGCGTCCTGACAAAGTCTTCCTTGTTGTTGGCCAGATACGTCCGCAGGCCGTCGATGCCCGCAAACTGCGTCCCATCGGGCAGCGCCGCCTCGGGGTCGACAGGGGTTCCGTCGGCTTCGACGCGCCACTTGCCGACGGCGTCGAAGTTCTCGAGTGTAAACCCGAGGGGATCCATCCGCTGATGGCACGACGCGCACGCCGCGCTCTTCCTGTGAATTTCCATCCGCTCGCGCAGCGACTTCGGCTGCCCTTCGGCGCCCGGCTCTTTGAGCGCGGGGACGTCGAGCGGCGGCGGAGGCGGCGGCGCGCCGAGCATGTTCGCGAGCAACCAGCGGCCGCGCATCACGACGGAGGTGCGGTTTGGATATGACGTCACCGCGAGGACGCTTCCATGCCCGAGCAGCCCGCCTCTGTTGCGATCGGTGAACTTTACCGGCCGGTAGTGGCTGCCATAGACATTCGGGATTCCGTAATGTTTTGCCAGCCGATCGTTGGCAAAAGTGTAGTCGGCGAGCAGAAGATCGAGGACACTGCGATCCTGCTTGATCTGATCCAGCACGAACAACCGCGTCTCGGTGCCCATCGCCTCGCGGAGGTTCTCGTCGAACTCCGGATACAGGTGCGTATCCGGCACGAAACCCGCCAGCTTGCTCAGCTCGAGCCAGCGGGTCGCAAATCCTTCGACGAGCGCGCTCGCCCGCGGGTCGCGCAGCATTCGACGCACCTGCTGCTCGAGCACCGCGCGGTCCTTCAACTTGCCCTGGATCGCAGCATTCAGCAACTCTTCGTCTGGAATGCTGCTCCACAGGAAGAACGACAACTTCGAGGCGAGATCGACATCGTCGGACCGGTTCGACGCAATCCGGAAGATGAAGCTTGGCGCGGCAAGCACGCGCTCGAGCCCGCGCTGTATGCCGGCATCGAACGTCTTGTCCTCGGCGCGTCCCGTCCGGTAGAAGTCGAGCAGAACCTGCGTCTCGGACGCGGTAATCGGTCGCCGATACGCGCGCGTGGCCACCGTCGAAAGAATCCTCCGCGCACACTCCTCTTCGTCTTTTGCATCGGCACCGGCGCGCGGCGTGCACACGAAGAGCGACCGCCTGGTCGGCGACAGACCGGGACCGGTCACGTTGAACGGGCCGCCAATCGATACGGTCTTCAGTGCCGGATATCCGAAATACAGCTCGTTTGTGGTGCGCGCGAATCCTGTCTGCGGCGGCTGCAGAACACCCTCGGGTTCCCAAAGGCGCCTGACAAACGACACGCCCACCATATGCGGGCCTGCTTTCACCGGCACTCGCACTTCCAGACCGCGATCGGCGGTGAGCATGTAATGCTCCCACTCGGGATCGCCGGGCGTATTGCCCGCGAAGTTCTCGGGCGTCGTCATGCCCTTCCCATCGCCGCCAATGGTGAATCGCTTCACCAGCACGCCATCGAGCCGGATGTCCACCTGATGCGGCTCGCCCATCCCGATGAGGTAGTCGTAGAGCTGGCGTTTCAACTCGAGCTTGATGAGATATTCGCCGTCGACCGGAAACTGATAGTCAACGGCAATGCCGCCACGCGAGCCGAACGGCAGGTCGTCGCTCATCCGCTCGTCCTGCACCATGTCGCGCTCGACTTTGAAGACGTCGACCATCGGCTTGCGGTTCGTGTCGCCAACAGCGAGACGGCTGATCATGCGCGCAGCAGACAAGTAGTTTTCGAGCAGCGCGGGCGACACCGTGAGCACGCTCGCGACGTTATCGAATCCCTCTTGATCGGCGTCGTCGGTCGAGAGCACCGCGCGGCCGTCGATTTCGAGGCCAAGGAGATCGCGGATGGCATTGGTGTACTCGGTGCGGTTCAACCGGTGCACCGGCACGCGACCCGGATTGGGATTGGCCACCGCGGCCGCGTCGAGCGCGGATTCCAGATGAGTGGTGACCGCAGCGTAGGCGGCCTTATCGGGGCGCGGCATGCCGGGAGGCGGCATTTCGTGCGTGCGGAACTTGCGCGCAATCTTTTCCCATACCTCGGCGTCGCCGCCCACCTGCTGCAGATCGAGCGTGTCGATCATGAGGCCGGCGACTTTGCGCTTTTCGTTGTGGCAGCTGACGCAGTACTTCGAGAGCGTGGCCGCGGGGCTGACGGGCTCTGCCGCAGCCGATCGCGCGCTCTGTGGCGATTGCGCGACCGGCGCGGTGACGGCCGGGCCAGGGCCGGACATCACCGAGGCGGGTGCTGCGGGGGCCTGCACCGTTGTCGAGACGGTCCGGTCGAACCCGGACACGACCGACGCAAAAACGGCGAAAAAAACAACGCCGCAGCCCACGAGGACAGTCGTTCCGAGCGGTTTCGTCATTCGCGCACACCACTCCCGCAGTTTCAGAGGACGCAACTAGGATAGCAAGGCGTGAGACCGCCCGCCACCCCCTAAACGTCGCAAGTTGTTTCGAAATTAGGGGATTTTGGGATTAGTGCTGATGATCGCGCTCGTACTCCGCTTCGGCGTGGGCCTTGTCCCGCCTGACCCGTTGCGCCCGCTTCCGGCCGTCAGACAGGGCCTGCTGCCGGGTCTGATCCGAGCTGACGGCGAAGAGCGAAATGGTACGCTCCAGGTCATTCCCGTTGCAGGACGGGCACACGGGAACCGTGGATGGGAGCAGGAGAAATTCGAATTGATGGCCGCAACTGCGGCATTCGTATTCGTAGATGGGCATACTTCCTTTATAACCCTTCGCCCTTCATCATCAAGCGCATTTCCTGCTGTGCCGCATCCAGCCCCGCGCCTATCTCCGTCGTCTGGGCCAGGAGGTCGCGGGCAAGTGCGGCCACGTCGGTCGCCGACGTCGCCGCTCGGATGCTCTGCGCCGTCGCGATCGCGCGGTCGATCGTAGCAGTGGTTTCAGTCAGCCTGGCCGACACAACCGCAGCGCGGCTCTTCACATCCGCAGATGCCCCCTCGACGGCCGCCGCGAAGCCGACGTGCTGCAGCGCGCCGGCTGTCGCTTTCTTCACACCGTAGCCGGATGCCGGGCCTTTCGGCTCGACGGCGGGATCCAGCGCGTGCAGCACGTGGCCGGCATGCACTTTCAAATCGTCGAGGCCGGCAGACTTCGACGTAAGGAGCGCGTGCGCCGCCGCGACCCGCGTATCGCTCAGGGCAACAGTGAGGAGCCCGACGGTGCCGGGCGTATCGCGCCAGGCGATCATGACGTGACCGATATGCGAGTGCACGACGGGCGGCTCTAACCTCGAAATGACGATGCCCTTGTCGGTCATCGTGCCGGTAACGCGCACCGGGCGTGCGAGCCGCAGAGGAATGCCCGCGAAATCCTGATTCGCAATCGGAATGACGTTCTTCTGATCGTCGACCACGACGTATTTCGCGAGGCCTTTCAGGCAATGAAAGGCACACTCGCGGTCCGTCATTCCGCTCGCGGCGGCGATCCCCTGGTGCGAGGCGCCACACGTGCTTTCGCTGAGCACTCCCGACCAGGTCTGGGGCGCGGGCGGTGTCTGGCCCGACGCGCTCGCACCGAGACAGGTCGCAACGGCAAACGCACGCAATATTTTCGTCATAACGTCAGGGGGCGAGCGACGCGGTGTACGCCGAGATATTGATTAAGTCTTCCTCGGTCAGCCTGGCGACAACCGGCTTCATCAGGTCCGACCAGAGCCCGGCGCGCGCGCCGGCCTGCATGTCGAACATCTGCCGCGCGCTGTAACTCGGCGACCGACCTGCGAGCCCGGGCACGGGCCCCAGCCCCTTCAAGTCGGCGCCATGACAGATCGCGCACGCGGTCGTCTTGCCGCTGCCGGTCTTCACGAGCGCCTCACCTTTCTTAATGCTACCAACCGGCACGTAAGCGACAAAACCCGAACGCGGGTCGCGCAGCGCCTCGCGCTCGTTGTCGCCCGGCATCTCGATGATGCGCTGACCCAACGGTTCGGTCTCGCTGCCCGGCAGGCTGACGAACAACCCGCCGGCGATGCGCGTCTTCGGCACCGTGCGGCTTTCGACAACCTTGATCCAGGGCGTCCACCTCATCGAGCCGAAGTACTCGGCCGTCGCCTTGATTTCTTCTTCGGTCATCCCCTTCGCGATGGCGATCATCGCGTTCGTGTTGCCTTTCTTGGGGTCGGCGCTCTTGCGGGTGCCGTCGCGATAGTCGTGCATCTGCTGGATGAAATACGCAACCGGCAGCCCCGACACCGGCGCGTTTTCTGCGCGCCCCTTGCCATTCGGATAGTGACACAACGCACACGCGCGGATGTTCGCGTCCTTGCGGCCGCGGGCCACGATCTCGGGCATCGGCGGATGATCGCCGGGATGCCAGTCTGCCGGACCGAAGCCGTCCCGGATTTGGGTCAGAGTGAACTTGCCCGTGCTCCCTTCAAGCGTTTTCGGCGACCCATCGTCCTTTGCGGGCGGCATCGCCGGTGGAGGTGTGGAGCCGGGCTCCGGGTACCCGTACGCCCAGCGAGGCAGATTCGCGGGCGCCGCCGCGGCTGGCGCCTCCTGCCGCGCGGACTGCGGTTGTTGCTGCGCGATGACCGAGCCTGTTACCAGTAACACCCCGGCTGCCACAACGA
>Ga0105106_10003099_pt1 | contig 11935 bp, 12 predicted proteins | sample PPLLaktember2015_5_FD_79109 | JGI IMG/M metagenome (GOLD analysis project Ga0105106, IMG submission 79109) | Freshwater sediment microbial communities from Prairie Pothole Lake near Jamestown, North Dakota, USA - PPLs Lake P8 Core (1) Depth... | ecosystem: Environmental > Aquatic > Freshwater >...
ATCCTTCACCGTTTCTGTAAACTTTACCTTCCCAGACACCATCCCAGGAATTATCATCCCAGGAATCGTTGTACAATATCCCATCCAGCTGTGTGCCGGCTGCATTTAAACCAAAATAGTACCCGCTCCGCTTGTCATTATAAGGATCAAGGCACAGCACTATATTATCTGCATCAACCTCTTCGTCTTTTCTGGTTAATCTGGCCATAATTGAATCAGGAGCTGAGTCAAACATTGTGGCACCGAGGTAAAGATATTTTTCGTCATAAGCTAATTTGATAATTGTTCTTTCACTTGCCGGTGCACCTTCGTTTGGATCTCGTTGTATAAAATTCTCAAATCTGCTTCCATTATGCCAAATGGGTTCATCCAGTTTGCCATCAAGCTCAATTGAGGAATTAAGCTTCTCAGCAAACAATACTGCGTCGTTGTTTCTAATCTGGAGTGTGTCCCGGGAAGGAAAAATACTTGAGACTGGGGCAAAGAGTAATATTATGATTAAAATTTTGTTCATCACTTATTTTTTTGATTCCGGATTTTTATAGGTCAGTATCCGGAGTTGATAAACATGTTGTGATATCATTAAAGATGCAGGAGATGTTTAGTAACCTGCATCTTGTTTTAATTATCCACATTCAAAATTGGTGAATAATTTCCACACACAACCCGGTAATTAAATGAACGGTTTAATTGGATGATATAGTGTTATTTTAATTTTTTAATATTGATGTCACCCATACCCACATTAAGCTCTATTCTGCTGCCGCCGCCATTCAGTTCATAAACGGCTTCGAATGTGTTGCCCCTTCTGTTTTGGGAAACAATGTATGATTCGAATTCTGACTTAATGCTGTCTGAATCTTTGGAAGATTCTCCCCATTTAAAATCATTGGCTGTTGCAATTATAGTAGCTTTGGCTGATTCTGGAATGTAAATGGTTATACTGCCAACACCAGAATTTAAATCACTATTACTTTTTCCATCCGGAATTAATTCTGCAATGATGTTGCCAGCACCGGTATTAGCTTCAATTGAACCTTTAATATTTTTCAACTCGATATTGCCTCCACCGGTATTTGCTTCCACTTTACCAGTTGCACCATCGAGCACTATATTCCCTCCTCCGGTTGATATTTCAACATTACCTGAAACTGTAGAAACATTCACATTACCTCCGGCGGTTGATATTTCTGCACTTCCGCCCACCGTACCAACAGTTACATTACCACCGGCTGTGGAAATTTCCGCTGAGCTATTGACAGAACCAACATTAATGTTCCCACCAGCAGTTGTGATTTCTGCTTTCCCATTCACTGAACCCACCTGGATATCACCACCTGCTGTACTTATACTTGCATTATTGTTGATATCAGCTAGTTTAATATTGCCTCCGGCAGTAGTAATATCTGCTTCGCCACCGATTATTTTAGCTGTAATATTTCCGCCAGCCGTTGAAATAGAAACTTTATTTTTCAGGTCATTATTGATGGTAATATTGCCGCCACCAGTTTTGTAATCAATTATCAGATCAGCAGGAATGGTTAATTCCAGATTAAAGTTCTTTGAATTTTCACCTTTGAATTTGACTTCAACCCTGCCAGACTTTTGTTCAGTTATAAAAAACTTAACTTCATCCTCATCAATATTTTTTGCAATTATTTTTACCTCATTCTTATCCCAGGTGCTAGTGACAATGTTTCCGTGCTTAATATTCACTTCAAGCACATCGCCTTTCTGAACATTAAATAATACGTCTTTATCAACTGCGAACGTGGGAATTATCGCCGAGATAAGAAATATGCAAAATATTATTACTGCTAATTGATTAGATTGTTTTTTCATTTTAGTTGTACTCCTGTAAAATTGTTCTTGATTGTAATTTGATATAAGGATTTTCATCCTGCTGTAATTTTTGTCTGAATAGATTTAAGTCATCCTGATTTAATTTGTACCCCAGACTGCCCGCTTCGATTAATGAATTTAATGCTTCAATCCTCAAACCCGAAACAGTGTCATTTATAATTACATAAAGGAAAGTCTGCTTAACGGATTCATCATAAGGTAGTTTGCTCATTAATTTTAATGCTTCTCTTCTCACGCCTGGATTTTCATCGTTCATCACAACCGTAATAAGTGCATTTTTTACATCACTATCATATTGAACAGGTGCTTCTGAATTCATTGCATTGATTGAATTTAATCTTGAGCCGGGATTCTGTTCATTCAGCATTGCATAAGTAAGTACACTCTGAATCTGCTGATCGTTGATGCTGCCTTTCAGCCGGACAGGTCTTGAAGCTTCAAAAGTAAACTCGACTTCTCCATCAGATGCATCTGAGTCAATAAATCTTACATTAGAAATGCTGATGTCTTCACTTAATGACGCAAATTTATTTTCACCATTCTGCTGACCGGTAAATTCAGTTTGAGAAGATTTGCTGAAAAATATTCCTCCGATTAAAACACCAACTATTAATAAAGCAGCACCTGCAAATGCAAACCTTAACGGTGTTGTGAAAATCTGGTATATATTATCAGTCAGAAAACCCAAAATATTACTGCCGGATCTTTCTGCTCTCAGCGCACCTCTTAACTGATATCGTGCAGCGGATAAAACTTTTTCATCAACTTTAGCTTGCTGTTTACCTGAGACTAATTCCAGAAGATTTTTTTGGTCTTCCAGCTCAGTACGACATTCTAAACAAGTTAATAAGTGCTCTTTCAGTTTTACCTGCTCTTCTGATTTCAATTCTCCAAATAAGGAAAGCTGAAGAAGTTGTTTGTATTCATTATGTTTCATTAGTTACTCCAATTATTTGGTTTCACAAACCCAATTTCTCAAAGAAATTGGGTTTGTTGTTCACTAAGCATAAACCGGGCTTAACTTTTTTCTCAAATTTTTTGTAGCATCAAAGAGATATTTTTTGACCGTGCCTTCTTTACAATTCAGCATCTCCGCAATTTCCCTGATCTTATATCCCTCATAGTGCTTGAGGACAAATGTCATTTTCTGCTTTGGTGAAAGAGACTCTACCGCAGCATTCACGATATCTCCAAGATTTGCACCTGAAGAAATTTCTTCAGGTGATGATCCATCATAAACCAATTCTTTTGTTGTGCTGTATTCATTTTCTTCCTCATCATAATCTTTGTCAATTGAAACCCTCAGGTGCTCTTTGCTTTTGCTTTTATAAGTCAGGCAAACATTTGTCGTTATTCTGAAAAGCCAGGTTGAAAATTCACTCTGAAACCTGAAACTCTTTAATCCGCGGTAAACACGAATAAAAACTTCCTGGTATAAATCTTTTGCATCATCTTCATTATTTGCGTATTTAATTGTGATGGAAAGAACGCTCCGATCATAGCGGTACACAAGCTCTTCAAAGGCATTCTGATCACCTTTTTGAGCCTGAATTATCAAGTCTGTATCGCTTAATTGCATTTAGTCCTTTCCATAACTAATGAGTTAGACTTAGGTGAATTAGAAAAGGTTGTGGGGTCTTAATGATGAAAATTAGCTTTTACGACTTAATAAATCAAAAACCGATTTTAGCTGGTAGGTTGGGACAATGTTTTCTGCTCCATTCGGGAAATATTTCACTCCGGTGCTGACTAATGCTGTATCTATTCCAAATCTGTTCCCCATAATAATGTCTGTCTCCAGCCGGTCGCCAATCAGTAGTGTTTTTGAAGGAATGAACTGAAGCCGGTTTTGAATTTCATTAAACATAAACTCAGATGGTTTTCCGAAATGCAGCTCAAGTTTTCTGTGAGTCCTTTTTTCAAGAGCGGAAATTGTTGAGCCAGCATCTATTACTTCTCCATTATCAACCGGACAGGTATCATCAATATTTGCAGCAAAAAACCTGGCTCCCTTCTCAAGAGCACGAGCAGCAATTTCAAGTTTACTGTAATCAAGTGTCCTGTCAAGTGTGATGAGAATTATTTTTATATCATCCGGTTCTGCTGAAAACTTCAAACCGACTTTTTCAATTTCATTAATAAATGAATCTTCCCCTATTGCAAAAAATTTATCATGATTAAAATTTTGTTTTAAGTAATTCGTAACCACAATCGTTGAATTGATTATCTCATCCTTCTCTACATTCAATCCCCAGTTTTTCAGAAGATGATAATAGTCAATAGCAGTGCCGGTTGTTTTATTTGAAACGAAGACTATTTTTTTACCTATAGCTTTAAGTTGATTGATTACTTCATCAGCGTGTGGAATAAGATGTTCACCACGATAGATTGTGCCATCAAGATCGAAAATAAAATAATCATATTTCTCAGAAAGGCTCAAAGATCTAATTCTTTCTTCATTGCTGCCAGAGATTCTGTAATTGTGTGAGGTTTATAACCCAATTCAGTTTCAGCTTTAAGAATTAACAATCCTGATTTCAATGGTCTTCGTGCGGGTTGTTTCAGCTCATCTGTTGTAATGGGAGTTATCAATTTTTTATTAAGATTAAAATAATCTGCGATTCTGTTTGTAAAATCGTAACGGGATAAAAATTCTTTTCCGCCAATATTGTAAACGCCGGTCTTTCTGAATTCAATAATTTTGTTAATTCCCTGAACAAGGTCATCTATAAAAGTGGGGTTATTAATTTGGTCTTTAACTATTCTAATAGTTTCATTATTTCTTAATGAATTTATAACCCAGCGTACAAAATCAGGTCTGCTGTTAAGTGCAATTCCATATAGTACATTCGTTCTGAGAATTGTAAAGAAAGTCCCGCTTATCTTCAAAGTATTTTCACTTGCAAGCTTTGTTCGCCCATAATATCCTACCGGATCAGGAGTTGCATTTTCATCATAAGGACCATTCTTACCGTCAAATATATAATCCGTTGAAATATGAATAATATGTGCGTCAATTGCTCTGGCAGCTTCGGCGATATATTCAACACCTTTTACGTTTATTTTCCAGACTTCCTCCCGAAGCTTCTCGCTGAGATCTACATTAGTGAATGCGGCTGTGTGAATAATAAAATCCGGGTAATAGTCGTGAATGATTTTCTTTATGCTTTCTCTGTCTTTAATATCTGAAGAAATATATTCAACAGAATCAGTGACTGACTTCTCTTCAACTGATGTTGCCAATAATTCAATATTATCTTTTGAAGAATAAAATTGAACTGCCCGCTGTCCCAACATTCCGTTTGAACCGGTAATTAAAATTCTATTTTTTACTAATCCGTTTGTTTGCATCATTTTTTAAGTTAAGATAGTCCTTTGCTTCAGAGTATGTAGTAGCAATTCCAGCAAATAAATTTGCTTGCCTTAAAGCCAAAATTACGTTTTTATTTTTTATGTAATTGTAGAAATAAACTGCCCCGAATACATCGCCGCAGCCCACTTTATTAACGGCATTTGTTTGCAAGGCGTCTTCGTGGACTTTTTTAATCGAGCTGTTCTCTCTAAAAAAAACGGTCGCACCTTCTTCTGCTCTTGTGATTATTATTTGTCTGATTCCAAAAGAGAATAATTCGCCAATTATGCTTGCCTCATCTTTCCGATCAGAAAGAGTTAACAATTCAGATTCATTTGCTTGAAGTATATCGATACACCCAGCCCATTCATTAAAATCCTCAATCTTTCTGAAAATTCTATTTAAGTTTTTATCAACACCCCGACTAAAAGTATGAACGTCAAAATAAATCAATCCGTCATAATTAGTTCGTAAATTTTTCAATTGATCTATAGAGATATCATAACCAGAGATCATATTTATTAGAATACCATCAAATTGATTTAAATCGTCAGAGGGTACTAAAAAATTTTGAGCTGTTTGGGAGTATGTTTCTTTTCGCTCACCCACTATGTCAACTAATAACTCTACCTTCGGAATTGATTCAACATAAGCAAGAAAATCTTTTTCTATTCTATCATAAACTTCTTTGAACAGGTTCTCATTTCCTTTATCAATGCTTGAACACAGATATAATTTATCCATTGATTGCATCTGGCTTAAAAAAGAGACAACCGTGTAAAATATCCCTCCAGGCTTTACTGATGTACCATCTTTATCAATAATATTATCAACAACTGAATGCCCGACTATAAGAATATTCATTTTTATTTTTTTTGTAAATATAGATTTATGATAACTTCAATTGAAATAATAGGGTTTTCATACTTCATTAAATTTAGGTTATATTTGTTCCTGTTTATTAGAACCAATACCCTCGGAATATCTAAATGAAAATCGGAATTACCTGTTATCCTACTTACGGCGGAAGCGGTGTTATTGCTACAGAATTAGGAAAAGAATTAGCTCTTCGCGGTCACGAAGTTCATTTTATCAGTTATGCCCTACCATTCCGACTTTCACATTACATTGAAAATATTGTCTTCCACGAAGTTGAGATAAGTAATTATCCCTTGTTTGAATTTCCACTCTATTCCCTTTCACTTGCAAGTAAAATGGTTGAAGTGGTCCAATTCGAAAAGCTGGATTTGCTCCATGTTCACTACGCGATTCCCCATGCAACAAGCGCTTATCTTGCCAAAGAAATGATGCGTAACAATAGAGATTTAAAAATTTTCACTACACTCCACGGTACAGATATAACTTTGGTAGGTTTAGAACCTTCATTTCTCCCGTTAGTAAAATTCAGCATCGAGAAAAGCGATGGTGTTACTGCTGTCTCGAGATTTCTAAAAGAAAAGACAATTACTAATTATTCGATTGAGACGGATATCAGGGTTATTCCAAATTTTGTTGATACTGATTTCTTCAAACCTGAAACTAATGGTGAATTTAGAAAAACAATTGCGCCGAATGGGGAAAAAATTCTTGTTCACACTTCTAACTTTAGACCTGTTAAAAGGGTTCCGGACACAATAAGAATATTTGAAAAAATTCAAAAAGAAATTCCATCCAAATTAATTCTTGTTGGAGATGGACCCGATAGATCTGAATGTGAAAGATTATCACGGCAACTGGAATTATGCGACAAAGTAAAATTTCTTGGTAAGCAGGATGGACTGGTTGAAATACTATCCTCATCGGACCTCTTCCTGATACCTTCGCAGTCCGAGAGCTTCGGTCTTGCAGCACTTGAAGCAATGGCTTGCGGATTACCGGTTATCAGTTCAAGTGTGGGTGGCCTACCTGAATTGGTCAAGCATAATGAAACCGGGTTTATCGCAGAGATCGGTGATGTTGATCGAATGGCAAAATATGCCCTTGAGCTTTTAAGTAATGAAAAAAAATATAAGCTCTTTTCAGAAAATTCCAGGCAAAGAGCAGTCAATAAATTTGATAAAGCTATAGTAGTTCCTCTCTACGAAGAATACTATGAACAGATATTGAAAAGTTAATTATGATAATATACTGCACGGGGACAAAAAGAGGCAGCCAGGCATATCAGAAACTTCTTAAAAATATTATTGATTTTATAGAAAGTCTCGGTCATACCGCATTATCGGAGTTGAGCAGTAAATTCAGCAGCAGCATACCGCTCACTGATAATCAGGCATATAAAAGAAATCTTAAATGGATTGATGGAAGCAAGCTTATAATTGCTGAGATATCTAACCCTATTTTAGAAATAGGAATTGAAATAGCCTATGCTTTATTCCAAAGAAAAATTCCGGTTCTTGCACTTCATACTGCAGAGGTTCAAAAAATTTCATCAATGCTCGCTGGTAATGATTCCCCTCTTTTAACTACCCAGAAGTATTCCGATTTGAATGAAATGCAAAGCATAATTAAAACCTACTTAAGCAAGATCATCTAAAAATTGAACGAGAAAGATTTCATCTATAGCAAGAGTAAAGAGTTATCCTTATCCGGATTAAAAAGTTTCCCGATAGATTTTATAGTTTCAAAAAGTTTGAGCATTGTTGAAGTTCCCGAAAAAGTGTTAGAACTGAGGAAAGAATTTTTTGGTTCATACGAAGTTGCTTCATCTGCCGGTGATTTTGTTCTAACATTTAACAATCCATTCGAGGCAAAATACATTGTCTATGCCAGCCAGAACCGAAAAAGCAAAATAAAAATTCCTGTTGATCTAATTGCAATCAAAAAAGCTGTTGAAGATTATGAAAAATATCTTGACCAGATTCTCCATGAGATAAAGAAAGATTATCTTAAAAAATTCAGCAATGAGAAAAACTTCATTTCTGTCTCTAACGAGATCTTCAAGAAGTTAAATCTGACCAGGTTATGAGCCGCGATAAAAAAGTATCAGACAGAATATATTCATATCTTACTTCTACATTCGGTGAAGATGCTGCGAAAAACTACAGCGACTTTATAGATGAGAATCCTGCCAAATACATCCGTGTTAATGAACAAAAAATAAATCGGGAAACACTTGCAGCCAGGCTATCAGATACATACGGAATTAAAACTGAAATAATCGATTATCCATCTAATGCACTAAAAATAATTGATGGATTTGACTTTGCCGGAAGTACTCTTGAGATTGCTTTTGGTTTTTATTATATGCAGGCATTAACATCAATGCTACCCCCGCTCATTCTAAACCCATCATCAAAAGATCTGGTTCTTGATCTTTGCTCAGCACCGGGTTCAAAAACAACTCAGATAGCTGAATTGATGGAGAATAAAGGAGTGCTTATTGTAAATGAATTAGAGATGGATAGAATTAAAGCATTAGTGTTCAACCTTGATAAGATGAACTTCCTGAACTATGGCGTAGTTAATTCGAGGGGAGAAATGCTTAGTAAATATTATGACTCGTACTTTGATAAAATTCTGGTTGATGCACCTTGCAGCGGACTTGGCATCATTCAAAAAAAGAAGGAAGTTGGCAAGTGGTGGTCACTTGAGCGAGTACGCAATCTTTGCGAGATTCAGAATAAGCTTTTGGTTTCAGCAATTAAAATGTTAAAAGTCGGCGGTGAACTTGTTTATTCAACCTGCTCGCTTACACCGGAAGAGAATGAATTAATTGTTAATAGAATTCTTGAAAAATATCCTGTTGATGTTGAGCCTGCTGAAATACCAGTCAAGCATTATAAAGGATTGACAGAATACCAAGCTATAAAACTTGATGAGAGATTAAGGAATGCTGTCAGAATATTTCCATGGGAAGTTGATTCGGATGGGTTCTTCCTCATCAAGCTTAAAAAAACAGGTGAGATAAATGCAATCGGGCAAATTAATTGGAAGAAACATTTTGTGATGACTATGCACGGTCACAATGACAATGTTCTTAAAGAAAAGCTCAAAGTGCTGGCAGATGAATTTGGAATTGAGAGCACAGTCTTTTCAAATTATAAATTTATAGTCAAGAGAAATGATATTTATTTTACTTCTAAAGAATGGAGTGATGATAATCTTGGTGTTTTTCACAGAGTGGGATGTAAATTCGGGATGATAGATAAAAACGGGCATATTGTCCTGCATTCCTTTGCAGCACAGATACTTCAGAACTTCATCACCAAGAATATTTATGATATTAAAAATCTTGACGAGCTCAGGTTATATCTTATGGGTGCAGTTTTTAGTAAAGCAGACTTTGCTTTGGGACAATACGCTGTCAGATTTAATGGATTTGTACTTGGAACTGCCGTCCTTATAAAGGATGGATTGAAGAGTAGATACCCTCGTTCGAGCAGAACACAAACCATCCGGATTAAAGGACAAAAAATTCAGTCGCGGTTATCTTAATTTTATAAATAAGTTCCCATCAGGAATTAATTGTCAAGAGATTCTCAAGCGCTAAAAGCACCAACAAGCTGATTTTGTTTTTCAGGCTCAAAAATGCTTTTATGATTTCTTAATCCTTTAAGACATTCCATACCTTCCAGAACAACGAAAGCTTCGATTATCGCTTTCTTCCAATCTGAGTTCTTAATTATGAATGGGAGCTCTCTCACCGGCTTCGGAGTTTCTTCAGTCAGCGGAATTATTTTCACTATTTTATCTCTGTCACCAATCACCTGATTTACAGAAACACTTATGAGATATGTATACAAAATTTTTGGGACTCCATAAGAATTTATGTTGTCCCCCCAGAATGTTACAGTTGCTAATGCCATAGTCCACCACCATATATTAAATTTTGAAATAATTTATTTGAAGGAATCCTCAACCAAAGATTCATCTTCATCCCGACTCGAATTTTTCTCTATAAGAATTGCAAGAACAATACCACCGATTTATTGGCTTTCTCAGCTGTAAAATCAATGAGTCGACATTTTATTGGCGACAGTTAGTTGTGTGAAACGACACAGATGACAGATGTTTTTTATATCCGCCAGTAATTAAGGTGCATAATAGATTGTTAAAAAATGGTTTCACTTTAGGTTAATAAATTTTACCAACAACAGATAATAAATAAAAAAACCGCCCTGAATAAAATTAGGGCGGCTTGATCTTTAGAGAAATAAAATCTATTAAAACAATCTTTTATTTAGTTAGAAGCATTTTCCTTGTTTGTTTGAATTGCGGTGTTTCAATTGAGTAGAAATAAGCGCCGCTTGGTAAACCGGAAGCATTGAAGCTTATATTATGCTGTCCGGCTTCTTTGAATTCATTCACAACCAGAGCAACTTCCTGACCAAGTAGATTATAAACTGCTATCTTAACTAAACCTGCTTCAGCAATACTGTAATTTATATTAGTTGAAGGATTAAATGGATTCGGGTAATTCTGCTCTAATGCATATGCAGCAGGCGCATCTACTTCAACCTCAATCTCATAGCTGTAATCAAACACACCATTAAAATCAATCTGCTTAAGGCGATAAATATATTTACCATTTGCGACCTTAGCATCATTAAACAAGTAGCTTCTTTGCTCGGTTGTTGTCCCGGAACCGGCAACAAAGCCAATTACCTGGTATTCTGTTTCTGCAGTTCTTCTCTGAACTTCAAACCCTGAGTTATTCAACTCTGTAGCGGTAGCCCACTGCAGTAAAACATTATTGCCGGAAACAGAAGCTGTAAATGAAGTCAGCTCAACTGGCACCGGATCATCTGCTGTTATTCTCATGATGGAAAAATTTGAAAAGGAGCCTGAATTAGCAGTGTATCCGCTTCCCCACGCACATCTGAAGGCAGTTCCATATCCTGGACTTGAAGTCGATACTGCATCCAAACTTCTGCTTGTTCCAGTAAAACCATCTTGCCTAAGCTCCACTAATAAATTCCCTCCCGTATAAATCCAGACACTATCAACTATAAATGTCATCTCGGGTCCCCAATTATTCGGTGTGTTGCCAAAAGTGTATGAATTTGCCGGAATGAGCATACTGCCTGATCTTACTTGCTTTTTAGGTCCTACAAAATTTGCAGAGAAATTTGTATTACTCATCGCAGAAGGTTCAACACCAAAACCGAGATAAAAATCGTAATTATTAATGGTTACATCTGATGCAGGCCAGTTTGCAGTTGCTGAGGTAGGAAGCCGCCAGCTGACAGCTATTATTTGTTTATTAAGCAATGGTGTAAGTAAACTATCATGGCTTAAAAGCTGATAAGTTCTTGCAGATGTGCTGAACTGACTAAGAAAAGTAACTGTACCAGGTACACTCTCATTCGCAGGAGGAATAACACGATATACAATGACATCCTGAGCTGCAACATTGAATGAGAAAAGTAAAAATACTAGAAAAGTAAAGATAGTTTTCATAACATCTCCTATTTAGTTGATGAAAGTTATCAGAAAAATAATTCATTAATTTTCTACATGCAAGATTTAAGTTAAAAGGATTTAATTATGTGCGAAAAGTATACTCTTTTTGAAAGATATTGGCCGGTAAAAAGGAAACCGCAATCCTGATTCCCGAAGATTGCGGTTTCAAAAGGTGATTGTATAATCCTGAAAAAATCAGAATTCGGATTGGCTTATCAAGTCTTAAACATCGTAGTACATTCCAAACTCAAACGGATGCGGCTGAAGTGCCATTGGCTTAATTTCTTTTTCGATTTTATATTTTATCCAGGTTTCAAT
>Ga0105106_10003102_pt1 | contig 11932 bp, 11 predicted proteins | sample PPLLaktember2015_5_FD_79109 | JGI IMG/M metagenome (GOLD analysis project Ga0105106, IMG submission 79109) | Freshwater sediment microbial communities from Prairie Pothole Lake near Jamestown, North Dakota, USA - PPLs Lake P8 Core (1) Depth... | ecosystem: Environmental > Aquatic > Freshwater >...
CACAGTACAAAACCCGGTCCATACATTTGGGGTTGGTAATTATTCCATCGTGTTAAATGCCAGCAACAGTGCAGGGTATAACCTCTCAACACAGGTTACATTCATCAACGTTTCTGCACTGACTGTACTAAATGCGAGTAAAATAGGTGTTTATCGTAACGGTGTTTGGATTATTGATAATAACGATAATTTCGCATGGGACGGAGTACCCCCCGATACGCTATACAGCTTTGGAGGGACCGGAAATACTTCCGTTTATGGTGACTGGGATGGTAACGGCAAACAAGAAGTTGGCGTTTACAATAACGGGACATGGTATCTGGATTATAATGGCAATGGAACATATGACGGTCCAATCGTCGATCGAACAGCAAATTTCGGACAAGCCGGGTACAAACCCGTAGTCGGAGACTGGGATGGTACAAACAAGACTAAAATCGGCGTAGAAAAGGACGGATTCTGGGCCATCGACTATAACGGCAACTACACTTGGGATGGTGCTGTAACGGACAGATTCGCCGGATTCGGATCGACTGGTGATAATCCGGTTATCGGAGACTGGGATGGTACAGGTATAGATAAAATTGGAACAGAGAAAGACGGATTCTGGGCTACTGACTATAACGGCAACTACACTTGGGATGGTGCTGTAACGGACAGATTCGCCGGATTCGGATCGACTGGTGATATACCCGTTGTCGGAGATTGGGATGCAAATGGTAAAACGAAAATTGGATCCTTCAAAGACGGATTCTGGGCCATTGATCATAACGGGAACTATCTGTGGGACGGAGCTATAACCGACAGGTTCGCCGGATTTGGACAAAACGGGGATACTCCGGTTGCTGGAAAGTGGAGCTGAAAATTAGTTTCCGGTCATACAGTGGATTTGAATTTTAAGTTATAGAAAGTAAAAAAAGACAAAACCTCACCTTTTTTTTACAACACTGTGTTAACTGTTTATTTTTGAGACATGCCCTTTTGTGGTTTCTTAATTTTCTTCTGATTTCTCTATCCATTGAATGTAATAAAAGTATCGATGAATAATTCACAATTTATTGATATTCCCTCAGTATAATTGCGTTTCAAACGGCACTGAAGATTTCGTCCGCCATTTTTTATTACAATCCTTCGCTCAAGGGAATTCTTTATCGCTTCCCGCATCCAAAATACCCGGAAATGAATCCGTCCTCAATTATCGATCTTATACTGCACTTTGACACCTACCTCCCGGGAATTATTGCGGTATACGGATTCTGGACATACCTGATCCTGTTTATTATCATCTTCTGCGAAACAGGTTTGGTGGTGTTTCCCTATCTTCCGGGTGACTCACTTCTCTTCGTAGGGGGGACACTGGCAGGGGCTGGTTTCCTGAACCTGGAAATCCTGATTGTGACCCTGGTTGTTGCAGCGGTACTTGGTGATTCAGCCAATTACTGGATCGGGAAAACGATGGGAATGAAGGCACTCGAAAAGAACACGTTTGTGAAAAAAGGCCAGCTGGAAAAAACCGAGGAATATTTTGCCCGCTATGGCGGTCTGACCATCGTGATCGCACGCTTTGTCCCCTTTATCCGCACATTTGCACCGTTCCTTGCCGGCGTTGGAAAAATGAACTACCGCTGGTTCCTCATGTATAACGTGCTCGGGGCTGTCCTGTGGGTTCTCGGGTTTGTGCTTGCAGGATTTTTCCTGGGAAGCTTACCCGTAGTTCAGGATAACTTCAGTCTTGTCATCTATCTAATCATCGGGGTATCACTGCTTGCTGTCGGATCCGTTATCCTTGGCATGTTCCGGAAACCCCGGCCAAACCCGGCAGAGGAGCAGACTGAAGCAGGAAAGAAGGAATAACCACGGAACCTGACACCAAAAAATCCCTGGTTCTGTAGTAGGGACAGCGTGAAACATTCCTGGGGCTTTACCTCAGCCACAGTAGTATCCTCTCGTGTGATATGTGCGGAAGACCGGTTCCATCGTATACTGTTCTGGAAGTGATCAGGCGTGTATCCAGAGCTGTTTTTCACTGAAAGGGAGATTATATTTCAGGAACATACGAAGTAGATCTACACATCAGAATCGTTACAATTTCAGGAAAGCTGGATAATGCTGACATTCGATGAATTACGGGACCTTGCGGGTGAAGCCGGGCTGACTACGTCCCGGGTCGCTGAATTCCGGAAAAAATTCGGCACCAATAGTATGACCCCGCCGGTCCGGGAACCACTCTGGAAGCAATACCTGAAAAAGTTCGACGATCCGATTATTAAAATCCTTCTCCTGGCAGTCGCCATGTCAGCAGTCATTTCCGGTATCCAGGGAAGCGGTTTTTTAGATACCATCGGGATTATTCTTGCGATCCTGCTTTCGACCGGTATCTCCTTTTTCAACGAATACCGCAGCAGCAGGGAATTTGATGTACTGAATGCTCACCGTGATGATATGGCCGTCAAGGTGATACGGGATGGTCATCCGGTCTCTGCTGCCTCCCGGGATATCGTGGTCGGAGACCTCATCCTTCTTGAAGCCGGGGATGCGATACCCGCTGATGGATGGGTATGCTCTGCTGATGATTTTTTTGCTGATGAGTCCGCATTCAGCGGTGAGAGCGAGCCGGTTCAAAAAGATGTGAAGGAAGGAGTTTTAAAAGGTTCATTTGTCACTGCGGGAAAAGGGCAGATGATTGCCGGGGCGGTGGGTGACGCTGCCCAGATGGGTGTGATTGCTGCTTCTCTTGGTATCGACCATGTCACCCGGACACCGCTTGAATATAAATTAGAAGATCTCGCCCGGATTATCAGCAAATTCGGATACGCAATGGCGATTCTAATCTGTGTCACCCTGTTTATCAGGGGCATCATGTTCGGGGAAATAACCGGGCTGAACATTGATTCAGTAAACAACACCCTCAACTATATTATGCTCGCCGTTGTAATCGTGGTCGCCGCTGTTCCCGAAGGGCTTCCGATGAGTGTTGCCCTCTCGCTCTCGCTTGCCATGCGCAAGATGACACGGGCAAACTGCCTGGTCCGCCGTCTTATTGCGTGCGAAACAATCGGATCTGCGACAACCATCTGCACCGACAAGACCGGAACACTCACAAAAAACCAGATGGAAGTGGTAGAATCCCCGTTTGGTAATCCGGTAAAGGCAGACCGTCTTCCGCAGACACCCGCGGAATGGATCACCCTCAATGCTGCCGTGAACGCTACTGCAAACCTGGAACACCGGGAAGGCCGGCTCATAGTCATCGGGAACTCAACCGAGGGTGCATTGCTCCGCTGGCTCCGTGAACATGCTCTTGACTACCTGCAGATTCGTGCAGGAACCCACGTCACCCGCCAATACCTCTTCAACGGAACCCGGAAACGGATGTCCACGGTTGTGCACCTGGATGGCAGGTTCTGGCTTTTAGTGAAGGGTGCCCCCGAGGTGCTTGCATCTCTCTGTGTCCAGAAACCGGACCTCACCGGGGTCAGCACCCTTGCAGACCATGCAATGAGAACACTTGCGTTTGCCCATAAGGAGATTATTCTTGGTGATGATAGCGAGACTGCCCTCGCATGGGATGGGTATGTCGGAATCCGCGATCCTTTGAGAGAAGATATTGCAAAATCAGTGGCCTGCTGCCAGCATGCAGGTATAAAGGTCCGGATGGTGACCGGCGACAATCCCGGGACAGCCCGGGCCATAGCAAAGGAAGCCGGGATTCTGCAGGGCGGCAGCGTTATTACCGGGTCTGAATTCCGATCGCTTACCCGGGACGGACAGGTGACTGCAGCTCAGGGTATGGACGTGATGGCCCGGGCAGAACCCATGGATAAACTCCTCCTTGTCGAGGCACTCCGGAAAACAGGGAATGTCGTTGCAGTTACGGGTGACGGAACCAATGATGCACCCGCACTCAAACACGCAGACGTAGGGCTTGCGATGGGAATTGCCGGAACCGAAGTTGCCCGTGAGGCAAGCGACATTATCCTTCTCGATGATTCCTTTGCATCAATCACCAACGCCGTCTGGTGGGGACGGTCGCTCTACGAGAATATCCAGCGGTTTGTTCTCTTCCAGCTCACGATCAACTTCTGCGCCTGTATCCTTGTGTTCCTCGCAGCGCTCCTGGGTTATCCTGCACCCTTCACCATCATCCAGATCCTCTGGATTAATATCATCATGGACACGCTTGCCGCATTTGCTCTCTGTTCGGAAGCCCCGCATGCCGGGCTGATGACCCGTTCACCCATTCCGCACGATGCAAACATCATCACACCGTTCATGGGAGTATCGATTGTCGTGACGGGAGGGTTCTTCATACTGGGGGGCATCCTCCAGATAACCACCGGCTTTATCGGCGGCACCACTCCTGTTGAGATCAACACCGTGTTCTTTGCAGCATTCATTGTTGCAGCGATCTGGAACGGTATCAACTGCCGGGCACTCGAAGGGAAGATGCCCCCGTTTTTCCGCGGCAATCCGACGTTTTTTATTGTTATGGGAGGAATTGTACTTGCCCAGATCTTCATTATCCAGTTCGGCGGGGCAGTCTTTGACACGGTGCCTTTGTCCCCTGAACAGTGGGTGAGGATCGTCATCGTATCGGCATCGGTGCTTATCCTCGGCTTTGTGCTGCGCATCTCGTTCCGTTATCCGGGGAGAGGGAAAAATCAATTACCGGCCTGACCCGGTTTTTTTAAATAAATCAACAGTACTCCATAAATAAGGCGGGTGACAATTAATCTTTACCAGCGCAAAGATGATGATTACTGAACAGAAAGGGTCTTTTCAATGGTCGCCGCGTGAAATTTCCCTTTTTCAATAAATTACTGATGCAGGAGGGATCTGGCCTTGATGCATATCTTTAAGACAAAAAAAGAACAGGAACCGGCTGTCACCGAAAAATTAGAGGAGATCTGCGAGGGTGCATGGATACGGTTATATGAACCTTCAGAAGCCGAACTTGCGATCGTTGCAGAAAAATGTACAATACCTCCTGAATTCTTAAAAGCAGCTCTTGATGAAGAGGAACGGCCCCGCATTGATGCGGAAGATGATGTCGTCCTGATAGTCATGGATATTCCGGTGATGACTGAATTTGAAGAGATCAAAACCTTAACCACGCACCCCCTGGGTATCATCATCGCCAAAGACTACCTGATCACGGTATGCAGCCGCAAGTCTCAGGTACTGGACGATTTTGTTGCCGGGAAGGTGCGGCATTTTACCACGGCAAAACGAACCCGGTTCATGTTCCAGATCTTTTACCGCAATGCATCTGACTATCTCAGCCACCTGCGCCAGATTGAACGATCGATCTCCCGGATTGAAGTTGAGCTTCACCGCTCAATGAAGAATGTGGAACTCTTCCAGATGATGGAACTGGAAAAGAGCCTGATTTATTTTTCAACATCGCTCAAAAACAACGAGGCAGTTCTTGAACGTATCCTGCGCTCAAAACCGCTGAAGATGTACGAGGAGGATGCAGAATTTTTAGAAGACGTTATTATCGAGAACAAGCAGGCAATGGAGATGTCGCAGATCTACCTCCATATCCTGAACGGGATGACCCAGGCATTTGCCACCATCATCTCAAATAATCTCAATATCGTGATGAAATTTTTAGCGTCGGTAACAATTATCCTCGCGGTGCCGACGATGATTGCAAGTTTTTATGGAATGAATGTGATAGATATTCCCTTATCTGACAAACCTCTTGCCTTTGAGATCATCTTTGGTATTTCAGTGATAATTTCGGTTGCAATGGGACTGTTGATGTGGAAGAAGAAAATATTTTAACTATTACCCTGCGACGTGTTTTTTACGACGATATTTATAGTTAAAAATCCCATGCACTACTAAATGGAAGTTCAGTCTTCTGATGGTGTACCAGGCTCACCGTCAGAAATTCCGCTCAGTCAGGTTATCAGTGACGAACTGACTGCGGTACGGAAAAACCGTGCCGAACTGATGACAGGCCATGTGCATCCCCGTATCCATGTCGGAATACTTCTTTTGTGTTTTGGGATCAATGTAATTTATTTTCTTTTCCGGCCTGACTATGTTGGACTTTTTATTGCTGCCAGTTTCTATCTCAATATGTATTATTTCATCATACTCCTGATACCACAAAATTTTAAAAAAAATGCGGGTCTCCCAAATGTCAATCTCTCCCGCTTCCGGAGCTGGCTGAAAGAGATTGGATTAACATCGGGTACAGCCCGGTTTACGAAATTGTTTATTAATTCCCTTTTTATCAACAGCAGGACCTTATCCCTGGGCCTCAGTCTGATTTTCACCATAGATATTGTGTATGTAATCCTGGCATACAACACCATGGCACTGCAGTTAAGAACCACGATCATCGTCATTTCCCAGTGTGCAATAATTGTCGGGTTCTATCTTCTGATTTGGAAAATGGAACCGTTCTCTGCGAGGTATGTGAACAACGTAGAAAAGGTCAAACGACGGCTTATCCATGAAAAACTCCCCCCCCGGCTCATAACCCTTATGTTCATCATCGGTTTTCTGATTGCCATGGTGTTATTTTTAACTACGATCATTCTCCTTCCGGGAATTACTCTTAAGGCGTTTCTTGACCAGTCCCAGCTGACTAAGCTGGGGAACCTTGCCGGTCTTCTCGCGCTACTTGCCATCAGCCAGTATTTCATTATCCGCTATATCCACGGCATCACGAGCCGGACAATGGCTGAGCGACTCTTCGATTTCAAAGAAAATGTTCTTCAGGACCTTCAGAATACGGTCGGATCCGGGGATAATTCCCTTGAAAATCGCGCCGAAACAACAACCCGGCTGCTTGAAACCAAGATTTATACAATAAAGAGAAATACCCTTACCGGTTTTTTCCCGGTCTTTGTGGTTGACCTTGACTTCTCGGTCATGCTTGACAGCACGACCCGGACCGCAATCAAAGGGTATATCGGGGATATAAAAACAGGATAGACGGAAAAAAACGAATATTTGCCAGGATACTTCAAAATAAGGATATTTTCTCATGAACGAAACTGAAGGCGGGATCATAGGGGGTCTTTCTATGGGTTTTTTTCCGGGTTCTTTTCTCAAGTTCAAAAAGAATGGTCGGATCGACATCAGCACAGGATTTTTGCCAACCTCAAAAGGATAATCCTATCCCGGATCTGGAGCAGCAAGGGGAAATGGCACGCACCTGCTGTTGGAAATAACCGATAAGCGTGTTGTTTTTGATTTACGGTGATCCGGTGCTGCTTTATCGACAGGGAATATTCCTGAAGTTCTCTGAACCAACCAACGCTTTGTCCACATCAAAATTGTGAGAATTCATAAACCGGAATATCAATTAACTTTTTATCCACAGTATTATCTGTAGAATTTGGTTATACTAATAAAATGGATTTAAAAATCAATATAGTTAAATTTTGCTCTCTAAATTAAAAAAATAAAATTAATATACTTGTAAAAACTATTCGGATAAATATGCCCGGTGCATCCTCTCCCTGGTCTGTTTTTACAAAAACCTCCGGCAACAAGAATGAACCTGATCGGGTACATGATAGTACGGCATTCAGACGTGCGAAATTCTGGTTCTGGCCAATTGTTTTGAGCATTACCCTGTTTTTTGGGTTCTTTGCGGGAATACAGGGAGCATTTATTGGTTTTTTCTACGGACTCGTTGTCGGGGGATTTCTTCTCCATGAAAGTCTGCAGGTGAAAAAAAGTGAAAAAAAGTAATTTGGGAATTTTTTTTAAAAAACACACAGTCCACGGTGAAAAATCGCAAAAATGATAGGAGTGACGCTTCGCTACAAGTGGATCACAGGGCGATGTTCATGGTCCCGGTCTGGAGCCCGTCCTCCCATCAGGGAGGCTATCCTGCGCCTCGTTCCCTCTCCCTCTCGGGAGATGGTGAGCAAAAAAGGCGGACAAACTCTCCCTCTACAATCTCTAGCGGGCTCGGAGAAGCGATTCAGGGCTTAATCGCCACGTTCCGCTGGCAAACCCATGCTGCTGGACAGGCGGGCGAAGCCCGCCCCTTGGACTTGACATCTATGTCCCAATAGCACCAAAAATGTATACATAACACCTGGGTGGTTCTCTGGTCGGGTGCAAAAAACATACAGTCCACCCTGTAGTATTTTAAAAAAAAAAGGATTATGATCCCGGCAAGCGGTGAGAAATGTCAACTGAGGTTATGAATTTCATAGACGATTGTTCCTGAGAGTTCAATGGCAACATGCAGGAATCGGTCCGCATTGCCAGACGTGTTTACGTAGGTAAATATCCTCCTGAATCTTTGGTGTGAGCACGTGCAGGTAAGACCGAAAATATCGACTACTCGATCTCTATCCTCTTTTTTTACGTTGGCAGATTGAAAAATTGTGATTATTAAAAAATGGGTACCATGGGCTCGCATTGTTCTTTGCGATATTACGATGATACTTTGATATGGTGAGGATTAGTGTAATCTTTTGATCACCCCCGGTTTGAACCCTTAACCAGTGAAATGCACCTGTCTATGGCATTGCACCGTATCGATCAACCCGACTATGAGGACATACGGAAGATCCGATGAAAGGCGTTCTGTCTGAATCAGCTTTGCGTGGATCTTCCTTGAACGGTTACCTGTTTTTATGAAATAATAAAATCTGGCAAGGCATCGACGCATTGCAGGCAAAAAAATCAGATCTATTGTCATCTGCCGCAGAACAGATCAATTGACTTTTCAATGCACTGCGTTGCTGCTTCGATCTGTCCGTTTTTCTTTAACATCATCCCTTTATTGAACCATGTCTCTGCATTGTCAGGATCAATATGAAGTGCTTTATTGTACGATGCAAAAGCATCTTCAAACTTATCGAGGCAATCCTGACAATTTGCCAGTTGTGCATATGCCTCGGCATAGTTGGGATACGTGTCGATCGCTTTATAAAGATACTTTATCGCGGTAGAATGATCTCCTGCCATTGCATTCTCACGGGCCAGCCTGACAAAATATTTTGCCTCGCATAAAGCACCCCGCCTCGCTTCAAAAACCATTTTTTTCTTCACGCCCCCATTGAACATCCGTAATTATACTTTATTAATTTTTATTTATTTATATAAATTGTCAAATTAAATTATAGATCTCCGGATCTGTTACTGTTCAGGGTCATGGATCTTCCTGGTGCAAAAAGAATAATTCGCTGGGAGTCTGGACTATATCGGGGTAGATTTTGATCCTGCACTAATACATAGATTCCATCTCAGAGCGAACGGGGGGAAGACGAAATCCTGCTTTTCTATCCGCAAAAGAGGAAATCAACGTATTTGTCATGAATGACCTGTGTTTCAGATTCTGTAAAAATGGAAAAACTTTTTTTAATAATAAAGGGAGAAGGGACACCTATTGCATCCCTTGTTGAGACCCTGTTGGTATTTGCTGTCGCGCTGATTATTTCAACAGTAATAGTATTTGTTATTGTAACGTTTTTTGGAGAGAAAGAAGGATATCCACCGCAATTCTCGCTGCCCTTATCGGCACGATAATCTACACGCTCATATATTCTGTGCTGGGCCAGGGGCTGATAACTGCATTTGTAGCAGGAATCGCGTGGCTGCTGGCACTGCAGGTACTATACAAAATCGGTTGGATCAAATCCCTGGTGATTGCAATCTTTGTATGGATTGCGACATCCATTGTCGGATGGTTCCTGCCAACGCTCACGGGCCCGTTGTGAAATACGGTGAACATTACCAGAAGAGTACTCTCTTTTTTCAGAAATCCGTTACCTAAAGGGATATGATAAGGAACGGTTGGGAGTTAATCGGGGAACACGGTGGAGAATGAAAAGAGAGAGATACTATCATATTGTTTACCTTAAGTAATCACAATAGTATCGATTGCCACAATCTATCTCAATCGAGTATTGAATACGCATAAATCGGGATGTGCCACATGAGATTTCCCTTAAAGAGTAAAATTGCAGGCCGTTACACGTGGGATCGAATGCGTGTGAACTTTTTGTTCCTTCCCTCGGTCATGGCGCTTGGGCGGTACTGCTGGCGTGGTCTATGTTCTGGCTGGATGGTCAAATCCCCAATGAAGTCCTGAATACCAGTCGCTTCATTGCGTCAGGGAGTGTCAGCGAACTGCGTGGTTTTCTGTTTGGTATGGCAACCGCTGTCCTGACAACTGCCGGAGTGGTCTTCACGCTCCTTACCCTGCCACTTTCAACTGTAGCTGCCCAGTACGGCTCACGCTTATTGCGTATCTTTCTGGGTGATCGTACAACCCAGTTCGTTCTGGGTATGTTTGTTGCTACATTTGCCTATTGCATCTTTGGTGCCTTGATGATTCCTCCGGTTGAAATACAACCTGAAGGGCCTCAAATTACCGCCAGCATTGGATTGTATCTTTTAATAGCAGCTTTCGCTACACTCATCCTGCTGATCCAGCATATCAGCATCATACTACAAGCTCCCCATATCGCGGCTGCGGCTGGTGTAGAGTTGCTCATGGCGGTCCGTGAAACGCACATGCCAGAAACCCAGGGCGGTGAATTCCAACGTCAAACCGGCAGAATCCCGCCTTATTCACTGGTTGTAGCTGAAGCCCATCCGGTACGTGCGACTGAAGGGGGATATATCCAATATGTGGATCCGGCGTCCATCCTTCCCCTGGCCGAAAAAAAGGACATAGTCATCCGCATGATGCCCAAGCCAGGTGCATTTGTCAGAAGTGGCATAGTGATTGCTCTGGTTTGGCCCGCAGACAGGGTTGATAATGACCTGGAGACAGAAATCAGAAATACCGTCCATCTTGGAAACCAGCGCACACCGACCCAGGATATAGAATACGCCATTAACCAGCTTACGGAAATGGCTGTTCGGGCCATGTCTCCGGCTATCAATGATCCGTTCACTGCCATGACATGCCTGGATTATATTGGTGATGGTCTGGTGTTGTTTGTCCGACAGGGCGTGATAAGCCCGAATATCTATGACAGCCATGGTCAGTTGCGCCTTTTTTTCGATCCGGTTACTTTTAACGAATTGCTCAGCGCTGCCTTCGATATGCTTCGCCATGCCAGTTCGGACAATGCAAATGTGTTGTTACATATGCTGGAGATAATCGATGTCATCAGCCAGGAGACGAAATCGCCTGATGAACGCCAGAAACTGCTTCGTCATGCAATCCTTACCGAGGTAGAAAGCCAGGCTGGCTCCCTGATCGAAGAGGACCGGCAGTCCATACACCATAGTAGTGAATCCCTGCAACTGAAATTGAAAAGTCCGTTATGAGCACCGATGTCTCTCCTGAGGGTGGATCAGGATAAACTGAAAATTTCCATATCGGGAAAGAAGCGAACAATAGTGAGGATGAGCCCTTAGAGACGGGACCGCTTGGACCCTTTGTGTAACACCAGTGATATACAAGGAGCTGTTTTGTAACATTTTTTTGATTTTATGTTACACAAGAAAGCCATCTGTCGATTGCTTCAACAGGTTTCATCCATCGTCATCCGGTTCACGGGTGGCAAACACCTGTCCCGGAATCGACAACCGAATCGACAACCCACTCACACCATCACGTACCGCGTAGCACGCCCTTTCCTGTCGGTCCTGATCAGGTTCTGCTCAACCATCTGAGCGAGCTCCTTGCCCGCTGCCTGCCGGGAAATGCCATATAACCGCATCAGATCCCCGCTCTTCACTGAACCGTGGGCATGAATGAATTCGATAATCTTCATCTGCCGCTCGGAAAGAGCCACTTGCCCTTCAGCTACCTTCCGGTGCTCATCGGACGAAAGCAGCAGCACCCGCTCCTTTACCCTATGCAGAGAGATCTCCACCCCTTCCATAAAGTATTCCAGCCACACCGTACAGTCTGGATATGTCTTGTTCACCGCTTTGAGCACGTTATAATACGCAGGCCGGTCGCTGTCGTATAAATCATCCAGCGTAA
>Ga0105106_10003104_pt1 | contig 11927 bp, 6 predicted proteins | sample PPLLaktember2015_5_FD_79109 | JGI IMG/M metagenome (GOLD analysis project Ga0105106, IMG submission 79109) | Freshwater sediment microbial communities from Prairie Pothole Lake near Jamestown, North Dakota, USA - PPLs Lake P8 Core (1) Depth... | ecosystem: Environmental > Aquatic > Freshwater >...
TCCCCGTGAATCGTGATGGTGGGTGGAGAGCCGCCGCCGGCATAGGTCTGCGGCGACAGCTGGCGCGCAAGATTCTTCGGATCGGTCATGCTGCCGAACCATTCGATCGCATAGTGCTTCGCATTCGGTCCGTCAAAAAGGTCCGCGATATCGCAGATTCCGAACCAGTTGACGATGGCCGCCACACGCACGCGCGGTTCCGCCCCGGATCGCCAGCGTGTTTCATCGCCGGTCGGGCAGGAGCGATAGAATGGCGATTCGGGCGGGAGCATCCCGGTGATCAGCGCGAGATGTCCGCCGGCCGACCCGCCGGTCGTGACGATTCTGGCCGTGTCAAAGCCGTACTCTGCGGCATGGCTACCCACCCATCGAAGCGCGCACAGGCAGTCTTCGACGGCCGCAGGCGCCGGCGAAACGTTGCCCAGACGGTACTCGACGTTGACCACGGCCCACCCGAGCGACAGGTACGGAAGCACCTGCAGAACATTCCGTTCCTTCTGTCCCGCGACCCATCCTCCCCCGTGAAAGAGCACAAGCACCGGAACAGGTTTCTTTCCCGGGAGATACAGGTCAAGCTTCAGCGGGATATTGTTTGCCGTGGCATATGTGATGTTCGCCTGAATGCTGTACTCGCCGGCAACGTAGTCGGGCCACGGGTCGGGCGCCGCGGTCTGAGCCTGATGCTGTCCGACAGCGTGCGGAAATGAAACACACAGCGCCACCACGACACAAATGACATACCGCGTCATGAGCCCTCCACGGTTGAATGGACGGGGATCCTTCCTCTGTGGTCAGCCCGCCGAGAAGACCACCAGGGAGATCCCCGAAAGCAATCGCCATCACCCCCAACGAACACAGTGCAGCCCGCCGGTCTCGACCGGCGGGCTGCATTCGTACCTGGAGGAGACTACTTCATCAGCAGCAACTTTCGCACATACTTGATGTCGGCCGAACCATCCACGCTCCTGGCGGACATGAGGCAGGTCACGCCGGCTGGCCAGCGAACCCTCGTCGCCGTTCGGTGAGCTCCTGCGACATCTGTCCTTCTGTGTCCTTCGTGATCCCGTAGAAGAACAGGCACACGACACACACTCCGAACGTGAGCGCAGGGAAGATGCTCATTGTCATCAGAATGCCGTTCAGCGCCGTCGCCGTCTGCGCCATGTTGGGCTCATACCCGTACAGCGACAGCACATATCCGGTGATCGCGCCACCGAAGCCCAGACCGGCCTTCAGGGCAAACACGATCGCCGCGAATATCATCCCCGTTGCCCGCCGTTTGTTCTTCCATTCGGAATAGTCCGCGACATCGGCCATCATCGCCCAGAGCAGGGGGATCGTGAAGCCATACACAAACTGGCGCAGCATCTCGGTGCCGAACATCACCGTTAACGCGGTCGGAGGGATGAAGTAGAACAGTGCCGTACATATCGTCGTCCCCGCCAGCCCCCCGATGAAGACATTCCTCTTGCCATACTTCATCGCCAGACGCTTCGAGAAGAAGATGCCCACAATCGTGGACGCCGTCCCGAAGACGTTGAACAGGCTGAACAGGCTCTCGTAGTTGTCCCCCGCGACGAAGTACCGGAAATAGTAGAAGACCACGCTCCCGCGCATCGCCAGCGTGATGAACAGTATGAGGGTGAGCACGAACATCACGAGGAGCGGCTTGTTCCTCCGGAGGTCGCGCACATGGTCTTTGAGCGAGGCGCTTTGCGCGGGGTCGGGATGGATCCTCTCGCGCGTCGTCAGGAACGTGATGACGAAGAAACCCACCGCGAGCGTGGAAAAGATCGCCATCGTATACTGGTATCCGCGGGCGCTGCTGCCCTGGCCGAAATAGCTTACCATCGGCAACGCCAGCCCCTGGATGATGAGCTGCGCAAGCATGGCGAACACGAACCGGTATGACGAGAGGCTGGTCCGTTCACCCTGGTCTCCGGTCATCACGCCGCTCAGCGCGGAGTACGGGAGATTGTTCGCCGAATACACCATCATCAGCACGATGTACGTGATGTACGCGTACACCAGCTTGCCGTTCGCGCTGAAGTCCGGCGTGACGAATGTAAGGAACCCCATGATGCCGAACGGCACCGCCGTCCAGAGGACCCATGGCCGGAACTTCCCCCATTTCGTCTTGGTGCGATCAGCGACCACCCCCATGATCGGGTCGAAAATCGCGTCCCATACCCGCACGACCACCAGGAGCGTCCCCGCCGCCGCTGCCGTGATGCCGAACGTGTCGGTGTAGAACGCGAGCTGGAACATCACCATGGTCTGAAAGATGAAGTTCGCGGCGGTGTCGCCGAGCGCGTAGCCGACCTTCTCTTTGACCGAGAGTTTTTCGACAGCTGTCGACACGATCACTCCAATGATTGTGGGATGGAACGACCTTCCGTTACGGGGAGATTCGCGGCGTCCGGAGACACCCACCCGTCGCTTCAGACCGCGGTGAGGGTGACCGTGGTCGGATCGTGATCACGGGATGAATCCCCGACCATAAACTCGAATTCGCCGGGCTCGACAACCCATGAATCATCGAGCCCCTCCCCCCGATACGTCGTCAAGGTTCTGGGTCTTTGTCAGGATGGGGGTGGTTGATGATCCGGTCACTTCTCGGATGGATTCTGTATCACTTCAATGTGACTTGAACCGATTCAATTGTACAGAGATATTTCTTCCGTGTCAATAGGAAACCGACAGGGGAGGATGAACGGTCAAGAAACATGATCCGCGGACTCCTGTTGATCCGCGTGCCTCCAGAGGGAAATCTGCGGCCAGCACCGGATTGGTGTACGATCCGTCTGTGTTGTCACTCTGATGCTTCTGCGCGATCACGTCTCCTGACAGCACAAGCGGCACGATCACAAGTGCAGTAGTACCGATTGCTCTCATTTCGGTTCCCCGGAAGTGCGATGATAGCCTGTCAGAGCCCCGTGTCACGACCTGACCGAATCTCACGCGTTCAGGCAGGAACAGACGAACCCCCTTCTGCCGTCGCGTCGACGGCCGCTGGCCGCACCAGTCCCTAATCCATTCCTGCCGTGTTCTTCTCTCTGACCAGTCGGATTCCATAGGCCGCGCCCGCCGTACTGCCGGGCAGCGCCTGGAATCTCACTCGAACATTCCGTTTCCCCCTGACCATCGAGTCTGGAATCTCATACTCAACATCCTCGAACGTCGACCGGCACCATCTGCTCGTGTTGTCTTCCGTAAGGAGCTTTTCCTCGTCGACATAGATGTCGAAGATCCTCCTTCCCCATTCCTGCCCCCAGTATCGCACCCTCAAACGCAAGTCCGTCTCGCCGTTCGTGGACAAGGAGTAGCTGAAATAGCCTCCGTTGCCGGCGTCCCGCCAGAATTCATCGAGATACGTGCCGGAATGTGATTCTGCGCTCTGCAGCGCGTGATCAGCTTCCGGTTGCTGCTCGCCGGGCGCAACAGCATCGACGGTGCGTCGTTGCAGCTCCAGCGTCGCACGGTCGGCTGCTGCGATCGAGTCACGATACGATTCATACTGTGCACCGGTCAACGCCATCCAGTACATCATGTACCGTGCGTCGTGGATTTGAAAGAACGGTTCCACCAACGCTTGAACAGGATTAATCATCGACACCGCGGGGAATGCGAACGTCAGGGGAGTCCCTTCGACCGGCACCAACGATTCCGCAAGTCTGGCGATGTCATCCTCGATCAGGAGAGGAGCTTCGTCGAGTGGGAGTCTCTTGCCGCCCGCCATATGTCCCCATCTGCTTCCATCTGCAACGAGCCCTGCCAGGTCCTCCGTGCCGGCCTTTGCCGCGAGCAATATCGGGCCCCGCATGAACGCAACATAGGTCGGAACATGAGGCAGATACTCAACGGTCGTCCGCATGGGCAGGGTGACCCGCAGCGTGTCGCCGGCGGTCCACAGCCGGTCGATGGCGATATACGATGACGGTTGCGACGCGTATGATTCATTCTCGCCATTGACAGTGATCCTGAGCGCTCCCTCCGCCACCCATGATGGATAGCGCACCAACAAGCATACTCGTGAAGCTCCTTCAGTGACCACCACTGTCGTCTGCTCTTCATATGGAAATGCGGTTTCCTGTCTGATCGTCACTCCCTTTTCCCTCCAGTGGAGCTCCGATGCAATAAAGAGATTGAGGAACAGGGAATCATTCCGATGAGTATAGATGAACTGATTGTATTTCGCATGGTTTTCCATGCCGGTACCCACGCAGCACCACATCGCCTCATTCGGGGCAGAATACACTCTATAGTGGCGGGGGCGCGCAGGCGTGAAATACACAAAGCCGCCGTGCGCCGGATGCTGGGTTGAGAGTATATGATTGAACAGCGTTCGTTCATAGTAGTCTGTGAATCGTGCCGACGGGTCCGCGCGGAAGAGGCCCTCAGTCAACTTCAACATGTTGTAGGAATTGCACGACTCGGGGCCTTCAACATCAATGACGAAGTCGCCGCATGCGGCGTCGGCAGGGAAGAATTCCCTTCTGCTGTTTCCCCCAAACGCGAGACTGCGAGTTCGTGTGACAGTGTCCCAGAAGAACCTGCCTGCCCGGCCATATGCCTCGTCACGAGCAAGTTCCGCGATTCGCTGGAAGCCGATTGCCTTGGGGATCTGAGTATTCGCGTGTTTATTGTCGAGATTGTCTGTTCCTGATGCCATTGCCTCCAGCAATGGTCGATCCGCGAATCGCCTGGCAGCAGTCAGATACTTGACATCGCCTGTCATGCGATGCGCATCTGCATAGATCTCAGCCATGCCGCCATGTTCCGTCTCGAGCATCGCCTGCATCTGGGAGTCCGGCAGCGCATCGGTAATGGTCAGACCCCAGTTGCAGAAGTCCAGAAATACGCGCTTCGCATCTTCGTTCCCGGCGTAGAGCCATGCGTCTCTCAATCCGGCAAACATCTTATGCACGTTGTACCATGGCACCCACGCTGCGCGATATGCGGTCAAATCCCCGTGTTTCAACCCGGACCAAATGTCCTTGCTCTTCGGGACTCCACCGGCATATCCGATCCCCCAGCCCGGGTTCTTCGCGGTGTGTGCAGTCTGACACGCCCTGATTTCCGACACAATGTACTCCAGGCGTCGCTTGCACTCCGGGTTCCGGGTCGCCGCGTAATCTAGTGCCAGCGCCGACAGGTAGTGGCCAGCGATGTGCCCGTCAAGTCCGTCCCAGTTTGGATAGCTCTCCGCCTTTGGCGTCAAGCCGGCCTCCCTACGGTAAGGAGCCAGCAGGCGATCAACATCATACTGAAGGAGGACGTGCGTGTTCAGATCGCGCGCATGCTTGAATGGGCCATCCAGCAGGACAACGTCGGCCAGGGGAAAGGTATTCTGATAGAGTCTCTCCTGAGCGCACGCCTCAGCGCTCAGGACAGCGCTGACTGCAACCAGACTGAACAGGATAGCTCTCATTTCGGGGATCTCGCTTTGCTCCTCTGATACTTCGCCTACTTGAACAGTAACGGGGCCATGCTGTAGAGGTTATCCCTCCACACCGGCCATGTGTGCCCACCCGGATATTCAGAATAGGTATACTTGATCTTCATCTCATCGAACTTCGCGAGCATCGTTTGACAATTCTTGTATGCGATATCCTCTTTGCCTCCCATCGCGATCCAGAAGAGTCTGAGATCCTGGTTGATCCTATCAGCATTCTTCTTCATGAAGGCGTATTGCGCATCGGCAAGCGCATTCTGCATGGGCTGTATCCAACCGGAGCTAAACACGCCGAGAGCGGAGAACAAATCTGTGTTGTTGAGTCCAACATACAGCGTCTGCAGCCCTCCCATGGAGAGACCCGCAAGCGCCCTGTTCTTGGCCTCACTCTCCGCACGATACGTCTTCTCGACATATGGAATGACGCTCCGTTTCAGCTCCGCCTCAAACATCTTCAGTGTGTTCTCCCCGAAGCCGAACATGCCGACATTCCCGTCGGGCATGACGACGAGCATCGGTTTTGCTTTTCCTTCTGCGATGAGGTTATCGAGAATCAGATTCGTTTTTCCCTGGGTGGCCCACCCCCGTTCATCCTCGCCCCCGCCATGCAGGATGTAGAGCACGGGGTACTTTTCCTTGAGATCGGTATCATAGCCCGGAGGCGTGTACACATAGCATTGACGCCACCTGTCAAAAACGGCGGAGTAGTAGGTGTGAATCCGTATCTGGCCATGGGGCACGTTTTTGCAGGCGCAGTAGTCTTCTCCTTCATACGGTATCTCGATCCCGCTTGCCATCCGTCCCATACCATAGAAGGCCTCACTGGCAGGATCAGCCACCGCCAGTCCATCTACAACCACGGAATAGTAATGGAATCCGGGACCCTGAGGTTCCGTGGTCACGCTCCATACCCCTGCTGTATCCCGTTGCATATCGTACAACTTACCAAGATCGATCTGAACCTTCTTTGCATCGGGCGCCTTCGTTTGGAATATCACGCGGTGGTCTGGCAGGATCCGGGGATATTTCGCGTTGCGCACGTTGGTTGAAGCGGGAACTCCCACAACGCTGTATTGAGGAAAGGCCGACTCATCAACCGGTTTGAAGATGAGCCGGGTAAACATGTACAGGCCGTTCTTCCAGACCTTGAAATCGTGGACTCCGGGCTCGATGTAGTAGATGTGGGGCACCTTCTTCTGTTCGAGGTAATCGTGCGTGCGTTGACTGAATATGATCAGACCGTCATCAGCGCCGCAGGATATCCAGAGCAGTTTCAGCTTCTTCCTGGCTACTTCGGGATCGGGCACAAGCAATTCAGGTTTCCTCGTGTTTGGCGCAGATGAGAAGCCCCCAATCCACGCAAACATATCAAGATTTCCCAGACCAAAATTCAACGACTGTCCCCCTCCCATTGACAATCCTGCGATCGCACGATGTTCCCGATCCGTGTACACCGGGTATGTCTTTTCTATGAAAGGAATCAGGTCGTCAAGCAGGTCTCGCTCGAATGTCGCGAATGCCTGCACCCTGGCGCTATCGAAAATGTTCCCCTCCACCCGATCGTTCTTCATTGCCCGGCCATTCGGCATCACGACGATCATAGGCTCGATGCTCTTTGTGGCATAGAGATTATCCAGGATCACCTGGGGTTGCCCGCCATTGAGCCACTCCTTTTCATCACCACCGATACCATGCAAGAGATAGAGCAAGGAGTATTTCCTGTCCTTCGAAAACCCCGGAGGAGTATAGATGAGAGCTTTTCGGGTGACTCCAACAGTCTTCGACGCGTATTGAATTGTGTCTATTCTTCCGTGGGGAATATCAGTTCGCAACGAGTCAAAGCCCTTAGGTGCTTGCCTGACAATGTTCTGAGAATTGACACAAACGCTGAACGCAAACAAGACAACGATGAACAGGAATATTCGATTCACAGCTGCACCTTCTTATGGTGGACGTTTTGCTATCCGTTCTGTTTAGGCATGAGGTTAACGATGACTCGCTTGTAGCGAGAGAGGGGTGGGCTCCCCTTGTCCGTCACTTTCAGAATGAAGTGGGCTGTTTCTTTCTTCTTGACCTCTGGTGCTGTGATGTACAATCTGGCCAGATTCTCCGCTCCATTGATTCTGATGAGCTCTCTGTACGTGCCTGCCTCCGGGTACTGGAACCAGACATAGCTGAGGTTGTCCCCATCAGGGTCAGTGCTCCTCCTGCCATCTAGCCAGAACGGTTCGCCAGCTTGCAGGGATATCTCGCCGGGATGGGCCAGGATAGGCACCGGCGGGTGGTTGGCCTCATTGTACGACTTCGTGCACCAGTCCATTCTTGCTGCAAAATCGTTCTGGAAGTCCTCCCTCCACCTCCACAATGTAACTTTGTTGCCCGATCGAATAGTCGAGTCCACACGAATCCCCCTGCCATATTCGTTGTCGAGATAATCTGCCCAACGATCGGCGGCATTAGTCCAGATCGCTCTGGTCTCCGGGTCTGTGGGTACACCGCCTGTAAATCCATTGACATCCAACTCCGCAAGAGCCGGCTTGTACAGCTCATACCGGCCACCCCAAGCTCCCCAGTTTGGATGCTCCGGAGTGCTGAGGCCATTCGGAACCAACGACAACCAGGACGGCGTATCTCCTTCCATACCATACGCGACATCGGGATAGACGGCGCCCAACGCTCCATGTCCCTGCTGGATGTTTTCGGCCAGCCACTTGTTGCTGATGACCTCACTGTTGAACCCAGGCGCATATTCTGTAATCGCACTCCAGGTTGAACCGCCATATCCGCCCGGGCTTACGACATAAAAGAGGTAGGGAAAATCATTCCGCATCCAGATTCCGGTATCATCCTGATCGGAAATCGTGTATACACGGAGTTTTGCGATTAGCTTGCGAGCGTCCGCTTCATTTCTCGTCTTGCTGATCTTGAAGAGCGCCTGTGCAAGCGTATTTGCTCCTCCCCAGACAGATATCCACAACGGGCGCGCATCATTTTCGTTCAAGACTTTGAGAATCCATTCTGAACCTTGCGAATCTTTCCCTCCCCCAATTCCCTTCATCCCATACTCTGGAAGACCCCGCTTCACCAGCTTCAGGAGCGTCTCGGCGTCGGGATATCCCGCTTCGTGCTTTGCTAGATTCGGCTTAACCTTTCCATACGCTCGAATCACCCTCTCTATCGACTCCGGGTGAATCTGGTCTCTCATGTGTGTGGACGTGGTGGCAATAACACCCTTGATGTCAATGACGTTCGAGTAGAGCAGCAACCGGACCATCGATTGTGTGTCATCAGGATCCGCTTCAATATCCGTCAGGACGATAACCCGGTGTTTCCCGGTCGGTTCGGAAGGGGACGCCTGGCAAAGCAGCATGAGCAAGCCAACGAGAAGCAACAGTGCTGTTCTATGAGACATAGCGTTCCTCATCAAGTTCAGAGATCCGAGACTCCCGTGCTGAAATGCTCATCCGCCTCAGCCTCATTACCGCCGTGGTCGACCACCGGGAGAATTGTCGGTTTTGCCTATTTCCCTGATACCTCAGTGCGGTGCTCAACGTTCACCCGCACCTGCGTGAACGAATGCGGCGGGAATGAGCAGGTGATCTTGTTACCATCGACCTTTGCATCCTTGATCACCGGCTTGTACTGCTCCTGCTTGTCAGGGGTGAATGGCTCCTCAAGTGAAGAAGCGGTCACCAGGCTCATCTCCGCTTTCCCGGTAAGCTTGCCGGACGTGCTGTTGATCTCGGCGGTGATCATCTTATCTTTATGTCTGTTGACGACATTCACATAGAGTGTCTTCGATTCTTCTGAATACACCGAGGTCACATCGAGATACGGAATGCCCTTGTACTTGTCGACATTAAAGGTGTCGCACTCGACGTACGTATCAATGGAATTGCCGCGGCAGTTGTTTGAGAACAATTTAAACGTGTGAAACAAAGGCGATTTGAATGTCTTCCGTTCTTTGTCACTCGCCAGCAGAGAGGTAAACATCGTGAAGTTGGCCATCTTCACAACATCCGCATGCCGGAGGAACGAGTTGAGGCATTGAGCAATTGGCAAAACGGAGCGGAAATCCCTGCCAAACGTCCCCCATTCATCGAAGGAAATATAGATTGGGTTCTTGAGGCCGTTCATCGCTTTGACGGCTTCAATCCCGGCGGCTGTCACATTGATCTTTTCCTCAAAATCCATCGCGCTCGCCCCCATGAACGAGTAATAGTTGGGCGAGGGCTCCCAGTAGCGATGAATGGAGAGATAGTCGATCATATCTCCCAGCCCTGCCAGCACTTTCCGGTTCCATTCAACCCACTGGCCGGTGCTTTCGTAATATGATGATCCGGAGGCAACGAACTTGATCTTGTTATCAACCGAGCGCATGGCCTTGGCAGCTTCCCTGGCAATCCTGACGTATTCTTCGGCGGTCTTATGCCCCAGCTCCCACGGCGAACCGTCGACCTCATTGCCAAGGTCCCAGATCGCGACACCGTACGGTTTTGGATTGCCCATTGTGGCCCTCAGATCGGACCAAGTGGTTCCTTTGGGATAGTTGCAGTATTCTACCCAGCCGCACGCGTCGTTGATCGTGGCGAGGCCCAGGTTGACGCAGACAATGTTCTCGCTTCCCATCGCCTTGTTCAGCGCCATCCACTCATCCGTGCCCACGTGGTTGTTGTCCAGTCCCCCCCAGGCGAGGTTGATGCGAACCGGCCTCTGCGCCTTCGGTCCAACACCATCCTGCCAGTTGTAGCCCATCACGAAATTCCCGCCTGGCCAGCGCATGTTGGTGATCTTCAGTTCTCTTGCCGCTTCGATGTAGTCCTTCCGGAAGCCGTTCTCGTCTGCAAGCGGAGAGGACGGGTCGTAGAGGTTTCCATACATGGTGTTGAAGTCGACCGTATCGGGCAGATCCATGAATCTCCCGGTAAAATGGATGGGCTCCATGAACACGCCGTAGATCTTCGGATCGATCTCTCCGATTGTCCTGTCAACGTCGATCTTGATCTTCGCGGTCTGCGCTAATAGCGAAAGCGGAAGAGCAAACAGTAGGAGGAGAGGGAGCCTTTTCATGATAGTTGCCACATTGTTGGTGTTAGTGAAGGTCAAGCGTTCATTGATGATTCAGCAAACTTTTGCCGGCAACTTGCGTGCCCGCATTCGTCCGGAACCAGTCAATGTCCACATAGCCACCGGGCTCAGCTGTTGCATAGCTAAAGAGGGAGAACTTGTTACCGGTGAAGATCCTGAGGTTGAACCTCATGTGAAGCTCATCCCCGATTCGTTTGAACGATCGATTATCCTGGCTATACGAGAAGGTCGCAGTGCCTGAACCAGGCGCGGTCTTCCCGTGATAGAGCGGAGCGGCACCGGAGCCGTGGATCGCGCTTGCGCGCAAATAGACCGTAGACCCCGTGACGGCCGAAGAATCGATCGTCTTGCCGTTGTTGACCATGACCACATAATTCTTCCCGTTGGTTCTTTTCACCCCGATGAATGCGTACGGATCCTGAAAAATGGCCAGGCCTGCGATGTCGCCGTCCTTGAGATGCCTGATGTCCATTTTCGTGGTACCAACGGAGGCGAGCGTATCGGAATAGTAAGCGAAAATCCTCTGTGTCAGCGTGTTTCGGGCTTTGGGCAGGCTATCCACGACAGAAGCCGCTTTGAGTCTGAGATATCCCGGGCGCTCGGTCAGCGACCATCTCTGTGGATCGGGATTGTGATTCCAGCTCCATTGCATGCCCAACCCACGCCATTCGAATTCGTCGGACGTGGGCAACGTCGTCATCGGGTACTCCTTTCCCACGTTCGGCTTCCTGTATGTGGTGACCGCCCTCCCGTTCACACCGACCATCGGCCATCCATCTACCCAGGTAACCGGCTGCAGGGAGGGAAATCGCCCCAGCGGTCCACTGTCAACAGAGAGCACCGTCCACCATTCCCCGGTCCGGGTCTTGATGAGCGCCCCTTGATGTATCCCGTAGTTCACACCATGGGTCGTATCCCGTATGACCACCTTTTCTTCATAAGGACCATAGATGCTCTTCGAGCGCAGCGCCGCCTGAAACCCGTCAAGACCGCCGTACGTGCAGTAGAGGTAGTAGTAGCCATTGATCTTGTAGACATGCGTCCCTTCAAGTCCACCCCGGATGTCACCGGTGTATACGAGAGAATCGTTTCCCCTGAGTGCGAAATTCGTGTCCAACTCGGTGACGTGAATCTGGTTGTATCCATGCGCCACGTACATCCTCCCATCCTCATCGAAAAAGAGTCCGGGATCATAAAATCCCCTGGGCAGTTTCCTGATGTGCCATGGCCCCTCGGGTTTCGTTGCCGTACAGAGGAACCCACCTTCATCCAGTGTGATAAACAGCAGATAGAATTTCCCGTTGTGGTACTTCAGGCTTGTCGCCCACTGCCCGTGGCCGTACCTGTTGCAGCCCGCCAGATCGTAGCATGGACTGAAATCAAA
>Ga0105106_10003105_pt1 | contig 11926 bp, 11 predicted proteins | sample PPLLaktember2015_5_FD_79109 | JGI IMG/M metagenome (GOLD analysis project Ga0105106, IMG submission 79109) | Freshwater sediment microbial communities from Prairie Pothole Lake near Jamestown, North Dakota, USA - PPLs Lake P8 Core (1) Depth... | ecosystem: Environmental > Aquatic > Freshwater >...
ACATTTACAACTCTTTCAAGAGCCGATGAAGGGATTCGAACCCCCGACCTGCAGATTACAAATCAGCTGCTCTGACCAACTGAGCTACATCGGCAATTTAAAGAACGTCCCGAAAGGGCATAATATACCCTCAAAAATCGGTCTGCAAATGTATGAATTTAAATTTCATTTATCAAAATAATCAATTTTTTTTTTGAAAGGGCTCTTGCTATGCCCCCCTCTTCTTTTGGTTATACCTGGTAATCTGTTTCTTAAGTGCATCAATTGCCAGATCGGTAGCCTCTTCAAATGTCTTGCTTTGTTTCCTTGCAAACAGGGGTGCACCTCTTAAATCGAGCTTGATTTCGCTTATTTTGTTCTTACCCTCCTGATCCTTATCAAGCCTCAGGTACACTTCAGCATTTACAATTCCTTCCCCGATCTGGGTAAGTTTATCCAGTTTCTGATGAACAAAGTCGATTAGCTTCTTATCGGCATCAAACCGCACTGAGTGAATCTGAACGTTCATAGTAGTACCTCCTGTTTAATTAGTTAATATTTAAGCTCTTGGATGAGCCTGTTTATATATTTTCCTAAGCTTTTCAAATGAATTGTGAGTGTATATCTGAGTCGCAGACAGATTGGCATGTCCGAGGAATTCCTTGATTGAATTCAGGTCTGCCCCGTTGTTAAGCATGTGGGTGGCAAAAGTATGCCGCAGAATATGCGGACCTTTCTTTTCAATTGTTGTCACCATCGAAAGGTATTTCCTTACAGTATTATAAACATACTTATCATACAACTTGTTCCCCTTATTGCCGACAAAAAACCATTCAGGCCTGATATCAGGGAATTTTTCGCTGCGGATCCTGACATAGTTTTCAAGCTTTACGGCAAAAGGTTTAAGCAACGGTATTATCCTTTGTTTGTTTCTTTTTCCGGTGACCTTTACTGAAGCTCCGCTGATATCTACATCAGCGTTGCGCAACCCGGTAAGCTCAGCCCTCCTCATTCCGGTTGTGTAAAGCATTTCAATGATGGTCCTGTTTCTGATTCCGTCGAAATCGTCCCCGAATTCATATTCGTCGAGCAATTTACCGAGCGATCCCTCATCGACAAAAACAGGCAGCCTTTTTCTGATTTTCGGAAGAACAATCTTTTCGAGGGGATCATTGCTTACCAGCCCCACCCTGCGGAGATACCTGTAAAAGACCCGAAGCGAGGAAATTTTCCTGTGAACGCTTACCGGGGAGTAGCCATTTTCGATGAGGGAAACAATCCATGACCTTACATCATGATAACCAGTTTCTTCCGGCTTCCCGGACAAATCCTGAAGATTCAGATATTTATCGAACTGATCGAGATCGTTTAAATAAGATCTTACAGTCAGTGGTGAATACCGTTTTTCGATTTTCAGATACTGTAAGAACGATTCCTTATGATCCATAAAGGAACCTCCTTATCTGTTATTGTTAAAAAGAGAAACAGGCGGGAGCTTTACTCCTCATTTTCCTGCAGCTTCTGAACATACTTTGCCTTCTTGATTTCTTCCCTACGGCGGATCGAGGGCTTAACGAAAGCCTGACGTGAGCGCAGTTCACGGATTACTCCGGTTTTCTCGAATTTCCTTTTGAACTTTTTAAGAGCCCTTTCTATGTTCTCGCCTTCTTTTAATGGTACAATGATCATAATAGATAATTCAGTTTTTAAACGAGGCGCAAAGTTAGAAATAGAAAAAAACTTTTCAAAACATTTAAGGCAATAATTTTATCATTAAAACTTAATTTAAAGAATTTAACAATGTTATGGAGGAAGAATTCTTTCATAATGACATCCCTTAAAGTTACTGCTTTTGAACGGAGAATCAAAATTATGACGTGTTAAATTAAAGTTAAAGTTAAATACTGGCCGCCTATAAGAGCGGGGGGCGGGGGGCAGGGGGCGGGGGGCGGGGGGCAGGGAGCAGGGAGCAGGGAGCAGGGAGCATGAGAAGCTATGCCGTTTTTGAGATAAGGGTTTTACGAAAACAGGTTATTCTCTTGCTCAAATATATAAGCTCCAGGTAGATCCCATTTTTTTCATCCAGGGAAATGATTTTCCTTCGAAGGAAAATATGAAGGATATTTGCACATTCAAATACTGATCTCCTGGAAAAATTCAGAAAACTTGCGAACTCCCTGTCAGAAAAAGAACCTGACCCTTCAGCGATATTATTTGAAATACTCATCGAAGCCGCCCTAAGTTGTTCAGCAAATTTGAAAAACCTTCTTTCCTCTGCTTTATCAGATAAATCTAATAGCTTTTCAGAAGTCGTTATAGCATCCTGCCAAATTTCCATTTTTTCAAATCTAAAATACTCCATATAATTGTTTTTTAGTGTATTAGCCCCCTGCTCCCTGCTCCCCGCCCCAGGCCCCCTGCTAGAATTCCCCAAAATCCAGATATACCCCTATCTTCCTTGCCGTTTCCCTCGAAATAAGCTTATTTTCCAGCATCACCCCAATATCCGGAATTACTCCTTTCAGTTCGCGGTATTTGAGGATTGCTGACACCTCAGCTCTCTGAAAATAGGGATGCCTGGCAAGCAATTTGAAATCTGCCTCATTGACCTTTATCTTTCTTACTGCCAGCGAATCTGCAAAAACCCGCTGTGATATCAGTTCAAATGTCTCCTCGGGTAGGCCGTACACTTCTTTAAGCTGGTCCCTGGATGCATAGCCTCCAAGCAGGTTTCTGTACTTAATTATCCGAACCGACAATACGGGTCCTATCCCGGGAAGTGATTCCAGGGCTGCTGAATCACACTCATTCAGATCAAGCACTCTTTTCCTTACAGCAGGAGGTCTGGCTTGCTTTTGTTCCCTGCCTGCCTGAATTTCAGTTTTCTTCAAAGCGGTATCCGGGATGGCTTCGAGCAGCTCAATGGGAATCTCCTTCAGGGATACTTCCTGAAAGGGGAAAACATACCTTATTCCCGTTATGATCACTATCAGATTTAACAGGATAAATGTCGATCTCCTCTCTCTCCTAGAATACCCGAACCAGTTCCTGAAGAAATCCCTGAATCGATCCATAAAATTTAAGTCAGCGAGACTGAATGCAATATAAGAAATTACCGGTTAATAGCGGCAATAAAACAGATATATTTTCATGAATTCTGATTCCCTGATCAGAACGGATACCCTATGCCAAGTACAAAAGTAACATCGTTGCCGAAGTCAAATCCCCGGCTTGCCATTATCCACCTCGATCCGTCCGGTATTGAAGGGTCACGGAGTTTCACTCCCATATCGATGCGGGCAGTTACAAAGCTGAAGTCGAATCGAAAACCTGTCCCGGTACCGACAGCCATATCATTTAAGATTTTATTGAACCTGAATTGTGCCCCCTGACGCGAGGAATCTTCATTGAATGTCCAGATGTTGCCGGCATCGAGGAACAATGCACCCTCGAGGATCCAGAACAGGTTGAACCTGTATTCAACGTTGGCCTCAAGCTTTATATCAGCCGTCTGATTGATGAAAACGGTCTCTTCAGGCACCTCATATGAGCCCGGCCCAAGCGACCTTACCTGCCATGCCCTGATTCCGTTCGCACCGCCTCCAAAATACTGCTTTTCAAATGGTATCGCCTTTGAGTTTCCGTAAGGGATCCCGATTCCTGCAAATCCCCTGTAAACAATCGAGCTCACATCATTGAGTATTACATTGTATCTCAGGTCGACATCGGTGCGAATATACTGGGCAAAAGGCTGTCCAAGAAAATTATAGCCCTCTTCCGTCTTTCTGGCACCCGCAAGCCCGGTAACAGCCGACAAAAGGTTCCCGGAAGCTTCGGCATTCACCCTGAGAAACATGTAGTCCCTCGATTTCTGAATCTTCTGGTTGTTGAATATGAATGAATAGCTCCCTCCCAGTATCATGACGTCCCTGTAGCTGTTTGCGAGGTACGAGGAAGCGTCGATCAACTTTTGGAAGGCAGTGTCAATCGATCTCATATCCACCCAGTTAAGCTGAACCGGATTGACGATATGCGACCGGTAGTTGCGTCCGGCCCAGTTATATCCAAAGGTTGCATTGGCCATGGTCCTCGAATAGAACGTCATATCCTGATAGTTGTATGCGGCGAGGATCGTTGTTGTGGGGTTGAATGTCTTTATGAATCCTTCCGTCTTAAGGAACGGCAAAATGAAATTCGGGATACGGAGGGTTGTTTCAAAACCGTACTCCTGGGTGCTGCGAAGCTTGGCGTCCTTCTGTGTCACTGCCTCGAATGCCCCCTTGAGCTTCATGTTGAACTGCTCGGCGCCATGGAAAAGGTTCTTGTGCTGATAAACAAGATTGAGAGCGCCTCCAAAATTGCCGGCAGTATTGGTACCTTCCAGCTCAACGTTGAATGATTGCTGGCTGAGCAGTGTAAGCTGAATGTGGCAGTTGAGATAGGAAACCTGTTCCTGACTCTCCTCCGGTGGCACTGTCTCATTAAAATATATATTGACTAGCCTGTAGACTTTAAGTGTCATTAAATGGCTCTGGGTCTGCTCGGTATCTGTGATCCGGTAGCCTGAACCCGGCTTAAGGTAAAGCGACTTCAGAATAAGTTCATACCTGATCGGAGGCCTCTTCTGAGCTGTAATGAAGTAGTAGCCGTTGTAACTCACAGTGTCGAGTGAACGGTAATATGCTTCACCACCCTCCAGAACATCTTTCGGAACAAAATCGGGATAAATATATATATCCTTTATTGCGTAGACGGAATGAGGTACACTGGTTATCCTGTTATAGATATCTGTTTTCTGAGGGTTTCTGATCTCATAATACAGATTCACCTGCCTCCTGCCTATCGTGCTGTCGACCCTGAAGGCAATGTGCTCAGCCGAAAATCCATAAAATCCATGATTCCTGACAACCCGCTCAAATCTCAACCTTTCATCCTTAAGTATATCGACATCATACGGCTTGCCTCTTTGTATCAGGCAGGCAATCGAATCAAAATAAAAAAGGTTCCTGATATTGGTATCTGTAATTTCATAATAGATGTTCCGGATAGTGAACGGCTCCTTCAGATGCACATTATAGAATACGTCGGTTTTCCTTTTGACCGTCTTTATGGAATCTGTCACCCGGCTGTCAAAATATCCTTTGGAACCAATAAAATCCTTCAGCTGTTCAGAGCTTTTCTCCGTTGCATATTTATCATAGATAACAGGTTCTTCACCGATGTTCCTGAGCCATGCATGGGGCCATTTCTCCTTTTCGAGGTTTGAAAGATTATAAAGCCCCAGATGAAACCTTGCTCCAAAAATCTTTTTGTTTGGTTTCTGTTTTATATAGGGAAGAAGGTCCGATTTATTTATTCCGGCCTTATCGATTTCAATGTAGTTGTTGTTCAGAAGTGTTTCGCCCTGGGGAACATATTTGGTCGGATTACATGAATAGATGAGCAGAACCAGAAGAAACGGGAAAATAAATTTCCACTGGAAAATACTTCTTTTATTTGATCCGGTTTTTTTCAAAATTTGTACATAAAAGCCTGAAGCAAATATATCAATAATAAAAAATAACTTTCACCCGCGTCTCCTATATTAATCGGAGTACAAACCCAAAAGAGATGCCACATTTAAAACATTCTGCCATATGATCAGCAAAAACAGGATAAAATACATCCGGTCCCTCCATGACAAAAAGGCAAGGGATGAGGAACAACTATATGTAATTGAGGGTGATAAGCTAATCAAGGGACATCTGAATTCAGGAGGCAGGCTGAGGCTGCTTGCTGCCTTACCCGGATTTATTGATTTGCTGCTGCCAGCCGAAAAGGAGGCGATTGACGAGATTGAAGCTGCTTCAGGCAAGGACCTGGAAAGAATGAGCAGTCTGAAAACACCTCATAATGCAATTGCACTGGTGCCGATGCCGGAACCAGCGTCTGATCCCGAAAAAATTACTGACAGCATTATAATCGCCCTTGAATCAATCCAGGATCCCGGAAACCTTGGAACCATACTAAGGGCTGCGGCATGGTTCGGCTTCAGGTATGTCGTATGCTCCCCCGACTGTGCTGATATCTACAATCCGAAAGTCATACAGGCATCCATGGGTGCAATGCTTAATGTAACCGTTCGGTATAAGAATCTTAAGGAGCTTCTGGAGCAGGCCGGGACGAAAGGGCTGCCCGTTTACGGGACATATCTCGAAGGAGAATCTGTTTATGCTTCAAAACCCGGGACTAGGGGAATAATTTTGTTTGGCAACGAGTCAAGGGGCATCTCCGGGGCTCTTCTTCCATTTATTACCAGGAAACTGATGATTCCGAAGTTCAGCTCCTCAGTCCATGGCGTGGAATCACTTAATGTCGGGATGGCGGCATCCGTTATTTTCTCGGAATTTGCACGGAGAAGGGGATGAAAGTTACCCGTGAAATCCATTCTATCCTTTTATCTTCCCGCTTTTGCGGCTATCACTTCAGCACTTTTAATACCATCAACAGCGGATGAGACTATTCCCCCGGAATATCCCGATCCCTCCCCGCAGGGGTAAAGTCCCGAAATGCCTGTATGCTCACGTGTAACAGGATCCCTCGGAATCCTCACGGGGGAAGAAGTCCTGGATTCGACTCCGAGAATAACGGCATCATTCGTAATGTATCCCTTCATAACTGAACCGAAAAGCCTGAATCCTTCCTTCAGCCTTTTGCCTATGAAATCCGGGATCCATTCATGCATGGGCGAAGAAGAGACCCCGGGAAAATATGAGACTTCCGGAAGAGTTCCGGAGTTCATACCGCTTGTGAAATCCGCCAGCCGCTGTGCCGGTGCTGCCTGTCTCCTGCCTGCATTTTCCCAGGCAAGCCTCTCAAATTCCCTCTGAAAATCAAGACCTGCAAATTCTTCCGGTCCGTCTGACCGCGGGATATCCTCCGGCCTTATTTCAACAACAATTCCTGAATTGGCATATGGTGAGTTCCTCCGGGAGGGGGACATCCCGTTAACGACAATTTCCTCCTGCGAGGTTGCCGACGGTACTATAAATCCGCCCGGACACATGCAAAAGGAGTAGACACCCCGTCCATCGACCTGTTTTACAAGGCTGTACGAAGCTGCAGGAAGTAACTTTCCCCTTGACTGGCCGTGGTACTGGATCCGGTCAATAAGATCCTGGGGGTGTTCAACCCTGACGCCCATTGCAAATGATTTCTGTTCAAGCTTTATTTTCCTCGAAAGGCAAATTTCATATACATCCCTGGCAGAGTGCCCGGTAGCCAGTATTACAAATGGGGATAAAAACTTTTCATTCCCGGCGGTGACTCCTTTTATTTGATTGCCATCCAGGATAAAGTCGCTTATCCTTTTTTCAAGCAGGAACAATCCTCCCGCCCCGGTTATTGATTTTCTTATCGCCGAGATAACGCCGGGAAGCTTGTCTGTTCCGATATGAGGATGAGCCTCATACAGAATGTTTTCATTCGCCCCATGGAGGCAGAGAAGTTCGAGGACCCTTTTGTTATCCCCCCGCTTCTTCGACCGGGTGTAGAGCTTACCGTCCGAAAAAGTGCCGGCCCCTCCCTCCCCGAAGCAGTAATTGCTGTCGGGATCAATAATATGCTCGCGGCTTATCCTGGCAATATCTTTTTTGCGCGACGATACATCCTTTCCCCTTTCAATTACGACAGGCCTGAATCCCAGCTCTATGAGCCTGAGAGCAGCAAAGAGCCCGGCCGGACCGGCTCCCACTATGATTACCTCGGGGCTGCCGGAAACATTGCGTGGATTGAACGGGGCTATCGCGATCGGATTATCCTGTTCCGCAAAGACCTCAATTTCAAGACTTATGATTATGTTTTTCTTGCGTGCATCTATCGATCTTCTTATAATCCTCATGGATGTAATGGCTGAAGGGGGGATTCCGGAGAGTGATCCCGAAAGCCTGCGGATCAAAGTTTCATCAGCAGCTGTTTCGGGACTTACATTCAGCTGGATCAGTTTTGACATTCCTATTCAAAATGAAAGGCAATAACCCATATCCTGGACTGTAATTTTTCTATCGCGTTGGCATACTGCGGCATCGGAGTGAGCAACCTTGAATTTACATCCCTGATCCCCCTTGATGTCTTTATTTCAAGGGAGAGTTTAAAATATGGCAGGTAAAAATCGAGACCGGCTCCGGCTTCATAATAAAAATCGGATCTTTTAAGCATTACATGCACACCCTTCTCCTCATCAAACTCCTTTTTTCCTGCAAGATCATACCTGTAGTTAATTCCCCCAATAACATACGGCCTTACATTATTCAGCCTCTCGCCCTTATATTTCAGAAGGAATGGAAATTCAAGGAAAGATGATTCAATCCTCTGACTTTCGTCGTAAGTCAATTCATATTGATCCGGGAGACCGTCTGTCGTTTTTATTGTATAATATCTGATATTTCTCTGGCCAAATGAGACCCCGGGAAGAAACCTAAAATCAAAATACCTTGCAGGCCTGAAATTGGTAACCACCTGAATATTTATTCCCGGATTCAATATACTTACTTCGGGGAGAAGGTATCTCTGGGGATCTGTTGCAAGCGGTGTCTTTGAAGGCGTGATATCAAAATCCATAAGGTTCAAACCCAGGCTGAAGCCGAAATGGATCTTCTTGTCATCGTACCAGGAATCGTTTTTCGGTTTCTGTTTCTGGCCGAATGAATCAAGATGAAACAAAAGGAATACTCCTGCAAGAGTGATATATAAGAATCGTTTTCTCAAATTCCTGACTGCAGTGAATTTTAAAAATTTGTTGCCTTGTGCTCGTTGCTTGTTGCTTGTTGCTTGTTGCTATTTGTCTGGTAACTGGCACTAAGTAACCAGAAACCAGTAACCAGCAACAAGTAACCAGTAACCTGAATTATAAACTTGATCATAATCCAATTATTGCATTCACTTTTTAACTCCGGTGTAAATCGTGGCTATTCCCCCTGTCATCCTCGACTGTTTTATTTCCGAAAGACCCGATTCCATCATCAGCTGAATAAACTTCTCCTTATCGGCAAACTCCATAACTGACTCATTAAGATATTTATAGGCATTCTTTTGCCTCGAAACCATGGCTCCCGCGAAAGGAAGCAGGTTGTTGAAATAAAAGTTATAAAAATGTTTAAAAATAAATCCCCCGGGCTTTGAAAATTCAAGTACGACAACAAGTCCTCCATGCCTTACGACCCTTCTCATTTCTGAAAGACCCTTTACGGGATCCCTGAAATTCCTGACCCCGAATGCAGCCATAGCCGCGTCGAAGGTGTTATCCTCAAAACAGATATTCTCCGAGTCGCATTCAAGAAGCTCAATTCGATTCTCAAGATTCCGGGCTTTTATTTTTTGTCTTCCGGCTTCGAGCATCTTTTCCGAAATATCTATCCCTGTTACCTTTGCCGCACCCTGTTTCACGGCTTCGATCGCCAGATCGCCGGTACCGGTAGCAACGTCTAATATCTCCGGATTAGCAAAGGCTTCTGATATCTTCCTGACCGCTTTTTCCCTCCATTTACGGTCAATGCCGAATGAAAGCAGATGATTCAGAAAATCATACCTGCGGGCTATTGAATCGAACATCTGTCCGATCAGGATCTTGTCCTTGCTTATGTTGCCCTGCCGGCTGTTCATTGTTCCGTGGATGACGGCAAAGATAATTTTTTATAAATGCGCAACAATTATTGAAGAGCAACTAGTTTTTAAAACATTACATTTGCATCCATTAGTGCACTCCTGGTTACGGCTGCATGAACGATGAAAATTATTTTTAAAAACCATAAATCAAGAGTCATGAAAAAGTTATGTTATTCTGGTGTTGCAGCTCTTCTGGTGCTGACCCTTACATTTTCCAGCCTTTCCGGCATTCCGGCTCCGAAAAAGCAGCTTGGCATTGCCACATATTCCGTTAAGGGCCTCGAATCCGATATTGAAGGCTCATTCAAATCGCTTGCGGAAGGCGGTTACAAAGTCATGGAAATTTCAAATTACAATGCCGGCACAGGCATGGTTGCAGGTTACAAGCCTGCAGATTATGCTGCCCTGGCTGAGAAATACGGACTCGATATCATTTCCAGTCATGCACGTGCCAGGTTTGATGTGAAGGATACTGAAGGAACGGTTACCGCATGGGGAAAAGTATTTGACGACCATAAGGCAATGGGCTGCAAATATGTTGTTTTTCCGATGAATACATGGTCAGCCACAGTCGAGGGACTAAAGGCAGAATGCGACCTGATGAACAAGATCGGTGAGGAAGCCAATAAGAGAGGTCTTCTGTTCGGATACCACAACCATAGCTTTGAATTCGCCCAGATTGCTGGTACTGACCAGCTGTTCGAGGATTTCCTGATTGCAAATACCGATCCGGATAAAGTGTTTTTCCAGATGGATGTTTACTGGACAAAGGTTGGAGGACAGGATCCGGTTGCTTATCTCAAGAAGTATCCAACCCGGTTCAAGGTCCTTCACATCAAGGATGAATATGTTATTGGCGAAAGCGGAACATTGGATTTCAAGGCCATATTCAAGCAGTTTTACAAAAACGGATATAAGGACTGGTTCGTTGAAATGGAAGCCAAAATGACTCCGGAGCAGAGGAAACAATCTGTTGCAATGATGGAGCAGATGAAACAGAGAATGACGCAGGGCACAGGCAATACGGCCGGAGGCCAGGCTGCGGGCCAGCAGCGCAATGCGGGTCAGGGGGGTGCACCCGGGCAGGGTGGAACACAAGGTCAGGGTGGAGCGCCCGGGCAGGGAGGTCAGGCCCGCCAGGGTACAGGACAGGCTCCCGGAGCAGGTTTCGGACAGCGTGATCCCAAGGCAATAGCTGAACAGCTTAAAACATCTCTCGAGGGAATCAGGCAGAGTGCAGATTTCCTTATGAAAGCAAAATACGTGAAATAAACCTTCAGACGGACTTATGGGAAAGACTGTAATGGTCACCGGCGCCACAGCCGGATTCGGAAGGGCAACAGCCCTGGAGTTCGCCAGGAACGGATATTATGTGATAATCACCGGCCGAAGGAAAGAACGCCTTCTGGAACTTGCCAGAGAGATTGAAGCCTTTAAAACCGGTGTGCTTTCACTCAACTTCGATGTCAGAAACAAGACTGAGGTGGATGCAGCGGTCAGCAGCCTTCCCTCTGAATGGAAAAATATTGATATCCTTGTCAACAATGCCGGACTGGCTGCCGGGTTATCACATATAGACGGCGGTGATACGGATGACTGGGACAGGATGGTCGACACTAACATAAAAGGACTGCTCTATGTAACAAGGGCAGTTGCACCGATAATGGCTGCAAGGAACCAGGGACATATTTTCAACATTTCATCGATTGCAGGCAAGGATATCTATGAGAACGGGAATGTTTACTGTGCAACCAAATCAGCAGTCGACTCGCTTTCGAAAGCAATGAGGATCGACCTTCTCAAACACGGCATAAGGGTGACGAATATTGCACCCGGAATGGCTGAAACTGAATTTTCGATAGTGAGGTTCAAGGGCGACCAGGAAAAAGCCGATGCAGTTTATAAGGGTGTTAAACCCCTTTCAGCAGAAGATATTGCAACGGTGATTTACTTTTGTGCCACCCTCCCCGATCATGTCTGTATAAATGATATTACAATTACTCCGACACAGCAGGCAGGAGTTGGAATGGTACATAGGAAAGCGTGACGGCGTGACGGCGTGAAGGCGTAATGGCATGAATGCAAAACTGTCCAAGCTCCCCTCCTGTAAGGGGCAGGAGGTGGATTCATATATCGAATTACAACAATTATTATACCTGAAACGATGATTCTTTATTGTAAAACAATAAGGAATCATAACATCTACCACATCTGTACAATAAGACCACAAAATTGCAAGACCGCATGACTGCAAGACCGCATGACTGCAAGACCGCATGACTGCAAGACCGCATGACTGCAAGAC
>Ga0105106_10003107_pt1 | contig 11925 bp, 13 predicted proteins | sample PPLLaktember2015_5_FD_79109 | JGI IMG/M metagenome (GOLD analysis project Ga0105106, IMG submission 79109) | Freshwater sediment microbial communities from Prairie Pothole Lake near Jamestown, North Dakota, USA - PPLs Lake P8 Core (1) Depth... | ecosystem: Environmental > Aquatic > Freshwater >...
CCTCTGCCCTCCCTCTGCCCTCCTCTGCCCTCTGCCATTTCGATGGTTGGCTGCCCAGCGCCGGGCGTTTTCACCGGTCCCCATCTTGACGAGCGGCGGACAGGAGCGTAAACAGGGAGCGTAGACCCGCACAAGTCATGAGAACGAGACTGTTCGCAGCCTTCACGGTGCTGGCGGCCGGAGTGTTGTGGACCAGTTCTCCAAGATGTCTCCAGGCCCAGGCGGCTGGCGATGACGAGATCGAACGCCGTGCTCGACTCATCCACCAGCGCGTCATCACGCTCGACACGCATAGCGATATCAGTGCGGAGAACTTCACGTCTGATCGGAACTACACGCACGACCTCCCGACACAAGTCAACCTGCCGAAGATGGTCAAAGGAGGCCTCGATGCGGTCTTCTTCATCGTCTACACGGGGCAAGGTCCGCTGACGACCGAGGGCTATCAGGAGGCCTACCAACAGGCGATCGCGAAATTCGATGCCATCGAGCATCTGACGAAGCGGATTGCTCCGGACAAGATCGAGCTCGCGCTCACGGCTTCCGATGTACCGCGTATCGCGGCGAATGGGAAAACCGTCGCGCTCGTCGGCGTCGAGAACGCCTACCCCCTTGGCGGCGATCTTCGCCGCATCAAGGAGTTCTACGACCGAGGCATGCGCTATCTCTCGCTGGCCCACAACGGCCATAGCCAGTTCTCCGACTCCAACACGGGAGAGCGCCAGGGCTGGATGCACGATGGGCTCAGCGAGCTTGGCCGCGCCGCAATCCCCGAGCTCAATCGCCTTGGCGTCATGATTGACGTCTCGCACCCGTCGAAAGAATCGATGCTGGAGACCATCGCCCTCTCGCGGGCGCCGATCATCGCCTCACATTCGTCCGTGAGGGCACTCGTCGATCACAGCCGCAACATGGACGATGAGCAACTGCACGCGTTAAAGAAGAATGGCGGCGTCATCCAGATCGTTGCCTTCGGCAGCTACGTCAAGGCGCCAGTTGCCGATTCGCCTCGCGCAAGGGCCCTGCAGGCACTCCGCGCACAGTTCGGACTGCCCGCGACAGGCTCTACCCAACCTGCCCTCAATGCCCTGCCCGCCGACAGGCGCGGCGAGTACGAAAAGCACCTTGCTGAGATCAATAGGCAGCTGCCGGCTGCGACTGTGAAAGACTTCGTCGATCACATCGACTATGCGGTGAAGCTCGTCGGCATCGACCACGTCGGGATCTCGTCAGACTTCGACGGCGGCGGCGGTGTCGCCGGCTGGAACGACGCGAGCGAAACCTTCAACGTCACGCTCGAGCTCGTCCGGCGTGGATATACGGAGACGGAGATCGCAAAGCTGTGGAGCGGCAACCTGCTGCGCGTGATGAGAGAAGTCGAAAGAGTGGCCCGCGAGCTTGCCGCCCGGTAGCGGCAGCGTACGCCAGGCACTCACGTATCTCATGAAGCCAGCCAACCGCTGCCTCCCGGCCGGGAACCTGCCGGGAAAGCCAAAAGCCAAATTCGGATCTCGGACGTCAGAATGCGACGGGGCGCCCCGCGACGGGCTCTCAAAACCTGGAGGTACTCATGTTTATACGGGAAAGAGTAGCGACTGGAATGGTCGTTGTGGCTATTGTCCTGTCGGGTTCCGTGGCCACCGGACAAACCGCGGCAAAGCGCCAGGTGCCAACCGAATATACGGGGACTACGGCGAACCTGACGCCGGGCTCAGGCAACAAGCTGTCGATCCAAGTCGTCAACTGGTCGACCGATAGCGACCGCCAGAGCGTCCTCTCGGTGATCGAAAGCATCTCGGCCGAAGACACCGCGCTTCAGGACCTCACCAAGCAGCTCGGTAACGTCCAGACGGTGGGCCACATCTGGCCCGACGGCGCGCTCGGCTACTCGCTGAAATACGCGCATCGCGTGCCACTGCCCGACGGTGGCGAGCGTGTCACCGTCGTGACCGACCGTCCGCTCGGCGCGTGGGACCGCCCGGGACCCTGGAAGGCGGACGGACAGGACTCAAAGATCGCCCCGTTCACGATCGTGGAGCTGCACCTGAACAAGAACGGAAAGGGCGAAGGCAAGATGTCGCTGGCAACGCCCTTCGCGATCAATAAAAGCGATCAGACCGTCAGCTTGTCGAACTATGACAGCGCGGCGATCATGCTGAAAGGCGTCGAGCGGCGGCCGCCCCCATATTGGGCCCGCGACTAACACAATTTCCTGATCCTGCACCGCGTCGCCAGCCCTTCGTTCGCGAAGTGCGGCTGACGAAATCGGCCGCCGTCTGGCGGTTTTCGTAACTCGGAAGGGCTTCGTGGCCCTCAAAATCTTGACCGTCAGCGGCATCGCATTTGCTCGGTAGACACGTAGCCGACGCCAATTGTGACGCTTCGACAATTTCTTCACGGTATCCTGCTGCTCAGCGTGCTCTACATGATATCGGGGACGACCGGCGACCCCGATCTCTGGGGGCACGTCCGCTTCGGCCAGGACATGGTGGCACACGGCGCCGTCCGGCTGCCCGATACCTACTCGTTTACGACCGACCGCACCTGGATTAATCACGAGTGGCTTGGGGAGGTGCTCTTCGCTCGAGCGTTCAATTTCGCGGGCCCGGCGGGATTGAATCTTCTCCGAATCCTTGCCATCGCAGGCGTGCTCGGTCTGGTGTGGCGCGCCACAGCCTTACTGAGCGAGCGGCGCCGACTGATGCTGGTTGCCGCGTGCGGGCTGGGAATCTACATGCGGGCCCACCCGATACGGCCGCAGTTGTTTTCGCTGCTCATGTTCGCGATCCTCCTGATGCTGCTCAAACGCGCAGACGATGCACGATCGCTGCGCCCGATTGCGCTGGTACCGGTCGTGATGGCAGCGTGGGTGAATCTCCACGGAGGCTGGCTGGTCGGCCTCGGTTTCTTCGGCTTGTGGTGCGTTCAGTTCGGCCTCGCCCGGCCCTGGCGAGATCGTCTCGCCCTCGCGGCGGCCTTGACGGTAGCACTCGCCTCGACGCTCATCAATCCCTTCGGTCTGGGCATGTGGGACTTTCTCGCGACGACCGTGCGTCTGGAACGTCCGATGATTGCCGACTGGCAGCCGCTGTACGAGCTTCCATTTATCGTCTGGATTTCGTGGCTCATCGCGTTTGCCGTCCTCGCAGTTGGCGCGGCACATGCGCGATCGCGAGCCGACTGCGTGAATGTCGCCATCGTTGCGCTGTTTGGCGCAGCCGCGATGCGCGTGAGCCGGCTCGACGCGTTCTTCGCGCTGGCGGCGGTCTTCCTGGGCGCGCGACTGCTGCGGCAACAGGAGTCGGCTGTCCCGACACGCGCAAGGGAATTACGGCCTTCGATGACCCTGGCAACGGCGTTCGGGCTCTGCGGTGTGATAACGGCCGTCCTGCTGGTCCCCCGGGTACGGACCGTTCCGGTGCCCGACGAGCTCGTGCCCGACTCGAATGTCGCCGCCTTCGTGCGCGACGAGAAGCTCAAAGGCAATGTGCTCACGTGGTTTACGTGGGGCCAGTACAGCATCTGGCATTTTGGTCCCGACCTGAAGGTCTCGATGGACGGGCGGCGCGAGACGGTCTATGGCCCCGGGCTGATATCCGCTCATCTGGAATTTTATTTCGGAACCTCAGACGAGTGGCGCTACGCGGATGCGCTGAAGGCCGATTACGTCTGGATTCCGAAACACTTGCCCGTCGCACGCACGTTGCAGTTGAACGGGTGGCACCCGCTCTGCGAAGGACAGTCGTCGATCCTCCTGACTCGGCAATCTGCCCACCCGCGCTGCTCTCTGCGCGCAGAAGAGCACGGGAGATCGTTCCCTCATCTGTAAACGCCTGGTTCGCCGTCACGTGAACGACGCGATGGTTTCCTCCTTGTGGCCGCAGAACAAGCACCGTCCGAATTTCGGCGACATCATGGCGTCGCACTTCGGGCATCGTGTGGGCCGTGTTGCTGCCCGGTTGTCCTGCTGTCCGTCGCGGAGGTCGATCTCGACGACCTTGGCCGTCAGGCGTTCCTCGGTGAGGCCACTCGATTCCTGCATCAGCTCGAACATCGCGCGGGTGATGAGCGCCAGCCGGTCGAGCTTTTCCTCGAGCCGCACGACAGCGTCACGTGCAAGGCCGTCGGTAATCGGCACCCCTTCAACTTTCTCGAGCCTCTGGCCTAACTGCCTGATTCTGAACTGCTGATACAGGTCCCACAGCATGGTCTGCACTCCTCTCGCCCTCTGAGGTTGTATCGGCTGCTGGACATGTTCCTTTCTGTGCTGGATATGTTCTTTTTTATACGGGCGGGAAAATATTTCCCGTACCAGAAGGCAGAATGGCGCGATGCAAATTTGTTGATTGGGGTTATGTCGTGGCAGATGTACGACTTCCCGACTTGCACGCTCGTTTCTGTGTGAGACCTCGAACGCGCTCGGATCTTGCTCTCGTCAGAAAGCCATGAGAAAGGTCGAAACCAGGCGAGCGTGCCGTCATCCCGTGGCGTGGCCCGCGCGCGTGCGTTCGATGGCGGAAGTCGACTGGCACCCCGGACAGGTTGTCAACCTGAGCGTGACAGGCGTTCTCCTGCAGATCGACAAGCGCTACACCGTGGGTGAGCGTGTCGAGGTGGAGATCGACTTCCTGACGCAACCGGAATCGAGGACCGTGGTCGCGGGCGTCGGTTACGTCGTCAGAGGCAATGGGAATGCCTCCACACGCGCGGCGATTCACTTCGATCTTGGATGCGCGCCCAAGGCGGTGAACTGGTAGTGGGCGACTAGCTAGCGCGCCAGACGCGCCCGCCGCGCATCCTTGAACGACTTGACGCCAAGCGCCACGTAAATGCCGAGCAGCACGGTCATCACCAGTTGCGCCAGCACGGCCGGCCGCGTCAGGTTGCCTGCGACAATCGCCGGCACCAGCCGCCCGAGCGTGCCGAGCAATCCGAGGAGCGCCAGCGCAACAGCCGCGTGCATGGCGTGCTTGCGTGCCGCCTCGCTCCGGGCTACGAGCGCCAGGATGACGAACACGGCGCCGAAGAAGGCCGGGATGAGCGCCGTCACGCTCGTGCGGCCGGTCAGGATATAGCCGGCAACGCCAAGCAGGATCAGAACAATTCCAAACGTTCGGGTCGTGGACGCCATAGGTCTCCCTGTCTCACTGGTTGCTCAAGGGCACGCGTGCATTGTAGCCTCGCGCCATGCCACGGCGCCAGACGAGGCCAGCAGACCTCATCCCTGCGAATCTCGACAACATCGAAGTCAGCGCGGGCGGCAAGCTGGTTCGGCTGACGAACCTGCGCAAGCCATTCTGGCCGGAGCTCGGCATCGCCAAAGGCGACCTGCTGCGCTATTACGCCGCAATCGCACCCGCCCTGCTGCCGCATATCAAGGCACGGGCGATGGTGATGAAGCGCTACCCTCACGGAGCCCAGGGGCCGTTCTTTTTCATGAAGCGCACACCCTCGCCCCACCCCGAATGGCTGCAGACCTGCTCGATCGAGCACGACTCGGGCAACATCATCGACTTTCCCATGATTCAGGATCTGGCGGCCCTGCTTTGGGTCATCAATCTCGGCTGCATCGATCTCAACCAGTGGTACGCGAGGTGCGACGATGTCGATCGGCCAGACTATCTGCACTTCGATTTGGATCCCGGCCCAGGAGCGCCGTTCGCGCAGGTGCTCGATGCCTCGCTGCTGGTCCGCGAGGCACTCGATGCGCTGAAGATGCCGTCGTACCCGAAAACGAGCGGCTCCAAGGGACTGCACATCTACGTGCCCATCAAACGCGGTCCCACGCAGAAGGATGTCTGGACGTTCGCCAAGGCGCTCGCGCTGACGCTCGCCGAACGGCATCCGGCGATTCTGACGGCCCAGTATCGCGTGGCGAAACGGCCGCGCAGCCGCGTGCTCGTCGACTATAACCAGAACGCCTGGGGACGCACGCTCGCCAGCGTCTACTCCGTCCGGCCAACAAGTGTCGCAAGCGTCTCGACACCGGTCACGTGGAAGGAAGTCGAGCAAGGGATCACCTCTGAGCAGTTCACGCGCGATGTCGTCCTCGCCCGCGTGGCTCGCCACGGAGATCTCTTTGCGCCTGTGCTCGAGGGAAAGGTCAAGTTGCCTTTCAGTGAATCGAGGTGGACGACGTCGTAGAGGTCTGCTGCGCGATCGCACGCGCAATCATGTCTTCGAGCTGCTTCTTCTCGATGCGAAAGGGACCGGCCACTGCCGCGCCGGTCTGGATTTCGATCGCGACCACGACTCCGCTCTCCTCGAACGGGTTCACGATCCAGCTGAAGCCTCGAAGGAAGACCGGGGTGTCGGTTGAATCGGGATTCTTGGCGCGATGTATCGCCAGCAACATCGCCTTGAGCAGCTTCGACACATCGTTGTCGGTCCACGCCGCGGGATCGGCAGCGATACCGGAGAGCGCCTGCGTTCTGGCGAAATCGGTTCCGCGAAGCCACACGTCCACCTGGAAGTCAGTCATTATTTGTCGCAGGGCCCCAACATCCGCTCACGCCGCTCGCGGCTAAGGAGCAGGAATTGTACGGGACAAGCGTTCGGCGAGTCCAGCCGGATCGGTCGTCGGCTCCGCACAGGTGAAGTCGTGGCACACGTACGCCGTCGCACGGCCTTCGCGCATTTGCATTGCCTCGACAAACGGCAGCATGCGCGCCAGCTGCGATTGCAACGGTCCCGGCTGCACCGGAACGACGACGCTGAACGGATCGTACTTCGCGGCCGCCTCTCGCACGAGACTCTGCGTGCCTTCGTCGCCAGGCACCCCGACGATGACGATTTGCGCCACCCTGGCATGGTAGGTCGAGAGGGCTGCCATCATCATCGGCAGCGCGCGCGCGAGCTGACCAAGACGCGGCCCGAACATCTTCAACGTCAGGTCGATGCGATCGAAGAGCTCGGCCTCGTTCGTGAGATGCGCGAGCGTCAGCAGATTGAGCACCGACATCGAGCTCGGCGACGGCTCGGCGCCGTCGTAGTCCTCTTTCATGCGCAGAATCACGCTTGGATCCGCACCCGTCGTGTTGAACCACCCGCCGTTGCCGGCATCCCAGAACTGCTCGTCCTGGCGACGCTGCAGCGTGCGCGAAAACTCGAGCCAGTGCGGATCTCCGCCCGCCTGAAACAGCTCGAGCAGCCCGAAGATGAGATACGCGTAATCTTCGGCATACCCGTCGATGGCGGCATCGCCGTCGCGATAGCGCCTCCTCAGGATTCCGCGGCGCTCGTCCCACATTCGGGATTCGAGAAAAGCGGCCGATCGCTCGGCTGCTGCGAGATAGCGTGCGCGCGCCTCGTTTGACGCCAGCACGCGCGCGGCTCGCGCAAATGCGGCGAGCATCAAACCGTTCCAGCCTGTCAGCACCTTGTCGTCGAGGTGCGGGCGAGGCCGCGACAGCCGCGTCTCGAACAGCGTCATACGCCCGGCGTGCAGCGCCGATTCAACCTCGTCGCGCGTCCGGCCGGTGCGTTCGGCCACCTCGTCGATCGTGCCGGCCACGTAGAGCAGATTCTTGCCCTTGAACTCTCCTTGCGGATCTTCAGGCGCATTGCCCTCGGGCCTGATGCCGAACCGGTATCGGAAGATGTCGAAGTCATCCTTCAACAGCGCTTCGAGCTCGCCCTGCGTCCACAGGTAGAAGGCGCCTTCCATCTTGTGCGCGTGCGGGCTGGCCGCGTCTTCCGGCGGCACGCTGTCGGCGTCTTCGGCCGAGAAGAAGCCCCCCTCGGGGTTTGTCATTTCGCGCAGCACGTACTCGAGGGTGTCTTCTGCGACGTCGGCGAAAAACCGATCGGCTGCCAGTTGGAATGTTTCGAGCGCCGCGAGCGTAATCTGCGCCTGGTCGTAGAGCATCTTCTCGAAGTGCGGGACGCGCCAGTTGGCGTCGACCGAGTAGCGGTGAAACCCGCCGCCGATGTGATCGCGCATGCCTCCAAGCGACATGGCCTGCAGGGTCTTCGCCACCATGAAGGCTGGCGTGTAATCCCCCGTGCGCGCAGTTTCGCGCAACAGGAACAGCAGCTCGCTCGGTCGCGGGAACTTGGGGGCGCCGCCGAAGCCTCCTCGCGCCTGGTCGAACGTCTGCGCAAACTGCGCCACGCCTTCCTTCAGGGCGTCCGTTCCTGGAATCTCGCCGCCCGGCTCGGCCGTCCGCAGGCCCTTGATCTGTTCGGTGAGGCCATCGGCCGACAGCTGCACCTTCGATCGCTCCTGCTGCCAGACGCGAACGATCTCCCGCAGGATTTCAATAAATCCCGGCCTGCCCCACCGTGCATCGGGCGGGTAATACGTGCCGCCGTAGAACGGCTTCAGATCGGGTGTCAGCCAGACGCTCATCGGCCAGCCCCCCGAACCTGTCGTGGCCTGCACGAAGGTCATGTACACCCGATCGACATCCGGGCGCTCTTCGCGATCCACTTTGATTGCAATGAAATGGCCGTTCAGGAAGTCGGCGATGGCCTGACTCTCGAACGACTCGTGCGCCATGACGTGGCACCAGTGGCACGTCGAGTATCCGATCGATAAAAAAATGGGCCTGTCGAGCTCGCGCGCCTTATCGAAGGCTTCCTGGCCCCACGGATACCAGTCGACGGGATTCTCGGCGTGTTGAAGCAGGTACGGGCTGCGTTCTGCGGCAAGGCGATTAGGCATTCGGTTGGGCTCCGGCGGCCCGGATGTCGCGCCGCATCTTGCTGTAGGACGCAGTAAACTCGACGCCCCAGAGCAGGATGACGGCTGAGGAATAGACCCAGATGAGGAATACGATGACGGTCGCAATCGATCCGTGGATGCGGCTGAACTGCGAAACGTCGCGGATGAACCACGAGAACCCCTTGAACCCGGCATCCCACAGCAGCCCGGTGACAAGAGCGCCGAGCCAGACGTCCTTCACCAGCACCTTCACGTTGGGGACGAAGTAGTAGATCAATCCGAACACGAACGCCGGCAACAGGAGCAGCGAGTAGCGGATGATGAACCCCTGCATCACGCGCAGGGCCGGGTAGCTCTCGGAGACGCCGGCAAACCAGCGCGCCTGGACGATTTGCACCGCCGTGGCGCCGAGCAGCCCGATCATCAGCATCAGTCCGGCTGTAAGAAGCATGAGGAACGAAAACAGCCTGTGGCTCCAGAAGCTGCGGGCCTTCTCGACTCCCCACGCGTGGTTCACCGCAGTGCTGATAGCGCCAAACACGCCGAGTGCGCCCCACACCAGAAGAATAGCGCCGCCGACGCCGAGCCGAATCGGATTCTGACGAAACGCATCCAGCTGCCTGATGATGAAGTCGAACTGTCCGGGAAAGTACCGAAGGACGAAGAGCAGCACCTTCTGGCGGGTATCTTCGTCTGCGGTCACGCTGCCGAGAATCGAGACGATGATGAGGGCGAAAGGGAACATCGACAGCAGAGCGTAGTAAGCGATCGACGCTGCGTAGGTCAGATTGTCGGCTTCATAGAATTCGACCACCGCCCGCCACGCGGACAGGCGCGTGATGCGCCAGGTTTCCTTCAGCTCGGCAACGACGTCGCGCTCCTGCCAGAACACAGGTCCTCTATAATGCCTTCACATGCCGGAGCCACCCAAGAAAGACGAGATCACGCCCGTCAAATCGGCGCTCTCCCGTGAGGCATGCGCCCACAAAGACGATCAGATGGTGTGCGAGCGCTGCGGGTCCGAAATGTATCGAATGCACGCGGTGTGGCGCTGCAGCGGGTGTGGGTTCAAGACGGATTGTTGTGGATGGTAACTGTGCAGATGTTGGGTTAGGAACCAGGAACCCTTCAGAGCGAGGCCGCAGCTGAGGTGGTGGTCTCCTCTTTCTCGGACGCCTCGAGCACTTTCACCACCATCTCGAACGGCATCATGTTGATCGCATCGTAGTCGGGCGGACAGCCGAACTCGCGAACCTGAGGGGCGGTAGGGTTGCCGAGCGTCACACATAGCCCGCACCCGATGCACAGGTCGGCTCGCACCGCGCACACCATGCGCCCGTCGCGATCCTTCTCCTCGACGATACAACCGGCAACCGGGCAGGCGGCCTGGCAGATCGAGCAGGCAAACGCGCCGAAACACCGATCCGGATCGATGACCGCTATCGTCTTCGGGGCCTTCTTGCGCGGCCCACTCATCATTTTGGTCCACATGTTGGATCGAATTATAGCGGTTCTGGGTTCCGGGTGCTACGTTCCGGGTTTCAGGTTCACCTAAATCTTGGATTCCTGATTTTGCACACCTTCTGCAATGTCAGCAGGAACCCGATCCAGGTAGTGCTCGACGTCAATGGCGGCCATGCAGCCAGAACCGGCAGCCGTAATGGCCTGACGATATATGTGGTCCTGCACATCGCCGGCCGCAAAGACTCCCGGAATGCTGGTTCTGGTGCCACCCGTCGTCACGATGTAACCGTTGGCGTCTGTCTCGAGCTGCCCCTTGAAGAGGCTGGTGTTTGGCGTGTGGCCGATCGCGATGAAGACTCCCTCTACCGGCAGCTCGGTTCGCGCGCCGGTCTGGGAATTGCGGAGGACGATCGCAGTGACGACCCCCTTGTTCACGTCGAGCACGTCCTCGACCTCGCTGTTCCACGCGAACTCGATCTTCTGGTTCGCGAACGCCTTCTCCTGCATGATCTTCGACGCCCGCAGCGTGTCGCGGCGATGCACCACGGTCACCTTCGACGCAAACTTCGTCAGGAAGAGCGCCTCTTCCATGGCCGAGTCTCCCCCGCCCACAACCGCAATGGGCTTGCCTTTGAAGAAGAACCCGTCGCACGTCGCACACGTCGATACCCCGTGTCCCATCAGGGTGCGCTCGGACGGCAATCCGAGAAGGCGGGCCGACGCGCCGGTCGCGATAATCAGCGACTCGCTGTAGACAATCTCGTCGCTCACCTCGATCTTGATGGGACGGTGACTCAGCTCAACCCTGGTGACATTACCCTGAACGATCTCGGTGCCGAACCGCTCGGCCTGCGCGCGCATGTCGGCCATCAGCTCGGGCCCCATGATGCCGTCCCGGAACCCGGGATAGTTCTCGACCATGGTGGTCATCATGAGCTGCCCCCCTGCCTCGAGCCCCTCGATGAGGAGCGGCTTCAGGTTGGCGCGCGCCGCGTACAACGCCGCGGTCAGACCCGCCGGGCCGGACCCGATGATTGTGACGTTCCGATGTGGGCTCATTTTCTGGTTTGCCTGCTCCGGCGCCGTTGGATCGACTATACGTGTTTGTCGATGAGCTGCTTGAGGTGAGCCTTGTCGGCCAGGCCGATAACCGACTCGACGATCTCGCCACCCTTGAAGATGAGGATCGTGGGAATGCCGCGGATGCTGAAACGTCCGGCGGTATTCGGGTTTTCGTCCACGTTCAGCTTCCCAACCGTGACTTTCCCGTCATAGTCGGTCGCCAGCGCGTCTACCGTCGGCGCAAGGCGCCGGCACGGGCCGCACCACTCCGCCCAGAAGTCGACGAGCACAGGCTTGTCCGACTTGACCACTGTCTGGTCGAAATTGCCATCGGTGAAAATCTGAATCTTGTCTGAGGCCATTTGTCGCTTCGCTCCATAACGAGGAACTACCGTCTTACCGTCCCCATATGCGCCCCGGGGCGTCCCCGAGCGCTCTCATACAGTTTGACGTACTCACGAGCAGATCGGTCCCAGGAAAAGTCCTGCCGCATGCCGGCAGCCTGCAATATCTTCCACTTACTGGGGTTAACGAACACGCCCCTGGCCCGCTCCATGGCAGCCATCAGTGCGGCAGCCGTATATGGAGCGAACTTGAATCCCGTGCCGGTTCCGGCCGCGTCATTGTAATCCGTAACGGTATCCTCCAGGCCCCCGGTCGCACGCACGACCGGCACTGTGCCGTACCGCATGCTGTACATCTGGTTCAGGCCGCACGGCTCGAAGCGCGAAGGC
>Ga0105106_10003108_pt1 | contig 11925 bp, 10 predicted proteins | sample PPLLaktember2015_5_FD_79109 | JGI IMG/M metagenome (GOLD analysis project Ga0105106, IMG submission 79109) | Freshwater sediment microbial communities from Prairie Pothole Lake near Jamestown, North Dakota, USA - PPLs Lake P8 Core (1) Depth... | ecosystem: Environmental > Aquatic > Freshwater >...
AAGCGAGACACCGGATGCACCCAGAGTTGTGCCTGCAGTCCGCCCTCAAGCTCCACACTGACCTTGGTCTCTCCCAGACCGCGCACTCTGCGCACTTCGGTTAGCGCCGCGAAGCCGCCAGTAACTCGGGCCGGGTCGTTGGAGGCGACCACCAGGTCGATATCCCCGATCGTCTCCCGCCAACGGCGCAGGCTGCCCCCAAGCTCGGCTTGCTGTACACCCGGCAATCCACGCAGTCTGGCCAGCAGCCTCTCGGCGACGGGCAGGGCAACGCCGATGGATGCTCGTCCGGATCGCCTGCGGTAGGCCTCAATACTGGCCAGGATGCGGGCCTCGGACTTCTCGCCCATGCCGGCGAGCGCGCGCAGCTTCCCGGCGCGGGCCGCCGCCTCCAACTCGTCGATGCTGGTCACGCCAAGTTCCTTCCAGAATCGAGCCGCCTTCTTCGGGCCCACGTCCTGGATCCCCAGCACGCCGATCAACCCTTCCGGCACGGCTGCCACCAGCTTGTCGTAGAAGGCCATCTGCCCGCTGGAGAGCAGTTCCTCGATCTTGGAGGCGATCGCCTCCCCGACCCCCGGGATCTCCTGCAGCCTGCCTGCGCTGGCCAGCGTGACAACTTGCTCGCTCGTCGAACGGATCGATTCGGCGGCGCGGCGATAGGCGTTCACCCGGTAGACGGCCTCGCCCTGGATCTCGAGCAAATCCGCGATCCGGTCGAAGACAGCGGCCACCTCCCGGTTATCCATCGTCTCTCCTCATGCTCCGTCCTGAATCGAGTGCGCCGGCGCGTTCATGGTTCCGAGGCAGCCAGCAACAGCGAGACCTTCCACCAGTTCCCGTCCCCCTGGAGCCCGACCCCGGCATAAGCATACTCGGGGGATAGCAGCACTGCCTGGTTGGCTGGCGTGCTGTCCCAGGCGTGCATGGCGTTCGTTGGGAGCATTTCCAGCTCGCCCTGGTTGGCGTATACCAGCTCGGCGACCGGTCCGCGGTAGCCGGTGTCCTCCATCAGCTGCCGGGCACTGGGCGAGGGGCCGGTCGGATCCTCATGGCCAAGGTACCTCCCCTCCGCCATCGCGTCTGCCCTGATCATCGCCAACGCCATCAAGGTCCCTGAAGCCGTCAACGGCGGCAGAGCGTCTCGCGCCCGCAGCGCGTTGACTGTGGTCACCACCTCGATGGCCGTGGGCAGGCTCTCCGCGTATGAGAGGGTCCGAGGCCGAGCGGCGTCAGCGGAGTCCGCCGCACCTGTAGCGGGCAGCACCGAGGCATCCGGCGGAGTTGTCCGAGTGCATGCTCCGATGAGCAGGCCAGCCAGCAGCAGACACAGGGCGCGTTGCAGAATTCGCCTCATCAGGGGGGATTATAGCCATGCTTGGCCCGAGGGTGCTCCATCGGCTTGCAGTAGGCGCAATGTCGCGATCTTGTGACGAATGACCGACCTGGCGGCTGCTCGAGAGGCCGGGCGGCGAAGGTGCCGCTATGCTATGCTATGGATACCTATTCCGCCGGCGGCATGCCCGTGACAGACCCCGAGTCGCTCCGCCCGATCATCGTCTACCTGGTGCGCCAGCACCCGTTGGAGAAGGGCAGCCCCCGTTCGCCCTTCCGCTGGTTGCACACGGAGAACGACTTCCGGCGGCAACTCGAAAAGCTGATCGGGCCGTTCGACGAGGCGCAGTTGAGCATGATCGTCGACGACCTGCCCGCCGGGCCGGGCTGGGACGTGCTGCTCGAGGCGTTAGGCGAAGAACGGGTGCGCATGGTGGTCACCCACCTGGCCCCGCTGACCTCCGGCCAGCGTCAGCAGCTGATCGGGGTATGCGCGGAAACGGGCGCCCAGCTGGTGACGCCTTCGGATGCCGGCCGCAATCGGCTCGGCACTGCACCCCTGCGCAGCCATTAGCGTTCGTCGGCGCGCTGCTCGGAGCGGCGCCGCCGCCCCACAACCCTGGCCGCTCGAGGGCGACCCCGCATCCCCAGCCGCATCGGTCTCCTGCGTTCGTCTGGGGTTTCTCGTCGGGTGATGGCTGGCGGACAGGAGGCAATAGCGCCCCAGTGGCGCTCTTGCCTCTTCACGGCGGCACCAAGTCGCAGGCGACCCTCTCAGCCCACGGCCGGGGCTGGCTTGGGGAGCAGGCCCAGTTGAGCCAGCAGGGCAAACCGGTCCGGCGATCCCCAGTGCTCGACCACCTTGCCAGCCTCGAAACGACACAGGTCGAACACGGCGATCTCGAACGACTTGCCGTTCGGCGGACCCATGAACCCGCCCTGGTTGGTGCCGTGCGCCGTCATGCGCGCCCAGAGCTTGTCTCCGTCGGTGACCAGATCCTCGATGGTAAGATGAAGGTCGGGAAACGCCGTCCGCAGGGACTCGATGTCGCCTTCCAGCGTCTCGATCGAAGCCTGGAGCCCGAATTGGTGTTCTACGAAGTCGGGCCGGAAGTTCGCTCGCAATGCAGCGTAGTTGCCCTTGTTGAATGCCTCTTCGATCACTTCCCGAAAAGCCGCCTGGTTCTCAACCGATGACATTGCCCTCTCCTTGTGTTTGCAGTCCGCGGTGTGCCCGGGCAAGCCGCCGACCGTCCCCCCCGGCCTGCTTGTGGCTCCTATTCGCTACAGCCGTACTGCATTGAATATGACTATACTAGACCCATAAGGTCCGAATGTCAAGCGCCGGATGAGCAGATCCCAACCCCGCAAGCGCAGCTACGACTCGACCCGCCGGCGCGCCCAGGCGCAAGCAACGCGCCTGCGGATCCTGGCCGCTGCGCATGCGCTGTTCACCGAGCGCGGGTATTCCGGCACAACCATCGAGGCAATCGCTCAGCACGCCCGTGTCGCCCCGGAGACGGTGTTCTCAGCCTTCGGCAGCAAGCGCGCCTTGCTCAAGAGCGTGATCGGGATGGCGGTAGGGGGCGACGAACAGGCGACCCCCCTGCTCTTGCGCCCAGGACCGCAGGCCGTGCTGGACGAACCCGAGCCGGCGCGCAAGCTGGAGCTATTCGCCCAGGACATTGCAGACATCCTCGAGCGTGTCAGCCCGTTGTTCGACGTCATGCGCATTGCCGCCAAGACTGAGGCGGAGATCGATGCGTTGCTGCAGGAAATCCTCGACGAGCGGATGCTCACCCTGGGGAGATTCGTTCGGAGCCTGGCTTCCAGTCATCCGTTGAGGGAAGGGATGACTCAGGCCCAGGCAAGCGAGACCGTCTGGCTGGTGACCAGCCCCGAGATCTACCGGCTTCTGACCACGGACCGCGGTTGGTCCAAGACTCGCTACGCTCGCTGGCTGGTGGAGACACTCGCCAGGCTGCTGCTTCCGTGACTCGAACACCCCGTCGCCCGGTTTCTGGCCAGGTCGATCGGCCTGTGCTGGCGTTCGTGCGGGCCCCGATCCGTGGATTGCCGCACGCCCGGCAAGGGTTTCTCCAAAGACGCACGCGTCTACCGTCGAGAAGTGAGCACCCTGGCGGTGCATCGCCCGCTGGCGAGTGCGCGGGGGAGACCCTGCAACCGGACCCTTGCACCGCTGGCTGAGAAGGCGGTTGTGCGCCACCGGTCTCCCCTCGACCAGGTCGCTACGCATGCCCCGCCGCGCGGACAGTGCTTGCACACCTGGCCTCACTCCCCAGGTCCCAGCGCCAGCAATGGATACGGGATCTGCGCCGAGAGGGAGCGCAGCTGGTGATGCCTTCCGATGCCGGCCGCAACCAACCGGGCGCGGCACCTTTGGGCGGCCTCGAGCCCTCGTCGCCGCTCCGTCCTGCCCCGACCTGGCGGACTGTTCGCCGGCAAGAAACCCGCCGGCGGAACCAATCAGAAGCCCTGAACCTTGGTGTCCGTCGGTTGTAGGATGATCCAGCCTCAGCCGGCAATTCGCCGCAGCCGCCCCCGGCCGGCGCACATTTCGGCCGGAGCCGCCCCGGCGGCAGACGCGGCCGGACCCGGATGGTAGAATCACGGGTCGACCCGATGAACGAGTTCAAGCTTCACGCCCCCTACCGTGCCACCGGGGATCAGCCCGAGGCGATCGAGCAGCTCGTCGCCGGGCTCAGTCGCGGCGACCGCCACCAAGTCCTGCTGGGTGCCACCGGCACCGGCAAGACCTTCACCATCGCCAACGTCATCGACCGCACGCAGCGCCCCACCCTGATCCTGGCGCACAACAAGACCCTGGCGGCACAGCTGTACGCCGAGTTCAAGGATTTCTTTCCGGAGAACGCGGTCGAGTACTTCGTCTCCTACTACGACTATTACCAGCCCGAAGCCTACGTCCCGCGCCACGATCTGTACATCGAGAAAGAGACCGACATCAACGAGGACATTGAGCGCCTGCGGCTTTCGGCCACTACCTCGGTGGTCTCGCGACGGGACGTGATCGTGGTGGCCTCGGTCTCCTGCATCTACGGCATCGGCAGCCCGGAGGCCTACGGGCGGGTGGTGATCAATCTCGACAAGGGCCGCACGTACCGCCGGGCGGCCGTGCTGCGGCAGCTGGTGGAGAGCCAGTACGAGCGCAACGACGTCGACCTGCACAGCGGAACTTTCCGCGTGCGCGGGGACACCCTGGAGATCATCCCGGCCTACGATGAGTTCGGCCTGCGCATCAGCTTCTTCGGCGACGAGGTCGAGCACATCCGCCGCTTCGATCCGGTGACCGGCGAGATCCTGGCCAGTCCCGACACCGTCGCCATCTATCCCGCCAAGCACTTCATCACCGAGGCCGAGAAGCTGCAGTCCGCCCTGGGGGCGATCGAGGCCGAACTGGCGACGCAGGTTGAAGGCATGAAGAGCGCCGGCAGGCTGCTCGAAGCCCAACGGCTGGAACAGCGCACCAACTACGACCTCGAAATGCTGCGCGAGGTCGGCTACTGCTCTGGAATCGAGAACTACTCACGCCACCTCGACCAGCGGCCCGGCGGCTCGCCCCCCTGGGTGCTGGTGGACTACTTTCCCCCGGACTACCTGATGGTGATCGATGAGAGCCACATGACGATCCCCCAGGTGCGCGGCATGTACGGCGGTGACCGGTCGCGCAAGGAGACGCTGGTGGAATACGGATTCCGCCTGCCGTCCGCCCTCGACAACCGCCCGCTGTCTTTCGACGAGTTCGAGCAGCGCACCGGCCAGGTGATCTACACCACCGCCACGCCCGGGCCCTATGAACTGGAGCGCGCCAGCCAGGTCGTCGAGCAAATCATCCGGCCGACCGGGCTGGTAGATCCCGAGGTCGAGGTCCGGCCGGTCAAGGGGCAGATTGACGACCTGGTGGGAGAGATCCGGCGGCGGGTGGAGGCCGGGCAGCGGGCCCTGGTCACCACGCTGACCAAGCGCATGGCCGAGGATCTGGCGGACTACCTGCAGGAGATCGGCGTCAAGGTGCACTACCTGCACTCGGAGATCGACACGCTCGAGCGGGTCTCGATCCTGCGCGACCTGCGCCTGGGTGTGTACGATGTCGTGGTGGGGATCAACCTGCTGCGCGAGGGTTTGGACCTGCCGGAAGTCTCACTGGTGGCCATCCTGGACGCCGACAAGGAGGGCTTCCTGCGTTCGGACACGGCGCTGATCCAGACCATCGGGCGCGCCGCCCGTCATGTCTCCGGCAGGGTGATCATGTACGCCGACAAAGTAACCGAGTCGATGCAGCGTGCCATCGAAGAAACCGAGCGCCGGCGCGCCAAGCAGGTGGCATTCAATCAGGAGCACGGGATCGAGCCGGCCTCGATCATCAAGGCCGTGCGCGACATCACCGATCAAGTCGCCCTCCACGCTGCAGCGGAGACCAAGGGAGAGTATCACCCCTTGCGGCCGGTCGACCTGCCCAAGGAGGAGCTTGCCCGTCTGATCAAGGAGCTGGAGAAGAAGATGCGCGCCGCGGCCGAAGGACTCGAGTTCGAGCAGGCGGCGGCGCTGCGCGATCAAATCTTCGAACTGCGCGAGACGCTGGCAGAGAAAGAGGAAGTGCCGCCCTGGAGGCGCGCCCGGGCGCTCGCCGGGGAGCGTTAGCGAGCGGTGGCGCTGGCCGCCCGCGGCAGCCGGACCCTCAGCTCGGCGCCGCCCTGCGGGCGATTGCCCGCCTCGATCTGCCCCCCGTGCAGCTCCACCAGATTGCGGGCGATCGCCAGCCCCAGCCCGGTGCCGCCCTCGGCACGGGCGCGCGAGCGATCGGCGCGGTAGAAGCGCTCAAAGACGAACGGCAGCGCCTCCTGCGGGATGCCCTCGCCGTCATCCATCACCCGGATCTCCACCCAACCAGCGTCAAGCTCGCTCAACCGCACGATCACTTCGCCGGCAGGCCGGGCGTAACGCACGGCGTTGGCCAGCAGGTTCCCCAGCAGCTGCTCGAGCCGAATCGGATCGGCCTCGACGATCAGGTCCTGCGCCGAGGACTCGAGCTGCAGCGAGACGGCCTGCGAGGCGGCCTGGGCGGCGTGCCCTTCAATCACCCGCGTGGCCAGCGCCCGCAGGTCGGTCGGGGTCCGGTCGAGGCGCAGCTGCCGGGCATCGGTCAGCGCCAGTGTCCCCAGGTCATCCACCAGCCGGTTGAGCACCAGCGTCTGGTCCAAGACGGATTGCATCGAGTCGCGCGAGGCGGGATAGACCCCGTCGGCGATGCCCTCCAACCGGGCGCGCATCACCGCCAACGGCGTGCGCAGCTCGTGCGCCACATCGGCCGTCATCTCGCGCCGCAGATGCTCGGCGCGCTCGAGGCTGCTCGCCATCTGGTTGAACGACAGCGAGAGCTCGCCCAGTTCATCGCGGCTGCGCTTGGCCACCCGGCGCGTCAGGTCCCCGCCGGCGATCGCTCGCGCCGCCGACGTCAGATCCCGGATCGGGCGCAGGATCGATCCGGCCAGCAGGCCGCCAAGCACAACGGCCAGCGAGCCGGACACGATGGCGGCCATCCACAGCGCCTGACGCACCCGGCCGAGGAATTCCTGCTCCGCCGGGCTCGCCCCCACGGGACCCGGCACAATGAAACCGACGGTCGCGCCGTCGATCACTACCGGCACGGCGCCGGCGCGCTGGCCTGACCCGAAGGCCTGGCCGAGCGAGGCGCGCGGCCCGGCGACGGCGACGCCGGACGCGTCCAGCAGCACGATGCCTCTGCCCGTCATCCCGCCACCCATCATCCCCATGTGGTCGCCCGGGGCACCCAGCAGCCGCTGCGCGCCGTCCCAGCTGCCGCGATCCTGATAGTAGGCCGTCAGGAGATCGACGAGCGCACCTGAACCGGACTCGCCGCCGCGCAGCATGTAGCCCTGAAATTCCCGCGCTGCGGCCTGGGCCGCGACGATCGAGAGCGTGGCGAGGGCGGCGGTGGTCGTTAGCGCCATCGCCAGCAGAATCTTGACCGCCACACTGGTGTGAAAAGTGAGTCTCTGTTCAGGCTTCGGCAAATCGATACCCTACCCCGAAGACGGTCTGCACGTAGCGCGGCTGGCGCGGATCCGGCTCGAGTTTGGATCGCAGATTCTTGATGTGCGCATCGATCGTGCGCTCGTATCCGGCGAAGGCTCCGCCTTCCAGAGCGTCGAGCAACTGCACGCGGCTGAACACTCGCCCCGGCTCCGAGGCGAGCGTGGCCAACAGCGTGAACTCCGATGGAGTGAGCATGATCTCCTGGCCATCCCGGCGCACCTGATGGCGCGGCAAGTCGATCTCCAGCCCAGCGTGCCGGATCGACTGCTGCACGACGGGCTCGCCGTAGCTCCGCCGCAGCACCGCCTTCACCCGGGCGACGACCTCACGCGGCGAAAACGGCTTGGTGACGTAGTCATCGGCGCCGATCTCCAGGCCGACCAGGCGGTCCGTCTCCTCGATGCGCGCAGTCAGCATGATGATCGGGGTATTGCCTGCCCGGCGGATCTCGCGAGCGACTTCGAGACCATCCATTTTGGGCAAGTTCAGGTCGAGCAACACCAGGTCTGGCTGCCGGTGCTGGAAGATCGACAGGCCGGATACGCCATCCGAGGCGGTCTCAACATGGTAGTGCGCTGCCTCGAAGTAGTCGCGTAGAATGCCGGCCAGCTCCAGTTCATCTTCGATGATCAGAATGCTCTTGGGCATGATTCGATTATACGCTTCGCATCTCGCCCGGCATTGCCGCTCGCGGGTGGATTGCGGGCGGTTGGATGCAGCTGCAGCGGGCCGGGTGACGCAACCGACTCTAGCTCCGGCGTGTGAAGAGCGGGTGAAGACCATGCGTTCGGGCGGCAGCCTCGGCCACCAACCTGAACGGGTTCGCCCGGCCTGTGGGTGCTCCCGGTCTCTTCGACCGCACCGCCAAGACCACAGAGTCTCTTCACAGTCCCTGCGCACGAGTTGCACACGCGACGGGCAGAATCATGACGCCTCGCCGGGGAGAATTTCATCCAACCCGGCTGCTGGTGCCGCCGGCGGCGCCGAGAGGAAACTGGCCCTTCCATAGCCGCCGATCCAGCCTCCATGAGGTGATCAGGCTGCCAGCAAGCCAGGTGCAGCCCGGCGTGCAAGCGGCCTGCGCTGCAGGGTGTTCAATTGGCCGGGAAGGCGCACGGCCCAATCCGGGGGCGTGCACCGGGTTGCCCAATCGGAACGGCTGACCCAGGCATGCCTCACGCCCGTGCCCACCCCCTTCGGAGCGGCGCTCCGGAATCTCGAAGGGCCGGCGGATGAGGGTTGAGCATTGGGGTTCAGTGCTAGAATGGCCTTCACGCAAGGAGTACGGACCATGTCGCCAGGGCGTATGCTCGCCTTGTTCAGCCTGTTGCCCACGCTCCTCCTGGCAAGCCAAGCGCCGGGTTTCGAGCCGGCCGTCCCGCTCAAACAGGGCGGATCGATGCCGGTGACCCTGGAGAGCAACCCGTTCCCGCTGGTGGCGGACCTGCAGGCTCAGAACACCAGCTTGCACGCGCTGGCGTTCTCCCCCGACGGCGCCACGCTGGCCGCCGCCGGCGATCCGGGCTTGATCGAGCTGTGGGAGGTGGCCAGCTGGCAATCGTCCGGCATCTTGTCGGGCCACACTGCCGCGATCAACACCCTGGCCTTCTCGCCCGACGGGGCACGCATCGCTTCAGGCTCGGACGACGCCACGGTCAGGGTGTGGGATCTTACAGCCCAGTCCGAGCTGAGCCGGTTCAAGCCGACCATGGCTACCAACGTCTACCGGGTGGCCTACTCCCCCTCAGGCTCCGAGGTGGCCGTGGGCGCTCAGCTGTGCGTCGTACAACTGGTCAACCCACAGACTGGAATCCTGCGGCGCACCCTGGATCAGCCCGGCTGTGGCTCGACCAGCCTCGGCTGGGTCCGGGCGTGGGGCATCGACTACTTCCCCGACAGCGGCCACCTGGTCACCGGCGATGGGCGCGGCTGCTGTGGCGGAGCGTTGTTTCGCTGGGACGAGGATCGGTTTATCGAGCCGCAGCTCCTCGTCGGCTACGGCCTGCCAGTCAATAACGTCGACATTGACCCCAGCGGCACGCGGGTTGCGCTGTCAGCCCTGGGCGAGCCGGCGGTGTGGATCCGGGACGCGGCGAGCGGCGCGCTGATCCATGAGATGATCGGCCATATCTTTCGCGTCACGGGCCTTGCCTTCTCACCCGACGGGAAGCTGGTGGCTTCCGTCTCGCGGGATGGAGCGCTCGTGTTGTGGGACGCATCGGCCGGCACCGAAGCCGCTCGCCTGAATCCGCTAGCCGGACCTTTGACCGGCGTGGCGTTCAGCCCTGACGGCGGGCTGTTGGCTGCCGCGACCGAGTCCGGCCGGGTGCTGGTTTGGGACCTGCAGGGCGGCTGATCCGGGCGGCGCCTCGGCAATCCCGGCCTGCATCGATCGACCCCGCTTCACCTTCGCAAGGGATGGACATTCGCGTAAGTCCGCCGTAAGGTGAGGCCATGCGGACAGAGGACATCCTGCGCTTCGAAGCCGAGCTGAAGATGATCCGGCAGGGATTGCAGGCCTCTCCAATCGAGGCTGTCTTCCCGCCACTGGAACCCCGAAGCTCCCCCAGACGGAAGCCGGGCTCGTCCCCGCTCAGCCCGGAGTCGGGTACGCGCGGAGCGTTCGTAAGCTCTTCGCAAGGCCGCTCCGAGATTGGCCCTCCGCCCAACTGAGAACCGCCGCGCGGCGGACCACCACCGCTCGGCCAGCTGTAAGGCGCATGTAAATCACGCACAGGGTTGCCAGTGCTACGATGAGCGCAGATCCAGTGACATCATCCGCTCTCATCCGAGGAACGCAGCATGGCGACCAATACCTACCCCACAACTGACGAAGCCCTGGATTTCGCCGTCGAGACCATCGGTCGCGGCGATCTCGACCGCGGCCGCAAGGTGCTCAGCTGGGTCCTGCAGAAGGATCCCAACAACGTCGTTGCCTGGACCTGGATGACGCGCTGCACGAAGGACATGGATGCCTTGCGCGAGGTTCATCGGCGCATTGACGCACTCAACCCGTTTGTCTAGCCGCCGGCCTGCCTGAGCGGCAGCGGCCCATCGCACCCGCCCGCCAGGCAATTGGCCTCGAGGGTACGCCGAAGCACCGGCCCGGAGAGCCGGTGCTTCGTGCATCCATCGGCCGCTCCTCGTCTGGTTCTCGCCTACAATAGGGCCAGCGCCGATTGGGGTGCGGCAGACGATGGAAGCCAGGAAGCACGGCCGGTCATTACCGCCCCGCCATTGGGCAGGGGTTCATCCCATCTGGCCTGCGGGTCGCCCTCGCCTGGCCCTGCTGGTCCTGTGGCTGGCGGCGGGCGGCGCGGCGGCCGCCTGCGCCCGCACCACCCCTTCAACCCTGGTGCCCCCCATCGCCTCGCCCACGCCCGCTGCAGATCCCAGCCCAGCGCCAACCGAAGTGCCGGAATGGCTGAGTTCACTTCCTGCCCGGCCGGCAGCCAGTCTCAGCTTCGACCACTTGACGCTCGAGGATGGGCTTTCGCAAAGCGTGGTGAGCGCCATCGCACAGGACCCGACGGGCTTCCTGTGGCTGGCGACACAGGACGGCCTGAATCGCTTTGACGGCTACAGATTCCGGATCTTCCGCAACGATCCGAATGATCCGACCTCGTTGAGCACCAACTTCATCACCAGCCTGGCCGTGGATGGCCGAGGCCAGTTATGGGTCGGCACCAACGCCGGCCTGGACCGCTACGATCCTGCCCGGGAGAACTTCGACCACTTCGTCGGCCGCCCCGGCGACACGCAGGCCTTGTCTTCATCGGCGATCACTGCCCTGGCAGTGGAAGGCGCGGACGCCCTGTGGGTCGGCACGGCCGCCGGGCTGAACCGCCTGGACCTGGAAACCCTGAAGGTCAAGCAGTATCTGGCCGACCCAACGCGCCCCAATCCGCTCACCAACAACGCAATCACGGCGCTCTTCCTGGACAGCCAAGCGAAGCTCTGGGTCGGGTCTGGGCAGGGCATGGACCAGCTCGATCCGCAGACGGACGTCATCCGCCATTACCTGCCCCAGCCGGATGATCCCACCAGCCTGGTCGGTCCGGCTGTGGCGGGCATCGCCGAGGATGCGCGGGGCGGGATCTGGGTAGCCACGGCCACCGGACTCAGCCGCCTCGACCGGGCAAGTGGGCGCTTCACCAACTATGTTCACGATCCGAATGATCCCACCAGCCTGAGCAGCAGTGTCGTCACATCTGTCCAGCGCGATGCCTCCGGCACGATGTGGTTTGGGACCAACGTCGGCGGACTCAATCGTTGGACTCCCGGGCGCAGCGGTTTCGACCGCTTCGCGCACAACCCGCGAGATCCGACCAGCCTGGCCAACGATGCGGTCTTCCCGATCTTCCAGGACAGCGCCGGCATCCTGTGGTTCGGCACGTTCGGCGGCGGGGTCGATCGCTATGACCCGCGCAAGGCCAAGTTCGTCCACCTGCGCCGCATCCCGGATCAATCCGGATCACTCAGCAGTAACCTGGT
>Ga0105106_10003109_pt1 | contig 11924 bp, 11 predicted proteins | sample PPLLaktember2015_5_FD_79109 | JGI IMG/M metagenome (GOLD analysis project Ga0105106, IMG submission 79109) | Freshwater sediment microbial communities from Prairie Pothole Lake near Jamestown, North Dakota, USA - PPLs Lake P8 Core (1) Depth... | ecosystem: Environmental > Aquatic > Freshwater >...
AGACAGCAGTTCCTGAACTCATACGTCTGCTCCGCGAGGAAGCCAAAGTCATATGAAACTTCTCGTCTTTGCCGAACAGCGCGACAACGTCATCAAGAAGTCGTCGTGTGAAACTGTGCGTGCCGCCCGCAATGCTGCTGATGCACTCGGTCTGGAGTGCATTGCGGTCCTCGCGGGGAGCGGCGTCGAAGGCATTGCCGGAGCGCTGGGCCGCTACGGCGCCTCTCGCGTGATCGTTGTGGATGACCCTTCTCTTGCCGCCCACTCCAGTACCGCGTGTGCGAAAGCCATCGCGTCCGTCGCCGCCGCAGAAGGAGCCGGATTGCTGTTCCTGTCGGCAAGTCAGATGGGCAAGGACCTCGCACCACGTGTTGCGGTCAAACTGAACGCAGGACTCGCGTCTGATTGCATCGCAATCCGGATCGAGAACCGCGACATCATCGCGACGCGTCCGGCATACGGCGGGAAAGTGATGCTGGATGTGCGAATTACCAGCGCCGTAAAAGTCTTCACTCTCCGTCCCAACGTTTTTCCCGCGGAAGTCGACGGAGAAAATGCCCCGGTGCAAAAAGCGGAGATCACATTCGGTCCGGAAGACTTTGGCGCAGTAGTGACACGCGTTGACGTTGCAGTCGGACGGCCCGATGTTACCGAAGCGGACATTATCGTATCCGGGGGACGCGGCCTGAAGGCCCCGGAGCATTTTGCGCTGATCGAATCGCTGGCGGAAGTGCTCGGTGCGGCTGTGGGTGCGTCACGTGCCGTGGTGGATGCCGGCTGGCGCCCGCATGACGAACAGGTCGGCCAGACCGGCAAGACCGTGTCGCCCTCGCTGTATATCGCGTGCGGCATCTCGGGGGCCATTCAGCACCTGGCCGGGATGTCGTCATCAAAGTACATCGTGGCGATCAACAAAGATAAGAATGCTCCGATCCTGCAGATGGCGGACTACGGTATTGTCGGGGATGTGTTCGAGATCCTGCCCGAACTGACAGCTCAGTTGAAACAGGTGCTCGGAAAGTGATATTGACTCTGAGGGGCTTTTAGAGTACAATGCGTTTGGCGATTCAAGGAGTGCGGCGTGGAGCGAGTGCTGGTTGACATACTTGGACTTTCGACGAACCCTGCGACCGGCGGAGCCTATGCGCTGATCCTCCGGGAAGTCGAGGGAAACCGTCGACTCCCGATCATCATCGGCCAGGCGGAAGCACAGTCCATTGCGCTGGAGATGGAAGGGATCAAGCCTCCCCGTCCGCTCACACACGATCTGATGAAAAACATTATTGGCTCGTTCGGCGCCGAGCTGACAGACGTGGTGATTGACGATCTGCGCGATGGTACCTTCTATGCGAAGCTGAACATCGACAATCAGCTGATCGATTCACGACCGAGCGATGCAATCGCCCTTGCCGTCCGCTACGGTGCGCAGATCTTTGTTTCTTCCAATGTCATGGATGAAGCCGCCTTCGTGCCGGAAGAGGAAGAAGACGACGAGAAGAAGGAAGAAGGGAAAGGGAAGCAGGCTGCACAAGCCCCGAAGCAGCCCAGAACACCTGCGGAGACAACCAAGGTGACTCGCCTGGAAGAGCTGCACCAGCAGTTGAAGCAGGCCATAGAGAAGGAAGATTACGAAAAGGCGGCGGGGCTGCGGGATGAGATCAGGCGACAGGAAAGCAGCGATTAGCGCTCAATTTACCGGTTTTTCCTTCCCTTGTGAATGACCCCATATTCATCTATATTTGTGTAAGGTTGTAACCTTCCCCCTGCGTGCATCCACACACATCACTATTTGACTACCGATCACATACGCGGGTTTAACCAGTGCAATGATCCCTGTATTCAATGCCCATGCGTTTGAAGATTTTCCCCTTGTGGCACAAGTGCTCACTTCAGGCGTCCTCAGTGAACGCGCGATGGTTGACCGGTTCCGGGGCGAACTGCAGCGGCTCTTCGAGCACCAGCGCATTATACCGATCAACAGCTGCACAAGCGGGCTCACGATGGCGTTGAGGCTTCTTGGCGTCGGCCCCGGCGACGAGGTGGTCAGCACACCATTCACTATGGTGGCAACAAATGCCGCGATTGCCTCACTCGGTGCACGCATCGTCTGGTGCGATATCGACCCCGCCACGTTTTGCGCCGACATGAAGAGCGTCTATGACAGCATCACCCCTGCGACGAAGGCCGTTGTCCTGACCTGTGTAGGAGGCGTTACGCCCAACGGTCTGTCCGCTTACCCGAAGGATGCCCCTGGATTGATCCTCGACGGCGCGCACAGCTTCATGACGATGTATCAGAAGCGGCATATCAGCCACTGGGGGGACTACGCGTGCTTTTCATTCCAGTCCATAAAGCACCTCACCACAGGTGACGGCGGTGCGCTCGCAGTGAACTCGCAGCGGTTCATCGGGGCCGATCCATCCTGGTACCCCGCCGCCACTAATGTCGAGCGGAACTACCTTCGCGCGGAGAGAATGAAATGGTTCGGCATAAGCCGGATCATTCCCCCGGGCATGACCCGCCTCGAACACCAGATGAAGTCCGACATCGAAGAGTCCGGTTATAAATGTCATATGAATGATCTTGCAGCAGCGGTCGGACTCTCGTGCATCGATAAGGCGCTGAATGCCGTCCATCGTTCCCGCGCAACCGCGAAATATTATCAGCAGACATTTGCAGGCGTAAAAGGACTGACACGAATCACGGTTCCGGAGGGATGTGAACCTGCCTGGTGGGTCTATGGCTTCCGCACTATTCATGCTGAAGGCCTGATGAGCGCACTTGCTGCAGACGGCATCCAGACGACCAGGCTCTGGCGCCGGAACGACACATATACATGCTTCCGGGAAAGTACCGGCAAAAGGCTTCCGGGGATGGACACAGTCGCGGAGCAGGCGGTCTTTATTCCCAGCGGCTGGTGGGTTACCGACGCCGACCGTGAACGCATAGCCGGCCGGGTTGTCGCATATCACAGCACGACAGGGTGAATTTTGTGATATTGCGGTACACACGGAATTCTGCATCCAGCGACACCCACAGTGACAGGCACCGAGGCCTACAATGCATGAACGAACACTTCAAGACCCCTTTCTGACACCAGTGAATAGACAACAGGCCGGCGACAACAACTGCCACGAGGAGGTCAGGGAGATCGTAAAAAACGGGCTCGTGCTTGCCCGCCACGTCCGGCCCGGAGCCTTCAAGAAAGGTCTGGCATTCTACTCCGGGAACGAAGAATTCCTCCAGGTGGGCACCTGGCACTACGACAAAGGCCAGCAGCTCCGGGCCCATGCGCACAACGTGGTGCAGAGAGAAATCAATCGGACACACGAAGTGGTGGTCGTCGTGAAAGGCTCGATGACGGTCCGCATCTTCGATGAAGAACGGACGCTGGTCGAGACCCTCACGGTGCGTGAAGGGGAAATTCTCATAGTGATGAACGGCGGGCATGACTACACGATTCTCGAGGATGACACCAGAATCCTGGAGATCAAGAACGGCCCGTTCCTCGGAAGAGACATAGACAAAATTCTCTTCTAGTCCGGTGCCGCAACGTGCCATGCGGTGCCTTAACCCGTAGCAACTCTCTCCCAATGAACTGCGGCATCCTATTAGCTGCCTGCGGGCACGCCATGGGGCGATGACAGCACCATGAGGTTCCTCATCGGTACCCTTCTTCTCATTCTCCTGCCCGGTGCGGTCGCCGCGTTTGCGCTGAACGTCGTCTCCCTGAGCCACATCCCGGCCGTTCTCCTCCCCCTTGGCATTGGTGCCTTCCTGGGCATCGTGCTGGACCATTTCGTCCTCCGGCGTTTTCCCGTCCTTGAGACGTTCGAACACGAGTTCACCCATGCCGTCGTCGCGCTGATGTTCTTCCGCCGTGTCACCGGCTTCGTGGTCAAGCGGAGCGGCGGCACCGTGTCTCATCAGGGGGGCTTCGGAGGCAAGTTCGGCACGGACTGCATCGGGCTGGCACCGTACATTCTTCCGTTGTTCACTACGCTTTCGGTGGTCGCACGGCCGCTTGTTCCGTCCGACTGGTTTCCTTGGTACGACGTTTGGATCGGCGTGACATTCGGCTATCACGTCTGGAGCACCATCGAGGAAATCCGGGAGTCCTGGACAAAGCGGTCCTTCATCTCCTCCGGGACGGGCGAGGTTTCCCAAACCGACATTGCCAGACGGGGATATATGTACTCCGCTATTTTCATCGCGACATTTTCATTTGCCCTGCATGGCGCGCTCATCGCACTGATGATCAAAGGTTTGAACGGCGTGGGGGAGTGGGCATGGGAGATCTGGAGCGTAACGGCGGTTGTGGCAATACACATCGGGGCGTGGGTGAAGACACTGGCAACATGGGTGTGGGAGAAAGTGCGATGAGACGGTACGTCATCCTTTTCGGCGCTGTTGCCATGCAATTGTGCCTCGGTGCGACGTATTCGTGGTCGGTGTTCGTCAGGCCCCTCCGTGACCTCACGGGGCTGTCGCAGGCTGCAGTGCAGTTGCCCTTTACGGTATTCTACTTTGCTTTTCCCGTGACGGTGATCTTCTCGGGTTTCGCCTTGACCCGGCTCGGACCTGGTCGCAGTGCTGCAGCAGGCGGATTCCTCTTCGGCGCCGGCTGGCTGCTGGCATCACTGGGTTCCCAGCACTTTGTCATGACCGTGCTCGGCGTCGGTCTCCTGGCGGGTATAGGTGTCGGGCTGGCCTACGTTGTTCCTCTGGCAGTGCTTGTACAATGGTTTCCCAACCAGAAGGGTCTGGTCACCGGCATAGCGGTAGCGGGGTTCGGCGGTGGAGCTGCACTGATCAGCCAGATTGCCGGAAGGTTGATCTCTATAGAGGGATTCTCTCCCTATGCCGTGTTCGGCATGTTCGGTTTTGTGTTCATCCTGATTGCGACAACCGCCGGGCTCTCCATGAAATTTCCCGGTGAAGGCACTTCACAGGCTCCCGGGCTGCTCCCGTACAGGAATATCCTGCGCCAGAAGGATTTCCGGCTCCTCTACGCCGTGATGATCGTGGCACTTGCCGCGGGCTTCACGGTAAACGCGAATCTGAAGGAGCTGTTTCCCGCGGGAGGGCTTGCAACCGGAGTTCTTGGTGTGTCGTTGTTCGCCGTTGCCAATGCCGCCGGCCGTCTGGCGTGGGGTGCGCTCTTTGACCGTACTTCGGCCGGTGCCGCCGTCCGGGCAAATCTGCTCGCCCAGGCGACCGTGCTCCTTGCCTCACCCCTGTTGCTGCAGTCGCAGGCAGGTTTTCTTCTGCTGGCCGTTGCCGCGGGATTGAACTACGGAGGGGTCCTGGTGCTTTATGCAGCAACCGTCACACGTGTGTGGGGTGCGGAACGGGTCGGCCAGGTATACGGTCTGCTCTTTTCGGCCAATATCGTCGCCGCGCCGGCGCCCGTGCTGGCCGGACTCTGGTACGATGCCGAGAAGGATTTCACCTGGTTCTTTATTGGCGTGGGGGTTCTTCTGGTGTGTTCCGCTCTTGCTGTGTTCAAGGCGGAAAAAAACCTCACCTAGGAGTGGACCAGAGCGAGCATTTCGCGCACCGCGCGATCGAGACCTACGAATACGGCCCGTGAGATGACCGCATGGCCGATGCTCATCTCCTCAATGTCGGCGACCCCGCACATCAGCTGCACATTCAGATAGTTCAGTCCGTGTCCGGCGTTGACGCCCATGCCCAGTTTACGGGCAAGGCCGGCTGATTCCCGCACAACCTCAAGAAGATTCAGCTGTTCCCGCTCTGTCCGCGCGCCGGCAAATTCACCCGTATGGATTTCAATCTTGTCCGCTTCCACTTCGCGTGCGGCCTCCACCTGCTCAAGGACCGGATCGATGAAGAGGCTGACCTCGATATCGTGACGATGCATATCACTGATGACATCCCGGAGATGGTGCTTGTGTCCGCGGACGTCGAGGCCGCCTTCGGTGGTCAATTCCTGTCGGCGTTCGGGAACAAATGTTACGAGTTCGGGAATTGTTTCGATCGCAATCTTCACGATTTCATCGGTTGCCGCCATTTCCAGATCAAGCTTTGTCTTGATGGTCTCACGCAATAACCGGAGATCACGGTCGTTGATATGGCGGCGGTCTTCCCGCAAATGACACACAATTCCTTCCGCACCGGCTAACTCACAGATCTGGGCTGCGGTGACAGGATCCGGCTCGACGCCCCCGCGCGCTTCGCGGAGCGTGGCGATGTGATCGATATTGATGCAGAGTCTCATGGGAGTATCCTCTTCGATCGTGAACGCCTACAGCCGCTTTCTCACGATGTACTGAAGTTTCTCGGGCCGTCGTGCCACAACCTGCACGCCCGAAGGCGAAACAACCGATGGAACGATGTATCCCGTAGTATCTTTGAGAATCTGGGTGAAGTCCACCGATACCTGAAAATCAACGGGCAGGATGTTTGCCAGCTGGCGAATGCCGCCGCGCGCAACTATCTCCACCTTCGGCGGAATAAAAATCACGTCGCTGTTCGGAGGAAGCGCGCGAATGTCCACAGGCAGCCCGCTGAACACTTTCTCCGCAAAGGGCTGAACGTTCAGTCGAATCCTTACGGAAGCCGGAGAGAACTCAAGCGGATGGTCCACGCTGCCTGCCATGTTCACATCCTGCTCGAGAGGATTCTTGAGATCGTCAAAACTCACTGCAGCCGTCCGCCATGCCGTGATCTTCTCAAGAACCGCCACGGCGCCGTAGACGGTAACACTGTCCGGAGAAACAATCAGCGGTCCCACCTGCCCATAGCCGTCGCGAAAGGATAACATGACATCGGGGGTCACCGGCACTCTCTTCCCGCCTTTGCGATCAAGAACAATCGATACTGTATCGGGGTTGATGTCAATGAGCTGGAGGCCGCTGGCAAGCGGAATGCGGTCGGGGATATCATTGATGGAAATCGTCGGATTCTCGGGTGAGAGGGTACCCAACGGGATATGCAGATGCGGCATTGATCCTATGAGCAGTGCGGCCACGCGCCAGCCGTCGCCGCGGATACGCAGCTGGAGATACTGCGGGACCGGAGTGCTGATCGCCATCCCTTCCGGAATGTTATCGATCGTGAGGGGTGCCTCAAGCGTGACCTGATACTGGTCGCGAAGATTGACAGCCAGCCAGAGAAACGTACCGATAACCGCGGTGGTGATGACAATATGGAAGCGGCGGGGTTTCATGGAGCAGCGGAATCGTAGGGTCCGGGGTTACAGGATTGGGGGTTGGGTGGGAGGCTCAGCATCTGGCGCCGGGACTCCGGCCCCCCTGCTCCCGGGCCTGTTCATACTTTTCTGTTCAGCAGCGCGCGTATCAGATCATCCTTGTTCGCCCGGGATATTTCTCTCCCCTGAATGCTCAATCCTCCGGTCTGCCGGGCGAGGGTACGGAGTGCACGAACAGTCATGCCGTCGAGTGCGGGCAGATCGCCGGTCGTCCCGGATGCAGAGGGGGCGAGGTTGGCCTCCGGCGGCTTCACCGTTGCTGCCTTCGCAGGTTCTTCCTTTTCTTCCTTCCCCGCCTGGGATGGTGTGCCGGGGAGAAGTTCTTCAATTTCATCTATCGGGCGGGGGATAACGTGTTGCGAAACGAGGTTCCCGACACGCGCGGCCGCAGCGGCGCCGGCATCCACGGCAGCTTTGACGGCTGCGACTTCGCCGATCACCATGACGGTCACAAGCCCATCGCGGACAATTTCTTTGCCGATGAGCTTGACGTTTGCGGTCTTCACCATCACGTCGGCCGCCTCAATGGAGCCGACAAGACCGCGGGTTTCGATCAATCCGAGTGCGTAATCAAGCATGATAAGTAAGAAGGGACACTGCTGCTATTTCGCCGGCCGCTTCGGAAGTATCAGTTCCACATCGACGTGCGGGCGCGGGATAATGTGTACGGACACAAGCTCGCCAACCCGTTGTGCCGCTGCTGCGCCGGCATCTGTTGCCGCCTTCACCGCACCGACATCACCGCGCACCATGACGGTCACATAGCCACCGCCGATGGTTTCCTTGCCGATCAGTGTTACGCGAGCGGCTTTGACCATCGCGTCAGCCGCTTCTATAGATCCAACCAGCCCCTTGGTCTCCACCATCCCGAGTGCATCCATCGACATGTCTGCCATGAGTCAAGCTCTCCTTGAAAAAAGTGCTCTATGGTTCCGCCCATGTAACATGGAAATATAGACAAGCCATTGCTGATAAGCAATCCACGGCAACGTCCTACTTGCGTTTCTGCATCCAGCCCCGGATCGCCGGCGTCCGCCACATGCCCCAGGCAATACACAAAAGAGCGATCACCCAGGCGACGTTCGTGATCAGGTAGCCTGCTGTGTACATGGGCGGGTCGAAGCTGAAAACCACTTCGTGGGCGCCCGCGGGCACGACAACCGACCTCAAAATCGAGTTGGTTTTGTAGATTTCCGTCTCGGAGCCGTCAATGAACGCCATCCAGCCTGCAGGATAATACACTTCGCTGAGCACCATCAACGCGGGTGCCGAAGTATAGGCCTTCATGGCGATGTGCCGCGATCTGTATTCCGTGATTTCCACGGTCGCGCTGTCGGGAGAGCCCACCTGGATGCCGGCCACGCCCTCCAGTATGGCCGTCCTGCCGGGATCGAAGGATCCCGAGTTGATGGTCTCAAACACTTCCGTCTGGTTTCCAGCCACTTTGACCTCTTTGACGAAGAATGCCCGGGGGAGAGCGCGGGGATTCTCATAGGTGAGAGTCTGCTTCGACTCGTCCGAGTTCACGAGCGTGAAACGGTCCTCAGGCAATCGGCCTTGCGCCATGATGAAACCGGTGTTCAACATGTTTACCATGTTCATGTTGAGTGGAAACCCGGGATCGGGTCCACGGTACAGACAGGAATCAAGCAGTGTTTGATAGATCTTCAGCTTGGCGGGACTGTATCCTCCCACCGATTGGATGCCGTGGTACGCGTAGCCATTGTCCATGAACAGCTCGCCGAGCGGCAGTACGCGGAAGAGCCCCGGTTGAGCCTGCAGGAATTTGGTGGTCGCGTCCGGCAGAAATTTCTGTTCCAGCGCTGTCTGGGGTTTGGGCGAAATGAAGTTCCCCTTCTGGATGACAATAATCAGGTCGACGGTGGTGATCGCAAGTACACCCAGGGCAAAAAGGGTTACAGTGATCTTTCTTTTCAGGTAGAAACCCACGAGTCCGGCTCCGATGCTTGCGATGATGACGAACTTCACAAGATCCTTCCAGAGCATGTCGAAGCGACCCTCTTTGAGCTGCGTCATGATTTGCGGCGCCTGGGCACCGTACTGCTGCCGGTAGAGCGCGAGTTCCCCTTCCTTTTCCAGCATGGATCCGGAGAGAGTCTGGAACAGTGTGGTCTTGGTGACAGTCAGGAGCAGCAGCACCCCCACCAGCACGCCGGCAGTGATAAAAAAGATGCGGCTGAGACGATCCGCATTGGGGATCTTGTCGCGTTCCAGCAAATACTCCAACCCGGTTCCGGCGAGAAACGCGACGACGAAGGGGAGAAGATGAAGAACCATCGACGGAACGCGGAATTTGTTGAAGAAGGGGAGATAGTCGAACAGCAACTGATACAGCAGGGGGAAGTGTTTCCCGAAAGAGGCAAAGAACAGCAGGATGCCCAGGACGAGAAAGAAGATCGAAAGCCGGGTACGGCGATACGCGATGGCAATAATCGAAAGGAGAATCGGCATAAGGCCGATGTAGACCGTGGAGTTGGTCCAGGGCATGGTCCCCCAGTAGTATGGCGACTGGAAGCCGAAGAACGATGGAATAAAGAGCGTGAGTATCTCCTGGGGGTGCCACGACCAGTTGGTGGCGTAGTCCCAGGACAATCCGCCGCTTGCTCCGGCACTGCCGCCGCCACGAATGGAGAAGAACGAGTATTCGTACACCGAGAGGTAAATGTACGCAGAGATACAGAAGCCGAGCATCAATGCCCCGGCCAGCAACAGCGTTTTCACCAAAGCGAGCTTCGGGGTGGAGCGGGCATCCATGATGATGTGATAGAGCAGGTACAGGCCGATGATGACGAGGGCGTAGTAGACGATCTGCAAATGATTGGTCAGGAGAAGCGTGCCCAGTGCTGCAGCTAGCAAACCGAACATAAGCACCGTCCGGCGTTCAAACAGTTGGTGCGTAAGCAGGAAGACGAACGGCACATAGCTCAGAGCCATCAGCTTCGACCCGTGGCCTTCACCGGCAAGGCCGATGTTATAGGGAGCAAGCATGAAAAGGATTGACCCGAGGAGTGCCGCGGCGCGGGAGAATTTCAGTGAGCGCATGAGGACAAACATGAACGCAGCTGCGATGAAGTAGTACACCACCATCCAGGTCCACCTGCCGTTCAGATAGAGCAGATTGAGAACTCTTTCGACGACGATCTGCGCATAGCTGACGTTGTGGGGTATATAGGCCACATTGCCGAATGTCGGCATTCCGCTGAAGAAGTACGGCATCCAGAGCACATCCACATTTTCCGTCTCGGCAATGCGCTGCCCGGCGTGCCCATAACTCAGCGCGGCTATTGTATCGGTCTCGCTGGAAAAGGCCGCGTTCTCGAACACAATGCCGCGGAAAAGCGCAAGCGTCAACACATACAGCAGAAAGACACAGACAAGGTCGATCCGGAGCGAGGGCTGGGCGTTGAGGAACACGGCAAGCCGGTCCTGAGGAGTGATATTTTTCCGTTCTTTAGCCATGGTGATCTGCCAGAAGGTCGTGGAAGAATGTGGAAACACGTTCTGCAAAGCGTGCATGGGAAAACTCCGCGGCACGTGCGCGTGCGCCATCCGCAATCCGGGATGATAACGCGCCATCGTTCATCAGCGCGAGTGTACTCCGGATGAGCTGCTCCGGCGTTGTCCAGAAAAATCCTGAGGCCCCCGCGGTAACGATTTCACGTTGCCCGCCGCCTTCATAGACCACCGGCACGCAACGGGCGGACATTGCTTCAACGGTGGTCATGCCGAAATGCTCCATCCGTTCCGGATGGCGGTTTTCATCAACGCCGAATCCCGCCGCGTGCCAGAACAGCGTGGCGCGGTTGTAACAACCGGTCAGGAAGTCATAGGGTGGATTGACATGGAATGTCACGGGAAGGCCTTCGGCAGCCTGACGGAGGTGCGTAAGGTGGTTCTGTGACGGGGCATCCGAACCACAACTGCCTGCGACCCAGTACTGCCAGCCGTGCCCGGGTTGCCGTGCGCAAAGATCCCGGAATGCGCCGATCATGACATCGTACCGCTTGTCATTGTAGAGTCCCCGGAAGAACCGGCCGACGCTCAGAATGATCTTCTCTTTCGCTCCCGGTTGCCGGAAGTCGTCGATGGCCGGCTGGATACAGGCCGCCTGGATGCCGTGATGCCGCTCCAGCGCATCCCGGGCGAACAGGGAATTGACAATAGCGGCCGATGCGTTGCGGGCCTCGGAGATGAGACGTCTGCGGACAATATCCTTGAGCGCTTCTTTGAATTGGCCGTGTGCCACCCGTTCCGCAATCGCGCCTGGGCCGAGCGGACCATACGGGACATGAAGGATGTACACGGTCTTTGCTGCCCGGCTGCGGATCGGTTTCCAGTTTGTCTGGATGATGGAGAGATCCGCAGACGTGAGCATGGAGTTGCGCGTACGACGGTCCACCTGTGTCAGAGTAACCCGCTCGAGAGCAAGATCGAAGAATTGCCTCAGCCTTTCACCCGTCACTTCCGGACGGTCAATCAACAGCGTCACGGATAACGCGGTATCGCGCGAGAGGACATCAGCGAGCGTGCAGAGATACTTTTCTCCGCCACCCATTGTCTCCCAGCTGTCATTGTAGAGTCCCCGGAAGAACCGGCCGACGCTCAGAATGATCTTCTCTTTCGCTCCCGGTTGCCGGAAGTCGTCGATGGCCGGCTGGATACAGGCCGC
>Ga0105106_10003110_pt1 | contig 11923 bp, 7 predicted proteins | sample PPLLaktember2015_5_FD_79109 | JGI IMG/M metagenome (GOLD analysis project Ga0105106, IMG submission 79109) | Freshwater sediment microbial communities from Prairie Pothole Lake near Jamestown, North Dakota, USA - PPLs Lake P8 Core (1) Depth... | ecosystem: Environmental > Aquatic > Freshwater >...
ATGACGCTCCGGACCCGGCCCTATTCGAGCCCTTGGTCACTCCCAAGGAAAGGGACTGCGTATTCTCTTTCTATTCTCACTGGCTGGAAGGGAGGACGCTCTACCTTACCAAAGACCGCTACGGCTGCGGGGGTGCCGGTCATTGGATGTGGGGGATCCAACGCCGGTCAAGAGAGGAGTTTCTCGAATTCCTTGTCGATGAGGAAGGCCTTAAGGCATCCCGTGCCCTTATGGGCAAGTGGATCGATGCGGCGAGACCTTACCGCGCCGAGCATCCTCACCTCTTTCTCGGGCCGCTCAAAGAGGAAGCCTCGCCTTACCTCAAGACGGTCACTTTCCTGGTCAACCCTGACCAGCTGAGCGCCCTGGCCATCGGAGCCCAGTATCACAGCTCGCCGGATGACTCCCCTCCTGTAATCGCCCCTTTCGGTTCGGGATGCAGCCAGCTCCTGCCTTTCAAGGACCTGGATATCGCTCAAGCCTCGATCGGCGCAACCGACATCGCCATGCGTCAGCATATTCCTGCCGATATGCTGACCTTCACCGTGACCTGGTTGATGTTCAAACAGTTGTGCGCACTCAGCGAAAAGAGCTTCCTTGGCAAGCCCTTCCTCCGGCGTCTCAAGGAAGCCCGCGGGGGGAAGCTCTAGATACCTGGCTCTACATTTTCCAGGTGCCGGCTACAACCAGGTTCGTACCGCTGATGTGTCCGGCCCGGTCTGAAGCCAGGAAGCTCACGGCTTCGGCGACATCCAGCTTCGAGCCAAAGAACTCTGCCGGCACCTTCCCCCCTGCCGGCATAATTCCGCCCTCGATCAGCCCCGGCGATACCATGTTCACCGTAATCTTGGACTTGAGCTCGGAAGCGGCTGCGGACCGGGTCAGGATGAGGAGAGCCGTTTTGGCCACGGCGTAGGCGGCGATCCCGGTGAAAGCAACCAACTGTTCAACCCGGTGATAGCCGATGTTGATAATCCGACCCCAGCCGCGCTCCCGCATCCCCGGGAGAGCCGAAGTCATCCCCCAGAAAGCGCCCAGCAGGATGCTCCGATACATCAGCTCCCAGTCGGCGGTCGTCAGCTCCGGCCAGGGCTTGACGACGATCGGGCCGAAGTTATTGACCAGGACATCCAACCGGCCGAATCGAGTTTCGACCTGGCGGATGAGATTTCTTGCTTCGCCCTCGTTGGTGAGGTCGGCGTGGAATGCCGCGGCCATCCTGTTTTTCTTTCTGATCTCGCCCGCGACCTCCTCAGCCGCCTGTTCATTTTCCTTGTAGTGCACGGCGATCCCAGCCAGGTCGTCGGCCAAGCGGATGGCGATCTCGCGGCCGATCCCCCGGCTGCTCCCCGTGACCAAAGCGATGCGATCGTTCATAGTGTTCCCTCTTGTTCTGGAATGGACCTGCAATTCTATTATAACAGGAAGTTGAGCCGGACGGGAGGACGAAAGCCTCAGCTCAGGAATTCGCGGCCAATAAACCGGAAATGTGTCTCTCAGCGGCAAACAGGTCAGAGGCGACGAAGTCAACGAAGCTGAAATCCTGGCCCCGGCTGTAAGCGGAGGGAACGCCGACAGTGTAACAGCCCGCCCGTTTCCCGGCCAGCGCGCCGTTGGAGGAATCCTCGAGGACGATGCACTGCCCGGGGTCAAGTCCGAGCTTGGCGCAGGTCGTCAAGTAAATCTCCGGATCCGGCTTTCCCTTCGTGATCTCATCCGAGGCCTGGAGAACGGCAAACTTCTCCCGGATTTTCAGACGGCGAACGACGATCTCCAAGAACTCGCTTTGCGCACCGGTGCACACGGCCAGCTTCAATCTCCGGTCAAATGTATCCAGAATGTGAAAAAGCCCCGGCATGGCCTCGGATTCATCCTGGTACTTCTTCCGCATGCGGATGTCCCTGAAGGCGAGAGCTTCCTCCGCGGAGATCGGGAGGTCGAGGTCCTCGATGAAAATCCTCAAGCCCTCGATCGGCCGGCGCCCCATCATGTTCCAGAGGGTCCCCTCTTTGACCTCTTTCCGATAGCTCCTGGCAAGGTCTTTCTCGACCTCCCAGTAAAGCCGCTCGCTGTCGATCATCAGCCCGTCCATATCGAAGATCATTGCTGCAAACACGGGGATTTGGCTCATCCTGGATTCAACGGGGCTATTGGGTTCTGGCTATTTCAACTCGCCGACCGCCTTCTCTACGGCCGCGAGGACTTCTCCCCTTTCGACAACCTCTTTGAGCGTGTTGATGTCGTTATAGAGCGGCCGGTCCTCTTCGAGGCGGGCAACATGTTTCCGGATCACACCATGGGCTGCCTGGATTCCCTTGCTCGGCTTGAGGGGGGCGCGGAAATCGATCGCCTGAGCCCCGGACATCATTTCGATCCCGAGCACGGCCCAGGCATTGTCGATGATCTGCTTGGTCTTGAGGGCCGTCGTCCAGCCCATGCTGACGAAATCCTCTTGGTCGGCGGCGGCCGGTATCGACCCCGTCGCCGCCGGGTGCGAAAGAATGCGGTTTTCAACGACGAGGGCTCCCGCGGTGTATTGAGACAACATCAGCCCTGAGAACATCCCGGCTCCTTTTGTCAAAAAGGCGGGCAAGCCGACGCTGAGGTGGGGGTTCATCAGCCGGTTGAGCCGGCGCTCGGACAAAACGGCCACGGTGGTCACCGCAGTGCCCAGCAACTCCAGGGCGAAGGCCTGCGGCGTCCCCTGGAAATTCGCTCCGGTGAGCACGAGCTGCTCATCGGGGAAGAAAACGGGATTGTCGGCGGCGCCGCCGAGCTCGATCTCGAGCATGCTGCGGGCCCATTTAAGGGCATCCCGGGCGGCGCCGGTCACCTGGGGCGTGCTGCGCAGGCTGTAAGCGTCCTGGACCTTCTTTTTCCCGATCTTGGCCAGGAGCTCGCTTCCCTTGGTGATCCGGCGGATGTTCGCGGCCGATTCCAGAGCGCCGGGATAACCGCGCACCTTGTGCAAGCGTTCGTCATAAGCTTTCATGTTCGCGTTAAGCACTTCGAGGGTCATGGCCGCGGCGATCTCGGCGTTTTGGAGGAAGCGGTGGCCGTCATAGATTTCGAGAGCACCGAGACCGGTGATCACGTTCGAGCCATTGATTGTGGCCAGACCGTCGCGGGCTTTAAGGATAACCGGCTTGATGCCGGCCCGTTTCATAGCTTCGGCGGCAGGCAGCCTCTCCCCCTTATAGAAGCACTCGCCTTCGCCCATGACGCCCAGGGCGATCTGGGCCATCGGGGAAAGATCCCCGCAGGCGCCGACCGAGCCCTTCTCGCAGACGACCGGAGTCACCCCGCGATTGAGCATGTCAACCATCGTCTCGGTCAAAACCAGCCTCATTCCGGAATGACCGTGGCAATGACAGCTGATCCGGCTCAGCATGGCCGCCCGGACTATTTCGATCGGAAGCGGCTTCCCGTAGCCGGCGGCGTGGCTGTAGATGATATACCTCTGGTATTTCTCGACCTGCTCCGGCGTAAGGACGACTTCGGACAGCTCCCCGATGCCGGTATTGACACCGTACATGATCTCCCGCTTCTGTATCTTGTCCTCGAGAAGGGCGCGGCACTTCTCGATTCTCTTCTTGGCCTGGGGATGAAGTTCGACTTTCTCGTTCTCCCGGGCGACTTTGACGACTCTCTCGATGGTTAAGTTATGTCCGTCAATCACGATAGCCATGATGATTCCTCCTCTCTTAGGAAAATAGGCAAAGATGATATCGGAAGGAGCCAAATAAGGCAAGCCCAGCTCCGGGTGCTTGGAAAAAACGAGGGCATTAGGTATGATGTCCCCCTCATGGACGTACATGGGCTGGACTGCATCTTCAAACCCCAGCGGATCGCCTTGATCGGCGTTACGGCCAATCCCAAGAGCGTCGGCGGCAGAGTCCTGTCCAATCTGGTGAGCGGCGGTTTTCGCGGCGTTGTCTATCCAGTCAATCCCTCGCTCGAGGCCGTCATGGGGATCCAGTGCTACCCGGACGTCCGGCGTCTTCCCCGCCCTGCCGACCTGGCCGTGATCTGCGCTCCGGCCGCTCAGGTTCCTGGAATCGCCCGGGAATGCGGAGAGGCCGGAACCCTTGGAATCATCGTCGTCTCGGCCGGGTTCAGGGAAACGGGCCCTGGAGGGAAAGCCCTCGAGGACCAGCTCCTCTCTGAGGTCCGCCGCTTCCCCGGCATGCGCATTGTCGGGCCCAACTGCCTTGGGCTCATCGCTCCGGGCGGGCAGCTGAACGCCAGCTTCGCGGCCGCTATGCCGAGGAAAGGGCACATCGCCTTCATCTCGCAATCCGGGGCCCTGTGTACGTCCGTCCTGGACTGGGCCCTTCGGGAAAAGATCGGGTTTTCCTATTTTGTCTCCATCGGCAACACCCTGGACGTGGATTTCGCCGATCTGATCGACTACCTGGGCGAAGACGAGCAGACGAAATCCATCATTCTCTACATCGAATCCGTCGGCGATGCCCGCAGATTCATGACCGCGGCCCGGGCTTTCGCCAGGACAAAACCGATCATCGCCTACAAGGCCGGCCGTTTCCCCGAGTCGGCCGAAGTCGCTGCTTCCCATACCGGGGCGATGGCCGCCGAAGATGCAGTTTACGACGCCGCTTTCCAACGGACCGGGCTGGTCAGAGTCGGCGACATCGGTGAGATATTCGACGTCGCCGAGCTCGTCGGACGCCAGAGAATCCCCAAAGGCGCACGCCTCGGGATCGTCACCAATGCGGGCGGTCCGGGAGTCATGGCGACCGACGCCTTGATCGCGGAAAGCGGAGAATTGGCCCGTCTGTCTGCCGGTTCGCTGGCCCAACTCAACGAGAGCCTCCCGCCGTACTGGTCCCATCGAAACCCTGTCGACGTGTTGGGAGATGCCAAATCCAAGCTGATCGCCAAAGCGACGCACATCGTCCTTGAGGACACAGGCGTTGACGCCGTGCTGGTCATCATCACTCCTCAGGCGATGACTAACCCGACGGCCATCGCCAGAGAGATCGTCCAGCTCGCGCCGGACGCCCGAAAACCGATCCTGGCCGCGTTCCTCGGGGCGCAGAGCATGGCCGAGGGAATCCAGCTCCTCAACGACGCCGGGATCCCCACATATACGACCCCAGAACAGGCTGTGCGCGCCTTCATGACCCTGGTCGCTTATTCGAGAAACCTGGAGACTCTCTACGAAACCCCCAAGGATATCTCCGTCGAGTTCCCCGTCGACCGGGCCAGCCTGCGCGAGCGCTTTGACTCTCTGGTAGCGGACAAAGGAGAAATTCTGGCCGAGGATGTCTCCAAAACCCTACTCGAAGCTTACGGTATCCCTGTGACCAAACCGCTCCCGGCCAAAACGTCCGCCGAAGCCATCAAGATCGCGGATCTCATGGGCTACCCGGTCGTCCTCAAGATCCACTCTCCCGACATTTCGCATAAGACCGAGGTCGGAGGGATCGCCCTCGACCTGCTCGACCGCGAGATGGTCTGGCAGGCTTACGAACGGATCATGTCCGCCGCAGCCAGAGCCAGGCCGGATGCCCGGCTCGAAGGAGTGACGGTCCAGGCCATGGTCAGCCGCCACAACGCCGTAGAAATGATCCTCGGCGCCAAAAAGGACCCCATTTTCGGTACGGTCATCATGGCGGGTTTCGGCGGCGTCGAGGCGGAGCTCTTTCGTGACCGCGCCCTGGGCTTCCCTCCCCTGAACGAGCGTCTGGCCCGGCGGATGCTGGAATCCCTCAAGGTCTGGCCGCTTCTTCAAGGCTACAGGGGAAGGCCGAAGGCGAACACCGACAGGCTTGTCGAAACCATCATCCGGCTCTCCTATCTCGTCGCCGACTATCCGGAGATCAAGGAGCTCGACGTCAATCCCTTGCTCGTGACCCCTATGGATGTCATTGCCCTGGATGCCAGGGTGGTCATCGATCAAAGCCTCGTCGGCAAACCGGTCAAGCCCTACTCCCATCTGGCCTTGAGACCTTACCCGGAGGAGTATGTCCGCAAAACGAAGCTCGCTGACAGGACCGAAGTGACGTTGCGCCCCATCAAGCCGGAAGACGAGCCGCTCTGGCTGGAACTTCTGGGGAGCTGTTCCCGGGAGACCATCTATTCCCGTTTCCGCTATTTTATCTTCTGGGAGTCCCACGAGGTCGCCACCCGCTACTGTTATATCGACTACGACAGGGAGATCGCCATCGTCGCGGAGATCATCCCAGGAGGAAAACGACGGCTGATCGGCGTCGGCCGTCTCGTCGCCGACCCGATGCGCGAAAGCGCCGAGTACGCCGTGCTCATCGGCGACGCCTGGCAGGACATGGGACTGGGCAGCCTTCTTACGGATACCTGCATCGGGATCGCCGAAGATTGGGGCATCAAGAGGTTCACGGCTGTGACCACTTCAGATAATCAGCGCATGCTCTCTGTTTTCCGGAAAAGGGACTTCACCATCTTGCCCGACCCCGAGAGCTCTCTCGTCGAAGTTTCCAAGGACCTCCAGAAAGCGGGCTGAGCCCTCCCTCTGGCGCCTTGACACTTTGCCGGGGCGGCGGCTATAGTGGATGGCTCGGTTCTGGCCCGGAGGCGATGTTCAGGACATCGAGCCCGACCGTGATAAAAAAAGATGGCTGCCCCGAGAAAAAGTATGATTGGCCTGCTTCCGGCGGTTGTCTTGGGATTTGCCCTGGCCTCGTCAGGCACCGCGGCCGAGGTCCGGGCCACCCGGGTCGAGCAGGGTCCCAAGCTCGACGGCCTCCTTACCGATCCTGTGTGGCAGTCGGCGATCCCCTTCTCTGAATTCCGGATGGTCGAGCCTCAACCGGATTCGGACCCGACTGAAAAGACCGAGTTGCGGGTCCTGTATGACGAAGGGAGCCTTTACATAGGCGTTCTATGCCTGGACAGCGAGCCGCACCGCATCGCGGCCAACACCATGGCCCACGATGATTCAGGGGGATCGGGTGGAGGCTGGATGGGCATGGGGTTTCACCATGGAGGTCCGGACACCTCCAGCGATGACCTGGTTCGGGTTCTCATCGACCCCTTCCAGGACAAGAGGAACGCTTACCTCTTTTATGTCAACCCTCTCGGGGCGCGCAGCGAAGGCCTGGCTTACGGCGGAGACCCGAGTCTCAACTGGGATGGGATCTGGGAAGCCAAGAGCCGCGTTCTGGAGAACGGCTGGAGCGCAGAGCTGCGGATCCCGTTCAAGACGATCTCATTCAGGCCGGGGCTGACAGTCTGGGGCATCAACATCGAAAGGATTGTCCCCCGAAAGCTGGAGACGATCCGCCTTTCCGGGACAAACAGGGACAGCAATTTCAATAATCCCATGGAGGCGGCGGCCCTCACCGGGATCGAGAATGTCCGACAGGGAAAAGGAATCACCTTTAAGCCTTACGGTCTCGCCGCCTCGGCCAGCGCTGTCGCCGGAACCGCCGGGAGAGACAATTCTCTCGACGGAGGGTTCGACATCTATAAAAACTTCACGCCCAACCTTGTCGGCGTCGTCAGCTACAACATGGACTTCGCCGAAACCGAGGTGGACGAGCGCAGGATTAACCTGACCCGCTTCCCGCTCTTTTTCCCGGAGAAACGGATGTTCTTCCTGGAAGGCTCGGAGACGTTCAGCTTCAGCTCGAGCGTCAGCTTCATGCCCTTCTTCAGCCGCAGGATCGGGCTCCATGAAGGCGGACAGGTGCCTGTCCTCTTCGGCAGCAAACTCTACGGTAAGATCGGCAGCACCAACATCTCCGCGCTCGACGTTCAGACCGGCGATTCCCCGGGCCTTCCGGGCCGCAACCTCTTCGCCGCCCGTATGACGCAAAACATATTTGCCGAGAGCAAGGTCGGCTGGATCCTTACCAACGGCAGCCCGACAGGAAAGAAGAACACCCTGGCCGGGGTCGATCTCAACTATTCGACATCGCGTTTTGCGGGCAACAAAAACCTTATGCTGGCCGCCTGGGCGGCCTATAACTGGAACGAAGAGGAGGGCCGCCACCACGGGTTCGGCGCGCGGGCCAATTACCCCAATGACCTATGGACCGTCGAGAGTACCTATGCCTACTATGGGGAAGCCTTGGACCCGGGACTCGGCTACATGATGCGGCAGAGTTTCCAGACCTTCTTCATCCGGCTGGCCTACCAGCCGCGTCCGGAGACGGGATTTCTGGACGAACTCGTCCGGCAGTTCTTTTTCCAGACGAGCTTCGATTATTACTGGGACCTGGCCGGGAGGCTCGAGACGAGGCGGGTCCAATTTACGCCTTTAAACTTCCAGACCGAGAGCGGAGAACAGTTCGGGTTCGAAGTCAGCCCCACCCGAGATATCCTGCCTTATGACTTCGAGGTGGCCGACGATGTGATCTTGCCTGCCGGCCCGTATGATTTCACAAATTACCAGTTCTCGTTCAACACGGCCAACCATCGTTTCGCCGTCCTTGACGCCGGTTACACCTTCGGCGGGTTCTATTCGGGCAGCCTGGACCAATGGGACTTCGGCCTGACTTTCAAGGTCGGCGGGTACGCCAACCTATCCGCCCGGGTTGACCTGGTCCGGGGTCGGCTGCCTGAGGGGGATTTCAACGAGAACGTCTATGAGCTCAAAGCCGATTTCTTCCTTTCCCCGGACCTGGGTTTCATGAACTATATCCAGTATGATGACATCTCCCGGCAGCTGGGCTGGAACGCCCGCCTGCGCTGGCGGATAACGCCCGGCAACGAAGTCTACCTTGTCTACAACAAGAATTGGGAGAGGAGATACGATCCCGCCGCCCGGTTCTTTCCCCTCCAGGACCGCGGCGTCCTGAAGATCACCCTCTCGATCAGGCCATAAAAACCCGGTTGCGCCTACCCGTATTTCCAGTTAGGATGGATTAAGGGAAACCCCGAGGAGGCCCGATGATCGAGATCGACCACGTCTCAAAAAGCTACAACAAAGGCACCGTGCGGGCGGTCGATGACCTGACCCTGACCGTTCATCCCGGCGAGATTTTCGGCTTCTTGGGCCCGAACGGAGCCGGCAAGACGACGACAATCAAGCTGATCGTCGGCATCCTCAAGGCCGACGGGGGGACGATCCGGATCTCCGGCCTGGATATCCGGACCGCTGCCCTCCGCTGCAAGGCCATGACCGCTTACGTTCCCGACGAGCCGGAAATCTACGAGCGCCTCAAGGGGATCGAGTACCTCAATTTCATAGGCGATGTCTACGGTGTTTCCGGCGTCGACCGGCGCGAACGCATCGGGCACTGGCTTGAGGCCTTTGAGCTTTCCCGGGCCGTCGCCGACCCCATCCAAACCTACTCCCACGGCATGCGGCAGAAGATCATCCTGACCGCCGCCCTTATGATCAATCCCAGGGTCCTCGTCCTCGACGAGCCGATGGTCGGCCTCGACCCGCGTTCCTCCCATTTCCTCAAGGAAGCCATGCGGCAGCACTGCGACGGCGGAGGGACCCTGTTCTTCTCCACTCACATCATGGAGGTCGCCGAGCGGCTCTGCGACCGGATCGGCATTATCCGCAAGGGACGGCTGGCCGCTTGCGGCACGCTGGCTGAGCTCCGCGACCAGGCCAAAGACAAGGCCTCATTGGAGAACATCTTCCTGGAGCTGACCGGATCATGAGCCCGACCGCCGCCCTGGTCAAAGCCGCCCTGAATTCGAATTTCGGCTGGTCGGTCGTGCGCCACCGCTTGTTCGTTCAGAAGCGCGACCGTTGGATGGTGCCGATCATCGCCCTGGCCGTGATCGGCGCGGTGCCGACGCTGGTCCTCTATGTCCGTCTCCTCAGCGCCGCCTTCGACATGATGCAATCCCTTGGCCAAGAGAAGGCGCTGCTGACGCTGGCCGTTCTGGCCGGACAGCTCATCATCCTAGTGTTCGGCCTTTTCTACCTCATCGCGACTTTCTATTTCTCCACGGACTTGGAGTACCTCCTCTCCCTCCCTCTGAAGCCGTCACAGATCATGCTGTCCAAGTTCGCCGTCGTCCTGATCAATGAATACCTGACCATGGCTCCATTCATCCTGCCTATCCTGATCGTCTACGGCATAAAAAAGCATAAAGCACCTGGATACTGGCTCCTCATGCCCCTCACCTATCTTCTGCTCCCGGTCATTCCCCTCGCCGCCGCGGGATTGGCGGTCGTCGGGATGATGCGTCTGGTCAATATCGGCCGCAAGAAAGACCTCCTGATCGTGCTCGGATCCCTCGTCCTCCTCGCCGCCGCGTTCTTCCTTCAGTTCGGGCTCAGCCGGGCATCCGGGACCTCGGGCCCGGATGCTCAAAAGATCATCGCTCTGATCTCCTCCCCGGACGGACTGGTCCAATCGGTCGGCCGCCGCTTCCCTCCCGCCATATGGGCAACGCGCCTCCTTGACTACGGCCTGTTTACGGGGACGGGGATCGCCGGTTTTGGCCTCTTCGCGGGCCTCTCCGTCCTGCTTTTCGGCGGTCTCATGGTCGGGGCCCAACGCCTGTTCTTCGGGGGTCTGATGGGGCTGAGCGAACGGAGCGGCGGTTCCGGCCGCCGGGCGAAAGCGGGAGCCAAGATCCGAGTGTCTTCCGGCCACCACCCGGTAAGGGCCATATTCCTGCGCGAAGTCCGGCTGATGAACCGGACGCCCATCTTCCTCCTCAACGGCGTCCTCGGAGCGATCATGGTGCCCGTCTTTTTTGCCCTGATGCCTATGTCGGCCAAGCCTGGAGACGATGCCTCCGACATCATGCGCCTGATCACTTCGGTGAAGCCGCTCACGGCAATCCTGGCCATGACATTATTCATGGTCATCTGTGCCACCCTCAGCGGCGTCGCCTCGTCCTCATTCTCCAGGGAGGGACGCAAATTCTGGGTCTCTAAGGTCATCCCCGTGGACTACCGGCAGCAAGTCTTGGCCAAGCTCCTCCACTCCATGGGAATCGCCCTGCTGGGAATCGGCAGCGCGAGCGCCGCGCTCATGATCCGTTTTCATCTGGACGCCGGCAAATGGCTGCCCTGCCTCGCCCTGGCCCTCCCCCTGTGCGCCTTTGTGACATCCTTGAACTTGGCGGTCGACCTGGCCCGGCCGCTTCTGGATTGGATCAGCCCCCAGAAGGCGATGAAGCAGAACCTCAACGTCCTCATCGCCATGCTCCTCGACCTGGGGTTCCTCTTCCTTTATGGGTTGGCGTTCGTCACCTTAGGCAAGTCCGGCCTCAGCGTTGCGGCCGTCATCGGGATTTTTTTCGCGCTCAGCCTGGGGCTGGCCAGCCTGGCCTACTCTTTGCTCTTGCAGTTCGCCCTGAGGCGCTATCCATCCATCGAAGGATGAAACCCGCTTTGACCCCTTTGGCCTTTTCTTAGCCTGTATTTTGCGGTAAAATACAAAAAAATGAAACGGAGGTAGTCTTTATGAAAAAAAACAAGCCTATCTTAGGATCCATCCAGATCATCATTCTCCTCCTTCTTGTCTCGATTTCCCTTTCTGCTGAAAATATCGTCCAGAGCACATGGCCCAAGTCCCCGGTCCTGATCGACGGCCAGATTGGAGATTGGTCTGGGGATGCTGTGAGCTCCGAAAAGAGCGCGGGTGTGAATTACGCCTTCCGGAATGATGGCCGTGACCTCTATGTCCTGCTCATCTTTAAGGACCCCAAGTTTCTCAGCTCCATCGATATGACGGGAATCACCCTGTATGCGAGCACTGTGGGCAAAAAAGACAAGGACTGGGGCGTCAAGTTCATCAGGAAGACGGTCACCGGACAGCAGCTCATCGACTACATGGAAAAAATGGGTCAGCCGCTGGCGGAACAGAGGAAACTGGAACTCCAAGACAAACCCCAACTTGTTCTCTTTACAGGGACAGCGGTCAACAAGAAGGGAGAGGAGGTTTACCCGTCCGGACCCGTCCAGGGGATCGACCTGCCTGGTTTCAGGACAGGGAGACAGGAA
>Ga0105106_10003111_pt1 | contig 11923 bp, 9 predicted proteins | sample PPLLaktember2015_5_FD_79109 | JGI IMG/M metagenome (GOLD analysis project Ga0105106, IMG submission 79109) | Freshwater sediment microbial communities from Prairie Pothole Lake near Jamestown, North Dakota, USA - PPLs Lake P8 Core (1) Depth... | ecosystem: Environmental > Aquatic > Freshwater >...
AACTACTGCGTGACCTCCAACCACGTGCATCCCCTGGTCTACAACGGCGCTGGCGGAAATGGGGTCGCCCAATCGGCAAACCCGCGCAAGTGCCGCAAGGGAGCCTTCTGGGAGGATCGCTATCATGCCACGGCCATCGAGGGCGGTGCGGATCTCCTGCGCTGCGTGGTTTACATTGAGCTAATTTGTACATTCTGGTCCTCCTACGATTAAGAAAACATCATGACAAAATACGGCAAACTGCTCGCCAAAGTTCTCAGTGGACGGTCCGATACGAACATCGATTTCGATTAACTACGCAGTCTATTGGCCCGTATCGGTTTTGAAGAGCGGACAAGGGGGAGCCATCATATCTTTGTGAGGGCTGGCGTTTATGATATGATCAACCTTCAACGGGATGGCCGCATCGCCAAACCGTATCAAGTGCGGCAGGTCAGAGCTGTAATCACCGCCTACCGATTGACGGTGAAGGAGGAGGAATGATGCATAAATACGAGATTATCATTTACTGGAGCGATGACGACCAGGCTTTTATCGCAGAGGTGCCGGAACTGCCGGGTTGCATAGCACATGGAGAGGGTCTGGACGAAGCTTTGATAAACTGCAAAGAAGCCATGGATCTATGGCTGGACACAGCACGAGAATTCGGACGAGACATCCCCGAACCAAAAGGCAGGCGACTCCGATACGCATGAGCATGGCACGCAGAACAAGGGCATGGTTCGGGCGGGCGAATGCCCGCCGCACATGCCCAGCGCTCGCCTATCGACAAACGAAAAGGGCCACCAATGCCCACTCACGAGGCCCTCTTCGAGATACCCCAGAAATGTGTCCACGCGAAGGACATCGAGGCCGAGGAGGTGAGATCGGACGAGGCGAAGCTCGGAACGCTCTTGATTAGTGCGGGGAACATCGAGTGGGTCCCTGCGAAAAACAGCGTAAGGAAGTTTAGTCTCGCTTGGGAGCGATTCTCGGAGGTGATGATCGCCGAGCGACTCGTCGTGCGAATCAAGAAGTGATGCGGCCTGTCTGCCTGCGAGTCGATGGGCCAAGCACGTTGGGCTTACTACGATGAATACGAACGCCTATTTCATACCTCCACCCACTAGCCGGTTGAGGGTAATGCGCAACGGCCGGAATATCATCCGAGCCGAGGGCATCCCGAAACCTCTCGTGTTGGTCGACACTCGCGAGAAGGATCCGCTTCCCCTTCACGCGAATCATCCGAATTGGATCGGCGGAGAACGGCGACATACGCTGAAAACCGGCGACTACACCGTCGAAGGAATGGAATCTCTGCTTTGCCTGGAACGTAAGAGCATTGCGGACCTCGTGGCATGTACCGTGACCTACCGGCGCCGATTCCTTGCCGCCTGCGCTCGGCTCGCCCGGTTCACTTGGAAGGCCATTCTGATAGAAGCGACCTTCGAAGACATCAAGGGGGGGTTCGACGCGTTCGATATCCCTTCGGACGTCCATCCGAATGCGGTGTGTGGAACGATAGACGCCATCGAAGCAAAGTTCGGCATTCCGATCATTTACGCTTCCACGGTGCGAGATCTTTCCGCGGAACGCGCTGCGAGTTGGTTGTCAAAGCACTTCACGTACTGGTGGTTGGAGCAGCATGGGTTGAGCCGCGTACTGATTGACTCGGATCGACTTTAACCATGTTCGGCGGACAAGTGGGAGAGCGGTGGGCGAAACGGCGAACGAACAAGGATAGAGCGTGTGAGTTAAACGAACCACGATCTATCCGTTAGTTGAACAAGCCCGATCAGGTTATATGAAAATATTTTTTCAGGAACAAAGAAGGGATGGCATCGCAGGGGTGTGGGGTTTTTTCAGGGCGTACGAAGGCATTAACCTGTAAACAGGTTTCAAAAAAATAAAAAAGACCTGATCTGGCTTAAGAAAACGAGAGCCTTGAAGTAGGACCAAGCGGAAACGCCGAGCCGCCCCGCCCGGCTGGCGCAGCGCCCGAACCCAAGCTTAAGGAAGGTTTCCAATGGCGAAACTGGGATCAAAAAAGAGACCCATTACTGTTCGGGTTCAATCAGAGGAAAGAGCAAAATACGTTGCCGAAACATGTGAAAAAAATGGATGGCATTTTATAATTGGTTTTGAATTTGACAAGCCCGAGGATATTTCAGCCTTGGAAAGGGCTTTAAACCCTACCCAGGCGGTCAAATCGGAAAAAATTGGTAGAAATAGCCCGTGCCCATGCGGCAGCGGTAAAAAATACAAGAAATGCTGTGGGGCCATTAGCGCATGATGGAATTTTGCGCCAACAGCCGGCTCGTGGCAGACGCCGGGAGCATTGCAGCTATTTGAAAGGAACACCATTGACAGTTCCGTAAAAAGCCCGTTTCCGCGTTGCGCTGCAGCTCGAAGTCGCTGTGGAGCACCTTGAGTAAGCCTCAGCTTTTGAGATCTGCGCGCCGCAACTGGACACTTTTTTCGCAACAGGCCGGTTTTGGGTTTTTTATCGGCCCTCAAACCGTTAGATCCCTCAAGGATGCTTACATTTTCACGTCCCGTGTTCAAGATCATGCTGATGGTGCTCATGGCGTGTACTGTTCATTGGCTGGCCGCTTCTGCAGGCGGTTGCGATGGGCCACGCGAGGTCGGCGAAGCGTCGCTACCGGAGATTTCTCGTTTCGTCCAGGCAAAACGGATGGTCGTTTTGACCTTTGCTGGCTTCTCCGGAGCCGGGTATGAGAATCCAGAAGCCATGATCGAAAATGCTTCGAGAATTCTTCAGGAGCAAGACCCAACCAAGACATTGATCAATATTGGCGCCACGAAGGATGGCATCGGTGCCGTCTATGAAGTTGCGAAGCGTATGGGCTTCACAACAATGGGAATAGTCTCTGCGCTGGCGCAGGTGAACCGCGCCACACTTTCGCAATGCGTAGATTACGTCTTCTACGTGAAAGATGACAGTTGGGGGGGACGGGTCCGTGGGGAAGAGCGCCTGTCCCCCACTTCGGAGGCGATAGTGGAAGTCAGTTCCTCCTTCGTCGGCATCGGCGGCGGCGATGTCGCCAGGGATGAACTTTCTGCGGCACGCAAGCGTGGCAAACCGGTGGTCTTTATCCCGGCGGACATGAATCATAGGCTCGCCAAAGAGAAGGCCCGGAAGCGGGGCGAAGCTGAGCCAACAGACTTTCGGGGTTCGGCCCATGTCGAGTTGTCGGCGGGCCCATAGCCGGTCCGCCGTGATCGACCCGCAGCTCGTTGGCGGTCATCCCCTCTGCCTGAATCCCCTTGGGATGACGATTACGCACGGATTACTTGAGGCCGGCCGCAACAGGACACCAGAAAAGGAAATAGAAGCACAATATCGGTGCGCCTCCTATCGGATTGACATCAAATCGCAGGGTCGGAGTGTGGCGAGGCTACACCTTCTTGGCTTTGTATCCTTGAATCATTCGAGTGCGAGTGGATGCCCCTTCAAGGCCAAGCTCGGATAGGTTTCGGTATTCGGGTGAGGCCAGGCATTTTCTCAGGCTGACTTCGGAGGGGAACTCCAGGAGGACCATTCGCTCCGGCTGCCTTCGCTCCAGCCTGATTTCCTGGTCCAGATGCTTGATGCATCCCTCATCCGCCAGATAGCGACCACCATAATTGGTGATAATATTAGAAAACTCGGACATGTACTGGTTGTATTTTTTCTGATTCTTCACCTGGACTTCCATGACTATATAGACAGTCATCTGACAAATCCTTTCACACCCTGATTGTTGCCGCGCCTGATTTGTTGGTGCCCATTCATAAATCATATTGATCCATGAAAGCCATCTTGCCCCTCTGTTGGGGAAGTTCCAGTAATTCCATTTTGCATTCATAGCACAGTAATTTGAAATTTCAATATGTTCGAATCCACCATGCCCTTGCTTGATTCATGCACTGTTTTCGTTGCATCGAATATCGGTCAATGATACGCGGAGGACAAAGCGCCGGTACCGTCTTGCATGCCGGATACCGATTGATTCCGATCAAAGGAAAATGGTGCATGCGGATATGGTCAGGCCAAGCCTTGAATCCAGATTGATTGCGCATTGCAGGTCAATTGTACTTTCGTCGATCCGCGGAAGACCCGCGGACCTTTCCCCGGCGACCGCCGGCTTTTTTCGGTGACGGGCAAACCCGTTCGGAGACCTCTCGCCTGCCTAAACCTCAACTCAGGGAATATGCTATGAACCCCAAAGGCCGACCGTCCGGAAACGCGTCTCTTCATCTTTACAGCCCTTCCGGCCTCTGCATTCATTTAAACCCCAACGGCTCGATTCGCCGCATGGACCACCAGGATATTCTTCTGAACCAGTTTTTGGGAACCGAGATCGAGGGCGGACCCGCCAACCTCTACCTGCGGCGTCACGGACCCGGACCGTCTGCCCAGACCGTGCGATTGCTGGGCCCGGGTTGTCCCGCCGCATTTCAGGGCGAGGGCCGGCGTGCCTTCGGGGACGGGGAGTGGCAGGCAATTCGGTACCATATTTCCCTGGTTCTGGCCAAGTCCGCGCCTGTCTGGTTCTGGCATATTGCGCTGCAAAATACCGGAAATAGCGCCGAAACCATTGACCTCATTCATACCCAGGATCTGTCCCTGGCCTACTACGGGGCTGTGCGGATAAACACGTATTACACCAGCCATTATGTCGATCACACCCCGCTTACCCACGCGGAACGGGGTTTTGTTCTGGCATCCCGGCAAAATCTTTCCATGTCCGGCAGGAATCCGTGGACCGTAATCGGCTCCCTGGGACGCGGCATGGCCTATGGCACCGACGCCCTCCAGTTTCACGGCCTTGCGACCCGCGCGGGGCTCGCGGCGGTGGGGCTGACCGATGGGCTGCCCTCTGTCCGACTTCAGCACGAGCACGCAATGGTTTCGATCCAGGACACCCCGGTGCTCCTCGCGCCGGGAGCGACCGCCGACCTGGGATTCTTCGGCTGGTTCGAAGCCGATCATCCCTCGGCGACCACCTCCCTTGACCTGAACTTTGTGGACCGGGCCATGTCCCTGCCCGAAGCTCTGCCGCCCCGCAGAAGCGGCCCCCGCACGGCCGGGCCGCCCTCCTCGGCCGGGCTTTTCAGCGAGCCCCGGTTGCTGGAATCCCTGGATCTCACATCTTCCGAGATGAAGGACCTTTTCGGGAACGAACTTCGGGATGAAGAGAAAAAGGATGGAAGATCGCTCTCCTTTTTTACGGACACCCACCGACACGTGGTATTGAAGGCCAAGGAGTCGCAGGTCCTGCGACCCCACGTGCACATCATTCGAACCGGTCACAGGCTGGTCCCGGACGAGGCTGCGCTTACCTCCAACACCGCCATGAACGGCGTGTTTCATTCCATGGTGACCCAAGGGCACGCGAGCATCAACCGGCTTGTTTCCGGCACCCAGGGCTACCTGGGTTTTATACGCGCCAACGGTCAGAGGCTGTTCGTGGAACTGGAGGGCGCCTGGCGGCTTCTGGATGTGCCCTCCGCCTACGAAATGACGCCCCAGGGCTGCCGCTGGATATACAAGCAACGGAACGGAATGATCGCCGTTCGGAGCAGCGCACTGACCGAACGACATGAACTGACCCTTTCGATCACCGTGCTCGCGGGCGGCCCTGTCCGTTTTCTCGTATCCAACCATGTGGCCATCAACGGGGATGACGGGATCGATGCCATTCCAGTTGACTACGCCTGGAGCAAAGAGGGCGTGAGGGTCCGACCCGGGGCCGACAGCGAGGTGGGCCGCCGGTTTCCGGAAGGCAGCTTCCTCCTGACGCCCCTTGCGGACACGGTCATTGAACAGGTGGGCCGTGATGAAATTCTGTTTTCGGACGGTCTTTCCCGCAATCAGCCCTTTATCTGCATGATCACGGCTCCCTGCGTTTCCGCGGGCTTCCGCATCACGGGCCGTCTGATCCCGGAGCCCGCCGAAAAAGAGCCGGCACCGGATGAGACCCGCTTCTGGTCGCAAATCACCCGCCACCTCCGGATAGATCCTCCCGGCCGTAGCCTCGGTTCAGCCGATGCGACGCGCCTGGGAGAGATTTTACCCTGGTTTGTCCATAACAGCCTGGTGCACTACCTCGCCCCCCGCGGCCCCGAGCAGTACACCGGGGGCGGATGGGGTACCCGGGACATCTGCCAGGGCCCGGTGGAACTGCTTTTGAGCCTGGACCATTGCGAGCCCGTTCGGGATATTTTGATCCGGGTGTTCACGTCGCAGAACCCGGACGGAGACTGGCCCCAGTGGTTCATGTTTTTTGACCGGGAACGGAACATGCGGGCGGGCGATTCCCACGGTGATATCGTATTCTGGCCGATCCTGGCCCTGGCACGCTATCTCCTGGCCTCCGAGGACAAGACGTTTTTGGATCAACTGGTGCCCTTTTTCCACCCGGATGGAGCGCGTGGGGCTGAACAGGCCTCGATCTGGGATCACGTGGAGCGGGCACTGGGGGTGATCTCCGACAGGGTCATCCCCGGCACCCGGCTGGCCGCTTACGGGCACGGTGACTGGAACGATTCGCTGCAGCCGGCGCAACCGGCCATGGCCGAGCAATTGTGCAGCACCTGGACCGTGACACTTCACTATCAGGCCCTCAGGAGCCTTTCCGCCGCGCTTTACCGACTGGGAATGAAAGATCAGGGCGATCGCATGGCAACACTGGCCGCGGGGGTGGAAAAAGACTTCCGGCGGCTCCTGATCAAGGATGAGATTCTTCCAGGGTATGCCTATTTCCTCGAAAGTGGCCGGATCGACTACCTGCTGCATCCGGCAGACCATGCAACGGGTGTCTCCTACAGCCTGCTGCCCATGATCCATGCCGTCATCGCGGATCTTTTGACACCCGAGGAGGCCGAGAGACACCTTGACCTGATTCGCTCCCACCTGCTCGGTCCCGACGGGGCAAGGCTTTTTGACCGACCCATGGAATACCGCGGAGGACCGCAACGCTTTTTCCAACGGGCCGAAAGTGCGGCTTTCTTCGGCCGGGAGATCGGTCTCATGTACACCCATGCCCATCTGCGCTATGCCGAGGCATTGGCCCACTGCGGCGATGTGGCGGGATTTTTCCTGGCATTGTGCCAGGTCAACCCCATCGCCATTCAATCGATTGTACCCTCGGCCACGCTGCGCCAGGCCAACTGCTACTATTCCAGTTCCGATGCGGCCTTCCGCGACCGGTACCAGGCGTATGAGGAGTACGATCGAATCCACAAGGGAGAAATCCCCTTGGATGGCGGCTGGCGTGTTTATTCCAGTGGGCCAGGCATCGCCGTAAGATTGATCGTTGAATATTTTCTGGGGCTTTGCCCCTGGAAAACAAGGCTGATCATCGACCCGGTCATTCCACCGGCCCTGGACGGATTGCGGGTCGAACTGGAATTGCGGGGATATCGAGTTGAAGTCCTCTACCGCATCCAGGGCCGGGGCTGCGGTCCCACGGCGGTGGAGCTAAACGGCGAAGACCTGCCCTTTAACCGGCGTCCCAATCCATACCGGAGCGGGGCGGCCGAAATCAGCATGGCAGAGGTGCAGGAACAGCTCCATGACGGTTTGAACCGGATGACCGTTTTTGTGGCGTGATTGTCGGTAGTTGCCCGTAATTTAAGGATTACGGTCCGTGGGGAGGGAGGGTCCTGTTTTGAACTTCATGCCGCCACGACGCGGATATTTTTGGTGATCCGCTTGGCCGCAACGGGCAGATTTTTCCAGTTCCCGCCCCCATTCAACTCCAGCAGTGCATCGTAATAATCGGGATCCGCGTCACAGTCTTCATCTTCAAAGGTGACATACGTGATGGATTGCTCGGTGAGCGTGCCCAATATCCAGGTGACCTGCTCGGGGTTAAGCGTGGTGCTCGGTTTTTCCAGAAATACGAAGCGCGGCTGACTCAGCAGAACACGGGCCAGCACCACAAGCTGCTGGGTATCCAGGGAAATGATGTTTTCCCACTGCTGCGGGCTGTCCAGACCCCCGAAACGGCTGATGAGGGAGTCAATCTTCAACGTGTGCAGGATTTCCAGGATGTTTTTTTCCGGAAAATCGATTTCCATCAGACTGCGTTCAATGGGCAGGTCTTCTTCCCGTAAGGGACCCAACAGCAGTTCGCGGAGCGTGGCAGGTGGCAAATACGGAAGTTCGGTGACCAGAAGAATTTTGTCCAGGGGGGGGCGGCGGATGTGTCCCGCTTTGATCTCCCAAAGTCCTGCTGTGGCATGGAACAGGGCGGATCGGGCACTCTCGTCCTGTCCCCGGATCAGGACGCGCGTGCCATGCGGGATGGAAAGAGAAAGCCTGTCGATCAGGGTGCGGCCGCTGCGGGACGAAGACAGGGTCAGATCCTCGAAGGCCACCTGATTTTCATCCAGCGTGAACCAGGGTGAGGAGAGCGTCTCGGCCTTTTCGCGTTCCCCCGCCTCCATCAGCGATGCCACCCTGGTCAAAGCGGCGGTGTAGGAGGAGATGGACAGGAACTGGGTGACGATGAGCGAGAATGCCCCCAGCAGCTGGGTGAATGCAATCGCCGCCTGGGTAATGACCCCGAATTTGACCTGCCCTTCAATGAAAAGCGGCGCAATGATCAGTGCCGGAAGAATCTGGATCAGCCAGTTATAGCCGGAGGTGAAGAAATTGACATTGCGGTTCACCGAGATGATGCGCCGGAAGTTATCCACCAGACCGTTGAGATTTGTCAGGCCCATCCGTATCAGCAGGCCCTCCCGGCGGGAAGCGGCCACGGATTCGGCTTTTGAGCGGAGATATATCAGAGATGCCCGAAAATTGGCCTCCTTGTCCAGTTGATCATAGTTCAACCGGACCAGCGGACGGCCCAGGAGAAAGGTCAGGAAAGTTCCGGAAGCGGCGTAGAGCACGGCCACGACAAAAAGCAAGGGGCTGATGCTCCACATGACACCCGAGAAGGCGATCACGGTGAAACTTCCGTTCAACACCATGAGCACAAAGGAGAGGGTCGTAATGGTAAAAAAGCGGATATCATCCGCAATGCGCTGATCGGGGTTTCCGATTTCGCTGCCGGCTTGAAGCCGATAGTAGACCCTGTGGTTTGCGTAGGAGGAAAGGCACTGCCGGGTGGTCCATTCCCGCCAAAGCAACCCCAGGCGCTCCTCCGTGAAGCGATAGACGGCCGCAACAATGGTCAAAACCGCGAATACACCGATGTAGATAACGGCCATCCGCATGAATTCGTCCCGCCTGCGATCCTCGATGGCGGTCATGAAATCACGGCCCACATAACTGTTCAGCACGTTCAAGGCATTGATGCCGAACAAAAAGAGGATGAGCAACACAAATAGCCCGATGGCCTTTTTGCCCGTCCCTTCGGAGAGGGTGAACTCCTTGACGTTGGTGGCAAGGCTGTTCAGCATTTTACGATTTATGGGTATATGCTTCTTTTTCATGTGGGCATACAAGGGTCGGTTGGATGGGAATTTTTTTTTAAAATTACAATGGCATCTTGCTTAGGATATTGCAATTATTTTGGTGGATTCAATTTATCGCCATTCGAAAAAGCCGTATCTCCCGAGAAAATTCAAGTCCCGCTCGCTTGGCGCAAAACCCCGTCTCGTTGTATTTTCGACACCATTTTTGGAATACCTGAACTGCAAAGGATAATGGACCGGTAAGAGTCCAAAACCAGAAGGTTTCAAAAGAAACAGCAAGTTATGGCGCTCAGATCTTTCGGAAAGAGGAGTACTTTGGCCATCTTTGTAGCTTTCCAAGGCAAAATCAAGTCCCAAAAGGTATGTTATAAAAAACAAGAAAATTTTTTATATTTAAATTTAGTAAGTTATAAATTTTATGAGCTTGAAAGGAAAAAGCCACGCTCACATTCATCCGAAATTTCCCTTTTTTTGACCATGAGTCATCCCAAATATCGGTTTTGAATTCAGATCAACAGCCACTTTTTGGTGCCAGGCCGAATCCCATTTTCAGCTCATTCTACACAGGGTTGCCTTTATTTCTTGACAACCTGCCGTGAATTAGACATAAACTCACTTCCAGACAGGGTGTTCCCTCATGTTTTAACTGCTAAATCCCGATAGTGTTTTCGTCTTTGAACTGCAGGGTGTAGAGTAAAAACATGAAATCAAAACATTTTACCTTGCCGCCTATTCCTGCCGCAGGCCCATTGGTGGACGCCTCAAGGATAGCGCGATGGTAAAAGCTGCCGCCCCAATAACTCTTTTGCGCACCACGGCTGACGTAGAACCCAGCAAACGCCAGGAGTTCCCGCAGGCCCTGGAACTGATCGCCGACGCAGACGGAGGCTCGGGCGAACGTGCGGGTGACCCGCTCCGATCTCGACAAATTCATGCGGTCCCGACATTACAGCACACTCCCAGGCGCCTTCGGGATGCCAGCCAAAACGAACAAAATCCGAATTACGGAGACCGAAACCGAGGTTCAGTCAAAGCCGGGACGTGATAGCCCAATTCCGGCGGCAAAGGCAACCGGTAAAGGCTTTTGGCGGTTTTTATCCTCAGATTGACCGTGCCCAAGGATCCGCCGGTTGTTTCGGAACCAGACACGCAAGGAAAGGAGGTGGTCCAGGTAGGGAACAACCGCTGCGATATTTCAAGGTACCTCGAGATTTTGCGGGGCAAAATCCCGCCTTGCGCCTACAGGATCGTTCCGAAACGTTTCCGACCGGCAGGCATCGCCCCAAAAACGTATTTTCCAAATACCTTGACATCATCCATGCGGGATTCTGCCGCCGCAAAGATCGAGAGCTGCGCTGATGCCGGTTTCTTGGAAGCTTTACCAGCACAAACCAGCAAGCATTTTTTTTAAACGGTCCATGCCTGCACATGAGGGCATGTGACGACAACGAACAAGGAGGAATTCAATGAACAGACGTCTTTTTTCTATTTCGCTGATGGTGGCAATGTTGGGGATGCTGGCGGCTTGTGCGACCACACCCCCCCCCGCAATGGAACCTTTTCAGCCAGCCCAGTTGGATAGCGCGAGTTTTGTCTCCAGTGTCGACACCTTTGCAATCGTAGTGGATGCATCCTCCTCAATGGTTGAAAAATACCAGGGCCGTCACAAATTCATTATCGCCAAGGAGATTGTCTCCCGCATCAACCAAACCCTGCCGCCGATAGATGCCAAAGCGGCGCTGGTGGCCTTTGGATCAGGCGCTTGTCTGGACAAAAAGCACGCCAAAGTCCTTTACGGAGTGGCACCTTACAGCGAAAGCGAAATGGCTGCCGGCCTGGATGCGCTCGCCTGCGCCGGTGGTGTCAGCCCCATGTACGCCGGGGTGGATGCCGGCCGCCCGGGCCTGGAGGGAAGCATGGGCAAGGTGGCCCTCCTGATTGTCAGCGACGGCAAGGAAATCGACCAAAAGGCCGTCCTCTCAAGCGTGCAGAACCTTAAAGACGCCATGGGCGACCGCCTGTGCATCTACCCGATTCAAGTCGGTGACGACGCCAAGGGCGCCAAACTGATGAAAAATATCGCCGACATCGGTGCCTGCGGTTTTGCCGTCAATGCCGATGAAATTTCGTCGCCCGATGCCATGGCCGACTTTGTCACCAAGGTCTTCCTGGCACCGGCACCGGTCGTGGTGGCGGCCGGCCCGATGGATTCCGACGGCGACGGTGTCCCCGATGACATCGATCAGTGCCCCGACACGCCGAAGGGTGCCAGGGTCAACGACGTCGGCTGCTGGATTATGAGTGATGATACCGTTCAGTTCGACTTCGACAGTGCCGTGATCAGAGATACCACCATGTTGGATGAAGCCCTCGTGATCCTGCTCAAAAATCCGGATCTCACCGGAGCGATCGCCGGCCATACGTGCAACATCGGCTCGAAGGCTTACAACCAGGGGCTCTCGGAGAGGCGCGCCAACGCGGTTCGCGATTATTTCATCAAGAAGGGCGT
>Ga0105106_10003112_pt1 | contig 11920 bp, 13 predicted proteins | sample PPLLaktember2015_5_FD_79109 | JGI IMG/M metagenome (GOLD analysis project Ga0105106, IMG submission 79109) | Freshwater sediment microbial communities from Prairie Pothole Lake near Jamestown, North Dakota, USA - PPLs Lake P8 Core (1) Depth... | ecosystem: Environmental > Aquatic > Freshwater >...
AACCCTCCGAAAAGGCCGGTTACGTTGCGTGGGAATGGTCTTGTCGCGTTCTTCTCAATGGACGCGACGTAAGCGGGCTGGGCCGGCGCGATGGAACTTGCGGGCGCCTTGTACGGCAGATTGCCTTCCCAATGGCAGATGAAGGAATGGCAGCGGTAACGGTGAACGGGATACACCGCGCTGATGAGGCGGTCGATGAGCCGGCGCCGAATTCGAAGGACGCTGGTCTTGCATCGGGGACAGGCGAGGTGACAACGATCGGATTCTGGCAAGATCGGCGGGCTGCCGTCGGACGCCACCAATGGATGCCGAGCCCAAACGGGTCGGTTGGATGTTGCCGGCTCGTCGAGGGGTGTCCCATCGCGAGTGCTCAGGCGCACCGACCACACCGTTTACCCTCTGGATTGGCGGCTGCCCGTCTTTGGGCGCCCACCACCGTTTCCCAGGACGCTCCGACCGGCGAGATGGCGGTCTCGGCCAGGACAAGTCACGCCGCCACGACCATTCGTGAAGACTGGACGGTTTCCCCGCTCTCGTACAGGCTTGAAGGTTCGCGGCCGGGCCAGCGCCAATGCCGTTACCCGCCCTACTCGGGGCTGTGCGATGGACGATCCTGAGGTGGCGACGACGCCATGACCGTATCGATCACCGGAACGCGCTCCGAACTGGGCGGCATCCTCGCGCGGCAGCGTGCGGTGAGCGCCCCCGGGAACGTCCACATCAACGTTGCCGGGCAGCAGGCGAACAGCCTGTTGCACGACGGCCACGCGTGGAAAGGCTTCGCCGACAAGGCGCTGGCCGGAACGCGCCGCGCGCTCCGCTTGGCCCGAGCGGACAGCGCGCCGATGCTCGTCCAGGCGAGCTTCGCCTTCGTTCACGCCGTCGAGGACGGGATCAAGCTGGAGGAGCCACTACGCTCGGCGGTCGATGCCATCCTCGCATGCGAAGCGCTGGCGCTGTCGGGTCGGCTGCCCGCCTGCGTCGTGCGCCTCGGCTATCTGTACGGCCCGCAAAGCGCTGACCTGCGCGCCTATCGCAGCGCCTTTCGTCTCGGCCGGCCGTACTGGTCCGGTCCGCCCAGGGCGCTGCAGTACCACATCCATCAGTTCGATGCCGTCTCGGCCTTGCTCGCCGCGGCCAGGCCACGAAACGCGGGCAAGATCTACTACGCTACCGACGGTCGCGCGGTTTCGTTCACGCAACTGATGGATGCGTTCGCGCATCGCGTCGGCCGGCGAACCCCCCTGCATCTGCCACTGTTCACGAAGTCCCTCGCCAAGGTGATTATTGGCGAGGAACACATGCAACAAACGGCGCTCCCGATGCCGCCTCGGGCGCCAACGCCGCGGGTGCCGGGATGGAAGCCGAGGTTTCCGGACTTCCGGGAAGGTCTCGATCAGGTCATCGAGTCCTGGGGCCACTGAGCCGGCGAGCGGCGCGGCGGCGCCACTTCGCCTTCTCCGCCTGCTTCAGGTCCTGGTCGCGGCCGGCTTCCGGGCGGTCTTCTTCGCGGCCTGCTTCACCGTCCTCTTCACCGCCGGCTTGCGGGTGGACTTCGTGGCGGCGTTCTTCAGGGTCGTTTTCGGCGCCGGCCTGCGGGTCGTCTTGTTGGCGGTCTTCTTCACCGTCTTCTTTTTCGGCGCCGGCTGCGGGTTCGAAACCTGCTTCACGGCTCGTTTGGCTGCTCGCTGCACCGCAGCGACCGCGCCCCGTACCGAGCGCTTGACGGACTTGACGGCATCTTTCGCCGCTTTCCTGACCTTCTTCTCGACGGGTCCCTGTCCGGCCACTTCCTCGGCTTTCGACTTGTGACGCATGTCGGCAGCGTGGGCACGCTTGTAGGTCTGGATGTCCTTGAACTGGCCACTCTCGTCACGGACGGCGTAGAGCTTGGTGCCGGATCGGCTTCTCATGGTGGTGCGACGTGTGGCCATGGTTCCTCCTGTGTGGGATGCGGCATGTCGGTGCAGGATCGCGCCGGACATCCGTCATCAGTCTAGCGCACGGTTGGTTGCGTCGGTCCTGTTACGCCACGGTTCCGAACAGGGCCCCGACGCCGGCCGTCAGCCCCATGGCAAGCGCGCCCCAGAAGGCGACGCGCAGCGCGCCCATGGTCACACCCGCGCCGCCCACGCGCGCGGCCAACCCGCCCAGGATCGCGAGGAACACCAGCGACGTTCCGGAGACGACGGGGATCAGGCTCGACACAGCGACCATGGCAACCGCCAACAGCGGCAAGGCCGCGCCAACGGCAAAACTGGCGGCGGATGTAAACGCAGCCTGAATCGGCCGCGCGCTGAACGTATCGGAGATACCGAGTTCGTCGCGGGCATGCGCGCCCAGCGCGTCGTGGGCCATGAGCTGCTCGGCAACCTGCTTCGCGAGCGCAGGTTCGACGCCGCGCCCGACGTAGATCGCCGTCAGTTCACGGCGCTCGCCCTGATCGTCTGCTTCGAGCTCCGCACGTTCCAGGTTGAGCGCGGCCTCTTCGGAATCGGCCTGCGAGCGGACCGACACGTACTCACCGGCAGCCATCGACATGGCTCCCGCGACCAGTCCGGCGATCCCCGCGACCATGACGTTGCTGTGCGTCGCTCCCGCGGCGGCAACACCAAGCACCAGGCTCGCAGTCGAAACGACGCCGTCGTTGGCGCCCAATACCGCGGCGCGCAACCAGCCGATGCGGTCCGTGCGGTGCCGCTCTCTGTGGCGTGCGGTCATTCTCGAGCGTGTGTTCGATGCCTGAACCGTCGGGTCGCCGAACGGCTGGCGTCAGGCCAATTCAGCATGCGCGGAATCTTCACGAACGCGGCGACGCGTGCCGTGCATGCCGGCGTTGCCAATGGCGTCTTCCAGGCGGAGCAAACGGTCATACTCCTTTCGCACGACCGCATGGCACTCGCATACCCGTGCTTCCATTCGGGGCCGATCGAGTACGGCAATGTGGCCGCGGCTGCACTGGATCAGCCGCGCCTCCTGCAGCTTCCCAAGCGCCTCCGTGACGCCCACGCGGCGCACGCCCAGCATCTCGGCGATCAGCTCGTGCGTCATTGTCAGTTCGTTCGTGGGCAACCGGTCCAGGCATGACAGGATCCAACGGCACAGTCGCTGTTCCAGCGAATGGTGCCGGTTGCATGCCACGTTCTGCCCGGTTTGCGTGATCAGCGCCTGCGTGTAACGCAGCAGCAAGTGAGCCAGCGGGCCGCCACGCTCGAATTCGCTTGTCAGCGCATCCGCCGCCACCCGAAAACTGTAGCCGGGGCTCAGCACCACCGCCTGGTTCGGCGTACTTTCGCCACCCAGGAACGATGCGACGCCGATTACACCCTCCCTGCCCGTGATGGCGAATTCTGCCGACGCCCCGTTCTCCATCACGTGGAACCGCGAAACGATGCCCGCCGTGAGGAAATACACGTATTTTTCCCGGTCGCCGGCGCCGTGAATGGTCCAACCCAGCGGCAGCGGACGGGGCTCCAGATCGGGCAGCAGACGGTCGTACGCGCCCGCCGGCAGCGCGGCCAGAAGATGATTCTGCCTGGGTGTGTGCCGTGGGATTGCGGCACGGTTAGCCTCGGCGAACTCGAAGCACCTCTCCAGATGCGACCGGAACGAATGAGATCCGAACATTGCCCCCCCCGAAAAACGCCCTGCTCCTCTATACCCTTGACCCGCAGTCTGAGTGTGCCCCGCCGATGCGTCATGCCGGTTGATCTGGCGCAAAGCCTCCGGCGTGCCGGCAATCGGAGTTCCCCGGGGAAGAACGCCGCCATTTCGAGCGCTCGGCTTCCCCGCGGACGAGTCCAGAGAAACGCGGACGCGCTCGGCGATTCGTTGCGATATCGACCGTAGACAGGGACTTGGGATCGGGCTTCTGTGCGACAGCGAACAGACTTGGCGGACAAGCGGGCCTAATTTGTTCATCTGGCGGGCAGAACGATGAAGGTGTCAAGGCGCGTCGACGTAACGGGTTTGTCGATCGCCGCTTCGATGGCGGCCCACGACAAGTGGCCGGGTGCCACATCCCTCGCCGCTCCCAGTCTTACCGTACGGCGTGCCGGCCGTTTCCCGGCACATGTTGTCAGGAGCAAGTCATGAGCATGAACAAGGACCAAGTCAAGGGCCGCGTCAAAGAAGCGGAAGGCAAAGTCAAGGAAGTTGCCGGCAAGCTCGTCGGTAACGAGACCCTGGAAGCAAAAGGCAAGGCTCAGAAAATTCTCGGCAAGGCACAGGCAAAGTTTGGCGACGTCAAGCAAGACGTGAAAGACGCAAAGAAGCGCGCCTGACGTCGGCTCGTCATGCCCGGCGAAGAGCGCCAATCGCTGGGAAGCATCTCGCTGCGCACCGTGCATCCGCTTTGTAACGGGCGCATGGACCCCCGCAGGGCGATCGTAGCGGTCCGGATCCCTGGGGCATGCCGATCGCGATCGTGTGGCTCTTGTCACCAATCCGCCGGCAGGACTTCGCTCGGCGCCCGTCCACAATCCGTCCGAAACAAATCGGCCCGCCCGCGGTCCGTGGCCGGGCCCGCCATCCAATAGAGGAGCAAGACATGACCAATGCGGCAGTTGATGTCGACCAGGTGCTGAAGAGCCTGGCGAGCCAGTCGATCAAGCAAGGCAGCAACGTGCGCGTTGCGGTACGGGACCTGACCCTCAAGGCGCTCCAGCAACGCGAGCTCACGCTGGAACAAATCGGCAAGGTGCTGCGCAGTATCACCGAAGGTGTGACCCTCGGCGTGGCCAAGCGCGAGATCAAGGTCGAGAAGGCGCTTTCCGATACGGTCGCGGGCATGGACGACGCGCTACTCAAGGCGGTCCAGGCGACCAACGTCGCCCTCCACAAGCTGACGGGCAAGGGATTCGACTACGAAGACTCCAACCTGAAGCAGGCCCTCGACGAGCTGGAAAAGCTCGAGGACGAATTCCTCCAGAGCATGGTGAAGGCCACGGACAGTGCCAGCGAGAAGATCAAGGCGCCGTGGGGCCGGGTACTGGAGAAGACGAAGCTGTCCGGCACCGCGACTGGCACTCAGGTGGCGTCGACCATTCAGGACTACGCCAAGCGCGCGCAGGCCGCAATGCGTCAGCAGCGCGAGACGGGATTCAAGACCGCACATCTGCTCACGCAGAACTTCGCTACCCTGGCAAGCGGGATATTGATTGGGATGTCCGAGGGGTTGGGGGCCAGGCGCGGAGTGTCAAAGAAAGCAGCGAAGGGTCGCAAGATCACGAAAGCTGCCAAGCGCGCGACCGGCAAGTCCGTCAGGGGCGCGACCGCAAGGACCGCGAAACGCCCCAAGACGGTGAAGCGCGCCAAGACAACCGCGGCGCGTAGATCCAAATAGGCTGTCGAGGATCACGGCAGACCGCCCGGGTGGCGACCGCGGCCCGGGCGGACCAGCTCGACGCGAGTGCCGGTATCGCGGCGGTACGTGCGCCAGCGCACAGACTCGACTGGCCATCGCGCGTATCTTTCGATTTGAAAGTCAGACGCGCCCTGCACGCCGAGAGGCCCACGTGTTGAATCGTTGACGTGGTGGGTCTTCAAGACGCCAAATTCAAGTCTTTGCGTTTTCTGGTATTCGATGGGGTTTCGAATGCCGCGCACGAATCGCAAGGAACTTACATGTCCAAACTGCTTATTGCATTATTTGTCGCCGCCGGTCTGGGTTTTGCCGGCTCGGCCGCGGCACAGACGTACACGTCGAAGACGACGTCGACCACGATGTCGAAGGACAGCTATGAAATGGCGAAGACGAACGCCGACACCCGGTACAAAACCGACAAGGACGCGTGCTCGTCGCTGAGCGGAAACGCCAAGGACGTCTGTCTCGCGGAAGCCAAGGGCAAGGAAGACGTCACCAAGGCCGAGGCGGAAGCCGCGTACGCGAACACGCCCAAGACGCGAGAAAACGCGCGCGTGGCGCACGCTCAGGCGAGCTACAACACCGCCATCGAAAAGTGCGACGACCTGGCAGGCAACCTGAAGGACGTCTGCGTAAAGGAGGCAAAAGCCGGGCTCGTGAAGGGCAAGGCGAACGCCAAGGTCGACCGTGTTGCGGCCGACACGCGCCAGGACGCGGCGACGAAGCAGGCCGAAGCCAGCAAGGAAGCGGGCGCAGACAAGCGCGATGCGGAATACAAGGTTGCGATCGAGAAGTGCGACGCACTCGCAGGTCCCGCGAAGGATGCGTGCGTCGGCGGCGCGAAGGTGCAATACGGCAAGTCCTGAGATCGATGCCGGTCTCCGCCGCCGCTCTCGTTTGCGGGCGGCGTGAGGCATCGGATTCGACGGCCGGGGTAGTATTCTCCCCGGCCGTTTTTTCGTCCGGCGGCGACCCGTCGTGCGTCGCACATGCTGCTCTACATCCTGGGGATCCTGGGAGCGATCATCTGCCGCAACCCAGACTTGATCTGTCGGCCGGTGTCAGATCGTCGCAACCCTTGAGGGCCGAAATCAGCCAGTTCCAGACGTTCGCCGTCACATCTCAATTTGCCGGGAAGCGGACGATGCGACCGGCGCCTGTCGATCCGACGCCGCCACCGGGTGTACTCAGCCAACGTACCTCAGCCGGAGCACCAGTACGTCGGGGTCTAACACGGTCCCGGCGCGGCACCGCCCGGGTCAATCGACCGCGAACTGGAATTTCTCGTCCGCCACCTCGATCACGTCGCCGTCGTTGACTCGCCGCGCCTCCTTGCCCGCCGGCTGGCCGTTGACGCGCGGGGCGCGGCGGCCTTCGACGTGCGCGAGAAAATAGCCGTGGGGCCGCCGCACCAGCACCGCCGAACGGTGCCCGGGCTTGCCGAACGCGGCGACGACGCGGTCGAGCGCGATCGTCGTGCCGGCGCGCGGGCCGCTGACCATGTGCACGCGCCCGTTGGGAAAGTTGATCCGCGTCGCGCGCGTGCGCGGCACGGGAAGCGCCTCGCCGTCGGCCGGCAGCCCGGCCTGTGCTTCGGCGATCCCCTCGATCAGCATCGTGCGGTCGAGTTCGACGTCGGTCGCGGTCTTCGCATTGAGGTAGCGCAGGTTGAACGCGCCGAACTCGACGACGTCGCCATGCTGCAGGATGCGCCGAGGCATCCGCGTGCCGTTGACGAAGGTGCCGTTGGCGCTCGCCAGGTCCTCGAGGATGTGGTCGTTGCCGACGGCCATGATCGCCGCGTGCTCACGGCTCACCGACGGATCGTCGATGACGATCTGGTTGGTGGGATCGCGGCCGACGCCGAGCCGCTCCTGGTCGATGAAGCACTGGAACACGACTGAACCGCCCGAACTCAGGACCAGCTTCGCCATCGTCAGTGCTGCCAGCCGAGCAGCCGGCGCTGCCATCCGCGCGCCGCGGGGAAGGGCTTGCGCACACGCGCGACGATCGCGGTGATGTTGTCGTAGCCCCCGTTGTCCTTGGCGGTCTGCACGAGCAGCTGCGCGGCGAGAGGCAGGTTGGCGCGGAGCTCCTGCAGGATCAGCTCGATGTCGGCGTCTTCCACCATGTCGTTGAGGCCGTCGGAGCAAAGGAGCACGATGTCGCCCGGCATCGCGTCGACTTGGCGCACGTGCGCGGCGACCTGCTCCGCGACCCCAAGCGCCTGCGTCACCAGGTTGCGGTTGTGCGATTCGCCCGCTTCCGCGACCGAGATGATTCCGGCGTCGACCTGGTCGCGCAGCAGCGAATCGTCGCGGGTCATGAGTTGCAGCTTGCCTCCGCGCAGCCGGTAGACGCGAGAGTCCCCGATGTGCCCGATCACGATCCGGTTGTCGTGGAACAGCGCCAGGGCGAGGGTCGTTCCCATGCCGATGCGCCCGGCGTCGACCCGCGCGGCGCCCCAGATTGCCAAATTGGCTTGGTTTATGCTTTCCTCGACGGCAAGCAGTGGGGAATGCTGGTCGGCGCCTGACCGCAGGTCGGCGAGTCGCTGTCGCAGCCCGGCGAGGACGATTTGTGCGGCCATGGCGCTGGCGACCTCGCCCGCCCGGTGTCCGCCCATGCCGTCGGCCACGGCGACGACCCCGAGTTCCGGATCCACTGCGATGCTGTCCTCGTTGTATTGTCGGATGTTGCCCAGGTCGGTCGCCGCCGCCGCTTCGATGAACTTGCGCGCCATGATGCCCAACATTTTATGCGACTCGAGCCGCTAGGTCGCTACGAGATCCTCGAGGAGATCGGCCGCGGGGCGATGGGCGCGGTTTTCCGCGCCCGCGACCCGCTGATCGACCGCATCGTCGCCATCAAGACGATCAACGTGGGGCTGTCGCGCGTCGAGGCCGAGGCCTTCGAGAAGCGCTTCGACCGCGAAGCGCGTTCGGCGGGACGCCTCAACCACCCGAACATCGTCACCATCTACGACGTCGGCAAGAGCGGCGACGTGGCCTACATCGCGATGGAGCTGCTCGAGGGGCAATCGCTGCGCGACATTCTGGACTCCGGCGTCGTGCTGCCGCCCTCGACCATCGCCGACATCGCCGCGCAGATCGCCGACGGACTAGCCTCCGCGCACCAGGCGGGCGTCATCCATTGCGACATCAAGCCCGCGAACATCGTCGTGCTCCCAAGCGGACTGGTGAAGATCACCGACTTCGGCATCGCGATGCTGCCGACCGGCTCGCGCTCGTTCATCGGCAGCGTGGTCGGCTCGCCCAAGTACATCTCGCCCGAGCAGGTGGTGGGGCGCCCCGTCGACGCGCGCTCAGATGTGTTCTCGCTCGGCGCCGTGCTCTACGAGCTGCTGACCGGGGCGCCGCCGTTCCTGGGGACCGCGCTCGACGAGATCCTGCACAACGTGATCAACGTCTCGCCGGATCCGCCCACAAGCCGCAACCGCAGCCTGCCGGCGGCGTTCGACGCGATCGTCGCGCGGGCGCTGGCCAAGCATCCGGACGACCGCTACCAGAGCGCGCGCGAGATGTCCGCGGACCTGCGCCAGCTCGCGCTGGTGGGGCCGCGCAACGCCTTCGGCGCGGCGGCCGCGCAAAAGCGCCCGGCGGCGACACAGCCGGGCGATTCGACCGTGGTGATCGATCCGCCGGCGGAGGGCGACGCGGAGGAGTACGTGACGGCGGCGTTCGACGACGGTCCCGCACCGGCGCGCCGCGGATGGCGCAGCCCGTTCGTGCGCTATGGCGTGCCGGCGGCGCTGCTGGTGGCGGTCGCGGCATGGGCGATGTACTCCGCGCAGGCGCCGCGTCCGGTGCCGGATGCGGCGGTCGCGGTCGCGGCCGAGCACCCGCAGCGTGACACGCCGCCCGCCTCGGCTGTGCCGGTCACGGGCGAATCGCCGGCGGACGTCAAGGGCGCCGGCGCGCCGGCCGCGGTCGTGGTGATGCCGGCGCCTCCGGCCGTTCCGGCAGCGAAGCCCGTCGCGCTGGCCCGCGTGGACTTCGCGGTGACGCCGTGGGGCGAGGTGTACATCGACGGACGCAAGACAGGCATTACGCCGCCGCTCAACGAGATCCGGCTGCCGCCGGGCAAACACACGATCGAGATCCGCAACACGACCTTCCAGCCGCATCGCCAGACCGTCGATCTGCGCGCGGACCGCAGCGTGCGGATCAAGCACAAGTTCGAATGACGATCCGCCTGCCCGCCAAGCATCGCGGATCGATCGCCGTTGCGTTAGCGCTGATGTGCGCGGCGTGCGCGACGCCCACCGCGAAGGAACCCGCGGCGCCCGCGAGCCCGTCGCCGAGGGAACGCGCCGCCCCGCCCCAGGCCGCGCCGCCTCCCGAGTTGCGGCCCGCCGCGCCGCGCGAACCGGCCGCCGCGGCGCGCGAGAAAAGCCGCGCCGAGCAGGACTTCGAGCGCGGCGTGCAAAGCTACGAGGACGGCGACTACAAGAGCGCGGCGCGGCAACTCCAGTCCGCGCTGTCGCTCGGCCTGCCGGCCTTCCCCGACCAGGCCACCGCGCACAAGTACCTCGCGTTCATCGCCTGCGCGTCGGGCCGGCAGCGCCCGTGCCGCGACGAGTTCCGCAAGGCGTTCGAGGCTAACGGCAACTTCAACCTGACGCCCGCCGAGGCCGGTCATCCGGTCTGGGGGCCCGTATTCCGCAGCGTGAAGGCCGAGATGGCGAAGGCGCGGCCGAAGTAGGTCGCGGCGCTGAGCCAGCCCGTGCAGCGTCAGCGCCGGAATTCCGGGATATCGGGCAGCGACCCCCACATGCAGAACGACGCGGGCGTGAAGGGGAACTGCCGCGGCTGGTAGGCCGTCTCGTCGTCGATCGTGCGCACGCCGGTCGAGTACTCGTACATCATCTCACCACGGCGTTTCAACATGAAACGCGCGCACGGTCGTCGCTCGCGGCGACGGATACGGGACCGCATCACGCGATGGCGAACGAATGCGGCAATTCAGCGCCATGTCGCGCTATCGGAACATCAATGCGGGTTTCAGCACGGAGAAAATTCCTCTGCGTTTACGGTAAGACGCCCGGTCCAGACCGCGCGTTCGTCGATGGCGGGGGATTGATTGGCCTACGCCGTGAACTATCCGGACCTGTATTCCCGGGCCGCCAGGCTCATCGGCAAGACCTTCAAGGGCGCGAAGCCCGCGGACCTGCCGATCGAGCAGCCAACGAATTTCGATCTGGTGATCAAACCTGACGACCGCGAATTCGCTTGGTTTCACGGTCCCGCAGTCGCTGCTGGTGCAGGCTGAGTGATGGATTGATGAACCGTTGCGAATTGCTCACCGGTTCATTGCGCTCGCCGATGAGCCAGATTCGTCTGCTTTAGAGACTACCGAGCGGCCGAGAAGGGTCGAACTCGGCCGTTGACCGCGACACATTTAAATCTGATCCGACATCGTTCGTAAGATCCAATCCCGATCAGGAGAGATCATCGAGACGCGGCGGCCACCTCGGCGTGGATCTTCGAAGAGCCGTTGACATTCTTGGCGAGATACATCGCGACATCGGCCCGTCGGATCAGGTCATTCTGGCTGACGCCGTCGCCCGGATAGACGGCAACGCCGATGCTCGCCGTAACCGCAATCGAATGGCCGTCGACCGTATAGGGCTTGGCCAAACGGGCGCGAATTCGCTCCACCACCTCGAGCGCGCGTTCCTCGCCATCAACTTCCGGCAGCAGGAGAACAAACTCGTCGCCCCCATACCGACATGCCGTATCGGCGCCGCGAATGCACGACACCAAGCGCTTCGCCACCCGTTGCAGGAGTTCGTCCCCGGCGGCGTGCCCAAGCCTGTCGTTGATGGCCTTGAATCCGTCCAGATCGAGCAGAAGCAGAACCAGCTGCCGTCGCTGCCGTTTTGCCCGGACCAGAGCCTGCTTCAGCCGGTCCAGCAGCAGGGTGCGATTGGGGAGTCCGGTAAGCTCGTCGTGAAACGCGAAGTGGCGCACCTTCGTGACCTCCAGCTCGCGCTGGGCGGCGATCTTCCTGAGCCGTGCATTGGTTTCGATGAGGAGCGCGAGCTGATGGCGCACGGCGATCGACTCTTGCTGACTCGATGCCAGCGCCTGCCGAAGCTCTTCCATCTGCTCGAGGGCGTGCTGCAGGCGCAGCGTTCCGGTGCCGATGGCCAGGCGTTGCGCGGCGCGGGCATACCAGCCCATCGCGACCTGCGGAGTACCGCTCACACGTGTGGTCCTCATCCGATCTGCCCCAAAGCGATGCGGAACGTTTCGGCCGACGCGGTCCGAAAATTTCGCGCTGGCGGTCAGGATGAACAAGGCGGCCAACGTGGTCTGTGCGGTGCCACACAGAAGCCACGGGAGTCGGTACATCGGCCGCGCCCGCGCCATGCTGAACCGGGTGAGCTCCTGATCATCCGGTGGCGGATCCCGGGCATCTGGCGCATCTGCTTGCGTGGGCGCAGCAGAGCAGGATGACGGTCGAACAGATGCTGGAGATGCCGTTCTATCACCCGGTGCTCGAGGAGGCGCTGCGCACCGCGTTGCACGA
>Ga0105106_10003113_pt1 | contig 11919 bp, 7 predicted proteins | sample PPLLaktember2015_5_FD_79109 | JGI IMG/M metagenome (GOLD analysis project Ga0105106, IMG submission 79109) | Freshwater sediment microbial communities from Prairie Pothole Lake near Jamestown, North Dakota, USA - PPLs Lake P8 Core (1) Depth... | ecosystem: Environmental > Aquatic > Freshwater >...
GGTAGCGTGGGGAAGTGAATCTGGGTCATCGGATAGAAGAAAAAAAACGGCCGCCCCGCTTCAACGTTCCGTTCCATGAACGCGATGCCGCGCTGGGCTGCGTCCCGATCGATCGTACGTCGCGTCTCGAGGTCGAAGGGCTTCACCCGTCGAGAAGGCCCATCCCCTCTTCCCTCCCAGATGTAAGGAAGTCCAGTCCTCGTGGCGTCGAAACCCTCGAAGGAGCTGAACTGCGCCGGGTTGCTCGTCCCGGGAATTCCCCACCATTCGTCGAATCCCTGGTGTAGCGGGTCCCTCCGGCCTTCCCAGTTTTCACCGCCCACGTCCCACTTCCCGAACAACGCCGTCCTGTAGCCGATCGTCCGAAGCGCCTCGGCGATCGTCACCTCCCACAAAGTCATCCCCCCGCGATAGCCGTCACCCGTCCGCACCGCGTAACGACCCGTGAGCAAAGCGATGCGGGAGACGATGCAGGAGTACTCCACGTTGAAGTTCGTGAGCCGGATACCCTCTTCCGCGATGCGATCGATGTTCGGCGTGGGAACGCCGCGTACGCCGCCGTAGGAGCTGACCTCGCCGATCCCCAGATTGTCCGGAAACATCAGCACGACGTTGGGACGCTTCTGAGCGCTCCCCGCAGCTTCCTGCGCCCGCGCGGCTGTGCAGGAGATGACGGCGAACAAGAGCCCGGTGAGGAGAACCGGGGCGGCGCGCTGCCCTCGGAGTGGCCGCAGCACAACAGGTTCTATCGTCTGAATCGGCAGGTGCACCCCGGAGCCGAGATTCATCGGCGAGATGGTATATCGCCCAAGAGCTTCCTGTCGATGGAGCATAATGACAGGAGGTCGTAACTCGGCCCGTCGGGAACTGGAGGCGTATCTCCCGCTCGAGGGCGCGGTCTGAGGTCAGGTTCATCCTCGACGCAGCAACGCCGAGCGGGGGATAAGGACCCCGTCCGGATTGGGTATTGACTCGCCGGTCGGCTGACAACCAACGTTGACGCCTGGGGTATCACCCGGACATTGGCGCTGAGCGTCGTTCCCGTCAGGCTCCGCGCCGGAAACACTCTCCTCAGAAATACACCATGAAGTTGCTCTGGAACACGGATCCGTCGGAACCTCGAAGACTCGGAGACGAGCCGCCTGGCACGGAATGGCTCGAGCGCCATCCTTGCGGGCAATCGTCGATCAGGCCTTCCGTGATTGCGCCAGTTTCACGATCTCGTCCGCCAGCTCCGCAAAGGTGAGGGTGGCGAACTTGGGGGCGAGCGCGTCCAGATCGAAGCCCGTGTCCTCCATTCCGAGGGCCTCCTCGAGGTCCAGCGTGAATTCCACAACGTCGGTGCTCTGGGTGATGATGTCGCTCACTTTTTCGCGTGCAAAGTCGCCCGCGTCTTTGCTCAGCTTGTTCGACTCGACCCAAGATCGCGCCCATGAGAGGATCTCTTCCTGATTCACCTAACGCTCCTTGCGCACATGCCCGTATATCACGTTGAAGCCTGCTCCCATCGTCAACAAGTTGATGATACCGCCGTCCACTGCCGTGGCGGCCTCATCGCGCAGAATGTGAAGGATGCTGGCGCTGCTCGCGTTGGAGAAACGCTTGTAGTGGGTCACCGATGCGTCCAGGGCGTTCCTTGGCATGCCGAGCTTGCGCGACAGACGCATCAGCAGCGCGATTCCAGCCGGGTGGATAGCCCAGTGAGGCGACTGCAATGCCGCGGGCTCGATTCCCCGGAGGGACTGGGTGATGTATTCGCGAACATCCCGGTTGAACGTATTCTCGTTGCCCAGCCGAAATGTGTAGTAGTCATCGTAGCCCCAACGGATCAAGTCCAGTCCAGTCCGCGCATGTTGCACGTAGCGGAGTTGCTCCATAGCGAGGGCCATGTCGCCCTGGGGTGGCCGGTCCGACAACCACACGGCGGCAGCCCCATCGCCGAAGGTGCAGTTCCCCTGCCAGACGTCGACATCGGTGGAGCTCAGATTGATGAGCGTGCTCGGCAGCTCCACCGATACCACCAGACAATTGGCGGCCGTGGCATCGAGTTGCCCCACGAGTTTGAGGGCCTTCATGCTTCCCGTGCAGCCCACATGGAGGTCCACCATCATCGTGTCGGAGCGCACGCGGTCACCGAGCCTGGCCGCGAGCCGGTAGCTGAGCCCCGGCATCAGACTCCCGGTCGAGGTCGTCGTCACGATGACATCGAACGAGACCTCGGTCGAAGCCGTGGCGAGAGTGATCTGCTGGGACAATGCCTCCAGTGATCGCTCTGCCGCCGTCTCGAATGCCGCCGCCCGTTTCGCGAAGCTGCCCAGATCGAGCACTCCTGGGACCACATAGCGCTCCCGCTCACCCACCAGGAAGTAGCGGACCGAATCGATGAGCTCCTGTTGATGCTCCGGGCTCACCGGAGCCACCTCCACCGCTTTTAGGAAATGCGGGAGTAGAAACTCGTTCGACACGAGCTCACCCTGATGCGTCGTGTAGATGGCGTTGATATAGCGCATCGTCCGTCCGTCCCATGCCATCGCGATGCTGCGAGCAGGCGCCCGGAGCACGGTCCGCCCCCTTGGAACCGCAGGCGAGAAATTCGCGCGCTACAGGTTACCCGGGGGAGGAGCAGCCTGCAAGCCAGGCTGGGTGCTCCAAGCCGACAGGTCCCCTTCAAGACGCACTCTAGTCCAGACGATCGAAGAGCCTGCTTTTCGCAGCGACGCGGATTGGGCTGTGAAATGGAAGGCGTGTCCCGAGCCACGGTACCAAAGGACGGGTCAGGTGAAGGAGTCCACCGTTGTCTCGATCATTTCCACGCGCACGTGATTTCTAGGTTGGTGGTGCCGCCGGGTCTTGCGCTGGAGTCGGGATTATTGACGGAAACGACGATTCCCAACTAGTATGTCGAGCGTGGCAATTCTGTATGTGAAGAGTGTAGACTCTCGGGGGTCCTCGGCTGGCCGGCTTCACGGTACCAAGCAAGAGGACAGGTGTCTCTTTGGCGAGCGTCGGCTCTACCAGCACCGGACCTAGCCGGGGGTCGGCGGCGCCGGCGGCAAGATCGGGATCCTGTGAGGAGGCGGCGATGAGCCCCAACGTATTGATGGTTTATCCGCGGTTCAATCCGCACTCGTTCTGGAGCCATCAGCCACTGTGTGACCTGCTGGGCGCCCGCTGCACGGAGCCGCCGCTGGGCCTGCTCACCGTCGCCGCACTTCTCCCGCCCGCGTGGACAATCCGGCTCGTCAATCGCAATGCGGAAGATCTCACCGAGAGCGATCTCGTCTGGGCCGACATGGTCATGACCGGCGGCATGCTGTTCCAGCAGAACGACACGCTGGCGATCATCGACCGGGCCCATGCCCACGGCAAACCCGTGGTTATCGGCGGACCCGACGTCTCGTCGAGTCCGGAGTCCTACCGGAGCGCGGACTTCCTCGTCCTGGGGGAGGCTGAGGGGATCCTCGATCAGTTCGTGGCGGCCTGGTCCGCGGGGGCGAAACAGGGTGTCTTCGAAGCGCCCCGATTCCAGGTCGACATCACCCAGACTCCCGTGCCGCGCTTCGACCTCTTGAACCTGAGCCACTATCTCGCCATGACCGTCCAGTTCTCCCGCGGCTGTCCGTTCTCCTGCGAATTCTGCGATATCATCGAGCTCTACGGCCGCGTGCCGCGGGTCAAGGAGAGTCAGCAGATTCTCGGAGAGCTCGAGGCGCTGTACTCCGCGGGATGGCGCGGCCCGGTCGACTTCATCGACGACAATTTCATCGGCAACAAGAAGGCCGTCAAGAAGTTCCTGCCTCTCCTGAGCGAGTGGCAGAAAGAGCGCGGCTATCCGTTCCGGTTCCAGACGGAAGCGTCGATCAACTTGTCGGACGATGCGGAACTCCTGAAAATGATGCGTGCCGCGAATTTCCTGGCGGTGTTCGTCGGAATCGAGAGTCCCGATCCCGAGACCCTGGTGTCGGCGCAGAAGAGACAGAACACCCGGCGCAACCTTACGGAAAGCGTTCACAGGGTCTACGACGCCGGCATCTATGTCGTCGCCGGCTTCATCATCGGCTTCGATACAGAGAAGGATGGTGTCGCGGAGACGATGAGCGAGGCGATCGAGGCCATGAGCATCCCGGTCGCCATGGTGGGGCTGTTGTTCGCCCTGCAGGATACCCAGCTGTCCCGGCGGTTGAGAAAGGAAGGCCGGATGTTGCCGGTCGAGGCGAACAAGGGAGATCAATGCACGGGCGGATTGAACTTCGTCACGCTGCGGCCGCGCCGAGAGATCCTGGATGACTACAGGACCGTCCTGAAGCGCCTCTACACACCGGAGGCCTTTTTCGGCCGCGTGCGCACGATGGGCCTTGCCCTCAAGGGGAGCGATTACGCCGGCGGGAGAACGTTGATGGAGGTCCGCCGCGAACTGCGCGCCATCGGTCGCCTCGCCTGGTGCATGACGTTCACCCGGCCCGGGCTGAGGCGGGTTTTCTGGAAGACGGTTCTCGATTGCGCGGTCCACAACCACTCAAGCCTCATAGCCGTGCTCACGATGATCGCCTACTACCTGCATCTCGGCGACTTCGCCCAGTTCGTCATCAAGGATCTGGATCGCCAGATCGAGGCCCTCGATCTCGAGGCTTCCCAGGCGCCACTTCCGCAGGCGGTCGCGCTGTCGAGCTGAGGCCAGACCGCCGCTCGTCCGCATCGGCCCCCGACTGGACCCGCTGCGACCCTGTCACTCATCTCTATTGCTCCGGATTGGACTGCCGGCCCACACCCTCGTTGAACAGGTGCAGGAGAGGGCATCTCGAAGATGCGCCGGCCGGGGAGCCCGCCGCTGCTCGTGGCCAGAGCGCGCGGGGTCAGGACATCGGGTCGTTCAGAAGTAATAGATCGCGGCCCCGACCTGAAGCCCGCTCCCCACGCTGATCATCAGGCCGACGTCTCCCGCGGCGACGTCCGCGCCGGGGATGTTCAGGAACGAGTGGGCCAGGGACGAGGATGACAGGCTGCGGCCGTCCACGGCCAGATCGACGAACCGGCCGCTCTCGACATGCAGCGCGTCGGCCAGCCGGGGCACGAGGCTCTTCGAGATCTGCGGCGGCAGGATCACCTTGATGTCTTCCATCGAAAGCCGCGCGCACTTCAGGAGCTCCTCCACCGTCCCGGGGATGCACTTCAGATAGATGGCTTCGAGATCCGCTTGCCGCGTGACGTGCATCCTCGGCGTCCCCTGGTTCGTGCCGAGCCACGAGGCATACGCCCCGATATGTTCGGTGAACGACTCGAACAGACAGTGACCGAACCCGGCCCGGCCATCCGCCGGGCTGTCCAGAATCACCGCGGAACCCGCCGCGGCGATGCCAATCTGGTCCCATTCCGGACGCGCCGCATTGGGCTCGAGCTCCGATGCCACGATCATCACGGACTTGACGCGTCCCGATCGCATCATCCCGGCCCCCAGGTAGCAGGCGCTCAGGAATCCCATCGACCCCTGGTAGACGTCGAACGCGAAGGTCTTCTTCCCGGCGGTGGGGAACCCCGCCGTCTCGTTCATCCTGGAGCGGCCCGCGATCAAGGCTGCGATCGCCGGCTCACCGATGAACTCGTCCCGCACTCCGGCGTAGATCAGGACCTCGACGTCGTCCTTGCCGTACGACGATTTCGCGAGGCAGTCCTCCATCGCCCGTTGCGCCAGCGTGATGCCGGAAGTGGCGCCGTCGCCGTTCGCGATGCCGAGACTCTCGATGCGGACGCGCGGCGCGCCGCCCCGCAGAATCGTCCGGGCGCGCCCCTGCGAGGAGAAAACGGGGCTCGCATGACCGTTGCTCGCCGCGAGCCGGACGCGGTCGGGCAGATCGTCCAGGGTGTACGCCGCCGTGCCGATCGTCATACCGGATCCCTGCACGGCGAACAGCAGCCGATCCCCGGATCGGATCCTGCCGTTCTGAATGTTGTCCCAGAGGGCGACGAAGTGGCTCGTGCTGGCGGTGTTGCCGCGCTCGGAGAGGTTGTTGACCACGTTGCCCTCGTGAAGGATCTCACGTTGGGCCAGGCGATTCACCTCGTACAGAGTGTCGATGGCGCTCTGGGCGGTCTGATGGCTTATGAGGTGGTCGAGCTCCTTCCTTCCCCATCGAAGAGCTTCGAGCGAACGGACGATATCCGGAATGACGTAGTTCTCGGCGACATCGAACAGCTTCGCCGACTCGGTGTACATGATGATGCCGCCGTGGTTCCTGTCGGTGGGCTTTCCGATGCAGTACTCGCTGTACTGAGCCACGGTGTAGAGCTCGAGCGCCTGGAAGCCGGTCCGGAAGTCGGGCCCCTGCTTCAGAATGAGCGCCGCGGCGGCGTCGCCGAGCGTGAGACATGCGAAGCGTGAATCCGCGTAGCCGGTCACCTCCTTCTGGGCGGTCTTCATCAGGTCGGTGATATGCTCGCCGCTCACGATCAGGGCGACGCGGACGAGCCCTGCGTTGATGAGGGAGTCCGCGATGCTGATTGCGGTGAACATCCCGGCGCACCCGTTCCCGATGTCCAGGGCGAGCGCGTTCTTGAACGGGAAGTGGGTGGTGAGCACGAGAGAAATGGCCGGCTCGGAAACGTAGTGGTCCGGCGCCCCGTAGCGGGAAATGCCGCAGTAGAGGATGAGATCGACGTCCGATGGCTGGCAGCGCGAGACGGCGAGACAATTGAGGACGGCTTTCCTGGCCATCTCGCTGGCGGGCTCCGTGTCGGGAGCGAGGCGCCGGTGCTTGATGCCGGTGAGCTGCTCGATGCGGGTCGCCGAAGCCCGCCGCCGAAAGCGGGAGATCTTGTCGCACCCGGCGAGTACGTCGCGGGTCGAAGCGATTCCCGGAGGCAGGTAGACCCCGAGACTCTCGATCACCGTGTTGCGCGATCCATGGTCGCTGATGGAAGTGGACCGCGCCCGGTCCGGAGCAGGCGTGAGCCGGGCAGGCGTGGCGGTCGACGGGCGGACATTTTGATTCACTATCAATGGCGTGCTCCCCACAACACCGAACAAACCTTCCGCGCTGGGATGCGGAAGAATCTAAGATTGAAACGAATCTCTGCCCCCGCAGAAGAAACAATGACTCAAACGTATCGAACGTCGCCCTCTTGTTGATCTCGGAGAGAACGTCGAAAAGTCTTTCCTGGCGACCTCAATCTCCACCTCAGGTTGCGTATATTATCAGGAAGGCTATCGCTTGTCCGTAGCCCAGCCAGGAGCGAAAGCGCCCAGGAGCACTCCCCATGTCCGAGACTGCGCTGATAACAGGAGCATCGGCCGGCCTGGGAGAACAGTTCGCAAGACTCTTTGCCAGGGACGGAATCTCACTCGTTCTCGTGGCCCGCAGGGAAGACCGTCTCCAACGACTGAAGAGCGAGCTCGAATCGGATTTCGGAGTCGAAGTAAACGTCATTCCTCAGGACTTGACGTTGCCGGACTCCGTGAGCCGCGTGCTCGGATTTCTCGAACGCCGTCAAATCGAGATCGAGTACCTCGTGAACAACGCGGGATTCGGACAGTCCGGAGGTTTCTCCGACGTTTCCTCGAAACTGAATCTCGAACAAATCGACTTGAACGTGAGATCTCTGACCGAGCTGACGCGCCGGTTACTTCCCTCCATGATCAGGAACAGGAGCGGAAGAATTCTGAATGTGGGATCGACCGCAGGTGATCAGCCCGGCCCCTTCATGGCGGTTTATTACGCCAGCAAGGCCTACGTGAACTCCTTTTCGGAGGCCCTTCACTACGAGCTCAAGGGAACTGGCGTCACCGTCACGCTGAGTTGTCCGGGGCCGACCCTCACCGAATTCGCGGAGGTCTCAAACGTGGCGAACAAGAAACTGTTTCAGATGAATGCCATGACATCCGACCTGGTCGCGCGCCAGGCTTACCGGGCCATGATGAAGGGAGCTCGAAGAATCACTCATGGAGCCAGAAACAAGGTGGGTTCTCAGATCAGCAGACTATCTCCGAGATCGGCTGTCCTGAGAATCGTTGCCAGGTTGAATGCGTCGAAATGAAGAGCCATCTCACTCCAATTTCTTGGGGGCGCCGGGCTCAGCCGTTCTTCCAATCGACGAGCTCGCTCAAGACGAGCATCCCATCATGCGAGCTCCCGGCGGCGGCGGCACCACCATGGCCGAGCGGGACGATGTTGCTCACCCCACGCGCCGCGACCCGATCACGCAAGGCTCGGCGGCGATCGTCCGGGAAAATGCCGACGGTCGCGACCCCTGGATGGAGGAACCGCAAGCACTCGTCCAGGCTCGGCACCGGACGCACGATGATGAGTCGGCACATCGGGTGGTCCTTGATCGCAAACTCGTGCGGAGCTACCACGACGCCCGAGTGGTACGCGCCACCCACTTCGTGGTAACGCACGCGGGCATCGAGAAGCGCACCTCGTTCGATGCGTTTGAGTAGACTGCGGTGGCGATTGAGCAGTGGGTGGGGCAGTTGGGCGTCCCAACGGGCGAGAGATCGTTCGACCGCGGCGGCATAGCGCTCGGCGTCTTCGACGCTGCCCTCGATGTAGTGGACGAGCGATGCGACGCATGCCTTCTGGTTCTCGACCATCGAATCGCAGACAGCCCGCGCGGCGACCTCGTCGAGACCGCCTTCACCCTCATCGAATGCCTCGTGCCCGATGACGCTCACGCTGTATCGCGGGTTGAAGCAGATGACCTTCGTGAACCGCGCGCGCGCCCGCACCGACGCGACCGAGTCGGGCGCTCCCCACACGACGATTCGATCGAAGGCACCCGGAAGAAAGAGAATCCGCTCGACATTCTCGTCGCCGCCCCGCCAGTAGACCATCGAGAGGTGCCGGGTGATTGGATGGCGCGGCGCGGCCGTCGCCGCGATGAGCGCCACGAGGCTCCCCGGTAAAACCGCCTCCGCCGGGAGCTTCAACGCACAGGACGACTTCGTCCAGACGGCGCGAAGGAGCGAGAGGATCGGGACGAGCGGCGAGTTGCCCGCCGTAATGTGGAGCTGACGCGTGGGCATCGCCCGAACGAGAGCCTTGTAGGAGTGCAGCTCTCTCGTCAGCGCGTCCGGGAGGAGGTCGGCGCCGACGAAGTGGACCGGTCCAGGCATGCGCGTCGCCGGCATCTCGACCCACTCGTCGAGCAAGCGCTGACCCGGGATCCCCTGCCGCGAGAGCTCGGCGTCGACGGACGCGGTCGCGGTTTCGGGAGAGAAAAGAATGGGAAAAGCAAGGAACGCGGCGTCACCGAAGGCATCGGGGTGCTCGGAGGTCATTCGATCGAGGTCGCGCACCCGGGCCACAATCTCGTTCTCGCCCTCCAGTGCTGCCGCTACGAGGCTCAGCCACTCCAGTACGCTCTGGTGAGGGATCGAGTAGAGCTCGTTCGTGAGTCCCTCGATGTCCGTCTCGACGAGCTCGTGCGCGTCGACGCTCGGCATGACGATGTAGATCCACCGACCGGTGCCACGCATGGTTTCCCGGTCGATCTCGCGATGACGCAGGACCTGCGCGCCGCCCACCGCGACATAGCTTTCGTATGAGTCAGCGCTTCCCCGGCGCTCGTCGCCGGCGGCGAATGCACGACGGATAGCGTCCAGGCCTACCTCCGGCGGATCGACGAGGCGCCCTCTCACCAGGAGCGGGCAGCGTACGACGCCATCGTTCGAGAGTGTGAGCCAGCCGTGGTCGTCGAGCAGCTGACGAAGATTCGCCTCGGCGGTGTGTGGCGCGCTCGCGTCCTCCCGGGTTTGTCCCTTCTCCGCCGGGTCGATCGTAATGCGCAAGTTCGTCATGGTAGCTCGTCCTCACGCGTCCACGGTAGCTATGATGCCGCCGCAGCCTTTCACTTCTGCGCCCTGGGCGCGGCTCACCGACAAGATCGTCTCACCTTCGAGCCCGCACGGGCAGAGACTGCGAGCCCGATGCACGTTGTCACCCGTGATCAGGAAGCCGGGATAGGAAACCGCGAACGGGTCCATCACCCCGAGAATTCCGGTGACGTCCTCGCCGTCGACTGGCTCGAGCGCGTCATCGAGGACGATGGTCTCGAGGTGCGGCGGCACGTGGAACCGACCGTGCGCGCACTTCATCATGATCGCGCCGATCTCGGTCATCGAATAAGCTTCGATGACGAATCGCTTCTTCACGCCGACGGCGCGCTCGATGAGATCGAGCAGTTCGCGCTCGGTGAGCGCCTCACCGTCGAAGGTCTTCCAGCCGCCGCCGTAGCCGACGATGGATCCGGCCGGCAGAGCCACCGGCTTGCCGCCGGCGAGTATGCGATCGCAGAATTCCTTCACCAGGTACGGCGCACCGAACACCATGAGCCGCTGCCCGTCGTCCATCGCGGCCCTCGTCGCGCAGATCATCCGTTCGTAGTTCTGCTCCTTGTGCCGGACCGTCGCATCGAGGAACGTTTCGGTCCGTTCCCGCTCGGCTGGACTTGCCTGCCCCCGCGTGAGGGCACGGATCGCCGTCGCGGAAATCGGGGTCGGGTACAGGAAGTGCGCCTTGCGTACGCGCTTGGCGAGCTCTTGACCGACGAGCTGAGTGCCCTGGTTGCCGCCGCTGAAACTGAGGAAGATGCCGTCGAAGTCGCGAAAGCCGAGGCGGTTGAAAATCCGCATGACGCGGGCGGGCGGGAGCGTCCTGCCGGCGAACGCAGCAAGGGGGGCCTTCACGCGCCCGATAACACCGCGACGTGCCAGCAGGAACGGCGCGTAGTGAAGCGGCCCCTCACGGAACAGCCACCAGCTGGACGCGTCGCGGGGAACGAACGAGAGATTCCCACTCGTCCCCGAGCTGTACACGGTATGGACGCCGCGGTCGTCGAGGCTTGCGAGCCAATCGTCCAGCGTACCGTGATCGTGGACGGGCGCGTTCACGTCGTCGTGGAAGATCGTCCTGAGCCAACGATTCATGCCGCCAAAGTCGCGCTCGTCGAGGAGAGACTGCGGGTACGACTTGAAGATCCCATCCGGGAGAAGCATCGAGTGGGCGAGCGCGTCGAACGACGCATCATCGTCGACCCCGGCGCGATCCGCGACCTGCCGATAGAGCGGAATCCGATTGCGGTAGTGGCGGTGATTCCGGCGCAACACGTCGCGTCTGGACTGTCGGGCGCGGGCCGGATCGAAGGGGCTCCCGGCCGCCCAGCGCATGGCATCGTGAAGGAGCCTTTCGTGATGAGGGGTGAGGCCGGCCGTTGTGGACATCGCTTGCGAATACCCTTTCACCAAATGTGTGAAACGTCAACCCAAACTCGCGATTTCGCCGATCGAGCGAGCTACTGACCCTGTCCGCGTATAATTGGAGCGACAGCCGGGCATGAGTCAGACACTTCGAGCCATGGTTACTGGAGGAGGCGGGTTTCTCGGCTCGAAGATCGTTTCGATGCTGCTCGCGGAAGGCTGCTCGGTCAGGAGCTTTTCACGTAACGAGTATCCGGAGCTCGAGGCGCGGGGAGTCATGTGTCACAGGGGGGACTTGGCGGATCGCCGGGCGGTTTCCGACGCGTTTCGAGACACGGACGTGGTTTTTCATGTCGCCGCCAAGGCGGGAATATGGGGTGACTATTCCGAGTACTATGCGTCCAACGTCACCGGCACAGGCAACGTCATCGAGGCATGTCTGCGCAACCGCGTCGCCAAGCTCGTGTACACGAGCACGCCCAGCGTCGCTTTCCGCGGATACGATGTGCGAAACGCCAACGAGGAGGAACCCCTTCCCGAAAAGCATCTGGCGCCGTACATCGCCACCAAAGCCGCAGCCGAGCGACTCGTGATCCGAGCCAACAGCAGCACTCTTGCGACTGTAGCGCTCCGGCCTCATCTCATCTGGGGTCCAGGCGACACTCAGCTCTTCCCACGTATCGCAAAACGACGGCTTGCGAATCGCTTGATGCTCGTCGGATCCGGCGACA
>Ga0105106_10003114_pt1 | contig 11915 bp, 10 predicted proteins | sample PPLLaktember2015_5_FD_79109 | JGI IMG/M metagenome (GOLD analysis project Ga0105106, IMG submission 79109) | Freshwater sediment microbial communities from Prairie Pothole Lake near Jamestown, North Dakota, USA - PPLs Lake P8 Core (1) Depth... | ecosystem: Environmental > Aquatic > Freshwater >...
CTCGGGCCGCCTGATATTCGAGGCCGGCAACGGTGAGATCGACGTGAAGGCCCGGTATTCGCAGGTCGAATCCGGGGCGATCAATTTCAACGCCGCGGTCTCCTTCTTCGAGGCGGCGACGATATTCGGCGCACCGCCGTTCGACGAGGATCCGAACCAGCACAGCTTCTTCTATACGAACAACATCAAGCCCGTTAACGAACAGGACAACTTGAACCTTTCGATCAAGGGTGACTGGGACGTCGGCGTGGGAGAGCTGACCGCGGTGCTGGCATACAACGACCAGACCAACTTCTTCCTGACCGATGGCGCGAGCGACGCGTTCTACCTGTACGCATTCACGCCATCCTGCGGAGAGTCCTTCGCGGCGCGGCAAGTCGACACGCCGCTTCCACCGCCATTCAATTACGGCAACCCACCGGGAACGATCGTGAGCACGACGCCTTACGCATCTTCATTCCAGCCGCCCTATGGGCCGACGACCTGCGGTGGCTACCAGTATCAGCAGCGCGACCAGGAGGACATGAGCCTGGAGCTGCGCATAACTTCGCCCGGTGATCAAAAGTTGCGTTGGGTGGCCGGCATTTATTTTGCCGATATCGAGCGGCACGTCGTGGTCTCGCAGGGCGCCGACAATACCGGCGCGTCCTTGCAGCAAGACTTCCTGACGCAGGCATTCGTGCCGGCGAGCGGACCGAACCCGACCGACCTGCTGTACGACGACACTTTCAGCAGCAAGGTTTACGCCGGCTTCGGGCAGCTTGCCTACGATATCTCCGAGGGCGTCGAGCTCGCGCTCGCACTGCGCTATGACACCGAGGAGCGCGATGTCGACAACAAGGTCCCGACCGGCGCCAATGCATTTGCCCAGACACCCACGTTCGCGTTTTTCACGAACCCGTACATCAACCCCGCGTATACGGTGAACCCGGCGTTCGCCACCTCGGGCATCCCGAGTCGCTCCAAGACCTACAGCCAGTTCCAGCCGAAGGTCTCGCTGAACTGGCAGGCAACGGATCAGATGACTGCGTACGCATCCTACGGTTACGGTTTCCGGAGCGGCGGCTTCAATTCCTCGGGAAGCTCGGCCACAGTGGACGTGTTCTACGGCGGTCTTTGCCTGGGCCCGAGCACGCTGTTCGATACCGGACTCGGCTTCAGCCTGCCGCTCGGCCTGCCCGCGTGTACGCCGACTTCGACCCGCAACCTCACGGAAGTGAGCGACGACTACCGCAAGGAAGTGTCGAAAGCCGCGGAAATCGGCTTCAAGTCGAACTTCATGGACCGCACGCTGGCAATCAATGGCGCGATCTACCGGACGGACGTCGAAGACATGCAGTTCTTCAACTTCTTCGCCGGTCCTTTCGGCCTGCTGCGCGTAGTCACGAATCTTGACGAAGTCACGATCCAGGGTGCCGAGCTCGATTTCCGCTGGCGCGCCAATGACAGCCTGTCGTTCTTTGGCGGCATCGGATTCACGGACGGCGAGATCGACCGTTACGACGGGCGGCCGTACACCAACGGCAACAAGCTGCCCTACTCGCCGGAGTACACCGGAAACCTCGGCGCCGAGCTGGTCGTCCCGATGGGCGGTTCAGGCCTGGAATTCATCGCCCGCATCGATGGCATCTTCGTCGGAGAGACCTGGTTCCACCCGGTGCAGACGGAGACCGTGCCGAACTTGCCCACCGCATTCGGCTTCGGCCAGGGCAACTACGGCAAGCAGAAGCGCGATCCGTACGAGTTGATCAACGCGCGCCTGACATTGCAGGGCGAGCGGTGGGGTGCGACGGCCTGGGGTCGTAACCTGGCCGACAAGGAGTACCTGCAGGAAGCGATCGTGGCGCCGGAGTTCGGCGGCGCATTCATTCACGATTCGCCAGGCATCAGCTACGGCCTGGACGTGAGCTACTCGTTCAAATGACGCGGGTCGCCTTAAGCCTGTCGTAGCGCTCGCGGGGGATGCCGAGGAGTTCGAGGTAGATTTCGTCGTTGTGCTCGCCGAGCGCGGGCGACGGCTGCCGGATGCCGCCCGGTGTCGCCGAGAGCTTTGGCACGACGTTCTGCATTCGAAGCCGTCCGAACTGCGGATGCGTGACGGCAACGATCGCCTCGCGAGCCGCGAAATGCGGATCTTCGAGCATCTCTGGCGCGCGGTAGATCTGACCCGCCGGCACGCCATGGCGCTCCATCAATGCGAGAACGTCCTGCGTCGTAAGCGTCGCGGTCCACGCTCCGATCAGTTCATCGAGTTCCTGCTGGTGGGCGCCGCGCGACTGGTGACTGTCGTAGCGAACATCGTCCGCAATTCCCGGCCGCTCCATCGCCTCGCAGAGGCGACGAAACACCGTGTCCTGGTTGGCGGCGATCAGGACCAGTCCGTCGCGCGCCGGGTAGACGTTGGAGGGCGCGACGTTCGGCAGGATCGCGCCGGTCCGCTCGCGGATGTAGCCGGTCTGGTCGTACTCGGTGATGAGCGACTCCATCATGCCGAGCACGGCCTCGTAGATAGCCGAATCGACGACCTGGCCGTGGCCCGTGCGTTCCCGGTAATTCAGCGCCGCGAGCGCGCCGACGCAGGCGAAGGTCGCGGCGAGCGAATCGCCGATCGAAATGCCGACACGCGAGGGCGGCGTCGAGGGATCGCCCACGACGTAGCGCAACCCGCCCATGGCCTCGCCGATCGCGCCGAATCCGGCACGGCCCGCGTACGGCCCGGTCTGCCCGTAGCCGGAAACACGGATCATGATCAGACGCGGGTTGGCGGCGTGGAGCTGTTCCCAGCCGAGATTCCACTTCTCGAGCGTTCCCGGCCGGAAGTTCTCGATCAGGAAATCCGCCTTCGTCGCGAGCTCGAGCAGGAGTCGCTGTCCGTCCGCCTGGCGGAGATCAAGCGTGATCGCTTTCTTGTTGCGGCCAATGACTGGCCACCACAACGAGGGTTCGCCAGGCTTCTGCCGACCCCAGCTGCGCATCGGGTCGCCCTGCCCCGGCGGCTCGATCTTGATGACCTCGGCGCCCATGTCTCCGAGGAGCTGCCCACAGAACGGCCCGGCCAGAAGCGTGCCGAGCTCGAGCACGCGCAAGTTGCCCAGGGGTCCGCTCTCGAAGCCTGTAGTAGTCATTGCCCGTGTATACAATTTGGCCCTGCCGACCGTCAACCCGGCGCATCAAGCTGCACGCCTTGCCCCATCATGTATACAATTTGCGTGTGAACTCCCCCGGACGCAAGGTCGAAATCGTCGAGGTCGGCCCGCGCGACGGCCTGCAGAACGAGCCGGGCGTGATGCCGCTCGCGGTGAAGCGCGAATTCATCGAGCGCCTCGTCGGCAGCGGCCTGCGCCGCATCGAGGTCGCGAGTTTCGTGAATCCGCGGCGGGTGCCACAGATGGCGGATGCCGACGAACTGGTGCGATCCTTACCGCGTCACGATGGCGTGCGCTACGTCGGACTCGTCCTGAACCGGCGCGGCTTCGAGCGGGCGCTTGCCGCGGGCTGCGACGAGGTCGGCATGGTCGTTGTCGCGACCGACACCTTCAACCAGCGAAACCAGGGCGCAACCACAGCCGAGTCGGTCGCCGCATGGCTCGAGATGGCGCGCGCCGCGAAAGCCGCGGGGCTCCGCGCGCAAGTCACGATCTCGGCGGCATTCGGCTGTCCCTACGAGGGCGAGGTCTCACCCGTGAGGATCGTCGCGCTCGCCAGGGAGCTCGCCGCCGGCGAGCCGGTCGAGATCGCGATCGCCGATTCGATCGGTGCGGGCGCGCCGACCCAGGTGACGGATCTGCTGCATCGGCTCAAGGAGGAGCTGCCCGGAATGAGGCTCCGTTGCCACTTCCACAACACGCGCAACACGGGGCTTGCTAACGCCTACGCCGCCGTCGAGGCCGGCGTCGACGTGCTCGATGCAAGCAGCGGCGGCATCGGCGGCTGCCCATTCGCGCCGGCCGCCACGGGTAACATACCGACCGAAGACCTGCTCTACATGCTTGAACGGATGGGCGTCGAAACCGGAGTGGATCTCGGTCGCGCGATCGCAACCGCGCACTGGCTCGAGGAACAATCCGGCCGGAAAGTACCCGGACTCTTGACCAAGGCCGGCAGCTTCCCGGCTTCGAAGGAGACGACGTGAGCTACAGACTCGGGATCGACGTCGGCGGCACGTTCACGGACCTGCTGCTGGTCGACGAGAAGAACGGCCGCACCTGGAGCGCCAAGGTACCGAGCACGCCCAAGGACCAGTCGGTCGGCGTGCTGCACGGCCTCGAACGCATCTGCAAGAGCGCAGGAATCCCTGCAACCGCCATCGAGCACGTGATGCACGGCACCACCATCGCGACCAACACCGTGCTGACGAGTTCCGGCGCGAAAGTCGGCCTCGTCACGACGAAGGGGTACCGGCAGGTCCTCCAGATCGCGCGCTCCTTCGTGCCGGGCGGACTCGGCGGCTGGGTCATCTACAACAAGTCGCTGCCGATGGCGCCGCTCGCACTCACGATCGAGGCAGACGAGCGCGTGGATGCGCGAGGCGGCGTCGTGCGGCCGCTCGATGAAGCCGCGTTACGCGCGGCGCTCGACGGGCTGCGGACGGCAAAGATCGAGGCGTTGACCGTTTCGCTGATCAACGCATTTGCAAACGATGCCCACGAGCGCCGGATCCGCGAGATCGCATCCGCGGTTCTTCCCGGCGTGCCGGTGTCGCTCTCCTCCGAGGTCGTGCCGGAAATGCAGGAATACGAGCGCACCGTAACGACCGTCGCGAATTCCTATGTGAGACCGGTCGTCCAGCGCTATGTCCACAACCTCCAGAAGAAGCTCGGCTCGCGCGCGGGGCGGGTGAAGCTGCACATTCTCCGCTCGGACGGCGGGCTGGCCTCCGCGGCCTCGGCCGAGGAATATCCGGTCAACCTGCTGATGTCGGGTCCCGCCGGCGGCGTCACCGGCGCCTTGTGGGTCGCACTGCAGGCCGGATTCCCCAACCTGCTGACCGTCGACGTCGGCGGCACTTCGACCGACGTCGCGCTCATCATGAACGGCGTGCCGCGGCTCCGGCGCGAAACGACGGTCGGCGACGTCACCGTGCGCGCCTCATCCGTGGACATCCGCTCCGTCGGCGCCGGCGGCGGCTCGATCGCGCACGTGCCGGAACTGACGAAAGCGCTGCGCGTCGGTCCGCAGTCCGCGGGCGCGGATCCGGGCCCGGCGGCCTATGGGCGCGGCGGCACGGAGCCGACGGTTACCGACGCCAATGTCGTGCTCGGATACCTCCCGGCGATGCAGCGCCTCGGCGGCGATCTCGAGCTCAAGCGCGATCTCGCGACGAAAGCGGTCGGCAAGGTCGCCGCTGCGCTCGGCAAGTCGCTGGAAGGCGCCGCGCAGGGCATCTACGACATTGTCAACGAAAACATGGTCGGCGCATTGCGACTCGTGTCGGTCGAACAGGGCCACGATCCGCGTGATTACGCGCTGATCGCCTTCGGCGGCGCGGGACCGCTGCACGCAAATGCGCTTTCGCGCCTGCTCGGTTCCTGGCCATCGATCATTCCACCGGGCCCTGGCGTGCTCTGCGCGCTCGGCGATGCGACGACCGCGCTTCGCGACGAATCCGCGCGCAGCTGTCAAAGACCGCGGCCGCTGCACTCGAGCGCGAGAAGGTGCCCGCTTCCGAAATGAAGCGCAGCTACCAGGTGGACGTGCGCTATCACGGGCAGGGCCTGCGCCTCACGATCGACGTGGACCTGAACGCGCTGAAGAAACGCGGGCTCAAGGCGATCTCGGAACCGTTCGACGAGGAGCACAAGCGCCTCTTCACCTTCGCGCTGCCGCTCGAACACGAGTTCGTGGCGCTTCGCGCCTCGGTTCAGGGCCGCGGCATCACAGTCAAACGGCCTGCGATCGCGCGCGGAAGCCGCGACCCGAAAGTGGCGGCCCGCGGCAAGCAGGCGGTCTACATCGACGGCCGGCGCATGCAGGCGACGGTGTACGACCGTGCGCAACTGAAGGCCGGCAACCGCATCAAGGGTCCTGCGATCGTGATCGAAATGGATTCGACGACGGTGATCCTGCCGAAACACACGGGCCACGTGGACAGGCTCGGCAACATCCTGATCTACCCCGGCTCGCTGCGGAGATAAGACATGCCCGCGAAAATCATCCAGCGCAGCAAGAAGCGCTTCCGCAAGATCAAGGTGGACAGCGTCACGATCGACATCATCGAGAGTGCGCTTCGCAATGCGCGCTTCGAGATGGATACCGTCCTGTTCCGCACCGCGATGTCGCCGGGCATCCGCGAGCAGCACGACGAATTTCCGCTGATCGCAAACCTCGATGGCAAGATGGTCGTCGGGCAGTTCGGCTCGTTCATCCACGGCTTCATGCAGGGCTATGACGGCACCGTCGAGGAAGGCGACGTGTTCCTGACTAACGACCCCTACTCCTGCAATGGCGCCATCAGCCACATCAACGACTGGCTCCTGCTGATGCCCGTCTACAAGGACGGGCGCGTGATCGCCTGGGCCGCGATGTTCGGGCACATGACTGACGTCGGCGGGAAGGTGCCGGGCTCGCTGCCGACCGATGCGCGCACGTTCTTCGAGGAAGGCGTGGCGGTGCCGCCGGTAAAGATCATCCGTGGAGGCAAACTTCAGGACGACCTGCTGAAGGTGATCCTGCACAACTGCCGGCTGCCCACCTGGAATTTCTCCGACTTCCACGCAATCGTCGCGGCACTTCGTACCGCGGCGCTGCGTTGCGTCGAGATCAGCCGCCGCTTCGGCGACGACGTGTTCTATTCCGCGATGGACGCGATGCTCGAGCGGAACAAGCGCGCGATGCGCGAGCTGATCCACCGGACGGTTCCCGAAACGAAGCAGTACTTCGAGGACTACGTCTGCGACGACGGCATGAACATGGGCCCGTACAAGATCGCGTGCACGATGTGGCGCGAGGGAGACAAGTGCATCTTCGATTTCGCGGGCACCGATCCGCAGTCGGTCTCCTCGATCAATTTCCTGCTGAACGAGGAAATGTTCAAGATGTTTGCGGGCGTCTACATGATCATGGTGTTCGACCCGCAGATCCTGTTCAACGACGGCTTCTACGACCTGATGGAAGTTCGCATCCCCGAAGGCACGCTGCTGAAGCCGCTGAAGCCCGCGGCTCTTTCCTGCCGCACGCACGCGCTCGGGCGCATCTTCGACGTGCTGGGCGGACTGCTCGGCCAGGGAAACCCCGCCTTCATGTGCGCGGCGGGGTTCTCCGACAGCCCGCACTTCATGTACTCGGGCTACAACAAGGAGGGCGAGTGGTACCAGCTCTACCAGATCGGCTTCGGCGGCATTCCGGGAAAGCCTTTCGGCGACGGGCCCGACGGACATTCGCTGTGGCCGTCGTTCACGAACGTGCCGAACGAATTCCTCGAGAGCTACTTTCCGTTGCGCATCGACATCTACGAAACGATCACGGACTCGGGCGGGGCCGGGAAATTCCGCGGCGGCAATGGCATTCGCATCGGCTATAGTTTCCTCGAGCCGGGCGAGATCTCGATCCATGACGATCGCTGGCTGACGTATCCCTGGGGCGTCAATGGCGGATTGCCGGGGTCGCGCAGCCGCAAGCTGCTGCAACGTGCTGATGGCAGCGAGGAACTGCTGCCGTCGAAGACCGACCGCGTCAAGGTAGAGGTCGGCGATCTCCTGCTGTACGAGACCTGGGGCGGCGGCGGATGCGGCGATCCCTTCCAGCGCGATGCGAAGCTCGTGCACTTCGATGTCGAGGCCGGGCTCGTCAGCGTGGAGGGCGCGCTGCGTTACGGCGTCGTATTGAAGAACGGTCGGGTGGACAACAAGGCGACGGCGGACCTGCGCGCGAAACTCGGCAGCGAACGCGGCGCCGCTCCGTTGTTCGATCGCGGGTTCAAGGACATTACCGAACTGAAATCGCGCTGCAAGGCGGACACGGGCCTCGAGGCGCCGGCGGCGCCGCGCTTCCAGGCACGCGTGATGCGCAAGATGGCCTGATGCCGGGGGGCACCGTGCGCGCAGTCGACAAGGCTTACGAAACAGTGCGTTCCGGAATCATCGCCGGGCGGTATCTCGCGGGCGCGCGCCTGACAGAGCAGGAAGTCGCGACGACCGTCGGCGTCAGCCGCACGCCGGTGCGCGAGGCGCTCCGCCGTCTCGACGCGGAAGGGCTGGTGGAGTTCACGCCGAATCTCGGTGCCGTCGTAACGACCTGGTCGGTGGCCGACACCGACGAGGTCTTCGACCTGCGCGCGATGCTCGAATCGTATGGCGCACGGCGCGCCACGCTGCGCGCTTCGCCCGAACAGATCACCGAATTGCGCCGCCTCGCGGATACGCAGTATCGCGAGTCGGTCGAACGCAAGGCCGGGCATCTCGAGCGGATCGCCGAGCTCAACAGCCAGTTCCACCGCCGGCTGCAGGAAGCGGCCGGGAGCGCAAGACTGGGCCGCGCGCTCGCGGCACTGATCGAGGCGCCCCTCATGATGCGTACGTTCCAGATGTACACGCCGGAGGATCTGCAACGCAGCGCCCAGCATCATCTCGAGGTCGTTCGCGCACTTGAGGCGCGGGATCCCGAGTGGGCAGCAGCCGTAATGCTCTCGCACATCCACGCGGCGCGCGGCGCGCTCAATCGCTGACCGGCGGCCCGTGACATGAGCGGCGCCAACACTCGCGCCCCCGCGAGCCGGACACTGACCCCGGGCAAGCGTCCGGCGCTCCTGGTCGTCGATTTCGTTCGCGCTTACCTCCTGCCCGGTTCTCCGCTGTACGCGGGAGTGGAATCCGCGCGGGCTGCCGCCGAGCGGCTGCTCGGCACCGCGCGCGGCGCCGGAATTCCGGTGATGCACACGAATGTCGTCTACGAACCCGGCGGGCGTGACGGTGGTGTGTTCTTTCGCAAGCTGCCGGCGCTCGCAAGCTTCGAGCGCGGGCGCAGCCCGGAGCTCGCCGCATTCGCAGAAGGACTCGAACCGTTGCCCGGCGAGCCCGTCTTCAGCAAGCAGTACGCGAGCGCGTTTTTCGGGACCGGGCTAGCAGCCGCATTGAACGCCCTTCGCATCGATACCTTGTTGATCGCCGGCGTTTCGACCTCGGGTTGCGTGCGGGCGACCGCGGTGGATGCCTGCCAGAACGGCTTCATCCCGTTGGTCGTGCGTGACGCCGTTGGCGACCGCCACCCCGGCCCGCACGAAGCCAACCTGTTCGACCTGCAGGCGAAATATGCGGAAGTCATCTCCCTCTCGGATGCCGAGCGCTACCTCAGAGAGGACGTTCACCTTTAAAGGGGACGTTCCCCTTCAAAGGGGAACGTCCCCTTTAAAGGTGAACGTCCTCTCTTGACGTTATGATGCTGCGCTCATGGGCCCGCTCGCCGGCATCAAGGTCCTCGATCTCAGCCGGATTCTCGCGGGTCCCTGGGCGACCCAGTGCCTCGCCGACTTCGGCGCGACGGTCTGGAAAGTCGAGAGGCCGGGCAGCGGCGACGACACGCGCCACTGGGGTCCGCCCTGGATCAAGGACAAGAAGGGCAAGGACACGGCCGAGGCCGCCTATTTCGCGAGCACGAACCGCGGCAAACACTCGCTCGCGATCGATTTCACGAATCCCGCCGGCCAGAAACTCATCCGCTCGCTTGCGCTTCGTGCCGACGTGCTGATCGAGAACTTCAAGGTCGGTACGCTGGAGAAGCATCACCTCGGTTATAAGTCGCTCAACCGGCTCAACGGGAAACTCATTTATTGCTCGATCTCCGCTTACGGCCAGGACGGCCCGTCGGCCGCCGAACCCGGCTACGACGCCATGATCCAGGCAACTTCCGGCCTCATGAGCGTGACCGGCGTGCCGGACGGCGAGCCGGGCGCGGGCCCGGTCAAGGTGGGCGTTGCGGTTTCGGATCTCTTCACGGGCCTTTATGCCGCCTGCGCCATCACGGCGGCCCTGCATGAGCGGGAACAATCCGGCCGTGGCGAGTACATCGATCTCGCGCTCCTCGACACCCAGGTCGCGGCGCTCGCCAACCAGGCACTCAACTACCTCGTGACCGGCAAGCCGCCCGTCCGGCGCGGGACGGCCCATCCGAACATCGTCCCCTACCAGGCTTTCGCGACCAAGGACGGCTACCTGATGCTTGCGGTCGGCAACGACCGGCAGTTCGCCGCGTTCTGCGTTGCGGCCGGGAAGACCGCGCTCGCCGACGACAAGCGTTTTCGCACGAACGCGGATCGCGTCGAAAACCGCCGTGCGCTCGTCGCGACGATCGACAGTCTATGTCGGCGGAAGACTACGAAGACTTGGTTGAAAACACTGACGCAGGCAAAGGTGCCTTGCGGGCCCATCAACAACCTCGCCGAAGTCTTCGAAGATGCGCAGGTGCGACACCGAAGACTGCGTTTCGACCTGCCCCACTCCCTCGGCGGACAAGTGCCGCAGGTGCGAAATCCCCTTGTTTTCTCGCGTAATACACTCGAATACAAGAATCCACCTCCACTCCTCGGCGAACACACGGCCGCGGTGCTCGCCGCCGAGCTCGGCCTCAGCGAAGACGAAATTCTGTCGCTGAAAACAGACGGCACAATCAGCTAATTCGGTGTGAATAGTGTCTGATGACACATGCCGGATGCGGCCAATGTGTTAAGGAGATTTTAGAGATGAACATTCGTTATTCACTGATTGCTGCGAGCGCCGTGCTCGCGATTTCGCCGGTTGCTTTCGCGGAAGAGAGCGCCCAGGCGGCCCAGGATTGCGCAGCGCTTGTGCAGCAGTACGAACAGGCGGCAGCCACCTCGACGGCTGAGCAGATCGGCAAGGCCAAGGCAGCCCGCGATGAAGGCGAGAAGCTTTGTGCCGATGGCAAGAGCGCGGAAGGTGCGGCCAAGCTGAAGGACGCGATCTCGCAGATCGCTCCCTCACAGCAGCCCTCTTCGTAATATTCGACTGATTGTCGATAGGACGGCGGCCGGGTTTCCCCGGCCGCCGTTTTTTTGTGCCCGCGAGAAACTAGCGCCAGAGTTTGCGCGGGCTGCCCCGCAGGAGTTTCGCCACCAGGCGTTCCTTGCGGCGCTCCAGGTCCCGCGGCCGCGGTGCGGCAGTGCCCGATTTCCGCTGCTTCTCCTCCAGCTTCTCGTTCAGTAGCGCTTCGGCGCGCGCATTCGCCTGTCGCCGGCGCAGGTCATCGAGTGATCCGCCTTTCGGCACGATCGCGACGGCGACCTGGCAGCCCATGGCCTGCGCGAGCCGATCGAGACTCGCGAGCGTAATTCGACGCCTCCCCTCCGCTCGTTCCATCTGCTGCACCGTCGCGCGCGAGACGCCCGCGCGCGCGGCGAGCTGCGATTGCGAGATCCCGAGCGCCGTGCGGATCTCGCGCACCCAGCCGGTGCGTGGGACCGCATCCACCTTCATGCGCGGAAACGCGCGCGAGTTGCTCGCGATCTCGGCGCGCTTTCGCAGTGGCACGGTGCGCGGCGGAGTTTCGGCCTGCGGAGTTTTTCGGCTCAAGCTGTCTAATCCCGGCGGATGTCTATACACATCATACCGCGCGTCTACGCACGACGAGCCAGATGATCAGGGCGAGGATGATGATCAGGAGCAGCCACATCCAGAGCTTGCTCCCTTCGTCGGCTGCCGGCTCTTCCGCGGCGGGCGCCATTTCGGCCGCCGCCTCGGACGGTGCAGCTTCGGCTGGTGCGGCATCGGCCGGCACATCCGCGCTCGCTTCGGCAGGCGCAGCAACCGGCGGTTCATTCGCAAGCACTGCCGCCACCTGCTGCGCCGTCAGTTCCTCCGGCTCCCCGGCGGTCACGATCTTTGCCGTAATCTGGTCGCCGACATTCAGGTTGAAAACCCGAACCGGCTTGTCGTCCATGAAAAGCTGGACGCCGCGCGCGTCCA
>Ga0105106_10003116_pt1 | contig 11914 bp, 10 predicted proteins | sample PPLLaktember2015_5_FD_79109 | JGI IMG/M metagenome (GOLD analysis project Ga0105106, IMG submission 79109) | Freshwater sediment microbial communities from Prairie Pothole Lake near Jamestown, North Dakota, USA - PPLs Lake P8 Core (1) Depth... | ecosystem: Environmental > Aquatic > Freshwater >...
CGCCGCGGCCCTTCACATTTCGGACTATGCACGTGACCTGGCCCACGGAGGCGACATGGCCCGGTCGGCCCTGGCTTCGGGCAAGGCCCTGAAGAAGCTGGATCAGCTGCTGGAGGTTCAGGGGAAGTCGGCCTCCTGATGGTTCTATACTCGTTTAGGCTGAAATGTTGCGTTCGTACTTCGATACCTCAGCACGAACGCAGTTTCGTTTCCCGTTCACCCTGAGGTATCGAAGCCTGTCCTGAAGTATCGAAGGGGGCGAACGGGAAACGAAACTTCTGATCCTTAACGAGTATAGCTCGTGCAGAGACGCAGATGCGCAGAGAGACCATTCGAAAGCACGCGGGCGGGTGAGCGGGGAGTGGTTGCTGTTCCATGGAGCGGAACGTGATGGGGCGAATGAGAATCTATCCGGTCTTTCTTCCCCAGTGGGGTTGTCCGCATCAGTGCGTGTACTGCAACCAGAGGGCGAGCACGTCAGGGGGGGGCGGCCATGTGGAGCGCGAGGAAGGTCTTGCATCGATTCGGAGCTCGATCGTGGGGCTGGCGTCTGAAGCGAAGCGGCAGGAAGTCCCCGGGGAGCTGGCCTTCTACGGGGGGACTTTCACGGCCTTGCCCTGGCGCTGGCTCGAGGCGATTCTGGGTGGGGCTCTCCCTTTCGTCGAGGAAGGTCTTTTTTCGGGCATTCGGTTCTCCACACGGCCCGACGCCATGTCTTCGGAAATTTGCGACAGGCTGGCAGGCTATCCCATTCGAACGGTGGAGCTCGGGGTGCAGAGCCTGTCGGACGATGTGCTGCGGCGGAGTCGACGGGGTTATACTGCAGAGACCGTGGGTGTTGCGACTCGCCTGGTGCGCGAGAGAGGATGGAGCCTCGGGCAGCAGCTCATGCCGGGACTGCCGGGGGACACCCGCGAACGTTTCCTCGAGTCCGTGAGCGGGGTCATGGCTCTTGCGCCGGACTTTGTGCGCATCTATCCGACGGTGGTCCTCAGGAATACTGCCCTGGCCCGGTGGCTGGCCAGCGGCGATTATCGGCCCCTGACTCTGGAGGAAGCCGTCGAGTGGTCCGCTGAGGCCTATGACTGGTTTTTCGGAGCGGGAATTCCCGTCATCCGAATGGGACTGCACCCGGACCCGGAGCTCGTGAAGCCGGGAGTGATCATTGGGGGGCCCTTCCACCCGGCCTTCGGATACCTGGTGAAGGTGCGGTGGTGGCGCAACCGCGTGGACGCCTGGTGCATCGACCGGAGTCGGACCTGCCGGGGGGAGCGCATGACTCTGCGGGTCGCCAGGAGGATCGTGAGTGAAGTTCTGGGGCCGGCCCGTGAAAATGTCTCTCACTGGCGGGACCTCTGGGGGTTCCACAGCATCGTCATTGAACTGATGGCCAACTGGTCTCCTGGCCGGTTAGAGATATGTGCAGAAAGTGGAAAAGAGAGCGGGGTTCCGTGCGGAACTTCGAACCACACCGACGAGGTGGAAGCCCATGACAGCCGATGAAACGCAAAAGCCTATCAAATCCGGGTACGTGGCCCTGATCGGGGCCCCCAATGTGGGGAAGTCCACCCTCCTCAATCAGCTCCTCAAAGAGAAGGTCTCCATCACGGCTTCCAAGCCACAGACCACGCGCAATCGGATCGTGGGCATCCTGAACCGGCCCGAGTGCCAGGTCATCCTGGTCGACACGCCGGGGATCCACAGGGCGCGCGACGCCTTCAACAAGATGATGGTCGATGTGGCCTTGGGGACGCTGGGAGAGGTCGACGTCATCTGTATGATCGTTGATGCGACATCATCCCAGAGGGAGATCGATGAACTGATCCACGAGAGGCTCTCCCATGTCGGGACGCCCGTCATCCTCGCTTTGAACAAAGTGGACCTGGTTCGCAACAAGGGCGACCTGCTGCCGATGCTGCAGGAGTTGGGCGAAAAGTGGGCTTCCCACGCCATCATCCCCATCTCAGCCCTGACGGGAGACGGGGTCAACCTGCTGCTGGACGAGCTGCTGGAGCTGCTTCCCGAAGGACCGCGATACTATCCCGAGGATTATCTGACGGACCAGCCCGAACGGTTCCTGGTGGCCGAGCTCATTCGCGAGAAGATCTTTCACCTGGTGCACCAGGAAATCCCCTACGCTGTGGCGGTCACCATTGACGGATTCGCCGAGGATGAGGACCGTCGCCGCATCGAGATCGAAGCCACGATCCACGTGGAGCGTGACTCCCAAAAAGGGATCATCATCGGGAAGCAAGGCCAGATGCTGAAGGAGATCGGAAAACAGGCCCGCATGGATATCGAAGCCCTGCTGGGATGCCATATTTTTCTGGGCCTTTTCGTCCGGGTGCAGAAAAACTGGCGCAAGGATCCCCGGGCCCGGGAGGATTTCGGCTACCGGCCGCAGCGCTGAGCGGAGAAGGGACGAAAGGGACAGCAGGGACCAAAGGGACTTGAGGGACAACAGTGACGAAAGTGACGAAAGTGACGAAAGTGACGAAAGTGACGAAAAGGACACCGGAGGTCAAAGAAGCAATGGAGATGCTCTGGGGAGTGCCTGCAAATGGGGCGTGTCTCCGTTGTCCCTTGCGTCCCTTTGGTCCCTTAAGTCCCTTGCATTAAAGGTTTCCCCATGGCTCAAGGTTTCATTCCCCCTCATGGCGGTTATCGCAAGCTGCTATCCTACCAGCGGGCGGAGATTGTCTATGATGCCACAGAAGTGCCATGAAATCCGACGTCGTCATCATCGGAGCGGGGGCGTCGGGGCTGATGTGTGCCATGGAGGCGGGGCGCCGGGGGAGATCGGTGCTGGTCCTGGATCACTCGCCGGAGATCGGAAGAAAGGTCATCGTTTCCGGCGGAGGGCGATGCAATTTCACCAACCGGAACGTCTCCAGGGAGCATTACCTATCGGGGAATCCCCATTTTCCGGTATCGGCGTTTTCGCGCTACACGCCGGAGGATTTCGTCGCCCTCCTGGAGAGGCACGGCATAGGCTACCACGAGCGGGAGGCAGGTCAGCTCTTCTGCAACGAAAGCTCGCGGCAGATCGTGAGGATGCTGAAAGCGGAGTGCGACAGGGCTGCGGTCCAGTTCATCCTCGGGTGCAGCATCCAGGAAGTCCGCAGGATTGGAGACCAGGGAAGTGTGCGGTTCACCGTGGACAGTGACCAGGGCGTGTTTGACTGCCGGTCGCTGGTCATCGCCACGGGGGGATTGTCCTGGCCGGGGCTTGGAGCCACCAACTTCGGCCATGCATTGGCAAAGAAGCTCGGAATCCGGGTCACCCCTCTCCGACCGGCCCTGACTCCTGTCAGATTCAGCCGTCAGGATGCCGAGCGGTTCTCGGCACTGAGCGGCATCTCCATCCAGACTGCGGTCAGAAGCGGAGGAGCCCAATTCACGGGGGATGTGCTCTTCACCCACAGGGGGCTCAGCGGCCCGGCAATTCTCCAGCTCTCCTCCTATTGGGATGGGGAATCGGCCATCGAGATGGATCTGGCGCCGAAGCTCGACCTGGTTTCGTGGTTTTCAGCAAAGCGTGGCAGTCGGATACACCTGGCAAACCTTCTGGGCCAGTTTCTCCCCGGCCGTCTGGCAAGGCTGTGGTGCGAGCTCCAATGTAAATCCAAGCCGCTCTGCCAGTACACGAGCAGGGAAATGGATGGCATAGTGCGCCATTTGCGCCGCTGGGAAATCCGGCCGGCCGGCACCGAAGGATTCAACAAGGCTGAGGTCACGCTGGGCGGGGTCGACACCCGCGAGCTTTCGTCCAAGACCATGGAATGCCGGAAGGTGCCGGGACTCCATTTCACGGGAGAGGTCCTGGACGTCACGGGGCAGCTGGGAGGATACAACCTCCATTGGGCATGGGCTTCGGGCCACGCCGCGGGTCAGGCTGTCTGACGGGGCGGATTGTGAAGCCCCCCTGGAATCCTAAGTACAGGGCAGCACAATAAAGTGCTCAACATTTGAGTCGTCACCGGCAGTTTTCAAGCCGGAATCCACAGAAAAACCTGGATCCCGGCTAAAGGACTGCCGGGATGACGTTTGCGAATTCGAGCCCTTAATTTTGTGGACGTGTACTAAGTACATCTCCACAAAATTGAATGACCGGTTATGTCGTCACTCCCGCGTGTCCCTGGCGGCAATCCAGAGGCCTTCAAATCCCTGGATCCCCGCCAGGGACACGCGGGGATGACGTGTGCTTATTCAATGGCCCCTTTATTCTTTGGATGTGTACTGAGGGGCCTCAACGGGCTACTTGCGGACCAGCTGGTCCATGGTGAGGTAGGTGCCGGCCATGCGCTGGGTGATCTCGTAGCCGTAGCCGACGGCCATGGGGTTGAATTCGGTGTCCACCAGGATGGCCTGGATGGACTGGCGCCTGACCTCTTCAGCATAAAACAGGGCCTCTTCCAGAGGGTCCCCGCCGAAACAGCTGATGTTGGGGCGCCCGTCGGAGAAGATGAGCATGACGGGGAGCGTTTCGGGGTTTTTGCGCTTTTCCTGGGTCAGCAGCCTGATCCCCAGGTCCAGGCCTGCCGCCAGGGGTGTCCTGCCCCCCACGGGCAGCCGTTCGATGCCATCCACCGCGTCGCGTATGTTCTGGCTGAGTGGCAAAATGACCTCGGCGCTGGTGTGCCGGAAGGTGATGATCCCCAGCTTGTCCCGCCGAAGATACAGGTCCTGAAAAAGCGCTTCGATGATTCCCTTGGTGATGGACATGCGATCGTTGGTGCGCATGGAGGCACTCGAGTCCACGATCATCATGAGGGAGAGCCCCGTTTTGCGCGAGCGTTTCCGCAGCCTGAGGTCGTCTGCCAGAATGCGCAGGTTCGGCCTTCCCTGCTGCTGGGATTGGCGAGGCGCGGCGGCACGGAGGGTCGCCACGATGGAGAGGTCGTCCAGGGGATCGCCGGGCCTGGGAAGGCGGCTTCCGTGAACGGTTCCGCCTCGCTGGAGATCCGGGACCGCGAATCTTCTTCCGGGATGTGTCCCCGCCATGAGCTTGTACCAGGGAATGTCGGGCCGCAGCATGCGGCTCCCGGTGCAAAGATGTGTCACCGAATCGATGGGGGATTGGTAGCTCCTGGTCTTTGAGACAGCTTTCGGCGGATTCTGATGAATCGGGGACCATTCCTCTTCAGCGCCTTCCGGACTGGAAGTCTGGCTCAGGATCTCCTGAAGCTTCTCCTGGTTGAGCTCGGCTTTCCGCAGGGGGGATTTCTTGATCCGATGGGGCAGGGTGAGACGTGCGGCCAGCTGAAGATCCTCGGCCGTCACGCGCCCCCTGCTTTCGAGGGCGGCATTGGCCCGGGCCGTCTTCATCATCACGATATCCGCCCGGTGGCCGTCCGTTTCCATGGCCATGGCCAGTTTTGCGGCCGTCTCGAGGATGGCCTCGCTGAAGGCCACCCGGGCAAGGGACGACTTGGCCTTCACCAGCCCCTCGGCCAGCTCCGCATCTTTGGAGGCCCAGGAGGCTCGGAATTCACTCGGATTCTGCTCGAAGCTCAATCGGCGCTTGATGATTTCCACGCGCTCGGGGAGGGAATGGATGCCTTCGACACTGACCGAAAGGCCGAAACGGTCCAGCAACTGCGGACGCAGATCTCCCTCTTCCGGATTCATGGTGCCGACCAGCACGAACCGGCTGGCATGGGAGAAGCTGATTCCTTCCCGCTCCACCAGGTTGATCCCCGACGCCGCAGCATCCAGAAAGAGGTCCACGATCTGATCGTTGAGCAGGTTCACTTCGTCCACGTACAGGATGCCGCGGTGCCCTTCGGCCAGCAGCCCCGGCTCGAACGCCTTCTGGCCGCTCTTGAGAGCCTTCTCGATGTCGATGGTCCCCAGCAGTCGGTCTTCGGTCGTTCCGATGGGGAGATTGACCAGGCGAATGCTGCGCTCCTTCACCTGAAGGGGCTGGTTGTTCTCACGCTTTTCACTGCAGTAAGGGCAGAACGCGCCCGGATCGTCCGGATCACACTGGAACGGGCAGCCGGCGACCACTCGTATCGTGGGCAGGAGATCGATGAGGGCGCGGACCCCGGTGGACTTGGCCGTTCCCCGCTCACCCTTGATGAGCACCCCGCCGATGGTCGGGTCGATGACGTTGAGCAGCAGGGCGCGTTTCATGAGGTCCTGGCCGACGAGGGCTGAGAAGGGAAAATGGTCGATCATGCTGTGGGTCCGAATCCTGTTATGAAAGCGGTTTCGAGCTTCGGGCTCCACAAAGTGGGTCCCGGGTCGCTGATTTTCAACTTTCTGCTGCGGGAACGGTTGGGAGAGGGGTCCCATTCCCATGCAGGGGATAAACTTACACACAACGCCACATGATAGCCAAGGGAGGTGGACAGGAAAAGCAAAATTGCCGGGCAGAGCATCGACTCGTGTCTCTTTGGTGCTTCCTCAATGACCGAAAGCCCTGACCACCCACGCCGTTGTTTTTCAGCTCGAAGCTCGAAACCTCTCAGTGAGTATTTGCCTTCCAATGAGGGATGATCATAATGGTACTGAGCTTTTCCAACAAGAGGTCCGCACAGTCAACGGCGGCTTGCCGCAACCGGAGGAGACTTCATGCATCGCACATTCACCAGGGGCAGGACCATCATGGGGCGGCTGCACAAGGGAGATGATCTGCTGCCCACCCTTCAGAGGATTTGCAGCGAACTGGGGATATCTCAGGGAAACTTGTCGGCCATCGGAGCCGTTGCGGGTGCCCGGATCGGTTACTATGATCAAACGCAGAGGAGGTATGAATTCCTTCACTTGAGCCGTCACCTGGAGATCTTATCTTTGATGGGTAATGTCTCGCTCAAGGACGGGGAAGCCTTTGTGCACGCCCATGTGGTTCTGGGGGATGAGAGCGGAGGAGCATTCGGTGGACACCTCGCAGAAGGCACTGAGGTTTTTGCCTGTGAATTCACGATCCAGGAGCTCTTGACGGAAACGCCGCTCCGCCGCGTCATGGACGACCCGACGGGTTTGTTTCTTTGGGGGGAGGTTGGCTAGGGATTTCCTGGCTTCGGACCGAAGGGGGCTTTGATGATCGAGCACTATCGTTTTGGCAGCATGACCATCGATGGGCGCCAGTATCAGAGTGATCTGAAGATCGTCGATGGAGAAGTGGTGGCCAACTGGTGGCGCCGCGAAGGGCACTGGGCCGATGTGGGAGATGTGGAAGACATCCTCGCTGCCAAGCCGGACATCCTGGTGGTGGGAATGGGGTCCCCGGGAAGATTGAACGTCGCTGAGCAGCTGCGGCAGGTCCTGGCCGATCTGAAGATCCGGCTCGTCGAGGAGCCCACGGATGAGGCCATTCACTCCTTCAACCGATTTTGGGAGGCCGGGCGCAAGGTTGCGGGGGCCTTTCATCTGACTTGTTGAGAGCGAGAGTGCATGCTGTATTTTCTGGAGACCAAGGCCACTGAGCAGCGTGCCCTGATGTGCCAGTGGGTGGATCTCTTCTACGAGCTCGGAAAGAAGACCCAGGTGGTCGTGGATTCAACCCTGGCAGCTCAGCATCTGGATCAGATGTTGTGGACGTTTTCCCAGCCCAGCTTCATCCCCCACCGCATCGTGTCTCAAGGCGACGATCCGAGCGGAGAGGAGACGGTGCTGATCAGCGTGGGCGAAGTGCACATGGCGGAATGGGAGGTGCTGCTCTGCGACAGCATGGTGCACCTCGATTTCATGACACGTTATCCCATTGCACTGCATTTCATCATCCTCGACGATCCGGACAGGCTGCACGCGAGCCGGCTCCTGTGGCAGAGTGCCAAGGATCTGCGAGTCGATCTTCAACACGTTCCCTACAGCGTCAATCATCCCAGGTGCGGATGGCCTCCGCCTGCCGGGGCGGCGGCTGCGTCACGCTGACCGCATGGGGGTTCGAACGGGATCGAGGGAACGAATCCCTCCGAGGAAAGGAAGACAAAATGCCCAGAGATTGGATTCTTGAAGTTCAGCAGGGTCTTGACGCAGTCTGCACCATGCGGCTCAGGCTCCAGGGGGAATCGCTCGTAGAAGGGGACGTCGTGGCAACCTGCCGATCACTGGATGAATTTCGCGACGAGATTGCCCGAATGAAGGCTGAGCTTGACGGGGTTCTCGAGACCGCGCGGCAGAAGATGGAGACCCTCCAGAAGGAAGGCGCTGGGTCCAGGGCGGGCGATCCTGCGAAGATCTGGCAGGAGATGGAGCTCACGTCGAGCGAAAAGGATATGTTTGCCCTTTTCAACGGCTACAGTTCGTCGGACCGTCAAATCATAGCCGAATACATTCTGACCCATGTGAACATGTTCAAGGGGCGCGGTCCCTTGTTTTCCGAGCACTACGATTCAGCGACACATCTCCTCGAATGAGATGCTCATGGCGAGGTGAGTAAACCATGACGCCGGCGGGGCGGGCTCAGGCATCGGGCTCCATGAGACACACATCGGCCAGCTGACCGGTGTAGAGTCGGATTTCGTGGACGCCCTCGACCAACGAGCTCTCGACGACGTAGCCGAGTTTCTGGAATACTCCGAAGACACGCTCATTACCGGGTGTGATGTAAGCCTTCAGCATGCGAATGCATTTGCCTTTGGCGATGGAGACGAGGTGATGCAGGAGGAAGCTCGCGATGCCCTTGCGGCCGTATTCCGGCTGCACGGCAAAATCTATCTCCGCCGTCATGTCCTCTTCATCGAGCACGTACTGGGCTACGGCGACGATGCGCTCCGTTTCCAGCTCCCCGACGATCCCCAGGACGGTCATCACCTGATGATAGTCGATATGCACCATGCTCTGGACGTCATAGTGCGGGAAGACTTTCATGGTGGAAAGGAAGCGGACGTAGGATTCCTCTTTGGGAAGCGAGTAGAAGAACTCCTTGAGAGCACGCTCGTCAGTCGCCTTTGCCGGTCGGAAGAGAACGCGGGTGTCTTCCTTGACCTCCTGCACCACCTCCAGGTGTGAGGGGTAGATGGCCATGGGGCCTCCAGCGGCCACCAGCGCGCTCCGCACGTAGTTCAGCTCGTGGGCAGTCTTCAGGAGATCCTCCCTGAAATCGGGATGTGCGATCTCGATGAGGGCCAGCGTACGTTCACGGATGCTCTTCCCATGCAGTTGGGCGATGCCGTACTCGGTCACCACGTATTGCACGCCGCCTCTTGTCGTCACGACCCCGCCGCCTTCCGAGAGGGAAGGCATGATGCGCGATCGCTTGCCGTCGAGGGTGACGGAGGGGAGCACGACGATGGCCTTGCCTCCCCGGGAAAAGCGTGCTCCGCGCAGGAAGTCGATGGCGCCGCCCACGCCGCTGTAGATTTCGTAGCCCACCGAGTCGGCGCAGACCTGGCCTGAAAGGTCCACTTCGAGGGCCGAATTGATGGAAACCATTCGGTCGTTTTCGGAGATGACCAGGTAGTTGTTGGTGTATTCCACGGGATAGAAGGCCACCATGGGGTTGTTGTGGACGAAATCGTAAAGCTCCCGGGTTCCCAGGCAGAAGCTCGTCACGATCTTGCCGGGGTGGAGTGTCTTGCGCGCGTTGGTGATGACCCCCTTCTTCACCAGGTGAAGGTAGGCGTCTGTGATCATGTCGGCGTGGACGCCAAGATGCTTCTTGTCCTCCATGGCATGGAGGACGGCCGTGGGAACGCTGCCGACACCGACGCGTATGGTCGAGCCGTCTTCAACGAGCTTGGCGACGTTCCTGCCGATCTGGTCGGAAATGGCGTTGGGCGGCGAGGGCGCCACCTCGAGAATGGGCTCCTCGAATTCCACGAAGGCAGCGATGTCCCGCACGTGAACGAAGGAGTCCCCCAGAGTCCTGGGCATCCGGGGGTTGACCTGGGCGATGACGTGCTTGGCGTTTTCGGTTGCAGCCCGCACGATGTCCACCGATACCCCCAGGCTGCAGAACCCGTGTCTGTCGGGGGGGGAGACCTGAATGAGCGCCACGTCGATGGGCATGGCCCCGCTGCGGAAGAGCTCCGGCACGTCGGCCAGGTTGATGGGCGTGTAGTCCGCACGACCCTCGGCCACGGCTTCACGACTGGCGGCAGCCACAAAAAAAGACTTCAACCGGCATTTTTCAGAGAAGCTGGCTTCGGTGTACCAGGTTTTCCCGGTGCTCAGGATGTGGAGGATCTCCAGGTCCGCCAGCATGGGGATGACGCCCTCCAGCGCCCGGGTCAACTCCTGCGGCTCCCCGCAGCCGGAGCCGATGAAGACACGGTTGCCGAGCCGAATCGTCTTGAGGGCCTTGGGTCCAGTGGTCTTTCGCCCCTCGTAGATCGAGCGCCACGGACGGGGAGAGTGATCCTCGATGGGAAGGGAAACGTCTGGTGAGGGTTCTGATCTCATGCCGTGGCTCCCCCTGAATCGTTAATGTGAAACAAACCGGATGCCGGAATAATCGAAGATCTCCCCCAGCAGTCCCTCATGGCCCTCCGGGCCACACCAGTATAGGAGAGCGCAAGTTGATGACCGGTTCCGGTGGGCACGATGAACCTGTGCCCACCCTACGGTTCCTGGTGGCCCCAACAATCCTCGTAGGGTGGGCACGTCTTCTTGTGCCCACCACAACTGCAAAGGGATCTGCGCCCGGCTGTAGTAAACGATGAAAAGACTCACGGCGCTGCTTTTCAACTTGAGACCTGAAACCTGAGACTTGAACCTTTTCAGAGCGCTTTCTCTCTCAACGGGGCGTTCGATTCTTCTGGGTCGATGGTTCTGTCTCCGGCAGCAGCAGGGCGAGCAGTCCGGCGCCCAGGATCATGGCGAGACAGAGCATCTGGCCCATGGTGAAGGTGCCCAGCAGGAGGCCGATCTGAGGATCTGGCTCGCGGACGAATTCCACCAGGAATCGAAAGATCCCGTAGAACAGGACGAAGAAGACGACCATCATCCCGTCCCGGAAACCCCTTTGACGCAAGAACCATAACAGGATAAAGAGTACCAGGCCCTCGAGCGCGGCTTCGTAGAGCTGCGAGGGATGGCGGGGCAGGGGGCCGCCGTCCGGAAAAACCATGGCCCAGGGCACATCGCTCGGGCGACCGAACAGCTCACCGTTGATGAAGTTGCCCAGGCGGCCCAGGCCCAGGCCGATGGGGGCCGTGACCGTCGCACTGTCCGCAATGGCCCAGAATGGCATCTTGCGTTGGCGGGAAAAGATCCAGCCCGCAACCACGGCACCGATGAACCCCCCGTGAAAAGACATGCCGCCGTGCCAGGTGGCGACGATCTCCAGTGGGTTCTGAAGATAGTGCGCATAATTATTGTACTGGTAGAAAAGCACATAACCCAGGCGCGCCCCCACAATCAGACCGATGGCAACGTAAAAGATCAGGTCCTGGGCTGCCGTCCCCTCCAGGCCGATCTCGCGGGATCGCTTCTGCCGGGGTATGAGGAGATAGGCCCCGAGGAAGCCCAGAACATACATCATGCCGTACCAGCGGATCTTGACGGGGCCGATGGAAATCAGCTCGGGATCGATTTTCGGATAAGGGATCATCTGTTCACCTTTCTTTCGGCCTTGCAAGCTAACACACGGGGTGCTTGAGGGTCAATCGCGAGGAGGATTTTGGACCATGAGCCACCACCACCATGACGACGATCACCATCATGACCAGCATCATGAGCACGACCATCACCATGATCATGATCACAGTGAGAGCCACCATCACCATGAGCATCATGATCATCCCCACCATCATGAATCCAGGGAGGGCGGTCTGGCGGGCGGGGCTCCATCGGAGCAGGAGAAGCTGCTGAAGATGGTTCACCACTGGATTCATCACAACGAGGAGCACGCACAGTCCTACAGGCAGTGGGGTGACCGGGCGCGCGCCTTGGGGCAGCACGAAGTGGCCCGGATCCTCGATACCGTCGCAGACGAGAACATACGACTCAACGGAGAGATGGA
>Ga0105106_10003118_pt1 | contig 11913 bp, 12 predicted proteins | sample PPLLaktember2015_5_FD_79109 | JGI IMG/M metagenome (GOLD analysis project Ga0105106, IMG submission 79109) | Freshwater sediment microbial communities from Prairie Pothole Lake near Jamestown, North Dakota, USA - PPLs Lake P8 Core (1) Depth... | ecosystem: Environmental > Aquatic > Freshwater >...
AAGAATTTTTAAACAGGCTGCAATTTAAGATATTCAAGCGAAGATTGCACTTATTTGGGTGCAATCTTGTAAAGGACTATGGCGACGATGGCATAGAGAATGTTTGGGATCCACATCGCCAGCATCGGTTCAAGATTACCCTTTAGGGAGAACTGCGAAGCAAACTGCATGAAGAGGATGTATGAGAAACTAAGTCCAAGACCTATCCCTATATTCATACCAATTCCTCCCCTCACCTTCCTTGATGAGAGGGAAACTCCGATTAGAGTGAGGATAAAGACCGCAAATGGATTGGCAAAGCGCCTGTATTTCTCAATAAGGTACAAATTGAGTTCATCCGAACCCTGCAGTTTAAGCTTGTCGACATAATTATTCAGCTCATTGTGGCTCATGGTCCCCACAAAACCCGGTCCCATCGACAGATCTGAAGGATCGAGGTAAGCAAGGGTCGTGTCTTTTCTGTCTCCGCTTGAAATAATATCTTCCTTATCTGAAATATTCCGCAGGTTATAGTTAATGACCACCCATTTGCGCGAAGCCGTATCGTATCTTACAAGATTGCCTTTCATCTTTGACTCAAGCCTCCCATCCTCACCGAATTTTTCGATAGTGAAGTTCCTTCCTGTCTGGCTGATAGGATTAAACGACTCCATATAAACCAGTACATCCTTGGATACCTGCCTGTGAATATTCATCAGTGGGGTCCTTCTGGTTGTTGCCCTGTAATATTTATCCTCAAAATCGATCCTTTTAAGGTTTGCCTTTGGGATCACAAAATTAGTAAGGAGGTAGGTGAAAAGGGCAATAATGAAGGCTGACAGGAAATACGGAAACATCATTCTCCTGAAGCTCATGCCGCTGTTCAGGATGGCTATTATCTCAGTGTTGGCAGCCATCTTTGAGGTGAAAAAGATGACGGAGATAAAGACGAAAAGCGGGGAGAAAAGTGTCGCAAAATAAGGAATGAAGTTCAGGTAGTAGTCGAACAGGATTGCCTTTACCGGGGCATCTTTCTCCATGAAATTGTCGATCTTCTCCGCAAAATCAAAAACAACCGCAATAGTAAGGATAAGTACAAGTGCAAAGAAGAAAGTGCCCAGGAACTTCCTGATAATATAACGGTCGATGATAAGCAGCCGGGGAGCTCTTATAACCGTTCCGAAAGTTTTTTTACCATTTGATCTTTCCATTTTTTGAAATTGCCTTCTTCAATTTTTTCCCTGGCTTCTGAAACCAGCCTGATATAGAATGACAGGTTGTGAATGCTTGCAATCTGGGAACCGAGGATCTCCCCCGAAATAATAAGATGCCTGAGGTATGCCTTTGAATAATAAAGACTTACGGGCGCCGGGCCGGATGGATCCAGGGGGCTGAAATCACCGGCCCACCTCTTGTTCTTAATATTGATCACACCTTCACTTGTAAAAAGCATTCCGTTGCGTCCGTTCCTGGTTGGCATAACGCAATCAAACATGTCAATACCCCTCCCGATGGCTTCAAGCAAATTGACAGGGGTTCCGACACCCATAAGATAACGTGGCTTGTTTTCAGGAAGTATCTCATTCACGATTTCGATAATCCTGTACATTTCATCGGCAGGTTCTCCCACAGATAATCCGCCAATAGCGTTTCCTGCCATTCCCATTGATGCGACCTTCTCTGCCGAAATCTTTCTCAGATCATCAAAGGTGCTGCCCTGGACAATTGGGAACAACAGCTGTTCATGGTTCCACAGCGGATCTGTTTCCCTGAACCTGGCCACCGCTCTTTCGAGCCAGAGATGGGTAAGTGCAACTGACTTTTCGGCATACCGGTGATCGCAGGGAAATGGAGCGCATTCATCAAGCACCATCATGATATCTGCTCCTATTATCCTCTGGATGTCAATCGTGTTTTCAGGAGTAAAAACATGCCGTGATCCGTCGATATGCGATTTGAAGATTGCGCCTTCGTCGGTAAGCTTCCTGTTAGGGGCAAGCGAAAAAACCTGGTAGCCTCCGCTGTCAGTAAGCATGGGCCTGCTCCAGTTCATAAACCTGTGGAGTCCTCCGGCCGATTTAAGGATTTCGGTCCCTGGCCGGAGGTAAAGATGATAAGTGTTCCCCAGAATGATCCTGGCATCAATGTCCTCAGCAAGGTCCCTCTGGAGAATCCCTTTTACCGTACCTGCAGTACCCACAGGCATGAAAACAGGGGTCGGGATTTCACCATGGGCAGTATTGAGCATCCCTGACCTTGCCCGTGTTTCCTTATCCCTGCTCGTTACCGTAAACATAAATTCAGCCCTTAAACGGATGCCAAAGGTAACTCATTCGACTGCCTGTTGAAAATTATGTCGATAATTTTTCATGCATTTATGCCGTTTTAACATGAATCAAATCAAAAACCTGCTCCTTGCATTCAGATTATCTTAGTAATATTGCAGCCATATCTGGAAGTCAAATGATACTCCGTGACCATCCTCTCCTTCTTGCTTGTTTAATTGTTTTCGGCTTCTCTTTCCTGGTTCAGGCTTTCTATTACATCTATTACTTCCTGGCTACCGCAAGATACAAACCGGCGGATAACAATAAAAAATACACGCCGGTATCGGTGATCATCTGTGCAAGAAATGAAGAGGAGAACCTCAGAAATTTCCTTCCGGCAGTGCTGGAACAGGATTATCCCGATTTTGAAGTGGTTGTTGTGAACGATTGTTCTGAGGATGATTCATACAACATTCTGGGGGATTATCTTAAAAAATATCCGAACCTGAAGGTTTCGAATATTATAAAGGATCCCAAATTCACCCACAACAAAAAATTCGCCCAGTTCATTGGGATCAAGGCTGCAAAAAATGAGCTCCTTCTTTTTACCGATGCCGACTGCAGACCGGAAAGTGAAAAATGGATCGCCGGACTGGTATCCGGCTTTAATGACGGAATCGATTTTGTGCTTGGCTATGGAGGATTCTTCGCGAAAAATGGATTGCTGAACAAATATATCAGGTACGACTCGATGATGATAGCCGTACAATACTTTGGGATGGCTATAAGAGGCATACCCTATATGGGGGTCGGCCGGAACCTTGCCTACAGAAGATCGCTTTTTTTTGACAGAAAGGGATTTGGCAGTCATTCCCATCTCGCCTCGGGTGATGATGACCTGTTCGTGAATTCGAATGCTTCAGCGGAGAATATCGCCGTGGAGTACAGGAAGGAATCACATACCCGTTCAGTTCCGGCACCAGGCATAATTGAGTTTTACAAGCAGAAGACAAGGCATCTGACAACAGCAAGCCATTACAAGCCAAGGGATAAGATTGCACTGATTGCTGAACCAGTCTCCAGGGTTTTGTTTTATGCAACATTCCTGATCCTTGTCACAAATCTCTTTATGTGGCCGGTTGTGGCGGGCCTTTTCCTTACAAGGGCAATTATCCAGCTTGCCACATTCGCCATGAATCAGAGAAGACTCAACGAACCTGGATTATTGCCCTGGGTTCCGGTATTTGACATAGCATCTCCCTTTATAAATGCTCTCTTTTTTGTTGGAAGTCTGCGTGAGGGTGCAGGCAGGAACACATGGAAATAAGCAACGGAATATCGGAAAAAGCCAGAAATGACCTTTTGCTTGTCGAACTGGCAAGGGGCGGAAATGAAAAAGCATTTTCGGGCCTGCTGAACCGCTACAGGGATACGATTTATTTCATGCTCCTGAAAATGGTAAATAATACTTCTGATGCTGAAGATCTAACGATTGAAGCATTTGGCAAGGCTTTCAGAAATCTTGACTCATTCACTCCCGACTTTGCATTCAGCACCTGGCTATTTAAGATCGCAACGAACAATTGTATCGATTTCATCAGGAAAAAACAGATATCTCCCACATCCCTCAATCATTTGCAGGATGATATTGAAAGCCTCACCGTAAATATCCAGTCCGACCTTCCGGATCCGGAAGAGGCACTTATCAATGATCAGAAAATTGCGGTCCTTCGCGATATAGTAAAACAGCTTAAGCCAAGGTACAGGAACCTGATTGAGCTCAGATACTTCAAGGAATACTCATATGAGGAGATAGCTTCGGAACTTAATCTTCCGATAGGTACCGTAAAGGCACAGCTCTTCAGGGCAAAATCACTGCTGTTCAATATCTTTATAAAAACAGAGAACAGATAGTGGCTGAAATCATTTTAAAATATTTCCCGGATCTGACCGGTTCCCAGATTGACAGGTTTTCGCGGCTTAAGGATATTTACGGGGACTGGAACAGCAGGATCAACGTTATTTCACGGAAGGATTTTGACAATTTCAATGTTCACCATGTACTGCATTCACTTGCCATTGCAAGGATCATTCATTTTACTGAAGGGACTCGCATCCTTGATGCAGGTACCGGCGGGGGATTTCCAGGCATACCCCTTGCCGTTCTTTTTCCGGATGCTGATTTTTTTCTGCTCGATTCGATTGATAAGAAAATAAAAGTCGTATCATCTGTAGCAAATGAGCTGGAACTGACTAACGTTAAGCCTCTGCGTAAAAGGATCGAGGAGGAAAAAGGAAGGTATGATTTCGTTATAAGCAGGGCGGTGTCAGCCTTCCCGGAATTTGTAAAACTTACACGGAAAAATATCGGTACGGAAAACAGGAATGAATTACGCAACGGCATTATCTGCCTGAAAGGCGGTGACCTTTCAGCGGAACTGGGACCTTTCACTCAGAAATCAGTTATCTGGAATATCGCTGATTTCTTTCATGAATACTGGTTTGAGACAAAAAAGATCGTTTATCTGCCGTTCTGATTTTTTAAAAAATAAGCTTCCCGTTGCATTTATTTAAAAAATCCATATCTTTGCGATCTCAAAATAAAACTGTACCGACAACTTTAAAAGCAGCGTCATGAAAAGGACATATCAGCCTTCAAGGAGAAAAAGAGCAAATAAACATGGTTTCAGGGAAAGGATGTCCACCCCCAACGGAAGAAGGGTTCTTGCTTCCCGCAGAGCCAAGGGCAGAAAAAAACTTTCGGTTACTCCTGAGCTTAAATTGAAATAATAATAAGATATTGTATCCATCATGAAGGTGCCTCAAAAGAAGGCACCTTTTTTTTTATTAATTTTACGAGCCATTTGTCTGAAATGAAACTGCCCGAAGATAATATTTATGATCCCCTCCTGAAGGAAATTTCCTCCAGGATAGCTGATGGCGTAAGGATTTCAGGGGAAGAGGGTCTTTTGCTATACCGAAGGGCCGGATTATCATTGCTCTCGGTTCTTTCGGGCATCGTCAGGAGACGGGTTAATAATAACTTTGTCTTCTTTAACAGAAATTTCCATATCGAACCCACAAACAAGTGCATTTACAACTGCCGCTTCTGTTCATACCATAAGCCCGAGGGAGATCCCGAAAGCTGGGAGCACACTCATGATGAAATGCTCGGCATTGCTAACAGGTTTGACGACACTCAGGTTACCGAAGTCCATATTGTGGGAGGAGTACATCCATCACATGATATTCACTGGTACGGTGAACTCCTTGAAAAAATCAGGCAGTACAGACCAGGGTTGCATATTAAGGCTTTTTCCGCCATCGAGCTCGATTATATGATTACGAGGTCCGGAATGACATTAACGGAAGGTCTGTCGGAGCTTAAGAAACATGGACTGGGATCGGTCCCGGGAGGCGGAGCGGAGATATTCGATGAAGAGATACGAAAAAAGATCTGTCCCGAAAAAGCCACTGCCGAAAGATGGCTCGGTATTCATGAGACTGCACATTCGCTTGGAATACCATCCAACGCCACAATGCTTTACGGCCATATTGAGACCTATGCCCACAGGATAGACCATATGTCAAAGCTCCGTGAACTTCAGGACAGGACCCGGGGATTCAATGCATTCATTCCCCTTAAATACAAAAAGGCAAATAATTCAATGTCACACCTGGGTGAAGTCAGCATGATTGAAGATCTCCGGAACTATGCGGTTTCCAGGGTTTTTCTCGACAACATCCCCCACATCAAGGCATACTGGCCGATGATTGGAAGGAAGGTTGCCCAGATGAGTCTTATGTTCGGGGCCGACGACCTTGACGGAACAATTGAGGACACTACAAGGATATACTCGATGGCCGGATCAGGCGAGACAAACCCTCAAATGTCAACCGCCGATATATGCAGGCTTGTCAGGGAGGCGGGATATGTGCCGGTGGAACGGGATTCCGTTTATAATTTTATACATACCTTTGCGTTATAATTTAAGTTCCCACAGCCGCCATGAGCATCAAAAAATTCATCTTCAGCAAGACATTTCTCAAGAACCTCGGGTTGGCTGCTGTAATTGTTGTCGGAACCATTATGGCACTTCTGATATGGCTTAATATCTATACCAGGCACGGACAGAGCAGGCCGGTTCCTGATTTCAGGGGACTTACAATGGATCAGACAATTCAGCTGGCAAGAAAAAGCAAACTGAGATACCAGATCATCGACTCCGTCTACACTTCACTGGTTCCCCGCGGCTGTATTGCAGAACAGCATCCTGAGCCTGGCTTCAAGGTCAAGAAGCGGAGGAACATAATGCTTACAATAAATGCCTTTAACCCTGAAATGGTAGCAATGCCGAACCTGGTTAACCTTCCAAAGAGGCAGGCAGTGGCCCTTATTGAGGGATCAGGACTTCAGATAGGAACCATCAGGTATGTACCTGATATCTCTTTTGACGTCGTTTTGAAGCAGTTATTCAACGGAAGGGAAATTATGGAAGGCGACTCGCTTCAAAAAGAATCGCAGGTCGACCTGGTGCTTGGCAAGGGACTGAGCAACCAGAGAACCTATGTTCCCGATCTGATCGGTATGAACATCGAATCTGCAAGGAACAGGATACTCGGTGCTTCGCTTACTTTTGTAACAGCAATTTTCGACAATACGGTTGTTACAGGAGTCGATTCGGCTGCCGCATTTGTTTATAAGCAAAACCCCGATTTCAGCCCTGATGCGACCCTTCAGCTCGGATCATCAATTTACCTGTGGCTTACACTTGACTCTGCAAGGCTGCCGGTGGATTCAACAAATTTCATCATTGACACGATTCCCCGAAGTTATTCAGAACTCTCCAATTAACTTATGCAAAAAAAGCTGTTAATAAATATTGCATTTCTGTTGTTAATCCCTCTGCATATTCTTGCTCAGGAGGTGGTAACAGGTTTGCAGAACAACCGGGTATTGTCAGGAAGTCCAGATAACCGGGCCAGGGTTAAGGCTGATAAAGCTGATCTTGTCGACCTGCCGTTTTTTGATGATTTTACCGGGCAGTCATTCATTCCGTCTCCCAGGAGGTGGAGCGACGGTTATGCCTTTATCAATAACACATATTCAGATCAGCAGATAACCGTCGGGATAGCAACCCTTGATGCCCTGGATGATGCCGGAAACCTTTATGAGACAGGAGGACCGGAGGGATTTGAAGCCGACCACCTGACATCCCAGCCGGTTAACCTGAATTACCTGCCGGCCGAAAATATATGGCTGAGCTTTTACTTCCAGCCGGGAGGACTCGGTGATGCTCCGGAAATCAATGACAGTCTGACCCTTCAGTTTTTTGCACCGGATGAACTTAAATGGTATTCTGTCTGGAAATCAACGGGAACTGAAACAGGGAAGTTCAAACCTGTAATTATCAGGATTGAAAATCCCAGATACCTGAAGAATGGATTCAGATTCAGGTTTGTCAACTGGGCAAGCCTCGCTGACTTTGATGACAGGTCGATGATTGGAAACTGCGATCACTGGAATATCGACTATGTATATCTTGACAGGAACAGAAATGCCGCCGATACTTCCCTTGCCGATGTCGCATTCAGGACACCACTGAGATCGATCCTCAAAACCCATGAAGCAATGCCCTGGAAACAGTTCAGGCAGGTATATCTTCAGGAAATGGGTTCTGCAATCCCCATCCATTACAGGAACAATGACAGGATAACAAGGAATGTAACCAGGAACTTTGAGATCCGCGATATGTTCACAAATACTGTTTCACATGCATACTCAGCCGGTGCGGCAAATGTGGAACCTTTTTCAAATGTCGATTACAACGCTAACCTGATCTATACCTATAACAACGGGAACAACGATTCGGCGCTTTTCAGGATCACCTGCCACCTTAAAACCGATGATTTTGATCCCAAGGGAAATGATACAATAACATATCTCCAGGTGTTCAGCAATTATTTCGCATACGATGACGGATCATCCGAGGGAGGTTATGGAATTAACGGCCAGGGTTCGAGGAATGCAATGGCAGCTTTCAGGTTCAAATCTTTTCTTGAGGATACCGTAAGGGCGGTAAGCATATGCTTCAACGACAGCTACCTTAACAGCAACCGGAGAAATTTCCATCTGATGATATGGGATGACAATAACGGATTGCCCGGAAATGTAATTTATACTGCTGAGGATCTCCTTGTCGAGCCTGGTGACAAACTCAACGGATTCCACACCTATATCCTGCCCGATGGTGTTCCGGTCGACGGCACCTTCTATGTTGGATGGAAACAGGTATCCGAGACATTCCTCAATGCAGGCTTCGATGTCAATACTCCTCACCGGGGACGTCAGTATTACTGGCTCAACGGCGTATGGCTGCAATCTCAGAAAGAGGGGAGCCTTATGATAAGGCCCATTGTCGGTGCACCAATCAAGACAACATCATCGGACGATGAAATCCCGCCGGTTTACAGTAACTTCAGGATGTGGCCCAATCCGGCATCTGATTATATTAATCTCGACTGCAGCGACCTCGCTCTTTCACGATCAGCCTTTATCTCCGTAATTGATCTTCAGGGCCGCGAAATGATGAGAGTTCCCTACAGGGAGCAAATTGATGTTTCAGGGTTGAAGCAGGGCATCTACACGTTGATCACTCTCCTGGACGGAAAGCGAACGGGTTATTTCAGGCTCGTAATTACAAAGTAATTACATATGTCAGAGGAAGAAATCACAGACCAGCAGGAACTATTTGAGCATTACAGGTTCACGGCTGATCCGGGACAGTCGCTTCTGCGTATTGACAAATTTCTTGCTGTCAGGATTGAAAACGCCTCGCGCACAAGGATTCAGGCTGCAGCAAATGCCGGAAACATTCTCGTGAACAACAGGACGGTTAAACCAAACTACAGGGTTAAACCGGGCGATGTGGTTCAGGTTGTCCTGCCAAATCCTCCAAGGGAAATAGAGCTTATCCCAGAGAATATCCCGCTGAACATTGTATTTGAGGATGATGACGTAGTTGTGGTAAACAAGGAACCTGGCATGGTTGTCCATCCGGCATATGGCAATTATACGGGAACTCTGGTAAATGCGCTGATGTGGCATTTCAGGGATCTGCCGCTTTTCAGCACAGGCGAACTTCGTCCGGGACTTGTGCACAGGATCGACAAGAACACTTCCGGCATCCTGGTGATAGCAAAAAATGAACTTGCCCTGAACAGGTTGTCAAAACAGTTCTTTGACAGGACAACCGGCAGGAATTACATAGCGATTGTCTGGGGGACACCTAAGCCTTCGAGCGGAATCATTACCGGCAATGTGGGAAGAAACCTGCGCGACAGAAAGATCATGCAGGTTTTCCCCGATGGCAGTCAGGGGAAGAATGCGATCACACACTACACGGTGCTGGAGGATTTAGGGTATGTCTCACTTGTCGAATGCAGGCTTGAGACCGGACGCACCCACCAGATCAGGGTTCATTTCAGCCATATCAAACATCCTCTTTTCAACGACGAGGAGTATGGTGGCGATCAGATCCTGAAGGGAACTACCTTCGCGAAATACCAGCAATTTGTGAAAAACTGCTTCAGGATACTGCCCCGGCAGGCGCTTCATGCAAAATCGCTTGCGTTCGACCATCCTGTAACAGGAAAAAGATTGTCATTCGATTCCGAACTACCTGACGATATGAAACAGGTAATTGAAAAGTGGAGAGACTATACTTCAGGAAGAATGAGCAATTGAAAAAAATTAACCGCAAAGTTAGACACCCATATACTAAATTTGGGACATCAATATTAATAACTATTAGTTACACAGAGTTCCACCGAGAAGACACAGAGGGCCACAGAGTTAAGAAATCAGATCTCTGTGGATCTCAGTGATTCTCCGTGGATCTCTGTGTAAGTTCTTAAAGGTGGGTTACCAACTTCCTCCGGCGCCACCTCCGCCGAAGCTTCCTCCGCCGAAGCCGCCGAAACCTCCTCCTCCTCCCCCGCCGCCGGAAAATCCTCCCCAGCTCCCGCTATGCTTGCTGCCGCCAGAATTCATCATCGACAGCAGAACCCACAATGGCAATCCTTTTTTGCTTATGTGCTTCTGGTTCGAGCCTCCGCTGCTGCGGGCCGACAGGATAATAATAATGAAGATTATTATGAAGATCAGAGGTAAAATGTTTCCAATTTCACTTTCCTTCCCTTTATATTCACTGGCAGGAAACTCACCGCTGGCAAGCGACATCAGGGTGTTGGTGGCATTGTCAAGGCCCTGGTAGTAGTTTCCATTCCTGAATTCAGGCAGGATTTCATAGTCTACAATCTGCCCGCAGAGAATGTCAGGGATAGCTCCTTCGAGTCCGTAACCCTGAACGATCTGCACCTGTCCGGATGATCCTTCCGTTTTTGGCTTTACAAGGATCAGCACACCATTATCAAGACCTTTCTGCCCGATCCCCCATTTCTCAGCAAGCCGCTGGGCATAATCGGCCTTGTCATAGCCATGGAGATCAGGAACAGTCACGATGGCGATCTGTGTTGATGTGGAATCGTTATAGGCAACAAGCTTCTCCTCAAGAGAATTTATCTCCTGATCCGAAAGCATTCCGGCAAAATCGTTGACGAGCCTTGGGGGGAAAGGCTTTTCAGGGAACTCCTGGGCAGCAATCCTGACAGATAATAGAGCGGCAATCATTATTAAAGCCGCAACCTGTTTACAGAATGATGTTTTTCTCATTGTTTTCCGGGTTGCCAGGTATCATCGAATGAGATCTCATCCGGAAGCTCATTTTTGTCATTTCTTCCGTGAGGGAAATGTTCCTTCAGCTGTTTCCCCGCCACAAGGATCCCTTCAATAAGTCCTTCGGTATATTTGCCCGCAGTGAAATGTTTCTGAATGATATTCTTAACCTTGTCCCAGAAGTTTTCCGGAACCCTGGCATTAATGCCTCCGTCGCCAATTATGGCGAATTCCTTGTTCTTCACTGCCAGGTAAAACAGAACACCGTTCCTCGCCTCGGTTTCATGCATCTTTATATGCCTGAATATCCAGGCCGCCCTGTCGAGGACGTTTCCTTTGAGCTTTGTTTCGATATGGACCCTTATCTCCCCGGAAGTCTCGCTTTCAGCCTCCTTAATGGCATCACGTATCTGTATCTGCTCTTCCCTTGTGAAGAGTGTCGAGGCTTTAATTTCCATTTAAAACTGACAGTTAGAATTTTACTTCCGGTGCCTTGTCGGCTCCTTCCATCGCTTCGAAATATGGTCTGGCAGTGAATCCGAACATACCTGCAAGTATGTTTGCAGGAAATCTCCTTATATAGGTGTTCATTGCCTGGGCGGTCTCGTTGAACTTCCTTCTTTCGACGGAGATCCTGTTCTCAGTTCCTTCAAGCTCAACCTGAAGGTCCCTGAAATTCTGAGTGGCCTTCAGCTCGGGATACTTTTCGACGACCACCATCAGTCGTGAAAGAGCCGAGCTGAGCTCGCCCTGGGCAGCGGTGAATTGCTGCAGGTTCTCTGCCGTCATTTTTGTCGGGTCGATCGTGACCTGCGTGGCTTTGGCTCTTGCCTCAATCACTCTTGTTAGTGTCTCCTGCTCAAATGCAGCAGCTCCCTTTACTGTATTCACAAAGTTCGGGATCAGATCAGCCCTCCGCTGGTACTGGGT
>Ga0105106_10003120_pt1 | contig 11903 bp, 7 predicted proteins | sample PPLLaktember2015_5_FD_79109 | JGI IMG/M metagenome (GOLD analysis project Ga0105106, IMG submission 79109) | Freshwater sediment microbial communities from Prairie Pothole Lake near Jamestown, North Dakota, USA - PPLs Lake P8 Core (1) Depth... | ecosystem: Environmental > Aquatic > Freshwater >...
AGAAGCACAGTATACCGGTCCCGGCGGTGTGCAGGAAATCGACCAGGATGCTTTTTTCAGACCGGTAACGGTCTATAATAATACCATTTATGAAAAAAATCTGGCAGTCCTGCTGCTGACCCGGGCTCTCCGGTATGCGGTCATTGATCGGGGCGTTGCCCAGATCTCGGTCCCCAATGATATCCAGAAACAACCGCTGGATTCACGGTTCTGCTCCCGTGAATCCTGTCTTTGCGGTTCTGATATCCTGCCATCCGATGACCTGCTAAAAACAGCTGCCGGTGCGATAAATACCGCAAAAAACCCGGTAATTCTCGCCGGCTGGGGGGCCTACCCCGACGGAAAGCATGTTCTTGCACTTGCAGAGAAGATTAAGGCCCCGATACTTACCACCTTCCGTGCAAAAGGTATCCTTCCGGAAGACAATCCGTGGGTGATTGGCATCCTCGGAAATGTCGGATCTCCCCACGCACGGGTCCTGGTAAACGAGTCAGACCTTGTTATCACTCTCGGGGTAGGATTCTCAAAATATACCAATGTCCCTACGGAGAAATCCTTCGTGCAGGTGGATATCGATCCCCTGAAACTCGGGAAAAACCGGCAGACCATTGCGCTCTGGGGGAACTGCAGGCTGGTTCTCCCAAAACTCCTCCCCCTGGTTCACGAACGGGAAGATGGGGGAAGTAAAAAACGGCTTGCTGCCCTGAAAAAAGCATGGGACCTGCTGCGCGATACAGAAGCGGACAGCAATGCGGCACCATTGCGCCCTCCTTTAATCATGAAGGTGCTTTCAGAGGTGATCCCTCCCGATGCAGTTATCTCGCTTGACGTCGGCGAAAACCAGTGGTGGTTTGGCAGGAACTTCCGCATGAAACAGCAGCGGTTTGCGATGTCAGGTTATCTTGCCAGTATGGGATTTGGCTTACCCGGGGCAATTGCTGCAAAAATTGCGTATCCCGGCCGCACCGTATTTTGTATTACGGGTGACGGTGGTTTTTCCATGGCTATGGCCGAATTCGTGACAGCGGTAAAATACGATCTTCCAATCATAATAGTTGTTCTGAACAACCACCAGCTTGGCATGATCCAGGTCGAGCAGATGATGGAACATTACCCGAACTATGCAACCGACCTTCTCAACCCGGATTTTGCCCGGTACGCAGAGATATGCGGAGGTAAGGGTATCCATGTCAGCCGTCCTGAAGAACTCAGAACCGCACTCCTCACTGCGATGTCCTATAAACACCCGGTAATTATCGACGTGGAAACAGATCCAAAACGGTTCTGATAAACTTTTTTTTATCTGTCACATTCCTTGTGCTATGATATGAAAAACGAGGACTGGTACAATAGAGGAAGGGAGCCTGCCTGTTTTCCTGTACTGCCCCTGCGCTGAGCAATGATGACGTAGTACCTTTTTGTGGAGTTATCACATCTGGCGAGGCCACAGCGGAGGGGGTGTCGCTCTCCATGAGCGTTTAACTGGCAATTGATATCGATTATTCACAGATACTGCGTAGAGTGTAGCCACTCTCTCCATCAGGTGCAATGATTGCCGTCACCCCTCACTGAGCATCCCTGCTGCGGAGCGGCAACTAAAATTCAAAAAATAACTCTCTGCCCGCCGTGACTCAGAGAAGTCCTGATTCGGGGGTCATTCGTATACAATTCGATATTTGCTATTATACATGAGAGATGTCAGTGTGGTCTGAGATCTCCGAGTTTGTTGTGCAGATATTCCTGATGCTCAGGGCATGGACATCGCTGTTTCCTGTCAGCCGTGCAAAATCCCTGAGTTCTTCTGTGGACACGCTCAGGAACTGCTCAAGCCTTTTTGCGGATGTATCCGGATCAAGACGCTCACGCAGTTCCGGTTTCTGGGTGGTCACTCCAACAGGACAATTCCCGGAGCTGCAGAGCCGGTACTGCTGGCATGCACACGCCATAAGTGCAGCGGTGCCAATTGCCAGTGCATCTGCACCCAGGCAAAGCGCCTTGGCAAAATCCGAAGATACCCGTAAGCCGCCGGTTATTATGAGGGATATATCCCTGACGCTGTTCCTGTCAAGGTATTTTCTCGCACGGTACAATGCAAAAATGGTAGGTACCGATGTTGAATCTTTAATATTTTTTATTGCTGCTCCGGTTGCGCCCGGTCTGCCATCGATCGTTATGAAATCGGGTTCGGCATAGACAACCTCAGCCAGATCTGCTTCAATGTCCCCTGCAGCAATCTTGACCCCGATTGGTCTACCCAGGGAGGTTTTCCTCAGCCACTGTACCTTCTTTTTTAAGTCTTCCCTGCCTCTGATATCCTGATACGTTGCAGGGCTGATGATGTCAGTACCTTGCGGGTATCCACGGATTTTTGCTATTTCTGCCGTAACCTTTTCTGCCGGGATACGGGCACCAATACCCGGTTCAGCAGACTGCCCGATTTTAATCTCGATTGCATCTGCAGATTTAAGATTCTCTTCGGTGATGCTGTACCGGTTCGGCACATATTCAAGGATGTACCGGTAAGCCTCCCGGCGGACTTCCGGTAAAATCCCCCCTTCCCCTGATCCCATGGCAGTCTGAACGGCTGCCGTGCCCTGTGCAATGGCAATTTTTACTTCCCTTGAAAGTGCCCCGAATGACATATGGGTTACAAAAACAGGGGTTTCTATAACCATTGGCAGCTGTGCCTTTGGTCCGATCACGGTACGGGTATTGACAAACGTTTCTTTATTCAATGGCAGTGTGGCAATCTGCGCCCCTTTGATCAGGATGTCATCCCATGAGATGACAGGTTTTTTTGTCCGCATCGGTTCGATGATCGATTTTCCGGTAATCGCCATTGTGTGGATATCTGTCATGTATATCTCGAGGTCATCAGATCGGCGTTCCCATGCGGAAAGATAATCGGACAGAACGGGGGAAGCCGAAGGAGAGGGGGTATGAATGAGCGGAGCCCCGCATAAGGGGCAGGTGTTCGTGTGGCTGGGAGCAGCATAGGATGACACGGGTCTGAGGTGGGTACTGTCTGAAGTGCAGACTGGACATGCCCAGTCCGCAGGAAAGTCCTCCGGCTCTGTGCCGGGCAGGATATGGATGCGGGAATCACCCCGTTGAGATTCGTACTCAAATACGTTACAGACATCGCAGCGATAGAGGGTCATGCAGGATTACCTTTTCCTTTGAAGAATATCATATGAATATTCCGAGCTTCTTTCCCGGCGACAATAATTTGCGGGAGAACCCGGCAGGTACCTGTTTTGTGGGATAAAACTCTCATTCGACATTGGTAAGCCTGGCCCGCATCTGACCTATTTCTTCCTTTTTTTCCTCCATCAGCGCAGAAATAACAGCATCGGAGAATACCAGTGCCAGTGTTTCAAACAATGTACCCAGCGGTGCAAACGCAGAGCTGACCGACCGATATTCCCCGGTCAGCTGCCGGATTTCAAACGATTTTTTATCCTTTTGGTAATACCCGGTGAGATCCCCGAGATTTACCAGACAATCTGCAATTTTGCTTATTTTTGAGTCGGGTGATGAGGTAATGATACAGACTTTTCCCCCAAGTTCTTTTGCTGTTCTGGAGATGGATACCATCGAGTGTGTCTCGCCCGATCCGGAAAACACGACCAGGGTATCCCCCGATCGAAATGCCGGCGTAATGGTCTCCCCGACTACATATACATCCAGCCCGAGATGCAGCAGCCGCAGCCCAAATGCCTTGGCAATAAATCCTGATCGCCCGGCACCGGCAACATATATTTTTTTGGCAGAAAGCATTTCCTGAAAAAATGCCGTCATCTGGTTCTGGTCGAGCATACCGGCAGCTTTTGTTATGGTCGCAGCCATATGCTGCATAAATACCGGAATCTGGAGAACTTCATCATCCATGTGTGCATTGACCTTTTTTACATTGCAGGATATGAGCATATCGGTTGTTGGGGGGTCTCGTCCGGATTAACAAAAATGCTGGCTTTGGAGAAATGTTGTTGTTCAAAAATCCTCAACGCTCAACTGACGTTTCACCCCCGCCGCCTGGTACTCCCCAAATGCGATACCCATTAAAAGTAATACGCTTCATCGTTACCTGATCGCAGGGGCAGTCAGGGGGCAGGCACCGTCCCCCTCCATCGTCATTTCAGCTGTTATTTCATTCCCTGATAAAAGAAATTCTACCTTCCCATAAATGCTATTTTTTACCCTCTTTGGGAAGGGAATTCCTGAACCTTATAAGCTCGTCGCAGAATTCTCCAAGATATTCCTCCATAGATAAGCTGCCCTCCTCAAAAATGCAATCTCCCTCTTCGACTATTTTATCGATTAAATCCCTCGTGGGAAGCAGAAGATCGATTGGAACCCCGGCCTGGGTTGATCCCCGGACAAGGGCTTCCCGGAAGAGGCCGAGACAATACCCGATGCGGTAGTGATACACAAGTCGTGTCTTATCCAGGTACGCTGCAACGCGTTCTGTCTCAATACGGAGAAAATCCTCGAGAATCCTGGGATCTTTGCATTTTCCCAGCATGTACTGGTAATGGGCATAGGGATACATTTCTTCAAGTTCGGCAGGGACGATACCACAGGTCCCGAAAATGACGATATGATAGCGTGAATGGTCAAGGACCTGTGAGATAATTGTCCGGATAAGCTGATGGCTGGGACTTTTACTATAGGGTTTGCGGACTGCACAGGGCATGAAAATGGCAATATCCCGTGGGAGGACCTCATATTCTTCAATGATATAATGGTGAGATTTTTCAAACTCCGGAAGATAAAACGGGGGACCGGTCAGATGACGTCCCTGATTCGTTTTTGATGGTTTCGGTTTTTCCTGATCGCCCATGGCTCTCCTGCCGGTCTTTTTTGGCAATAAAAGAATGCATTGTTCCCATCATCAATGGAGGGAAAAGTATCAGATTGCCATTAAGGTATGTATCCACTTTAGAATCACTTAATTATTCTCAGGGTTCCCATATTGTATCCGGATGGCACGCCTTGCGATTATAGGAGTCGGCAGGATCGGCGGGGAGGTCGCCTGCCTTGCGGCATCGCTGGGAATCGTAGACGAACTGGTGCTCTATGATAGTGCTCCCGAACTGCTCCGGGCACAGGTGCTGGATCTCGAGCATACCGGGCTCCCGATCCCTATCAGCACGGATACAGCTGCCATCAGGGAAGCAGATATCTGCATTTTTTCTGCAGGCCAGCCACGAACCCCCTCAGTCCAGACACGTGCAGACCTGCTCGAAATCAATCTGTCTGCCACCCGTGACGGGATCGAATTGCTCAAAGGATTTTCCGGTATTCTTTTAACCGTAACAAATCCTATGGATGCAAACAACTTCGTGCTCTGCAAAAAGAGCGGTATCGGGCGGGAGCGGTGCATCGGTTTTGGCGGACAACTGGACAGTGCCCGGTTCGGGCTGGCACTCAGGAACAGGGGGATTACGGGATTTCCCTTCGTTTTGGGAGAGCATGGTGAGCACCAGGTCCCGCTCTTTTCCAGTCTCGCAACCCGGGTGGAAAACGGCGAACGGGAAGAGATTCTTGCAGAACTGCGGGGTGCAAGTATGGAAATTATCAAGGGCAAGGGAGGAACGGTCTTTGGTCCGGCACTTCATCTTGCTCACCTTACCCGCATCATTCTCAAAGATGCACGGGAACTGATCGCCTGTTCGGCAGTTCTCGAAGGAGAATACGGGTTATCGGGGTGTTCCCTGGGGGTTCCTGCCCGTGTCGGCCGGAACGGAATACAGAAGATCGAAGAGTGGGATCTTGACCCATGGGAGACGGCAAAGATGAACGAAGCGGGGCTGTTTGAAAAAGACCTCTGCACACGGGCGGTGTCCTGATATGGCATCGCAATCGCTCCGGTCAGATACCTGTATGAATTCCTCCTGCTCACCTGACCAGATTTCCGGCATAAAAATTGCCATCAACCAGGTTGAATACAGCAATGCACCGGATGGTCCGGTTATCCACATCTTCGGGCGGGATGTAGCGGGAAAAGCAGTCCGTCTTGACGTCACCGGTTTCAGGCCGTATTTTTACGTCCCGGCTGATCAGGCTGAAGGGGCCCCCCCCTCGCCCCCGGTCCAGCTCGAACCCGGAACAACCTACCGGTCGATACGGGGTGAACTCCTGCGCCGGCTCTACACCCAGCGTCCGGCCGATGTTCGTGATATCCGGGAACGATACCGGCACTTTGAGGCTGATATCCCGTTTGCCACCCGGTATATGATTGACAGCGGGCTTACCGGGGGGGTATCAGCACCACAGACCCCTGTAGATTATCACAATGCAGTTCCTGCCGATGTCGATACCCCCGCCCGGACGTGTATTCTCGACATAGAGTGCGAGGATGAGCGGGGTTTTCCTGATCCTCAAAGGGATGCCATCACCTGTATCACCTGCCACGATTCGTTTGACAATGATTACACGACTTTTCTGCTGGCTGGTGGTGGTATTCCCGCTGAGATTACGCGAAAGGAAACTGAAGGTGGGCTGAAAAATGGCTGTTTCCGAAAGGAAATGCACACCATATGCACCTTTACCGATGAAGTTGCTCTGCTCAAAGCTTTTGTCGCATATATCAATGCCCGGGACCCGGATGTGCTCTCCGGCTGGAACTTTGTCGAGTTTGATATGCCCTACATTACCGGGCGGATGGAACGACTCGGTCTTCGCCCGGATTCGCTTGCCCGCCTTCCCGGCCAGACCGAGCGCAATGCTCTGCGAGGGCGGGCACTGTTTGACCTCCTCACGGCATACAAAAAGATGCATGCTACCTTAAAAGAGTCATACCGGCTTGATGCGGTTGCTCTGGAAGAGGTTGGTGAGCAGAAAGTCCGTTACACCGGAACTATTTCCGATCTCTGGAAAAAACAGCCGGCGCTCCTTGTTGAGTATAATTTCAAGGACGTGGAACTCTGCGTTGCGATCAATAAAAAAGACAATATCATTGAGTTCTATCGTGAGATTGCCCGCTACGTGGGCTGCCCGCTCGACAAGACGCTCAACTCCTCAAGTGTGATAGATGTCTATGTCCTGCGAAAAGCATCAGGAACCTACGTCCTGCCCTCAAAGGGATTTGCAAACGCAGAGGAGTTTGAAGGGGCAACCGTCTTTGAGCCAAGCAGGGGTGTGCGGGAAAATGTGGTAGTACTGGACCTTAAATCCCTCTACCCCATGGCGATGATGACGATCAATGCCTCTCCGGAAACAAAAGATCCCCAGGGAGAACTCAAAGCACCCAATGGTATCAGGTTCAAAAAACAACCGGATGGGCTTACCCGCAGCATCATATCCGAACTCTTACAGGAGCGGGACGAAAAGAAGGCACTGCGTAATACCTTTACCTTCGGTTCCCCGCAATACATCATGTATGACATGCAGCAGAACGTGCTTAAGGTGATCATGAACACCTATTACGGAGTTTCGGGTTATACCCGGTTCCGGCTTTTTGACCGGGAGATCGGGTCCGCTGTTACTTCGGTGGGAAGGGCAATCATCGAACACACCCGCCGCGTAATTGAGCAACAGGGTTACAAAGTCATTTACGGTGACACTGATTCCTGTATGGTGCAATTACCACTGCTCGACCAGGAAAAGACGATCGAACTCGCCCGGGCTATTGAAAAGCACCTGAATGAAAGTTACCAGGAATTTGCAAAGACGGAACTGAATGCCGACACCCACTTTTTCTCCATCAAGTTCGAGAAGATTTACGCCCGGTTCTTCCAGGCCGGGAAAAAGAAGCGGTATGCAGGATCGCTTGTCTGGAAAGAAGGAAAAGTCGTAAATGAAACCGATATTGTTGGTTTTGAGATCAAGCGAAGCGATACCCCGCAGATCACCAAGGTCGTGCAGATGAAAGTAATGGAGATGATCCTTGCCGGTGAAGGATACGCGGGAATCAAGGCGCTTCTTGGAGACGTGATAAGAAAATACCGGGCAGGAACCTATACCCTTGATGAGATTGGAATCCCCGGCGGTATCGGAAAATCACTTGACGATTACGCAACCGATGATGCGCAGGTACGAGGTGCAAAATATGCCAACCTGCATCTCCACACCGAATTTGGCAAGGGCAGCAAACCCAAAAGGATCTATATCCGAACCGTAACTTCTAAATACCCCAAGACTGATGTGCTCTGTTTTGAGTACGGTGACCAGGTACCAAAGGAATTTGTTGTGGACTGGGAACTGATGCTGGATAAGACTATCAAACAACCTATCTCGCGAATCATAGAATCACTTGGCTGGGACTGGGCTGATGTGGATCCGCAAAGAACGACGCTTGCGCAGTGGGGATTGGGATGATTAGCGGGTGGAAAAACTGAGATCGTCAAAAAAATACTATCTACGGGAAAAGGAGATCCTCAAAGAGAGCCCCTGCATCCTCTCTAAAATGATGTCATTCTTCTTTAATCTGAATATCATAGAGGAATCCTTCAGAGCGAAATTCTGATACATTAAAAAATTAGATTAACGATAGAAGAGAGATTCAACCGGTCTTCTGATTGTATTGATAAAGTAACATATAAATGGCTGTTTATCATCAAGATTAAAAATATAATATCCATTATCTTTGTAAAATTTCAAAAATTCAATAATAGTGGTTTTTTTCATCGATTTTGGATAGTTCCCCCAGATGATTTCAGCTAACCTCCTGTGGTCATTCCCTATAAGATTCCGTGTTCGTATTCCTTTCCGGTAATGTAAATTCTGATCAATATCCCCATCGCGGAAAAGTGAATATAATAAAAAAGGAAAATCGACCCCGGCATTAATTGCCCCCTGAAGGGAACCCCAGAGCCGTGGATTGATTTCCATTAATTTAGGCGTGTTACTTCGTTGATCAATGACAAATTCAATTTCTGCAACACCGTAAAAATTCATTGATTGTAAAAGAATACATCCCAAGTTTATCAGATCCGGTCTGTTTACCGATTCCACAATTGTTGCCGGTCCGGTCTCCACAGGATACATACGTAATGCTTGTAGTACACAACAACTTTTCATATCCTGATCTTTATTCATAATGATGGCAACAGAATATCTTTCATGATAAGGGATTTTTTCCTGAATCAGCAGTGGTCCAAATTGTTGGATAGATTTTTCAACAATTTCTTCTAACTGAGTACAGGAATCAACAAATGAGATTCCAATTCCGCCACCACTCCGGATGGGTTTAACTACTACAGGAAATGCTATTTTATCTAGTGCGTCCCTGCAGTCAATACTATCCTGAGCGAACATTGTTATCGGGCAGGGAATGCTCAATTCTTCGGCTCGGTCAAGCAGCATTTTCTTATTGAGAGCCAATTCAAGAATAGAGTATTCCGGAAAAGCAAGTGAACATTTATAATTACTCCGGTTTTTAGCTAATTCAATCATTATATTTTCATCAGTGGGTATTACCAGATCATTCTCTGATAATTCATGCAAAAAATCAGGGTATATATCGGTCACAATTTTATTGTGACAATATTTTGATCGGAATGAGAGAGTTTTCTTGTATTGGGAAACAACCGTTGTTTCAATATTTTTTTTACCAAGGGAGCGAACCGCTGCCAGGGAAAGGGCATGTTCTCCCCGTGGTATAATTGCCTTCACGTTTTTATATGGGATTCTTGAGATAATCATTTTTCTTATAAACTTGATTATGGAAAACGATCATAAGGAAAAGAAAAAACAAAAGCGCTAGAGAACCCAACGATAATGATTCATATGATACAGGCAATGAAACGATTCAGGAACAGCGATAACCAAAAAAAAAGTCCGGAATATAAATATTTCTGCTCTGTTGAAATCTGATCCAGAACAGGCTGTACCGACGACCGAAAGATCTAAGGTACATTGTCTCCTTACTATGATGTGTGCACAAAAAAAAGTAAGGAGACGATTAGGAGATTGGCAAGCCGGAATATCAGGTTTATCCAAGCTGCGCAGTTAGTTGTGAAATCAACGAGGATTTCACCGTATTCCTGCAAATATTCGAAGAAGACGTATACTCAGCATCAGCTTCTCGTTATGATACTATTCAAGGACTACCGCAACCAGCATTATCGGGAATTCGTCGGTGATGCTGGTGACATGGAAGCGTCCAGGAACTCCGGGGTCTTTTCGTCGTACCTCAGTTCACAACACTCCAGAAATTTCTCTTTCGGATAAAATCCCTTTACCTCTGTATCACGTTTAGGAAAACCTTGAACTTGTTCTATAATTCTGACGCTAAAATTCCAATAACTGCTATCGACTCCTCAGGCTTTATTTCACTCGCTTTACTTTTCCTTGTAGTTTACCAGCGGGTATTGCAGCCATTATTATTCTGCCAGAACCGGTAAGATTCGGAAACATTTCCTCAAAACTTCCATCTCGGTCGATACCAATCTGCGGGCTATGACAGAATTTGTTGCATCCAATTCCCGAGTCCACGATACCCATCATGCGGAAAAACTCCTCAGACAATGCCACAAAATACGGAAGTCCCATTGTTATGTCATGGATAAAGGTTACGATTCCGAAGACATACATCATCTTATCCGTGAAGATCTTCGACCAGAATCCCAAATTCCAATCCGTTCCTGGAACAATGAGATTGTCAGGGGGAAATACCGACAGGACATGGCTCAGCAATTCGATGATGAGAAATATAGCAGACGACAACTCGTTGAAAACATATTCTCCGTCCTGAAAAGAAAGTTCAGTGGGGACCTGAAAGCAAGAATGTTTCTTGTCCAGAAAAAGGAAATCACTAATAAAATAACTGTCTGTAACATTCACACATTCTTACAATTTGTCTTATCTGAGGTTTTTTACCGAGTAAATATTTCCACTCATCAGGAAAAGTGAAAAGTGAGGCATTGGCATCGTCTTTCCCTGGAAGGGAGTTCGGAGCATACCAAAGCACCAAAAAAATGTACCTTGTTATTTCTCATGCGGACGCTTCCCGCCCTCTTTTAACCTGTCATGCAGTTTTTTAATCTGTTCACGCAGGGCGATCGCCCGTTCGAAATCGAGGTTTTCGGCGGCATCCCGCATCTGCTTCTCGAGCTCGATTACGACATTGGGAATCTCGGTCCGGGGCACATGTTTTGTATCCTTGATCTCGACTTCTTTTTCCCTGACGGGTTTTCTGATGGTCTGCGGTGTAATATGATGCTGTGTATTGAAAGCCACCTGCAGGTCCCGCCGTCGTTTTGTCTCGGCAATCGCCCGCTTCATGGATTCGGTCATGACATCGGCATACAGTACAACGTGGGCATTAATATTCCGTGCCGCACGTCCGATGATCTGGATCAGGCTGCGTGCATCGCGGAGGAATCCTTCCTTGTCGGCATCAAGGATACCGATGAACCCTACCTCCGGGATGTCCAGTCCTTCGCGCAGGAGATTTATCCCGACCAGCACATCGAACTTTCCGAGCCGGAGTTCGCGGATAATTTCGCTGCGTTCAAGGGTCTGAATCTCGGAGTGGAGGTACCGGGTCCGGATACCCTGGTCTGCCAGGAACTCCGAGAGCTCTTCGGCAAGTTTTTTGGTGAGGGTGGTGACGAGCACACGGTCGCCGCGTTTGATCGTTGCCTTCACTTCACGTATCACGTCATCGGTCTGTCCCTCGATCGGGCGTACCTCGACTTTGGGGTCCACAAGCCCGGTCGGACGGATGATCTGCTCGACCAGTTGTTCGGATTTTTTGAGTTCATAATCCCCGGGAGTTGCTGATACAAAGACCACATTCCCCATGTACTGTTCAAACTCGTGGAATTTCAGGGGGCGGTTGTCGTAGGCGCTCGGGAGGCGGAAGCCGTAATCAATCAATGCTTTTTTCCGTGAACGGTCTCCGTTATACATGCCATGCAGCTGGGGAATGGTCTGGTGACTTTCATCGATGATCA
>Ga0105106_10003121_pt1 | contig 11899 bp, 10 predicted proteins | sample PPLLaktember2015_5_FD_79109 | JGI IMG/M metagenome (GOLD analysis project Ga0105106, IMG submission 79109) | Freshwater sediment microbial communities from Prairie Pothole Lake near Jamestown, North Dakota, USA - PPLs Lake P8 Core (1) Depth... | ecosystem: Environmental > Aquatic > Freshwater >...
AGCAGCTCGATGCGCGGACCGGGAAGATTGCCGATGATCTCGGATGGAATGCCGATGTCCGCGACGATGATGCTGCCTGCCTGCGCCTCTCCTGGCGGGAGCACGAGAGGAAGCTTCGGGGCCGCCAGCGTGACCGTAAGGCTGGCGCGGATGCATTCGCCGATCGGTTCGGCGTGGTCGGCCGACATGCCGCTCGGGAGGTCTACGGCGACGACAGGAATGCCCGACGCATTCACATCGGCGACGACCGTCTCCATCATCCCTCCCAGCGGAGATTTGAGGCCGGTGCCGAAGAGCGCGTCGACGATGAGATCGCACTGAGAGATTTCTGAGAAGTGAAGATCCCAGGTCTGCTCGTCCGAGATTTCCACGACCGTCAGGCCGAGGCGCCCCAGAATTTCCAGGTTCAGCCTCGCGTCGCCCTTGACAGACGCAAGCGTTGCGACGACGAACACCGAGACGCCGATGCGACGTTGGTGCAGCGTCCGCGCGACAACGAAGCCGTCGCCGCCGTTGTTGCCGGGGCCGCAGAGGATCGCCACATGCCGGTCGGCGAGATCGTCGTATCGGGCTTCCAGAGCGGCGACGACCTGGCGGCCGGCGTTCTCCATGAGCACCATCGAGGGAATTCCGATTTCCTCGATGGTCTGACGATCTGCGTCGCGCATCTGGGCGGCGTTGAGCACCCGCATGGGCGTCTACTATAGTCGATGGGCCATGGTCGAGGAGGGCACAGAGAAGAGGAGGTTCTTGAACCCCCTCGCTAGGCTGCGGTCCTGCCACGAGATCGCGACGTATAGCAGCACGCAAAAGACAACGCCGGGCCGCCGGGCCGCCGAGATAAGCAATTACCAGGCGGTCTTCCTGCTCTCGGCGCCCCGGCGTCCCGGCGTCTTGAACACAGCCTCAGATTCTCTAGGTGCTCACATACTCGGCGACATCCGGGCACGTGCAGATCAGGTTCCTGTCACCGTGAGCGTTGTCGATGCGGCCGACCGGCGGCCAGAACTTGTCGGCCTTGACGAACGGCAGCGGAAACGACGCCTGCTGGCGGGTATAGGGATGCGTCCAATTGTCTGCGGCGATCGCCGCTGCAGTGTGAGGAGCGTTCTTGAGGACGTTGTCTTTCGGATCGGCCTTCCCGTCGACGACCGCCTGAATTTCCTGCCGAATCGCAATCATCGCATCGCAGAAGCGATCGAGCTCTTCCTGCGATTCGCTCTCGGTCGGCTCGATCATCAACGTGCCCGCAACCGGAAATGACACCGTGGGGGCATGGAAGCCGAAGTCCATCAACCGCTTCGCGACGTCGAGCTCTTCGACGCCCGAGGCCTTGAAACGGCGCAGGTCGAAGATCATCTCGTGCGCGACGGTCCCGTTCGGCCGTGTGTACAGCACGTCGTAGTGCGGCTCGAGGCGTTTCTTTATGTAGTTGGCGTTCAATATCGCGTGCTTGGTGGCGTTGGTCATCCCTTCGGCGCCGAGCATGCGGATGTATCCGTAAGAAATCAGAAGAATGCTCGCCGAGCCCCATGGGGCGGCTGCAACGGGGCGAATGGCGTCCGGGCCGCCGACGCGCAGGACGGGATGCCCGGGCAGGAACGGTGCGAGGTGCGACCGAACGCCGATGGGGCCCATGCCGGGCCCCCCGCCGCCATGCGGTATCGCAAACGTCTTGTGCAGATTAAGGTGGCACACATCGGCGCCGATGGCAGCCGGGCTCGTCAAGCCAACCTGAGCGTTCATGTTCGCGCCGTCCATGTAGACCTGCCCGCCATGCTGATGGATCACCGAGCAGATCTCCTGGATGGAGTCTTCGAAGACGCCATGCGTCGACGGGTACGTGATCATGAGCGCCGCCAGGCGATCGTGATGCTCGGCTGCTTTCGCCTTGAGATCGGCGACGTCGACGTTGCCGTTCGCGTCTGTGGCCACCACGATCACTTTCAGGCCCGCCATCACCGCGCTCGCTGGATTCGTGCCGTGCGCCGAGGACGGAATCAGCACGACGTCGCGCTTCGCGTCACCGCGTGAGCGGTGATACGCGCGAACCGTCATCAGACCGGCAAGCTCGCCCTGAGCGCCCGAGTTCGGCTGCAGCGACACGGCCGCGAACCCGGTGATTTCGGCGAGCGACTGTTCGAGCTCGCTGATGATCGCCGCGTAGCCCTGCACCTGTTCGAGCGGCGCGAATGGGTGCACGGCCGAGAACTCCGGCCAGGTGACCGGGATCATCTCGGAGGCCGCATTCAGCTTCATCGTGCAGGATCCGAGTGGAATCATCGAGGTATCGAGGCCGACATCCTTGCGCTCGAGGCTCTTCAGATACCGCATCATCTTCGTTTCCGAGCGATGCGCAGAAAACACGGGATGCGTCATGAATCGCGACGTCCGCCGAAACGCGGCGGGCAGCCCCTGCCCCGATTCGATATTCCCGATCGCTGGCACGGGCTTCTTCGCGGCCTCTGCGAGCACTGCGGCGACCGCCCTCACGTCTGCGGGCGTAGTCGTTTCGTCGAGTGCGATGCCAATGTGGCGGCTGTCGAAGTACCTGAAATTCAGTCGTGTGCGCTCGGCGATGGCTTTGATTGCCACAGTCGTCTCGCCAATGCCATCTGGCACCTGGAGGCGCAGCGTGTCGAAGTACGTCCCGTCTGTCGGCGTATAGCCAAGAGACCTGGCAATCTTGTCGAGTGTCGCTGCGAAAGAGTGGATTCGCCGTGCAATCGCCGCAAGCCCGTCGGGGCCGTGGTACACGCCGTACATCGCCGCGATATTGGCGAGCAGCGCCTGTGCCGTGCAGATGTTCGAGGTCGCCTTCTCGCGGCGGATGTGCTGCTCGCGCGTCTGCAGGGCCATCCGATAGGCGAGGTTGCCATGCGAATCGATCGAAACGCCGATGATGCGGCCGGGCGCTTGCCTGACGAACGTCTCGCGCGTGGCGAGAAACGCCGCGTGCGGACCGCCATAGCCCATCGGCACGCCAAACCGCTGTGCGCTGCCGACGACGACATCGGCGCCGATCTCGCCGGGCGGAATGGTAATCGTGAGCGCGAGAAGGTCGGCGGCAACAGCCACGAGGACGTTCTGCCCGTGCGCCTGCCCAATGAAGGCTCGAAGATCCAGCAGCACACCGTAGTCGTCTGGCGACTGCACGTACGCGCCGAACACATCCGCACCGAAGTTCGGCGAGGTCGGATCTCCCATCACGATGTTGATGCCGAGCGGCTCGGCGCGACCCTTCAGCACGTCGAGTACCTGCGGGTACGTCCGCTCGGCGACCCAGAACGTGTTGCGAGCGCCAGACGCGTGGCGAGCCTGGACGCGATGCAGCAGCGTCATCGCCTCGCCTGCCGCCGTCGCTTCGTCGAGCAACGATGCCGTGGCAATCTCCATCGCCGTCAGGTCGCGCACCATCGTCTGGAAGTTGAGGAGCGACTCGAGGCGCCCTTGCGCGATTTCGGCTTGATACGGCGTGTAGGGCGTGTACCAGGATGGGTTCTCGAACAGGCACCGCAGGATGACGCTCGGCGTAATCGTGCCGTAGTACCCCATTCCGATGAACGACTTGAACAGCTGGTTCTTCGCAGCCACTCCGCGGAGGCGATCGAGATACTCGTGCTCGGTCTCGGCAGGAGGCAGTTGCAGTTGTTTCTTGAGCCGGATGCTCGATGGCAGCGCCGCATCGATGAGCGCGTCGAGCGACCGCACGCCGATGGCGCGCAGCATGTCCGCCCGCTGGGTTTCGTCCGGTCCGATGTGCCGTTGTTCGAAGGTGTCTGGAGAATCTATAGGCATGTATTGCGTGGGTTATTTCACCAGTTCGGTGTATTGATTGTTGTCGAGCAGCGTCTTGACCTCGTCGGGGTTGCTGAGCTCAATCTCGAAGAGCCAGGTGCCATGCGGGTCTTTGTTCACGAGCTCGGGCTTCGAGCTGATGTCGCCGTTTACGGCAACCACCTTGCCCGACGCAGGGCTGTAAAGCTCGGAGACCGCCTTCACCGATTCGATGTTGCCCGCGGTCTGTCCCTGCGACACCGCGCGCCCGAGATCGGGCGGCTCGACAAAGACGACATCGCCGAGCTGCTTCTGAGCGAAATCGGTGATGCCGACGCGTCCAAGATTGCCCGTTACGATGATCCATTCGTGGTCTTTCGTGTAACGACGGTCGGCAGGATACATGACTCAGCTCCGGGAACGTTTGTAGAACTGCCTCGGCACAACGCGCGCGGGCGTGCGGCGGCCGCGAATGTCGATCTCGAATTCGGTGTCAATCGTCGTGGCTGCGATGGGCAGGTACGCCATGCCGATCGCCTTCTTCAAGAGGGGCGTCTGCGTCCCGCTGGTGACGATGCCTTCTCCGCCGGCTGCGTAGGCCTTGTAGCCGTGGCGAGCGATGCCGGGCGCCGTCATCTCGAACCCGACGAGCTTGCGCGTGAGACCTGCGTTCTTCTGCTGTTCGAGCGCAGCCTTGCCGATGAAATCGGCCTTCTTCCAGCCGATGATCCACCCGAGATCGGCCTCGAGCACGGTTGTCGTCTCGTCGATGTCCTGCCCGGAGAGGTGCATGCCCGCTTCGAGCCGAAGCGTGTCGCGTGCGCCGAGCCCCACCGGTACGATGCCCTTGCCGGCACCGGTCTCAAGGATCGTATTCCAGATGCCTTCAGCCGACGCGGGCGGAATGAAGAGCTCGAAGCCATCCTCCCCCGTATATCCCGTGCGCGAAATGATGCTGCGAACGCCCGCGACTTCGCCGTGCGCGAACCAGTAGTACTTGATGGACGCGAGGTCGATGGTCGTCAACTGCTGGACGATATCGGCCGCGGCGGGCCCCTGCACGGCAAGCAGCGCATAGCGCGCGCTCGAGTTGACGACAGCGACATCGCCAATCGCGCGGGTCTCGTCGGAAATCCACTTGTAGGCTTTCTCGATGTTGCCGGCGTTCACCACGAGTAGAAAGTGGTCGCCGGCCAAGCGATACACGAGCAGGTCGTCGACAAACGTGCCGGCTGGGGTCGTGAGGGCCGAATACTGGGCCTGCCCGACACTCAATTTGGCGGCATCGTTGCTGGAAACACGCTGCACCGCGGCGAGCGCATCTCTTCCAGCCAGCTCGATCTGCCCCATGTGGCTCACATCGAACAGCCCCGCCTTGGTGCGCACGGCAAGATGCTCGTTGGTGATGCCAGAATACTCGACCGGCATGTCCCACCCGCCGAAGGGCACCATCCGCGCTCCATGGGCGCGATGGCGGGCATTCAGCGGCGTTTTCTTGAGTTGTTCGGTCGAAGACTGGTTCATTGAGGCGCGCGAGAGAGGCCTGCCGCGCCGTGGCGGCGCAAAAGCCGCGGAGGCGGGACCTGAAGCCGTCAAGGTACTATGCGCGCACGCGTTGGTCAAGCGAGAGCTGGGACATGGGAATTGGGAGATTGGCAGATTGGTAGATTGGTAATAACGAGCGATCTGACGGCTGACCCTTCCGTCAGATCGGACAGTTTCAGTTATGGACCCTGGCGCCGCATGAAACGTTTGATCGCGCCACCCGGGCGAATAAGCACCGCGGCCGTGACGCACACGATGACGGCCACAACAACAACCAGGGAGAGGAGGTCGTCGGCGCGAAGCGGTTTGTAGTGGTTCAGCACCGGAACGACGATGGCCAGGATGAGGCCTGCGAGACAGAACCCGACTATCGTCTCGACGATGATGCCGAGCATGAGTTTGACCATGGCACCTCAGAACGGAAGCATGAAGCAGCCGACGAACTGCCACAGGTACTGCTGAGACCTGAGCAACCACTCGAACTCGCACGCTCGGTACACGAAGTCTCTGAGCCACCAGAGGTATCCGGTTGACTCCTGAGCACAGCCCTCGAACTTGCTCCACGAGTCGAGCAGCGCGATTTCGTACAATCCGACACAGTCGACGAACGTGCCCGGCGCCCTGCCTTTGATGGTTCGGATGGCGGCGCGACGCTTTCTCGTGATTCGCTTCGAGATGCGCTTTGGCGCATCGAGATCGCCGTCGAGCAGCTGCACGATGGCACCATCGACCAGCGCGCCGATGGCGAGCGCGCCGTCTTCTTCGGTTTCGTCGCGATCCTCCAGGGATGCGGCGAGCCGCTTGAACGAACGCACCGCCCGCGAGCCCAGGAGCAGCGAGCGGGCCGCGTCGAGCCCTTCACCGTCGTCGGCCCGTGGATCGAATCGCACCGTTCGGCGTCCTCGTCCAATCTGGAACCCCGATTGGTTGATGGCGATCGTGACCACGTCTTTGCCCTGGATGAGTCGGATGGTGGCATCGCCCGTGGGCGATACCACCTTCTCGAGCGAGAAGTCGCCTCCTCTGACCGTGAATACTGCGTTGCCGCCCGTGTCGGTAGCGACGGCAAATGTGGCGTCGGTGATGCGGTCGTATTCCTGGTAACCGCGCCGAGCCTGCGAATCGGTGTTTCCTCTGTTCTGCCCTGCGGCAACTCCGGGCACCACGGCCAGTGCCAGACAGAGTGCCGCCACGCAGCTGGTTCGAGACATACGCACCTCCTTCCACCTTCGCGCTGCGCGCGTCGGTGGACGGGCTTGGACCTGCGCGTGACCTCGCACGGCGTACTGCCCTGCCCCGCTCCCGCCTGTCCTGTTGTGCCGGGTGCGTCCGGCGTTAGCTGTCGGCCGAATATTCCGGTGCCGTTTCCTGTGCGCTACTGACCTGCAATTTGTGGGCGTACCGCAAGTACGCCTGAAGGGTGTGATAGCTGATTCCGAGCGCCCGGCACGCCTTCCGCTTGTTGCGGCCGCTTCGCTCGAGAACCAGCCGCACGTAGCGGCTGCCCCATGCACGCAATGTGTCGTTGCGGATCATCGATGGCAACAGCACGTCGCCATAACCGTCGCGAAGTCGAATCGGAAGATCGTCGACGTCGATGGCCGTGTGGCGTGCGAGCGCCACGGTGCGCTCCATCATGCGCTCGAGCTCGCGGACGTTGCCGGGCCAGTCGTATGTGAGCAATGCATCGCCGGCGGCTCGAGACAGCGTGAGACGCCGCGACTGGCCATGGCGCTCGAGAAAATAGGCGGCCAGCTCGAGAATGTCTTCGCGACGCTCGCGGAGCGGGGGCACGTGGATTTCGATGCCCGACAACCGGTAGAACAGATCTGCGCGAAACATCCGCGACTGAACGAGCGCCGGCAGCTTCTTATTGGTTGCCGCGATCACCCGGGTATTGACCCGGTGCACGCCGTTGCCGCCGACACGCTCGATCGCCAGGTCTTGCAGCGCCCGAAGCAGCTTGGCCTGCGCGGGCAGCGACAAATCGGCGACCTCGTCGAGAAACAGGGTGCCGCCGTCGGCACATTCGAACTTGCCGCGGCGTCCGCGTACTCCGGTGGCGGTGCGATCTTCGATGCCAAACAGCTCGGCCTCGAGCAGCGAGTCGACCAGAGCCGCACAATTGACAGCCACGAACGGCCCGCGCCGACGCGAGCTGATCTCGTGAATCTGCCGCGCGACCAGTTCCTTTCCCACGCCGCTTTCGCCGTCGATCAACACGGTGAAGTCGGTGGCCGCTACGCGCTCGATGCGGTCGCGCACGCTGCGCATGACTGCGCTGGAGCCAATGAGAGCCGGTGCAGCGTCTCGTCGCATGGCTTCACCCTGAAACAAGGCGTATGCCAGCGATTGTCTGGGTGATTCACGGGCGCCAGTCACGACAGCTCCCGTCGCTTTGGGTAGTGTGTTCTCAGCGCCCCTCATTGCACTGGAGCGCTCTGCCGATCGCGGAGCGCTACCCATGGGTAATCTCTTCCCCAAGGGGAAGGCGCTCTTCGAATGCGAGGGCGCCGCGATATCGAATCCGCTCGCGGTCGAGCAGGGCCACATGACACCGAAGAATGCGCCCGGTGACTCGAAACTTGGGCACCGGCTGACCGAGCTGCAATTCGACGCGCGTGCCGGGAAGCAGCCGCCAGTCGGTTTCGATGAGCGCACCACCCGGCGATAGATCGATGACATGGGCCGTTCGGCCGGGTCGCAGACGCGCACGATCCATCCCGGCATTGCCGAGCGCCGATACCCGCGGCGACGTGCGGCGCTCCATCGCTAGCGTGTTTGCCATCGTGCTGCCCCGAAATTGAACTCGAAGACGCGCGTACGGCCGGTTGCGCCGAGCACGCGGACCGCGAACTGGGTGCCCTGGAGACCATGAATGAACAACGTGCCGGATGTGCAGGCCCCGGTCGGGCTGAAGCTCAACAGTGTGGAGGCGCCGATTTGGACCGGATCGCGATTGTTGAAAGGCTGTCCCGGATCGAGCCCCGTCACATCCGGCAGGATGCCGAACCTGACGCCAGGAAAATGGTGGTCGAGCCGTTCGTCCACAGTAATCGGGACATCGACGCCACGTGCAATGTCGCGGCTGAGCACGCCATTTCCGTTGCCGTCCACATAGGTGCGCAGCCAGTAGCCGTCGCTCTGTTCGATGAGGCGGATTGCCACGTGGGCCGAGCGCCGGACGGCTTCGAATCGAGCCACCGCGAGGCGCCCGGCCACGTAGCGGGCTGCTCCGGCGGCCCGAGTTCGGTCGACGCTGCCGTGCGCAAGCGGAATGGCCGCGCCACAGACAATGACGATGATGCTGATGGCCATCAGCAGTTCGAGCAGCGAGTAGCCCTTACTTTCCACTTTCCACCTTCCACTTTCTACTTTCTACTTGTCCGTCTTCGCCGCCGCGACCGTGAGCCGATCCTTGATGCGGAGGAAGCTCTTCTCGCCAATACCGCGGACGTTCATGATTTCCTCGATCTTCTTGAAGGGGCCGTTCTTCTGGCGATACTGCACCACCAACTCGGCCGTCTTCTGGCCGATGCCCGGCAACGATGCGATTTGGGCAGCCGTGGCGGTGTTGAGGTTGACCATCTCGCTGGCGGCCGCAGCCGCCGGCGGCTTTGTGGCGCGCTGGGCGTCGACAGGCAGGGGGCCGAAGACAACGAGGGCGGCGACAAGCACAAGCGCTGACCGGTTCATAACTCTGTCCTCCTCTTTGAACGTGTCGTGGGGTCCCACCCCACGACCTGCACCTCGCGGCTTTCAGCCGCTCGGCGCGAGACGCGCTGAATGCGCAAGTGGCCCTGGGTAGGTGAAAAGCTGCTCCGATGGGGTCAGGCACCGGCGCACGCGCGCAGATGCCCAGGGCCGGTCAGAGCAATGGCAAGCCGCGGGCCGCTTCGCGCAACCGCGAAGCGGCGCGGGATGTGATTGAGCGCAATGGATTTGTCTGAGGCGAGCGTGCACGCGGGCCGCAGCAGGCGAATCCCGCGAAAAAAAATGACGACGAGGGTTGCTATTGTTTGGTGGGCGTGGCCGCTTCCGTCCGATACCACTCGAGCGTCTGGCGAAGGCCGTCCTCGAATGAAACGATCGGTTTGTAGCCGAGAATCGTGCGGGCGCGGGTGATGTCGGCCTGCGAATCCTTCACGTCGCCCGACCGCGCGGGTCCGTAACTGACGTTGACGTGGCTGCCCACCAGTTCCCGCATCGTGTTGAACAGGCGGTTCAGCGAGATGCGCGATTCGGTCGCGACGTTGATGACCTGCCCGGAGGCGCCTGGCGCAGTTGCCGCCCGCAGCACCCCATCCACGACATTGGCGACGTACGTGAAGTCGCGCGTCTGCTCGCCGTCACCGAAAATCGTCGGCGACTTGTTCTCGAGCAGGGCCTTGGCGAACACCGAGATGACGCCGGAATAGGGCGACGAGGGATCCTGGCGCGGACCAAAGACGTTGAAGTAGCGGATGGTCACCGTCTCGAGGCCGTAGAGGGTCGTGAACATCTGCATGTACTGCTCGCCCACCAGCTTCTGCAAGGCGTAGGGCGACAACGGATTGGCCGGCATGTCTTCGCGCTTTGGCAGCGTCGGCGTGTTGCCGTAGGCCGACGACGATCCGGCGAAGACCACCCGCTTGACGCGCGCATCGCGCGCGGCAACCAGCACGTTCAACGTCGCATCGACGTTGGCGCGATTCGAGGTGATCGGATCTTCCACCGAGCGCGGCACAGACGGGATTGCCGCCTGGTGCAGCACGTAATCCATGCCCTGCACGCCGCGCGTTGCAACGGCGAAGTCGGCGAGGTCGCCTTCGACGAAATCGACGCCGCCGACGTGCGCGAGATTTCTGCGATGGCCGGTAATCAGGCTGTCGACAACCCGCACGCGCTCGCCGCGACGGACGAGCTCTTCGACAAGGTGCGATCCGATGAAACCGGCGCCGCCGGTGACGAGGTAGGAAGGCATTGGATAGTGTCGAAAAAAAGTACCGCAGTCGGCCGTAAGCCGAATTCTGTTCCCTTGCGGGAGACGATCATTCCTCTAGTCCCGGCATTGCTGACGGGATCAAGCGACCTACCCGGAGACTTTGGACGGGCCGTCCTCAAACGTCTCCCTATTTGGTCTTGCTCCGTGCGGGGTTTTGCCTGCCATCTGCCTCACAGCAGACGCGGTGCGCTCTTACCGCACCTTTTCACCCTTACTCCCCTTCGCCCGGCAGAACCTGACAAGCTACGGGGAGCGGTATATTTTCTGTGCCACTTTCCTTCAGGTCACCCTGACCGGGCGTTACCCGGCGCACTGCCCTGCGGAGTTCGGACTTTCCTCCCGCCTCGCCCTGCGGGCTTGGGCGCGGCATGCCCCGAAAGGCCTGTCACGCCGTAGCGCGCGCAGCGCGCATAGGCGGGCGATCGTCTGGCCGACTACGGTACCCAGAGACGATCTATTGTACCCTAGCCGTCTGTTTCCTGACGAATCGCGTACTGCTCGAGTTTCTTGTAGAGATTGCTTCGCGGCGTGCCGATCACTTCCGCAGTCTTCGAGATATTCCATGCATTTTCGCGCAACTTTTCGACCAGCCAGGCGCGTTCGGCCGATTCCTTGAACTCGCGGAGCGTGCCGGCATCCGATCCCGCCGCACCGGCTGCCGGTGCGCCCGGTGCGGGAGTGCGCGGCACGCCTTTGTCCGACTTGACCACCTCCGGCAGATCCGCGACGTCGATCACGTCTCCTTCGGTCATGATGATCAGGCGCTCGATCGTATTGCGGAGCTCGCGAATGTTGCCGCGCCAGCGATAGCGCTTCAGCACATCCATCGCGGCCGGCGTCACCTGCGTGGGCCTGCGGTTGTTCTCGCGCGCGAGCAGGTTCAGAAAATGCTTGATCAGCAGCGGAATGTCTTCGGGCCGATCGCGGAGCGGCGGAACGTGGATAGGGATTACCGCAAGCCGGAAGTAGAGGTCTTCGCGGAAATTGCCCTTTTCGATTTCCGCCTCGAGATTCTTGTTCGTCGCCGCGATGACGCGCACGTCGACGTTGACGGTCTTCGCCGATCCGATCCGCTCGACTTCTCCCTCTTGCAGCACGCGCAGCACCTTGGCTTGCGTCTTCAGGCTCATGTCGCCGACTTCGTCGAGGAAGATCGTCCCGTTGTGGGCTTGTTCGAACTTGCCGATCTGGCGCTCGGTTGCCCCCGTGAACGACCCTTTCTCGTGCCCGAAGAGCTCTGACTCGATGAGGTCTTCGGGAATGGCGGCGCAGTTGACCTGCACGAATCGTTCGCGGCTGCGAGGGCTCAAGCGGTGAATCGTGCGGGCAACGAGCTCTTTTCCCACGCCGCTCTCACCTTGCAGGAGCACTGTCGCATGAGAAGGCGCTGCACGCTTGATGGCCTGCTCGACCTTTCCGAGCGCGGCGCTCGTGCCGACCATCTGATACCGGGCGTCGAGCTCTTTACTGAGCGCGCGATAGGCCGTCTGCGACCGTTCGAGATCGGTGCGCAGGCTTTTCTCGCCGAGCTCCTTCTGGATGCGCTCGAGCAGCACCGGCTCGGAGAACGGCTTCTCGATGAACCCAGAGGCG
>Ga0105106_10003124_pt1 | contig 11889 bp, 8 predicted proteins | sample PPLLaktember2015_5_FD_79109 | JGI IMG/M metagenome (GOLD analysis project Ga0105106, IMG submission 79109) | Freshwater sediment microbial communities from Prairie Pothole Lake near Jamestown, North Dakota, USA - PPLs Lake P8 Core (1) Depth... | ecosystem: Environmental > Aquatic > Freshwater >...
CACTACGCGTTCGCGATGGGCCTGATGCCGCACAAGAGTCCGACGGGCGTCATGGCCTCGGAGGTGTACAAGGACGAGTTCGCCCACTGGCGCGAGCGGACCGGGCGCTCGGACATCGCGTTCCGCGACTTCCTGCCCGAGCTCTCGCTGCCGAAGGTGCTCGGCGACCTCGGCTACACGACCGTCGCCAAGGTCTCGATGCCGGTGCTGAACAAGTACACGATGCTCAGCCAGCACTTCTCGGACCACAAGCAGATGCCGCATCACAACGACTTCGGCGGCATGATCGACGAGATCGACTGTGAAGAGGACGATCCGCACTTCTACTTCCTGAACCTGGGCGAGACGCACTATCCGTACATGCTGCCCGGCGAGGATCTCCCGCGGGTGTCGGGGGTCCACGGCGCGCTCAAGTCGATGGACGGCGACGAGGCGAGCCGGGTGGCGACGGCCGGAGCGAAGGACTTCTTCACGCCCGAGCGATTCGAGTCGCTGCACCGCCAGCAGAGCCGCTGTGTCGAGCACGTCGACGGCCTGCTCGGCGATTTGATGGACATCGTGCCCGCGGGCACGCACTTCATCGTGACCGCGGACCACGGCGAGCTGTTCGGCGAGAACGGCTACTTCGGTCACGGCCCGATCATGCACGAGAAGTGCTTCGAGGTACCCTTCGTGGAAGGGGCGCTGAGGTAGCGATCGATGGCCGCTCCGCTCTTCCTGCTCGCGCCGCCGCGGTCGTACACGTCGCTGATCAACGCGATGTTGGGCCAGCATCCGCAGGCATTCGGCCTGCCGGAGCTCTGCCTGTTCAACGTCAAGTACCTCAAGGAGATGTGGATCCGCGACTCCGACGAGATGAGCGACGACACCCGCGCGCGCCAGGGGCTGCTCCGCGCGGTCGCGGAGATCTACGCCGGCGAGCAGAACAAGGCCACGATCACGATGGCGAACCACTGGGCGGCGGCGCGCCAGGAGTGGACGACCGCCGACATCTATCGCGAGCTCGTCGCGAAGATCCATCCGCTCATCGCGGTCGAGAAGAGCCCGGCCTACACCATTGCGCTCGACCGGATGCTCGCGATGCACGAGGCGTTCCCCGACGCCCGCTTCATCCACCTCACGCGGCATCCCGTCGGCCAGTGCAAGTCGGTCATGCAGATGAACGACGGCGCGTTCGCCCTGTACGTGAACTCCATCGAGTTCCAGGAGGACCGCGCCGTCATCGAGCCGCAGTACCAGTGGCACGATCTGAACATCAACATCCTGAACTTCCTCGACACGGTGCCCGCGGACCGGCAGCTGCGGCTGCGTGGCGAGGACGTGATGTCGGATCCGCCGACCCAGCTGGCCCGCATCTGTCGCTGGCTGGGGATCCGTGACGATGCGGAGGCGGTCGACGAGATGATGCATCCCGAGCGCTCGCCGTTCGCGTGCTTCGGCCCGCTGCCGGCGCTGTTCGGCAACGATCCGAACTTCCTGCGCGGCCCGACGTTCCACCCGCACGCGGTGAAGGTGCCGCGGCTCGACAAACCCGTTCCGTGGCGGGACGACGGCAAGGGGCTGCACCCGCGCGTCGTGGCCCTCGCCCAGGAGCTCGGCTACGCATGAGCGCCGACGGAGCACCGCCGCGACCGGGCAACCGGCCCAAGCTCGGCCCGGTCCAGGGCGAGCCGGTCACCAAGCGGCCCGACCTCGCCGCATTGACGCCGCGCCAGCGGGCGCTGCGGCTCGCGGTGATCAAGGAATTCAAGGCGAAGAAGGTCAAGAAATTCGTCGAGAAGCAGGTCCAGCACCTCAACACGAATCGTCAGATCGTCGAGGGCATCAAGTTCCTGTTCGACGAGCACGGCGCGCCGCCCCGCAACGCGCCGCTCGAGGACATCATCCAGGAGCGTCGGAACATCGAGTACCAGATCCGCTGGTTCGATGCGGTTCTGCAGGAGTTACGGAACCGACTGACGAAGGTAAGAGAGATCGAGGACTACGCATTCGAGTCCTTGGGAGCGGAGCCGCTGGACGAATGAGACGTCGACGTCCAGCCGCGCACGAAAGGTCGCTTCAGCCATGAACACCCGAATCTATCGCGAGGGATCGAGCACCGAGCAGCCGCAGACGCCCCAGTCCGCGCCACAGTCGCCGAACGAGCGGCCGCAGAAGGTGGCGACGCCGGCGTTCCTGCACCAGCGCCTGCTCTCGTTCCGCGTCGGCATCGGCGCGCGGCAGAGCTACGTGCTGCGCGACAACGTGCGCGGCTCGAGCTACGACTTCCAGCCCTGGCAGTTCTTCCTGCTCGAGGTCCTGCCGGGCTGCACCGATGACGTCCAGCTGGCGAGCGTCTTCCAGGACCGCTTCGGCCATCCGCTCTTGCCGCAGGAGCGCGACTTCTTCCTGGCCTCGATCGCCGACGCGGGGCTGTTCAACGAGGCCGCCGGGTCGCATCCGCTGCTCGCCCGCTTCTGCAAGAGGACCTACGACGTCGAGGGCGAGCAGGCGCGGCCGAAGTCGCACCGCACCGTCGTGGTGGAGCAGTCGCAGCACGCCGCCGGTGCGGCCGCTGCCGGTGCCGCGGCGGCTGCCGTGCCGGCACCGAGCGCCGTCCGGCCCGACCCGGCGAAGGGGAAGATCCCCGACGAGGACGAGACCCTGCCGGCCGGCATGCAGGACGCGACCGACTTCGACGCGCGCCGCTCGAAGTGGATGTGGGTGCTCTTCAATCCGACGTGGATCCTGAAGATCACCGTTCCGCTGCTCGCGCCGCTGCGCATCCTCGTCTTCGCGCTGCCGCTGTTGCTGCTCGGTGCGTTCAACGTGGCCGTCCGGTATGCGCCGCTGCTCGAAGAGGACATGGCGCGCCTGCTCACGGGGTTCGGGCTCGTCGAGCACTGGCTGCTCAGCCTGCTCACGGTGAACCTGCTGGTCACGTGGACGACCGCGGTCGTCGCATTCCGCTATCGCGCCACCGTGAGCGGCTTCGGCATCGCGTTCGTGATGGGGTTCTACCCGCGGTTCACGACCCGCATGGCGCATCTCGACCAGCTCTCGCGGGTCGAGCGCATGTGGCTGCACGGCGCTCCGCTGCTGACGCGGCTGTTCCTGTTCTGCATCGGCCTCTACGCGTGGTTCGCCACGGCCGGCCTGGACGAGCACGTGCCGACGGCGGCCCTGGCGATCACGGTCACGTCCGCGGCGAGCTTCCTGTTCTCCGCGAACCCGCTGGTCAAGAGCAACGGCTACCACCTGCTGTCGGCGTTCACGAACGAGCCGCATCTGCGCGGCAAGGCGTTCAGGGCGCTGCTCAACAAGATGCGCGGCGGGACGTTCAAGGAGGCCAACGAGCTGCTGCTGGCGACCTACGCCATCACGATGGCGGCGTTCATGTTCGTGCTCTGCGTCGGCGCGGCCACGTTCATCGCCTTCGCCCTGCACCAGATGTACCTCGGCGGCAGTGCGATCATCGTCGCCACGGTCGTCGGCTTCCTGCTGCTGCGGCGCGTGCTGAACTACTTCGGCAAGGTCGAGGCCGCCTACGAGCGCTCGCTGCAGTTCGACCGGTGGCGCAAGCGGACCCTCGGCGACGAGGAGGCGAGGTCGCAGGCCCCGGCGCCGGGCTTCGCGACCTACGTGTGGCGCGCGGGCCTGCTGATCCTGTTCGTCGCGCTGTTCCTGCCGTACTCGTACGAGGCGGGCGGGTCGTTCGTGATCCATCCAAAGCTGCAGCAGGTCATCACGACCGACCTGTCGGGCCGCATCGAGGCGGTCTACTACGAGGGCGGCGAGACGGTGCCGAAGGGGTCGGTCGTCGCCAAGCTCGCGTGCACCGAGGATCAGGCGCAGGCCAAGATCATCGATCAGAAGATGATCGAGCAGCGCGCGGTCATCGACCACCTGAAGTCGCTCCCCCGCGAGGAAGAGGTCCAGCTCGCGCGCCAGCAAGTCGAGGTCGAGGAGACGCGCGTCAAGTTCAGCCGCATCGAGGTCGAGCGCACCCGCAAGCTCGCCGACCAGGGCTTCGCGCCCGCCGAGGAGCTCGACGAGGCCCGGCGTCAGCTCGACGTCGACCTCGAGCAGCTCTCCGAGAAGCGGGCCGCGCTGCAGGTGGCGAAGCTCGGCCCGACCGAGCACGAGGTCGCGGCGGCCGAGGCGAAGTACGACAGCCTCGAGGCCGAACGGGCGGCGTTCCTCGATCGCATCCGCCGCTGCGATCTCGTGATGCCGTTCGACGGTCGACTGCTCACGCAGTACCTCAAGGAGAAGGGCAACAGCTACTACAAGAGCGGCGACGTCTTCGCCGAGGCCGAGTCGTCGGGGTCGATGACCGCCGAGATCGAGGTGCCCGAGTCCGAGGCCGAGTACCTTGTGCTCGGCGCGGTGGTCGAGTTCAAGCCCATCGCGCACAGCAACGAGGTCTTCACCGGCACGGTCGTGCACGTCGACGCGGACATCACGGAGCGGACGTTCGGCAACGTCATCAAGGTGATCGCGGCCGTCCACGACGAGGACGGCAAGCTCAAGAACGGCATGACCGGCTACTCCAAGATCGACGGTCCGACGCTGCCGGTCTGGGAGGCGTACTCGCGCCAGATGCTCCGCTTCGTGCAGGTGCACGTGTGGTCGTGGATCCCCTGAGGAGGAGAGACGTGGACGATTCTCGCCAGTTCGCGCGCCAACCCTCGCTCGTCCGGGCCCGCCGGGTGATGAGCGCCTCGGTGTACCGGGCGCTGCGCTCCGCGGGGTACCCGGACTCGGGGATCATCGAGTTCGCCACGTCGCTGCTCGCCGAGCTCTGCGACGACAGGGGTGCGATCTGCGAGGAGCACCCGCCGCTCGACGTGCGCACCGGTTTCCCGACCGGGCGCGCGCTCGTCGAGATCCTCGAGTTCGAGGTGGATCGGGCCCGATCGACGGCCCAGCCGCAGCTCGGGGTGATCGTCGTGACCCTGCAGTCGCGGCCGCTGTGCACCGCGACCGAGCGCTTCGCGGACGAGAACCTGATCGTCGACGCGCTGCAGTCGCGGGTGCGTGCCTCGGACACCGCGGGGCAGACGGACGGGCGCGAGTTCGTGCTGCTCCTGCCCGGGGCCGGCGCGCGGGCCGTGGCTGCGACGGCGCGCGACATCCACCGCGGCCTGCAGTCGGCACCGTTCTCCCCGGGCTCTCGTCCCGAGGTCCGGCACGCCGCGCTCGCCGACACGATGCGCGACGCGACCGAGCTGCTCGATGTCGTGCGGGCTGCACCGCCGATCGGCGAGTCGTCGGCGACTGCGAGTCGATCGATGGCGACGACGCGGCGCCCCGTCGTGCTCGCGCTCTGCGGTGGCGCGGCGATGGCCGCCGCCCACGTCGGTGTGATCTCGGGGATCGAGGATCTCGGCGTCGAGATCTCCGGGATCGGGGCCACCAGTGCCGGCGCGCTCGTGGCTGCGATGTACGCCTCGGGGATGAGCCGCGAGGCGATGCTCGACAAGTTCCTCTCGCTGCGCGCCTCGCCCGTCTACGCGCAGATCCGCGGCGCCTATGCGGCGACGCGGATCCGCGGGCGCGAGGACCGGCGCGGCCTGTCGCGCACGCGCCTCGGCTTCGCGAGCGCCGAGGAGCTGGCGCTCACCGACGACGGCGTGCTGCGAGCGCTCGTGGAGCACTTCGTGCCGCGCGACCGTCCGATCGAGGGCATGCGCCTGCGGCTGGCATTCTGTGCGACCGATCTCGTCGCCGGCCGCACGACGTACATCTCGCACGGCTCGCTCGTCGACGGGCTGATGGCCGCATGCGCGGTGCCGGGACTGTTCCCGCCGGTGCGCCTGGGCGGGATGCTCCTGGTCGACGGCTCGCTCGCCGGCGAGCTGCCCGTCGCCGCCGCGACCTCGATCGCCGGCAGTGCCCGGGTGATCGGATCGTATCTCGACGGGCCGAATGCAGCGCCGGCGTCCTTCGCCAGCGGATTGGCGGTCGCGGCCCGCGTCGCCACGATCCGACAGCACGAGCTCGTCTGCGAGCAGACGCGCGGCTGCGAGCGTGTGCTCCACATCCCGGTGAAGGACGTGGGCTGGATGGGATTCGGTCGCTGTGGGGACGCCGAGCGCATCGGGCGGGAGACCGTGCTCCGCGAGCTCGGCTCCGAGATCGTGCACGACAGGACCGGCCTCGAGCCGGGGAGGCTGATGTGATGTTGGAGGCAGCTCGCATGTTGGAGACCGATCGGATGCCGGAATCGGAGCCCGTGGTGGAACGTGCCGCCGTGCGACCGGGCGCCGAGTGGAGTGATGCGACGTTGACCGCGGCCGAGCGCGAGACCCTCGCCGGGCACCGCGGCGGCGTGGTCTGGTTCACCGGGCTGTCGGGCTCGGGCAAGACCACCGTCGCGCAGCAGCTCGATCGCCGCCTGCACGCCGCCGGCAAGCGCAGCTTCCTGCTCGATGGCGACGTGATGCGCGACGGGATCACCAAGGGGCTCGGCTTCGGCCGCGAGGATCGCGAGGAGAACCTGCGGCGCTTCACCGAGGTCGCGCACCTGTTCGCGGAGGCGGGCGTCATCGCGCTCGTGTCCGCGATCGCCCCGTACGAGGACGCACGCGAGCGGGCGCGGCAGCGCATCGGAGCCGCGCGCTTCGTGCTGGTGCACGTCGCGACGCCGCTCGCGGTCTGCGAGTCGCGCGATCCGAAGGGCCTGTACAAGGCGGCGCGGAGCGGGAAGATCCCGGACTTCACCGGCATCTCCTCGCCCTACGAGGATCCGCCGGTGGCCGACCTGCGGCTGCGGCCCGAGGACGGCGATCCGCTGGCGCAGGCCGAGGCGGTGTGGCGGGTGCTCGAACGGCGCGGATTCCTGTCGGTGTGAGCGCGATGTCGGGACACGAACGCGAGCTCGAGGTCGCCGTGGAGGCCGTGCGTCGTGCGGCCCGCGTGTGTCGCTCGGTGCAGGCGAAGATCGCCGCGCACGGGCCGAGCACGCTCGCAAAGGCCGACCAGAGCCCGGTCACCGTCGCCGACTTCGCGAGCCAGGCACTCGTGTGCCAGACGTTGCTCGACGCGTTCCCCGACGACCCGGTCGTGGCCGAGGAGGATGCCGACGCGCTGCGTCAGCCGGACGGCGAGCCGCTGTTGGCGACGATCCGCGAGGAGCTGCGGCCCTTCGGCGCGCCGGCGGATCGCGAGATCCTCTCGTACATCGATCGCGGCTGCGCGAGGCAGCATGCCGGGCGCTTCTGGACGCTCGATCCGATCGACGGCACGAAGGGCTTCCTGCGCGGCGATCAGTACGCGATCGCGCTGGCGCTCGTCGTCGATGGTCGCGTCACGGTCGCAGCGCTCGCGTGTCCGAGCCTCGACCTGCCGGGCGCGGCCGCCGGGCTCGGCTCGGTGTACTGGGCGGTCCACGGTGGTGGTGCCCAGGCGGCGCCGCTGTCCGCGGACGGCCCGGGACGGCCGATCGCGGTGAGCCGCGAGCGGGACGTCGCCAGGTTCCGCACGTGCGAGTCGTTCGAGGCCGGCCACAGCCGCCACGACGAGTCGGCGCGGCTGGTGGAGATGCTCGGCATCGCCGCCGCGCCGGTGCGGCTCGACAGCCAGGCGAAGTACGCCGTCGTCGCGCGCGGCGATGCGGAGATGTACCTGCGCCTGCCGACGCGCAAGGACTACCGCGAGAAGATCTGGGACCACGCCGCGGGTGCGCTCGTGGTGCAGGAGGCCGGCGGCACCGTCACCGACGTGCGCGGTCGGCCGCTCGACTTCGGGCGTGGACACGAGCTCGCCGGCAATCGCGGCGTCGTCGTCACGCATGGGCTCGAGCACGCGCGGATCCTCGCCGCACTGCGTGAGATCGGGGTGGAGTGAACGCGTGACCTGGCAGATCGCATTCACGTTCAGCGTCGTCGGGGCCTCGATCACGGCCTTGATGCTCACCCGTGTCGCGCCGGACATGGTGCTGCTCGGGGCGCTCGTCCTGCTGATGCTGAGCGGCGTGCTGACCCCGGACGAGGCGTTCGGCGGCTTCGCGAACGAGGGGCTGGCGACGATCGCCGCGCTGTTCGTGGTGGCCGAGGGGCTGCGCCGCACGGGCGGCATGAACTTCATCGGCACCAAGCTGCTCGGCGAGCCGAAGTCGCTGTTCGGGGCCCAGCTGCGGCTCGTCACGCCCGTGGCCGCGCTGTCCGCCTTCCTCAACAACACGCCGATCGTCGCGATGATGATGCCCGTGGTCGAGGACTGGGCCCGGCGCCTCGGCGTCTCCGTCTCCAAGCTGCTCTTGCCGCTGTCCTACGCGGCGATCCTCGGCGGGCTCGTCACGCTCATCGGCACGAGCACGACGCTGGTGATCAACGGCATGCTCCTCGACGCCCCGGGGCAGCGCGGGTTCACGATGTTCGAGCTCGCGTGGATCGGCATCCCGACCACCCTCGTCGGCATCCTCTACATCCCGATCGCGAGCCGCTGGCTGCTCCCGCCCCGCAAACCCGCGCTCGGGCAGATCGTCGACTCGCGCGAGTACGTGCTCGAGATGCTGGTCGCGCGCAGCAGTCCCGTGGTCGGCCGCACGATCCAGCAGGCGGGCCTGCGCCACCTGCCCGGGATGTACCTGATGGAGATCCAGCGCGGCGACCAGATCATCGCCGCGGTCGGGCCCGACGAGCTCGTGCAGGCGGGCGACCGGCTCGTCTTCGTCGGCGTCGTCGAGTCGGTCGTGGATCTGCAGAAGATCCCGGGGCTCATCCCCGCTGCCGACCAGCTGTTCAAGATCGGCGAGCCACGCTCCCATCGCGCGCTCGTCGAGGCGGTGGTGAGCGGCAGCAGTCGCGTCGCCGGGCTCACCATCCGCCAGGCGAAGTTCCGCACGCAGTACAACGCGGTGGTCATCGCAGTCGCGCGCGACGGCGAGCGCGTGCGTGCGAAGATCGGCGACATCCGCCTGCAGGCGGGTGACACGCTGCTGCTCGAGACGAACCCGTCGTTCGCCGACGCCCATCGCAACTCCCGCGACTTCTTCCTCGTGTCGGCCGTGAAGGACTCCGCACCGGTCCGCCACGACCGCGCCTGGCTGGCCCGGGGCATCCTCGCCGGGATGGTCGTGCTCGCGACCTTCGAGCTCATGAGCATGCTCGAGGCGGCGTGCGTCGCCGGCATCGCGATGGTGGCGACGCAGTGCCTGCGGGTCGCGGACGTGAAGCGGTCCATCGAGTGGAGCGTGCTGCTCGCCGTCGGTGCGGGCATCGGCATCGGCGTCGCGATGGATCGCAGCGGTGCGGCGGCCCTGGTCGCGTCCAGCCTGATCGGGGCGGTGGGAACGAATCCGCTCGCCGCGCTCGCGGTGATCTACGCGATCACGAGCGTGCTCGCGAACGTCATCACGACCAAGGCGGCCGCGGTCCTCGTCTTCCCGGTGGCGCTGGCGACGGCGACCGATCTCGGCGTCGACTTCATGCCGTTCGCGATCGCGCTCACGGTCGCGGCCGCGTCGGCCTATGCCACTCCCATCGGCTACCAGACCAATCTCATGGTCTACGGTCCCGGCGGGTACCGGGCCAGCGACTTCCTGCGCATCGGCGCGCCGCTGTGCATACTGGTCGGTATCGTCACCGTCGCCATCGCGCCGCTCGTCTGGAGCTTCCGATGACCCTGTCCTCGTACAACCTCACGCACCTCGAGCAGCTGGAGGCGGAGAGCATCCACATCATCCGCGAGGTCGCGGCCGAGTTCGAGAACCCGGTGATGCTCTACTCGATCGGCAAGGACTCGTCGGTGATGGTCCACCTGGCGATGAAGGCCTTCTTCCCGGCCAAGCCGCCGTTCCCGCTGATGCACGTCGACACGACGTGGAAGTTCAGGGAGATGATCCAGTTCCGCGAGGACTGGGCGCGAAAGAAGCTCGGGCTCGAGCTCATCGTGCACATCAACGAGGACGGCGTCCGCCAGGGCATCGGGCCGTTCACCCATGGCAGCGCGGTACACACCGACGTCATGAAGACGCAGGCGCTGCGGCAGGCGCTCGACAAGTACAAGTTCGACGCGGCCTTCGGCGGTGCGCGCCGTGACGAGGAGAAGTCGCGCGCCAAGGAGCGCATCTTCTCGTTTCGCGACAAGAACCACCGCTGGGACCCCAAGAACCAGCGGCCCGAGCTGTGGAACATCTACAACGCGCGCGTGCGCAAGGGCGAGAGCATCCGGGTGTTCCCGCTGTCCAACTGGACCGAGCTCGACGTGTGGCAGTACATCCACCTCGAGAAGATCGACATCGTGCCGCTGTACTTCTCGGCGGTGCGGCCCGTCGTCGATCGCGACGGCGTGCTCATCCTCGTCGACGACGACCGCATGCCGCTGCTCCCGGGCGAGGAGCCGATGCTGAAGAACGTCCGGTTCCGCACGCTCGGCTGCTATCCGCTGTCCGGCGCGGTCGAGTCCGAGGCCACGACGCTGCCCGAGATCATCCAGGAGATGCTGCTCGCCACGCAGTCGGAGCGCCAGGGCCGGATCATCGACTACGACCAGGCGGCGTCGATGGAAGAGAAGAAGAAGGAGGGCTACTTCTGATGTCGCATCAGTCGGATCTGATCGCGCAGGACATCGAGGCGTACCTCCTGCAGCACGAGCACAAGGAGCTGCTCAAGTTCCTCACGTGCGGGAGCGTCGATGACGGCAAGAGCACGCTCATCGGGCGGCTGCTCTACGACTCGAAGATGATCTACGAGGACCAGCTCGCCGCGATCCGCAAGGCGTCGGTCACCCAGGGCAGCACGGGCGGCGAATTCGACCCCGCGCTGCTCACCGACGGGCTCAAGGCCGAGCGCGAGCAGGGCATCACGATCGACGTCGCATACCGTTACTTCTCGACGGATCGGCGCAAGTTCATCATCGCCGACACGCCCGGGCACGAGCAGTACACGCGCAACATGGCGACCGGCGCGTCGAACTGCGATCTGGCAATCATACTCGTCGACGCGCGGCACGGCGTGCTCACGCAGACGAGGCGCCACAGCTTCATCGTGTCGCTGCTCGGCATCCGGCACGTGCTCGTCGCGGTCAACAAGATGGACCTCGTCGGGTTCCGCCAGGAGCGCTACGAGGAGATCGTGCGCGAGTACGAGGAGTTCGCGGCGCGGCTCGACGTGAACGACCTGCACTTCATCCCGATGGGTGCGTTGCACGGGCACAACGTGGTCGAGCGCAGCGAGGCGATGCCCTGGTACGAGGGGCCGACGCTGATGCGGTTCCTCGAGACGATCTACATCGGCGCCGACCGCAACCTGCAGGACCTGCGGTTCCCGGTGCAGTACGTGATCCGGCCCGACCTCGACTTCCGGGGCTTCGCCGGCACCGTCGCGTCCGGTATCGTGCGCAAGGGCGACGAGGTCATGGTGCTGCCGTCGCGTCAGAAGAGCCGCATCCAGGCGATCACCACCTACGACGGCGAGCTCGAGGAGGCCTATCCGCCGCTGTCGGTCACGCTGACACTGGAGGACGAGATCGACTGCAGCCGCGGCGACACGATCGTTCGGCCCGGCAACGTGCCGATCGTCGCCGACGAGTTCGACGCCACCGTGGTGTGGATGGCCGAGGAGCCGATGGTGCCGGGCCGGGAGTACCTCTTCAAGCTCGGGCCCAAGGTCGTCGCGGGGCGGTTCTCGAGCCTGCGCCACCAGATCGACGTCAACACCCTGCACCGCAAGCCCGCACCCACGCTCGCGCTCAACGAGATCGGGCGCTGTCAGGTCGCGCTCAACGCTCCGGTGGCGTTCGATCCCTACCGGCGCAATCGATCGACCGGTGCGTTCGTGATCATCGACCGCATCCACAACGGGACCGTGGGCGCCGGCATGATCTTCGAGCAGCGCACGGACGAGGCGCTGCGCGATCACTGGGACGCCGATCCCAAGGCGAGCGCGAGCGCGGTCGCGGTCA
>Ga0105106_10003125_pt1 | contig 11888 bp, 7 predicted proteins | sample PPLLaktember2015_5_FD_79109 | JGI IMG/M metagenome (GOLD analysis project Ga0105106, IMG submission 79109) | Freshwater sediment microbial communities from Prairie Pothole Lake near Jamestown, North Dakota, USA - PPLs Lake P8 Core (1) Depth... | ecosystem: Environmental > Aquatic > Freshwater >...
ACCACGGGCTGGTACATCCGCATGAGGGGCCGGCTGATGGGGTGGTTCTCCTCGCTGTGGATCTTGCCCACCAGGACGGCGTTGACGATGCGGGCCACCCAGCGCGGACGAAACACATAAAGGTCCATGCGGGTGAAGAGCAGCCGGATGGCGGGATCCAGGGTGATGGCGAGCAGCGCGGCGATCACCATGGAGAAGCTCTTGGTGTAGGCGAGAGGTTTGAAGAGGCGCCCCTCCTGGGCCTCCAGGGCAAAAATGGGCACGAAGGAGACGGCGATGACCAGCAGGGCGAAGAAGCTCGTGCCCCCCACCTCTTTCACCGCACCGACGACCACTTCACGAAAATCCCCCTTGCGCCCCTCGGCCTCCCAGTGCTCCAGCCTCTTGTGGGTCTGCTCCACCACCACGATGGCGGCGTCCACCATGGCCCCGATGGCGATGGCGATGCCTCCGAGCGACATGATGTTGGCCGTGATGCCCAACCCCTGCATGGGAATGAAGGAGATGACCACCGTGATGGGGATGGTCAGGATGGGGATGATGGCGCTGGGGATGTGCCAGAGGAAGATGAGGATCACGAGGCTGACGATGATGATCTCTTCGATGAGGGTGGTCTTGAGGGTTTCGATGGACCGCTCGATGAGGTCCGACCGATCATAGACCGTGACCAGCTCGACACCCGGCGGGAGGCTGTGTCGGATCTCCTCGATGCGCTTCTCCACGCGCTCGATGACCTTCATGGCGCTTTCCCCGTAGCGCATGATGACGATGCCGCCCACGGTCTCGCCCTCGCCGTCCAGCTCGGCGATGCCGCGCCGCATGTCCGGGCCCAGGGTGACCTTCCCCAGCTCCCGAACCAGAATGGGGGTTCCCGTTTCAGAGTTGAGGCCCACGGCGATCTGCTCGATGTCCTCGACGGACCGGATGTAGCCCCGCCCGCGCACCATGTACTCACGCCCGGCCAGCTCCACCAGCCGCCCCCCCACGTCGTTGTTGCTGTCCCGGATCATCTGGACGACGCGGTCCAGAGGGATCTTGTAGGACTGGAGCGCGTTGGGGTCCAGGGCCACCTGATACTGGCGCACGAAGCCCCCCACTGGCGCGACCTCGGCGACACCCGGCACCGACTGCAGCTCGAAGCGGAGGAGCCAGTCCTGGATCGAGCGCAGCTGAGCCAGGTTGTGGGTGCCGGTCTTGTCCACCAGCGCATACTGGTAAACCCAGCCAATGGAGGTAGCGTCCCGGCCGAGCTCCACCTGGACGCCCTGGGGAAGCCGCGGGATGAGGCTGCTCAGGTACTCCAGGACCCTGGAGCGCGCCCAGTAGATGTCCGTCCCGTCCTCGAAAATCATGTAAACGTAAGAGTAGCCGAAGTCCGACAATCCCCGGATATCCTTCACCCTGGGCACACCCAGCATGGCCGTGACGATCGGATAGGTGACCTGGTCCTCCATGATGTCGGGGCTGCGGTCCCAGCGTGAGAAGATGATGACCTGGGTGTCGGAAAGGTCCGGGATGGCGTCGATGGTGATGTTCCGCATGGCGTGATAGCCCGCCATGATCAGGATGCCGGTGAAGAGCAGCACCATGAACCGGTTGTGGGCACAGATTTCGATGATGCGATTGATCATGCGGCGGCTACCTGGCTAAAATTATTAATTGTGACCTGCGTGTCCCGACGGGACTGCAGCGGGCTCGCCCGAAGTCATGGCCCGGAAGGCCGGCCTCAACTTGCTTTCTGAGTCCACGAAGAAGACCGCCGAAGTCACCACCTTCTCACCGGCGCTCAGCCCCTTGAGCACCACCACGTCGCCCGCCACGCGGCGCCCGAGGGAGACGGTCCTCGGCTCAAAGTAGCCGTTCCCCCGCGCCACGAAGACCGTCTGCTCGGTGCCCGAGTCCAGAACGGACTCCTGGGACACCACCAGTTCCCGGCCATGATCGATGGCGAAGCTGGCTTGAGCATAGAGATCGGGCTTCAGCAGGTGGTCCGGGTTTGGGAGATCCAGGCGCACCTTGAGGGTCCGCGTGCTCGCCTCCACCTGCGGGTAAATGAAAGACACTTTGGCATGGAATACGCGTCCCGGAAAAGCCGTGAGGGTGAGGTCGGCCTTCTGTCCCACCTGGATCAGGGGCAGCTCGTACTCGTAGACGTCCGCCAGAACCCAAAGGCGTGAAAGGTCGGCAATGACGTAAAGCTCGGTATCCGGGGTGATGCGCTGCCCGGGATAGGCGTTGCGGGTGAGTACGAACCCGTCCTGGGGCGCGTACAGGGTGACGCTGCGGGACGGGGTGCCGCGCCTCTCGATCTCGCGGATCTGTGCATCCGAAAGATCCCAGAGCCGCAGCCGCTCGCGGGTCGACCGGTAGAGCGTCTCAGCCCCCGTTCGTGCTTCGGGGAAGGTGCTGGTCTTGAGCTTGTCCAGGGACTTGCGGGAGATGATGAGCTCCTGCTGGGTGGCAACCAGCTCGGGACTGTAGACGCTGAAGAGGGGCTGCCCCTTCCTGACGCTCTTGCCCGTGAAATCCACGAAGACCTGGTCGATCCACCCTTCGATCCTGGTCTGAACCCGCGCCACCCGAGTTTCGTCGAGGGCGAGCCGCCCGACGGCACGCACCGTCCCGGAGAGCGACTTCTCCTGCACCTCGCCCAGCTGGACCCCGATCAGCTGCTGCCTTTCGGGGCGGATGTAGACGGTGCCCGCCGGCATCGGCTCACCCCCCGGCAGCACCCCCGCCTCCGGCACCTTCTCCAGGTTCATGCCGCAGATGGGACACACACCGGGCTTGTCCGACGTCACCTGGGGGTGCATGGGACAGCTGTAGGCCGGCCTGGATGAGTGCTGCGCCGTCTCAGCGGCTGGCTTCCCCGACGACTGGGGCTTCACCGCTGGGGGCGGAGCTGTTTCAGCAGGGGCTTTCTCCAGGAACATGCCGCATTGAGGACACCTTCCGGGCTCCTCGGAGCGCACTTCGGGATGCATGGGACACGTGTAGACATCCGCGGAGGCGGCATGGGCGAGAGGTAGCCAGAGCAGCTCGCCTCGGTGCTTGAAGCTCGCGTCGCCACCCACGGCCAGCCACCCGGCGACCATCACCGACAGCAGCAGCGTTGAGAGCCTGATCCACCGCAAGGTGACGCATCCCTTCGCACCACAGGACGCCGCCCTCTCAGAAATGCGCAGGGAATATCGCGGAGGCTCTGCATGCATGATGTTCTCCATATTGGTGAAAGATTTAGGAATTACCCATAACTACTTATAGATACTAATTTAAGCGTTCACTGTCGAGACTGGAAGGGCGAATTCGTACTCCTGCTCCCGGGGGTTGCCTGGAGTTGTCAGCATCGAGCCAAAAAACGTTCAAGGCCAGGTCGCAACCCGGCCCTGCCATTGCTCCTGGCTCAAGATCTGGAATTCGGGAACCGGTGAACGGAGCGAACGCCAACGCAGCCCCGATACCGTGTATTGGAAACTAGAAACTAGAAACTAGAAACTAGAAACCAGTAACCAGAAACCAGAAACTAGAAATTACTCATAACAGCTTCACCGAGCAGCGTCGGCCAGGGAACCGGTATAGAGCTCCAGCCGGGCCAGGGCCTTGTGGAAATCAGCCAGAGCCTCGTAATGCTTGAGCTCGTATTCCAGCAGCATGGAGAGGTTCTCCATCAGCATGCGGAAGTCCGAGTCACCCACCTGGTAGGAAGCCAGAGAGGACTCGAAGGTCAGCTGGGCCTGGGGCAAAACGGTCGTCCCGTAGAGCTGGGCGAGCTTCTGGGCCGAATGGGCCAGGGCATAGGCGTTGCGAGCGGCATAGGAAACGCTGGATGTCTCCCCGTCCCTCTGCTTTCTCGCGGCAGAAAGGTTCAACCGTGCGCTTTCGAGGTCCAGCCGCTGTTTGCGCCAGAAGTAGAGCGGCACCTTGGCCTTCACCATGAGCCCGTACATCTCGGGGTCGGAGCGCCGATCCACGTAAGTGAATCCCAGGGCAAAATCCGGATAGTACTCCTTCCGGGCCAGGTCCACGGCATGCTCGCTGCGGCTGATCTGCCGCTCCTGCTTCTGGATGCTCGCGGCGTTCTGCACCGCACGGCGCAGCACTTCCTCCTCGGTGAAAGCCAGCTGGGCTTCTTCGGGAAAACCAGGCATCCCGAGCTTAGAACCGGCGGGACGATAGGCGAGGTTGTTGATGAGTGCGCCCATGGAGGATCGCCGCTGCTCGAGCACCGCCAGCCTGTCCTGGACCCTGGAGAGCTCCAATTGAGCCCGGAGAACATCCTGCTGGGAGCCCTCTCCCACGGCGTATCTGGCTTGAGCCACCTCCGTCACGGCCTGCAGCAGCTTACGATCCTTTTCAATGATCTCCATGGATTTCATGACGAGGCCGTAATCGAAATAGACCTCCTTGAGATCGGCCACGACCTGCCGGCGAACCTCCTCGGCATTCCACTCCTCGGCTGCCGTCTCGGCGGCGGCGATCTTTCCCTTGAGCCCCAGTTTGCCGGGGAAAGGGATTTCCTGCTCAATGCCGTAAAATCTTCCCGAGGAAGGGTCCCCTTCCTGGAGACTCGGGGGAATGAGGTCCCCCATGTTTTGAAACGAGAGGACAGGGTCGGGCAGGGTGGTTTCCGAGACGATTCGCGCCTTTTTGGCCTGGGCCGTCTGGTCCGCTGCCTCGATGCTCGGACTCTGGCTCAGGGCCATTTGGATGAGCTGCTCCAGGGTCACGGTCTCCCCAGATTGCTCCTCCATCTTTTGGGAGGCCATCCGGTCATCGGAGGCGGAAGCCTTGCTGCCCGGAGCCGAAAAGGCGGGAAATCCCCATCCGCAGACGAGGGCCATCATCAATGCACCAGCCAGCCACTTCCTCACGCAGAACATCTCCTGAAAAGGTGGGTTTGAAAGGTGACTCATGGCGGGTCCCGCCCATCTTCGGACCCGGACGCTCCAAATGGTTGGGCATGATCGCAGGAACTGCCTTCGAACGGGGAGGAAGCGCGCTCACCTCGTAACACAGCATCATATAACAGGAAAAAGGCTGCTCAAACAGGTTTGAATTAGGGAGTCTTGTATGTTCTAGTGGGCGGGTTATCGACCAGGGGGGATCCATGGGGTGAGCTCACTCACAACAAGCGAGGGTTCACCGCGGCGAATGCCGGATCGGAGTCCGGGGCAGGCGCCGGGATCCGGATTCTCAGGAATAACCACCACCTCCATAAGGAGAATATATTGAAAATACTTGGAATTTCTGGAAGTCCACGCAAGGAGGAAACCTCGGGGGTTTTCAAGCTGGTCAGAACGGTTCTCGAAAACACGGGGATCGACTACGAACTGATTTCACTGAGGGGAAAGAAGATCGGCGGATGCATGGCCTGCCTGGGATGCGCCAGGGACAATGTCTGCAAGGTGGACGACGACATGGCCCCCCTTCGGGAGAAGATCGTGGAGGCGGACGCCTACGTCATCGGGGCCGCGAACTATTACTCCACCCTCAATGCCATCGCTCATGCCTTCCTGGAGAGGTGGTTTCAATTCCGGCACCAGGAAGGGAACACCCTGTGGGGGAAGCTCACGGTGGCCGTGGGAGTGGGCGGCACCGAAGGAGGAGCCCCCGCCGACGACATCGAGCGTTTCTGCCTCTACAACTTCGTGGAAACCGTGGCCAGGGTGAGCGGGCAGGGCGCTGCAGCCTGCTTTTCGTGCGGCTACGGCGAGACCTGCAGGGTCGGGATTCCCATCATGATGCATGGCGAGGGAGTGAAGATCACGCCGGAAATGATCCCGGACGTCGCCAGACAACCGGACGTCATGGAGTCGGCAGCCAGCGCCGGAAAACTCCTCGGTGAACGGCTTCGCGGCGGCCACGATCGGCAGCAGGTCACCCTGCAGATGCAGCAGAAGCTCATGGAGATGTTCAAGAACTCGGCTTGATGTGAGCACCACCATGGATCGCTGCCAGGTAAAGCTCCCCAAAAGAAGATGTCCGTTTTGACTGAGTGATGCCGGCAGTCCTGGATACCACAACGGGAAACTAAGCCGGATGCTGTTCCAGTGCAGGGTGGGCAAGGGTTTTGTCTTGCCCACCCTGGCCGTGAAGCCGTACTTTTCGGTGGGCAACGCCACCGCTTTTGCCCACCCTGCAAACTCGTGCTCGAAAAAAGACTGCTACCAGTTGAAGACCTTGTCCAGCTCTTCGTCCGGGATGTCAAATTTCACATTGTGCGGTCCGATGGTCTCCTCGTTGAAGAAGGCCGGCAAACGATCCTGGGCCGCCGTGAAACCTGCCCGCGCATTGAAATCCCGCTCCATTTTGAGGACCTTTTTGCCCAGCTCCGTCACGCCATCTCCCGTGAGGCTCATTCCGTAAAATGCGTTCAGCATGTCGATGAGGGCCTGGAAGGTTTCAGGCTGGTCGAGGATTGCGAAGGCGATGAAGAGACACATGCCCGTGGAATCGACGGCCGCCGTCGCGATCTGCAGGTTCCGGGAGAGCTCGATCTGGCCCTGGGCGCTGAGCGGATCCACATCGCCGCCCACCTTGAGGATGTTGGTGGCGACGGCATAGCCGGCCGTATGGTCGGCGCCCATGGTGCTGGTGGCGTAGGTGACGCCGATGCCCTTGACCGCCCGCGGGTCGTAGGCCGGGAGCCCCTGCCCCTTGACCACCGGAACGCGCTCCACCCCGAAGACCTTTCCGGTCACGGCGGCGCCGTTTCCAAGGATCCGTCCCAGCGGGGTTCCACGCCCCACCTCCTTCACCAGGTTGATGGCACCCTCGCCGTCCCCGAACTTGATGATCCCCGCGTCCATGGCCACGCCGATGGCGACGCCCATCTCGATCGTGTCCACACCGTAGTTGTCATCCAGGAAATCCAGCATGGCGATGGTGTCGAGATCCGAAATCCCGCAGTGGCCGCCGTGGGCCCAGACTGTCTCGTATTCGGGCTGCTTGGTCAGAAAATGGCCATCCTTGTCGTGATAGGTCCCCGAGCACCGGATGACGCAGCCGCGATGGCACCCGTGGGTGGCCTTTCCTCCTCGGGCCGTCTCCGTCTCCGCCTGGGTCTCGCCGCTGATCTTGTGGGCCCCGTCGAAGCGTCCATCTTTGAAATTGTAGGTGGGGTACCCGCCCGCCTCGTTGATGATGTTGGTGAGCACGTTGGTGCCGTAGGCGGGGAGAGCCTGCCCGGTCACGGCATGCGACCTCAGCCCTTCCACGAAGACCTTGTTGGCGGCCTTGAACTTTTCCGGATCCTTCGGAGATCGCATCTTCATCCCCGTGTCGTCCAGGACGAACGCCTTGACCCCCTTGGAGCCCATGACCGCCCCAAGCCCTCCGCGGCCTGCATGGCGGGTGGGCCGAAGCTCCATATCCGTGCACGCGATGGAAGCCGCCGACATTTTCATCTCGCCCGCCGTGCCGATGGAGATGCACGCTATGCTCTCCCCGTACTGTGCCTTCAGCTTCTCGACGAGGTCGTAGTTGGGGAGGAGCTTGAGGGAATTGTCGGCGACGATCTTCACGCCGTCCTTGTTGATGACCACGACGTAGAGGTCATCCGTTTTCGGCTTCCCCTCGAGGATGATGGCGGCAAAGCCCAGCCGGGCCAGCACCTGGGAAGCCTGCCCCCCCGAGTTGGCCTCTTTGATCCCGCCCGTGAGAGGGCTCTTGGCCCCGATGGAGAGCCGCCCGGACATGGCTCCCGTGGTCCCGCTCAACAACCCCGGCGCGATGACCAGTTTGTTCTCCGCCCCCAGAGGATGGCAGAGTGGAGGGACTTCCCTGGAGACGACGGCCGAAGTGAACGCCCTGCCACCCAGGCCGGCGTAGTCCCCCAGAGGGGTTTCCGTCATCTTCGGCCCCCCGCCAGCACCCATGTCGATTCTCAGAATCCGATCCATAGATCTTCCTTTCGTTTTTGAGTGGAACGCTGGATTGTCCCTTCATGTCACTTTGCAGAAGGGTATGGCCCCCCGCCGGCCCCTTGTCTCACCGAAAAGCAGCGGCGATGTGAAGAGTCGATTCTCTCGAGCTCCAGCCCCTTGCCCCGAAGCCTGCAAAAATATCCTCCCGGGAAGACCCCGCTGAAATTATGTTCAGGCTAACATAATGCAGACCGCAATTCAAACGCTCGTGCTTCAAGAGGTTTCGGGTTTCAAGTTGAATACCGGCCCCGGGGCGCTGCCGATTGCATAGTATCGGGGGGCACGTGGGCTATGAGCGACTGCGCTCCTCTCTCAAGGGAACCCGCTCAAATGCCGAATGTTTCTGCGTCATGTAGAAACCCCTTCAGCCTCTGCGAGCCTCTTTTCATCGCGACAGCCGAACACCTGCGCCGGACCAATTCCCCGGAGGGGAGGGCCAGCAAAGGCATGGAAGGGTTGAAAGCGCCCAACTTCTGCTCAATGGTAATGGGGTTCAGATGCAGCAGGACATAGTTCAAAGAGACCGTCCCCGGGTGCTCCTCGTGGACCAGGATCAAGTCTTGTGGCAGCCCGGCAACGGGGCTTCCGGGCTATCAGGCGCGGATGTCGTCGAAGTTCGGGATGCAGCCGAAGTCCTCCAGTGCATCCAGGAAATCTCTCCCGACTTCGCCATTCTGGGAGCCACCGGGTCGGAGATGGACCGCTTCGCCCTGTGTACGGCGCTCCAGGGCCTTCCCGAAGAATCGCGCGGGAGCATCCTGGTGATGACGAAATACCGCGATCGCGAGGCCATCGCTCGTGCCTTTGAAGCCGGAGCCGACGGTTTCATCCCGAGTCCCATCGACTGGGCGACCCTGGATCATCATCTCAACTTCCTGTGGCGGCAGTTGCGCTCCCGCAAGGCGATAAAGGCCGGTGAACAGAGGATTCTCCGATTCCTCAACGCCATACCGGACACTCTGCTGCGATTGGGGCCCGGCGGTCGCATCCTGGATGTCCATGGATCAGAAGATTCGGAAGTGGCAAGGTTCCTCAAGGCTTCCGTCGATCGAAGCCTCATGGAGGTCCTCTGCCCCGATCGCAGCTGCCCCAACGCCAAAGCCTTCGAGAATGCCCTGAAAGCCGGCTCCAGGCAGTTCATTGCCCACGACCTGCACCTGGACCAACGGACCCTGGCTTGCGAGACACTGCTGGTCCCCGGTGAGCCGGGGGAGATGATGGCCATCGTCCGGGACGTGAGCGAACAAAGGAAGCACGCGGAGAAAATCCTCCAGTCCGCCTCGCAGGATGCCCTGACAGGTTTCCAGGGGCTGCCCGCCTTCAGGGAGCTGCTTGCCGGCACCATGGCCCAGGCAGTGCGTGACGGACGGTCGTTCGCGCTCCTGCTCCTGGACCTGAACCGATTCCAGCGGATCAATGAAACCTTCGGCACCGGCGCGGGGGACCTGGTTCTGCGGACCTTTGCCGAGCGCATCGTACACTGCACGCGCAAGGGCGACCGAAGGGCGGGATTCCATCACGACGACATCCCCCAATCCCTGGCCCGCATCGGTGGGGACCAGTTCGCCATCCTGCTGGAGCATATCCGGGAAGCCAGAGACAGCTCCAAGGTGGCCCAGCGCATCCTCGATTCCATGGCCCACCCGTTCATGGTGGGGGAGAACGAGATCTTCATCACCGCCAATATCGGGATTGCCGTCTTTCCCGGCGATGGCAGGGACGCCGACAGTCTGCTGGTAAGCGCCCACAAGGCCATGCAGGACGCCCGGGAAAGGGGAGAGAACACCTTCGGCTTCTTTGCACCGTCCGAGAATGCGGAGGCGCTCAGGGAGCTGAACATCGAAAGCTCCCTGCGAAAGGCGCTGGGTGCCGGGGAGCTGTTTCTCGTCTACCAGCCTCAGGTGGATTTCCGAACTGGACGCATCATCGGGGTCGAAGCGCTTCTGCGCTGGGAGCACCCGGAATGGGGTGTCATTTCGCCCGCCCAGTTCATTCCCATCGCCGAGCGGACCGGCCTCATCGTCCCCATCGGAGAATGGGTGCTCGGCGTTGCATGCCTGCAGAACAAGATCTGGCAGAAGGCAGGGCTGCATTCCATACGGATGGCCGTGAATCTCTCGGCCCGCCAGTTCCGTCAGAAGAATCTGGCCGAAATGGTTCGGAAGTCTCTGGTCAAATCGTCGCTGGATCCCTCTTTTCTCGAGCTGGAGATCACCGAAGGCACCGCCATGCAGAAGGCTGAATCCACCGTTCGCATCCTCAATGAACTCAAGGAAATCGGCGTGACGATTTCCATCGACGACTTTGGAACCGGATACTCTTCCCTGAGTTATCTCAAACGTTTTCCGCTCGATGTGCTCAAGATAGACAGAGCCTTCATCAAAGACGTCCACCTGCACCCCGACAGCCAGGCCATCGCGAAGGCCATCCTGAGCATGGCCAGAAGCCTCAAGCTCTCCGTGGTCGCCGAGGGCGTGGAGGCCCACGAGGAAGTCCAATTCCTCAAGGCCAACGGCTGTGACGCTCTGCAGGGATACTACTTCAGTCCCCCCATACCCGCCCTGGACATGACAAGGCTCCTGGAAGAGTCCAAACAGCTGGTCTGCTGAGCACACATCCCGGCGGAAGAGTGACCGAGCCGATCAAAGACCGCACTCGACCGTCTTTCGCGCAAGCCCTTCCTGCGAAAATCCATCCATCATGCCGGCGAAAGCCGACATCCAGTCGCCTTGCTGGATTCCGCCTGAAGTCATGCCGAAATGACGGTGGCTTGCTCTGGATGACTTGCGTTGTTCTTCGTATTTGCGGTATCAGCCGCCTCGACGCATGGTGATGTCGTGGATCCGTGCCTGGGTGATCTTCTCCTCATGGGAGGCCTTCTTGGATTTGGCCTCCTGCACCTTGGCCAGCAAAACCTCGATGTCACAGGGCTTCATGAGGTAGTCGAAGGCGCCCAGCTTCATCCCCTCGATTCCCGTCTCGATGGTGGCATGACCCGTCAGCATGATGACTTCCACCAGGGGGTGGTCCTTCTTGATCTCTCGCAGGGTCTCGATGCCGTCCATGCCGGGCATTTTGACATCGAGGATCACCACATCCACCTGCTTTTCCTTGAGAACATCCAGCGCCTCGGGGCCGCTGTGGGCCGCCAGGACCGTCAGATTCCTTTTGCTCAACCGTTTGGTCATGGTGTCCACGAAAGGCACTTCATCATCCACCAGGAGCACGTATGTCGACAACATTGGCTTTTCTCTCCTCTCTCAGCGGATCACGGTCACTTCAGTGCCCGTCTGCTGCTTCAATTCCGCGACATGGTCTTCCACACTGCCCTTAAAGAGCGCTTTGTCGAAAAAAGTCCTTTCCTCATGCCCCAAAACCAGCAGATCCGCCTTCTCTTCCAGCAGGACTTCCTTCAGCACCTGCAGGACCGGGCCTCGCCGGACGATCTTCTTCGGAGTCACCCCCTGGGACTGGGCGAGCTCCTCGGCAAATTCCAGGATATGCGAGCCGAGGTGGTCCAGCCCGTTTTCCGCCAGGCTCACTGAAAGTCCCCCGACCCCGGTCTTCAGGAACCCGACATCCACCGCATACACGTAGGTCAACCGGGCGTTGTGCTGTTTGGCGAGCACGGCCGCTTCCAGTGCCGCCTTGTGAGCGTGGGACGATCCCGTCACTCCACAGACGATGCTTGTGTAACCCATACTGTGGCTCCTCGCGCGAAATATTTCATCAGTAGGCAATGAGCAGGTAAACCATGCTCATGGTGACGGTGATCATCATGGGCCACCAGCACATCTTCATATATTGTACGAAAGATATCTTGTAGCCTGCCTTTTCGGCCATGCCCACGGTGACCACGTTGGCACTGGCCCCGATCATGGTGCCGTTGCCGCCCAAGCACGCCCCCAGGGACAGGGACCACCAGAGCACGTTGTCCCTGGGAAGGCCGAAGCTATCGCTCAG
>Ga0105106_10003126_pt1 | contig 11888 bp, 7 predicted proteins | sample PPLLaktember2015_5_FD_79109 | JGI IMG/M metagenome (GOLD analysis project Ga0105106, IMG submission 79109) | Freshwater sediment microbial communities from Prairie Pothole Lake near Jamestown, North Dakota, USA - PPLs Lake P8 Core (1) Depth... | ecosystem: Environmental > Aquatic > Freshwater >...
AAACCGGGAAATCATTAAAATCCTTACAGACAACAATCTGAAAGTCACACCTCAGAGAACAGCAGTCCTCGAAGTGCTCTTCTCTTTCCCAAAACATCCCTCTGCTGACGACATCATCGACTACCTGAGAATAAGCTACCCGAACATCCCCCTCAGCACCGTGTACAAAATCCTCGATGCTTTTGTTTTAAAGGGAATTGTGACAAGGGTCAAAACTGATGACGGGGTAATGAGATACGACTGCGTGAAGGAAAAACATCACCACCTTTACTGCTCCGATTCTGAACGCATAGAAGATTATTATGACAAGGACCTTGATAAACTTCTGGAGAACTATATGAAAAAGAAAACAATCCCAAACTTCAAAATCAGGGATTTCAGACTCCAGATAGTGGGTAATTTCACGGATAAGCCAGATTCAGAAAAAAAAAATGAATGATTAATCCATACCTGAAAACCCTGAAATTTAATTTGCTTTCGTTAATTTCAACCTCGAGCGTACACCTGAACGTGTCGTCCATGCATAAGGTACTGGCACATCCGGGAAATTCACGGTTACAAAAGATATTTTTTAATTAATACTATTATGGGACAAAAAGGAAGAGAAATCGTAAAAATGAATGTCGATGAGCTCATCGGCATGCTTAACAAGGCACTGTCGGACGAATGGCTCGCATATTACCAGTACTGGATAGGCGCCAAGGTTGTAAAGGGACCGATGAAAGATGCCGTCATTGCAGAACTGACACTCCATGCAACCGAAGAACTGAGCCATGCTGAACTGATAGCAACGAGAATAGTCCAGCTTGGAGGCACCCCCGTGCTTTCTCCCGAAGAATGGTTGAAAATTACCGGCTGCGGATACGATGCACCTACTGATCCTTATGTCGAGGAAGTGCTTGATCAGAACATAAAGGGGGAACAGTGCGCAATCCGGACCTATAATAATCTACTCGATATAACCAGAGTAGCCGATCCGGTATCCTATAACATGATCCTCACAATTCTTTCACAGGAGGTGGAACATGAGGAGGATCTATCAGCCCTGAAAGAAGATCTTGTACTAATGCTGATGAAAAGAAAATGATGGAAATTACATTTGACGGCGGGAAGGTTGTAACTGCCCATTCACACGGACATATAATCAGAACGGATCAGCCGGCAGACAGCGGCGGGGGAAATACAGCCCCCGCTCCTTTTGAACTTTTCCTGGCTTCGATCGGAACCTGCGCCGGTATTTATGTGAAGTCATTCTGCGATAACAGGCAGATTCCGGCTGAAAACATTAAAATAATCCAGACCACTGTATATGACAAGGAGACCGGATTACCGGTTTCTGTTAAACTTGACATTAAGCTGCCTGCTGATTTTCCTGAAAAATATAAAGCTTCGGTTTTGCACGTTGCGGGTCTTTGCAAGGTAAAGAAATCAATTGCCAATCCCCCGGCATTTGAAATGATTACTTCTTCCCAGTAGGAGTTCCTTCAAGATCAAATTCTCTGTGTCACTCTGTGGATTCTCAGTGTAACTCTGTGTAAGTTTTTATTATTTCACAGAGATCCACAGAGAATCCACAGAGATCCACAGAGAAAAGATATTATTCCAGATACATATTGATCATCTGCTCAAGCAACTCCTGCTTGCCGCTCCTGACTGCAGGCTCACTGCCCTTCAGGGCAATACCCCTGAGATCCTCAAGCGTCAGCTTGCCCTTTTCATAATCCTTCCCTGAACCCTTGCCGAATGACTCATACCTCTTCTTCTTCATTTCAAGGTAATTGCTTTCATTCAGAATTTTGTCAGCGACAATCAGAGCTCTCGCAAAAGTATCCATGCCGCTTACATGTGCAATGAACAGATCTTCCGGGTCGGTTGAATTCCTTCTTATGTGTGCATCAAAATTTATCCCGCCCGTTTTGAATCCGCCTGACTGTAGTATCACCAGCATTGCTTCAGTAATTTCATAGACATTTGTCGGGAATTCATCGGTATCCCATCCATTCTGGTAATCACCCTTATTGGCATCAATGCTGCCAATAAGCCCATCGCAGGCAGCCACCTGCAGGTCGTGGGCAAATGTATGCCCTGCAAGGGTCGCATGATTAACTTCAATATTCAGCTTGAAATCTTTTTCGAGCCCGTAATTTTTAAGAAATCCTATTACGGTTGCAGCATCATAATCATACTGATGTTTTGTTGGTTCCATCGGCTTTGGTTCAATAAGGAAGGTGCCCTTGAAACCTTTCTTCCTTCCGTAATCACGGGCGAGGGTCAGCATCATGCCCATATGTTCGAGCTCCTTCTTCATATCTGTGTTATGAAGGCTCATATATCCCTCGCGGCCTCCCCAGAAAACATAGTTTTCACCTCCAAGTGCAATCGTTGCGTCAATTGCATTCTTAAGCTGAACTGCAGCATTTGTGACAACAGCAAAATCCGGATTGGTGGCAGCTCCGTTCATATATCTCGGATTTGAGAAGAGGTTTGCGGTTCCCCACAGAAGCCTGACACCGGACTGCTCCTGAAGCTTTTTCATGACCGGAACAAATTTCTCAAGACGCTTTTCAATATCGAAAACTGATCCTTCGCCGCCCACAACGTCCACGTCGTGAAAGCAATAAAAAGGAGCTCCGATCTTTGTTATGAACTCGAAAGCAGCGTCGAGTCTTTGCTTTATTTTATCGTCAGAAGGCAGGTCCTTCCATTGATAATTATGGGTGGCATTGCCAAACTGATCAGTTCCGTCGCCGCAGAATGAATGCCAGTAAGCAATGGCAAAGCGAAGGTGGTCCTTCATCTTTTTCCCGGAAACAACCTGTTCCGGATTATACCATCTGAAAGCAAGGGGATTTATGGATTTTTTACCCTCGTATCCGATTTTCCCGATACCGGGATAAAATTCTTTTTTGCCTTTGTAAATCATATCCTATGTTTTTAGAAAGTTAAAAATTCCGTTCCCATAACCCGCAAGTTACACAAAGAAAGCATAAAGCCGGCGGGGGATAATTCAAATTAATTTCATACGGCTGAAAGAATATCTTTCCATTTCAAATATGCCTCTTCATATGATCTGACTTTAGAGGTATCAGGCCCTGTTCTTCCAACTGGCTTTAACCCGGCAAAGGCCTCCTTCTCAGACTTGTAGAATCCGCAGCCAATTCCTGCTCCGCGTGCTGCTCCAATCGATCCGTCAGTATTGTAAAGACTGATCTCCACACCGGTAATGCACGAAAGGGCTTCCCTGAATACAGGGCTCAGGAACATATTTGCACTTCCCGCCCTGATAAGGCCGGGATCAATTCCTGTCTCCTTCATTATATCGAGACCATACCTGAATGAAAAGGCTATTCCCTCCTGTGCAGCCCTGAAAAGATGGGAATTCAAATGCCTGTTGAAGTTCAGTCCGCTTATACGGCATCCTATATCCCTGTTTAGCAGCATCCGTTCGGCCCCGTTTCCGAAGGGAAGTATTGCAAGCCCGTCCGATCCCGGAGCCACATTTGATGCAAGCACGTTCATTTCGTCATATGAGAGGTTATTTCCTGAATTCTTCCTGAGCCATGAGTTCAGGATGCCTGTTCCGTTAATGCAGAGCAAGACTCCAAGTCGTTGTTTATCAGACGAATGATTCACATGGAGGAATGTGTTCACCCTCGACTCCGGATCAAATCTTGTCTTGTCCGTAACACCATAGATGACTCCCGATGTACCGGCGGTTGCTGCAACTTCGCCTGGTTCCAGAACATTCAGTGAAAGCGCATTGTTCGGCTGGTCACCGGCGCGGTACGAGACCGGAATTCCTTCAGGCAGGCCAAGTTCCGATGCGATGCTTTTCAGTAATCTGCCCTGGACCGAGAAAGATTCCTTCTGTTCCGGAATAAGGTCTTTGCTGAAACCAAAGAAATCCATGATTTCAGTTGAGAGTCCGTTTTTCCTGAAATCCCAGAAGATTCCTTCCGACAGACCTGTAAACGTTGTAACAGTCTCACCGGTCAGCCTCATGGCAATATAATCGCCGGGAAGCATTATTTTGCTGATCCGGGCATACAATTCCGGCTCATTCTCCTTTACCCATGCAAGCTTTGAAGCTGTAAAATTACCCGGCGAATTAAGCAGGCGGGAAAGGCAGAAATCACTGCCGAGCGCATTGAAAGCTTTTTCACCATACCTGACGGCCCGGCTGTCGCACCATATAATTGAAGGACGAAGCACCTTCCCGTCATTTCCGACAGTGACGAGCCCATGCATCTGGTATGAGATTCCGATTGCACCGATGCTCTTGCTAATCGACCCAAGCTGATGAGTACAGTCAAGGATTGAGGTTTTCAGATTCGACCACCAATCCTCCGGTTCCTGCTCTGCCCATCCTGGGTTATGGGCAATTATCTTCATTTCATCTTTAGGATGCCAGGCGGTGGCAAGGCAATTGCCTGTTTCCCCGTCGATGACCGAAGCCTTCACCGAAGAGCTTCCCAAATCTATTCCAAGGAGGAGCATATTATTGTGTTTTATCTGTTGTTATCACCTGTTCCTTAGTGAGGATTCACGTATTATCAATGAATGCTTGAGTACAATAGTGCTGTAATTTACTGATTGTGTATTATTAAGCTTTTCAATCAGGGCAGTCGCGGCAATCTCACCGATCTCCCTTGCCGGATAATCCACAGTTGTAAGGTTCGGGTTTATCACCTGGCTGATGGGTTCATTGTTAAATCCTGCCACGGCAACATCTCCCGGAATACTCAGCCCTGCTTCCTTCAGTTCAAGCATTGCGGCAACGGCGGAAGTATCGTTTGCGGCAAAAACCCCATCCGGTTTAAGGTTCTGCCTGAGAACCTTTTTAATTATTTCCCGGCCCGACTCTCCGGTAAGGTCACTTATAAACACAAGTTTCTGATTGAAATCGATTCCGTTGTCATGTAAAGCCTGCTTATAGCCTCTCAATCGTTCAGAATAAACATTCCGGCAGAGGTTACCTCCCATGTGAATTATCCTTTTGCAGCCTTGTCCTATAAGATGGGCTGTGGCATCATATCCGGCTTTGTAATTGTCGATAATAACGCTCATGCAACCCTGGCAATCCGCCACCCGGTCGAAAAACACTACCGGGATATTCTTATTTAACAGCTTGCTGAAATGATCAAGATTCCGGGTGTCGAAGGCAAGTGAAATCAGAATGCCGTCCACACGGCTGTCGAAAAGAGTGGACACACAGGAGACCTCTTGTTTTGATGATTCCTGCGATTGGCTGATTATCAGTCCATAGCCATGCTTATTTGTTATCTTTTCTGCTCCGGCAATAACTGTTGCCATAAAATAGCTGTTCAGTTTGGGAACCACCATACCTATGGTTTCAGTGCGCCTTTTCCTGAGACTGCTGGCAAACTTGTTCTGCTGATATCCCATTTCCTTTGCCGCAGCACGGATCTTTTTCTTCGTATCCTTATGGATATGAGGATGATCGTTTAATCCTCTGCTTACTGTCGAAGGCGAAATATTAAGTGCTTCAGCAACATCATAGATTGTAACATCCCTGGCGGATCTCATATTGGACCTCATGAGCTGACAAATTTAACATAAAATGTCAGAAAATAAAGAAAATTTATAATTAGCCGCAATCGGTTGCATTTTATTAAAAAGAAATTTGATTTCAGGAATTAGTTGTATAATTTTATAAGAGGTATTTGAACTTATTTCCCGGTTCTCACAACCATCAACTCCTAATGCAATGATTTTATATATTACCTTAAGAAACTTAATAACACATAAAATGAAGAAGCTACTGAACTGGTTTGAAAAGTCCGCGATTGTTATTCTCTTAAGTCTGATCGGTCTTGATGCTTACCCTCAAAAGATTGCCACACTGGAGGTCAATCTGACGAAACCTGCATTTGGGCTCGATGTGCCTGTTTGCATAAACCTTGATGAGGTGACGTACCTGTATGATACCATTTTAACGCTTTATGAGATCAGCGATAAAGCCAGGAAGGTCGTTCCTCTTCAGATTGAGCCGGGCGATCCCCGGAGGATGACATGGATTGTGACAACCGGAACAGGGTCAGGCGAAAAACACATCTATGAACTCATCAGGGAAAGACCAGGTCAATCCAAAACGGTTGAGGCCTCATTGAATGATGGAGCACTTGTCATTCATGCAGGCGGCAAAAATCTGCTTCAATATTATTTCAGGACAGTCTATCCTCCAAAAGGTGTCGACACCGCCTATAAGAGAAGCGGATTCATCCACCCGCTTTGGTCGCCCCGCGGACAGGTCCTGACACGCATTCAACCCCCAGATCACTATCACCACTACGGAATATGGAATCCCTGGACTCATGTTGAATATGAAGGGGATACGATTGATTTCTGGAATATTAATTCCAGACAGGGGACAGTCCGGTTTGCGAACTTTGTTTCGGTGCAGGAGGGACCTCTCTTTTCAGAATTCGGTGCCCTTCATGAACATGTTGTCTTCAGGAAGACCGGTAAGGAAAAGGTTGCGATGAACGAGCTTCAGCGAGTCAGGGTATATGCTCCCGACAGGAACGGTGATTTCTTTATCGTCGATTTCAATATGCAAATGAATTGTGCAGATGAGAATCCGGTAAAGCTTCTTGAGTACAGGTATGCCGGCCTGGGATGGAGGACAACGGAAAAATGGGACAATAAGAACAGTATGGTGCTTACCTCTGAAGGGAAGACACGTAAGGATTCAGATGGCAGCAAGGCACGGTGGTGCATAGTCCAGGGAGAAATCGACGATGAATATGCCGGAGTTGTAATGATGTCGTTCCCCACAAATTATAATTTCCCCGAGCCATTGAGGATATGGCCTGAGAATCAGTACAACCGGGGAGATATGTTCGCAAATTTCTGTCCGACAAAGGATATGGACTGGCTGCTGAGCCCCGGGAAAAATTATGCGCTGAAATACCGGTTCCTTGTCTTCAACGGACGTGTCGACAAGGAGAAGGCTGAAAGTGCATGGTACTATTTTGCGAATCCTCCCAGGGTGACAATAAGGAAAGAAGGATAAAGCATGATTCAATTCCCTAAAAATATTTCGCAATCGGTTGCATAATTAAAATATTTTTATAAATTTGGTAATGACTAACCTGTTCCTCCTGATTTTTATATATCTCTATTATCAACCCTTTAAATTAACTCAATGAAAAAATTTCTGCTGTTACTGATTGTGTTCACAGGATTTTCAGTGAGTCTTATGGCACAAAAAGTTGTTACCGGTAAGGTAACGGATGAACAACAAATACCCCTCCCGGGGGTTTCGGTCCAGGTGAAGGGAACTACTATCGGGACCCTTACTGATGCAGAGGGTCAGTTCAGGTTGCAGATCCCTGTCGACGTAAGGATCCTCTCATTCTCCTTTATCGGGATGAAAACCCAGGAAATCGAAATCGGCACACAGACAAGCTTCAGCATTGTAATGCAGGTTGACGTTGGTCTGCTTGAAGAAGTAATTGTTATTGGTTATGGAACCGTAAAGAAAAAAGACCTAACGGGAGCTGTATCCAGGATAGATGCTGAGGCACTGGCGACCGAAGCAACGTCAAACGTTACAACAATGCTCAGGGGTGCGATACCCGGACTGTCAGTCAACCTGAATACCAGTGCAAAGGGGATTAGCAGTGCTAGCGATATGCTGATCCGGGGAGAAACATCATTAAGGGCAGCAGACGCGGATCAGGCAAATGCAAATGCCCCGCTTGTTGTTGTTGACGGAATGATCTATTATGGTGACCTGGCCGATATCAACCCAGTGGATATTGAAACATTTGATATTCTTAAGGATGCTTCATCGGCAGCCATCTACGGAGCAAGGGCTACTAATGGCGTGATCCTTATAACCACAAAAAGAGGTCTTAAGGGAAAACCCGTAATCAATGTCAGTACCAGTACCGGAATTGCATATATCTCTCCCGCCCATTATGAAATGATGACCGGGGAACAGCATATCGCCAGAAGAATTGCCGGTTTTGAAGCCAATGAACGCCGCCAGACCACCATAGGTCCGGGATATTATAACAGCTACGAGAATCTGCCGTCAGGAGTAACTCTCGAACAATGGAAAGCATATGACGGTTCAACTGCTGCACCTGATCTGGATGAGGTATGGCTCTCAAGGATCGGCTTTGCTCCGATTGAAATCAATAACTACCAGGCAGGGAAGCTCACTGATTTCAAAAAATATACATGGCAGAATGGTCTGACACAGGATTATAACCTCAGCCTGTCGGGCAGTTCCGATGCGGTATCATATTATTGGTCGCTTGGGTACACCGATAACGAAGGGATCCGGTACAATGAAGAATTCAGCTCCATCCGTTCGAGAATTAATCTTGAGGCAGTTGTTAATGATTGGCTGAAGGTTGGACTGAACACTCAGATGGCCTTCCGTGATGAAAGCCCGATCTCTCCGGGTAATAGTCTTTTCAACACTCCTTATTCATCAATGTTTGAAGAAGATGGAAAGACTTTAGTCATTACTCCGTCGGGATACATCAATGCCCCTAATTTCTGGCTTGAGATGACATACCGTGACAGGTTCCGTAAATACAATACCCTGAACAGCAAGATCTATGCAACAGTGACTCTTCCCCTCGGTTTTACATTCACTTCGGAATTTATTCCCAGGTACAACTGGAACAGGGATTACAACACTTACTCATCAGGCCATTTTGAATGGGCCCTGCAGGGGGGAAGGGCTTCCAGGGCAAATACCACAATTTTTGAGTGGCAAATAAATAATATGCTTAAATGGAACAAGACTTTCGGAGATCATAATTTCGATGCAACATTCGTCCAGAATGCTGAGAAATACCGTTATTGGTACGATTATATGGAGAGAAAGAATTTCCAGCCTTCCGATATCCTTGGATACCACCGGATGCAGGCTGCCACTGAGGATGTCTCTCTGACAAGCGATGATCAGGTAAGTACCGGAGATGCTTTACTTGCCCGCTTAAATTATACATTTAAATCAAGGTATAACCTTACAGCTTCGTTCCGCCGCGATGGTTATTCAGCATTTGGACAAGCAAATCCGAGAGCTAATTTTTATTCGGTGGCTGCAGGATGGACATTAAGTGAAGAAGAATTCTTCAATATCGACTGGGTCGATCAGTTAAAATTCAGGTTGTCGTACGGGGTGAACGGGAACCGCGGTGTAGGTATTTATGATGCACTTTCAAATCTTAATTCCGGGAAATTCCTTCTCGTTTCCGGTAATGTCACATCCTATGTCTCCCAGCTCTATACAAGCAGAATGGCAAATCCCAACCTGAAATGGGAAAAAACTTCAGCATATAATGCAGGTATCGATTTTTCAATCTTCAAGGGCAGGCTGATAGGCAGCCTGGAAGCATATTTATCAAAAACTGAAGATCTTATCATGCCAAGACAATTACCGAATGTAACCGGCTACTCGAGTGTATTTTCAAATCTGGGTCAGGTAAACAACCGGGGTATAGAGATAAATATCAATTCAGTCAATATATCAACAAATAACTTCACCTGGTCTTCAGATCTCGCTGTTTCACACAACAAAAATAAGATTGTACATCTGTTTGGTGACTTTACAACCGATCCGGTTACCGGTAAAACCAAAGAGGTTGATGATATAACAAATGAATGGTTTATCGGTCATGCAGTTGATGAAGTCTGGGACTACAGGACACTGGGGATCTGGCAGGTTGCTGAATCTGATGAAGCTACAGCATATTCGCGCTCCGTTGGTGATTATAAACTGGAGGATGTCAACGATGATGGCAAGTATACAAATGATGATAAACAATTCCTGGGTTTCAGAAGACCGAAAGTCATTCTGAGCCTGAGGAACGACCTGCAGTACAAAAACTGGCAACTCTCTGTTAAAATGTATTCCTACCTCGGGCATCTGAAAGCAAACAACTTCCTGAGAAACAATGAGGCATTTTATGACAGGGGTACCTATTACAATGTCCCATACTGGACTGCCGAAAATGCCAGTAACAAATGGGCCAGGGTCGACAGTTATGAGACCAACTTTAATGTCTGGGAGAAAAACTCATTTATAAGGCTGGATAATGTATCACTTTCGTACAGCATTCCCTCCAGTCTGCTCTCAAGACTAAAAGTTTCCAATTGCAAGTTGTCTGTAGTGGCTGACAATCCGCTGGTCTACGCTCCCCAGTGGTCATGGATGGATCCTGAAAATGATGCCTATACACCCTCTTATATTTCATTTAAAGTAAATATTACTCTTTAAATTACAGGATATGAAAAAGATAAGTTTATTATTTCTGTTATTGCTGATAATGGTTTTCATTGGTCCACGATGCTCTGAGGATTTTCTTGAACCAAAACCGTTATCATTTTATGCTCCTGAAAACACCTTCGTTGACGCCAAAGGGTTCAATGCAGCACTGATTGCATGCCTTAGAAATGCAAGGCATGAATACTATGAGGATACTCCGCCGTTCGTTTCGGAAATGATATTTTCAGATGTTGCAGTCGAAGGAACGACAGATAAGACAGGGGTGCATATGGATATGCCTGCAGTAATTCTGCCTGATGCCAATATGGACTACGGTGATGTCACGAAACTTGGAAGGTACTGGACAGAATCCTACAACAGGATTAAATACGCGAATGTGGTCATATCACGAATTGATAATGCCGACTGGACAGGCAAAGATGCCCAGCGCAACAATATACTTGGGAAAGCATATTTCCACAGAGCAAATGTCTATTACAGAATGGCCAATCAGTACGGTGATGTCCCTCTCATCCTGGAAGAAATCACGGGTCCAAAGCTTGATTTTTACTCATGCACCCGGGAGAGTATCCTTCAGAAATGCAAAAAAGACCTTGAGTATGCAGCGCAATGGGTTGATGTCGATGCACCTGTTGGTGACATTAACAAAGCTGCTGTAAATCACCTGCTTACAAAAGTTAACCTTGCATTGCTCGAATTCGATGATGCAATAGAATCAGCCAATGCTGTAATCAACGATGGTATTCACGCATTAATGACCACCAGATTCGGAGCATACAAAAATGATCCGACACGCGATATAATCTGGGATCTCCATCAGGAGGAAAACAAAGCTATTCCGGAAAATACAGAAAGGATATGGTTGTTTGTTTGCAGTGAATCCATGACTGAGGACGGCGCCAGCGAGAAGCTCAGGATCATGCGTCAGACTGTTCCTTACTGGGGCGGCGCAGGAAAAGTGAAAACCCCTACCGGGCAGACGGGAACCACTGACCAGCCTCTTGGAGCAAAGGTCGGAGGTTTCGCAGTAGAAATTGACCAGGTAGCTAAATACGGGAGAGGAATAGGACGCGTCAGGCCGTCTCCATGGTATCAGCATGAACTATGGAACGGGGATGCAAATGATCTTCGGCACAAGTTCCCTAACTGGATAAAAATGGAGGATCTTGTATATAACGTCCCGGGTCTAAAAGCTTCGGCTGATCCATATTATAATCAGCATCTTCAGTTGCGTGATCAATCCGGCGGCATTCTTTGCACAGATACAATAAGGTCGTGGTTCGACTGGCCGGCCTATAAGCTGTTTGTTATTGATCCGACAGATAATACTCCCGATGGAGGGTTCGGTGACTGGTATGCCTTCAGGCTGGCAGAAACATATCTCCTCAGGGCCGAGGCATATTTCTGGAAAGACAATCTTGATATGGCAGCCGCAGATGTTAACGCAGTAAGGACAAGAGCCGGGTGCGCACCTTTCACTCCGGCAGAGATCAATATGGGTACTATTCTCGATGAACGTGCCCGTGAATTGTACTATGAGGAGCCCCGGAGAACCGAGCTTTCACGGATAGCATTTATTTATGCACAATCAGGCAAACCCTGCTACAATGGAAAA
>Ga0105106_10003127_pt1 | contig 11887 bp, 8 predicted proteins | sample PPLLaktember2015_5_FD_79109 | JGI IMG/M metagenome (GOLD analysis project Ga0105106, IMG submission 79109) | Freshwater sediment microbial communities from Prairie Pothole Lake near Jamestown, North Dakota, USA - PPLs Lake P8 Core (1) Depth... | ecosystem: Environmental > Aquatic > Freshwater >...
CTTGTGGCATATAGCGGCAGAGCTGTATCGGAATTTATTCAGGACAAGACATGGAAGAATCACCGGAACCTTCTGATTTTACCCGATGATCCTTTAACTGTATGGGCTCTTGTGAACCAGACAGCCCGGACGATATTGAGTGAACAGGAGATAAGAGAGTTGGCTCCGAAAGTACATGATTATTACCGGAATATAGAATTGGGAAAATTCAAATCAGATTCTGAAGACATAAACAAATACAAGGTGCTGATGCCCTGGGAAAACCTTAACCCTATGCTTCAGAATTCAAATCTGAAGCAGGTTGCTTTCTATGAACATATTCTTAAGAGGGTCGGGTTAAGTATCCGGAAAGCGGATAATCCTGTGTTGTTTGACATTGAAGCTAATCTTTCAAATACATTTAAAAATGATTTAAATGTATCAGATGATGGCATAAAAATATCAGATTACGAAGCGCTTGCCAGTCTGGAACATGCGCGCTGGAATGCCGAAAGACTTCTGGAAGGATGGCGGTATGGCAGGGTGAAAGACATTACGAAAAAGTTAAATCCCTGCATTAAATCCTGGAAAGATCTGGATGATGAAACCAAAAAATACGATTATGATCCGGTAAGGAATATTCCTGTTCTGCTGGAGATGATCGGGTATGAGGTGTATGAGGATCATTATAAAACAGAATAGAGTATGGCGGGGAATGCATAATTATGCAGCTTCTAAATACCAGGGATTTGGGACTAAGGAAAAACTAATATTCTGTGATTTTTAGTGAAAGCAGTGCTAAAGGATATTATAATATATCATACTATTCTGGCTGAATATTTTAATAAAAAGCCATTATATATTTCCGAAATTCCTATTCAAAAACCAAACATACGGAAAGTTGTCGAGTTGCCTTTTCAGCAAACAAACGCTGGCTTATGGGATGAGGTGACAAACACCCTTTGCAATCTGGATTTTATACAGGCGAAAGCTGCTGCTGAAAGAACATTTGATCTGATTAAAGATTTCAATGAGCTTTTAAAATCAATTCCTGATAATCAAAAATTTGTAGAAGAAGCCAAAAAAGAGCAGGGAATATTGGATAAATATGCACTTGATCTGGTTGCCTGTGCCAAAGGAAAATTAAGAATCGATGAAATTGACATTCCTGAATCATCCACCCCATGGACAAATGATCAAATCGATGTTGAGGTTGAACGATTAAAAAGCAATCCTGATAAGGTTGACAGATTAAAAGATTTCCTGGGATTCCTTGGGAAAGAAGCTTATAGCTTGCAGACTTTCGCTAAAGAGATCCCTTTTTTCGCGCACCAGCAAGCATGGAACTTTGCTGCCGAAGGTCCGGTTGGCCTTGCTGCTGAGAAGAGTCTCAAGGGAAATTACAGGCACCTGGTTTTAAGAACTCCTGAAACACGTTTATCATGGAGCCCAAGACCTCAGATAATTAAATTGCTTTACGGGCATACCAAGCACGTTAAAACAATTTCAATTTCAACTGACGGCAAAGTAGCACTTACAGGTTCATCAGATAAAACATGTATCCTCTGGGATCTTGCAACAGGAGAGGCTTTGAACAGACTCGCAGGGCATACCGCTGAAGTATTGAGTATTGCGATATCTTCTGACAGGAAGCGGGCATTTTCCGGTTCCAACGATCATACATGTATTCATTGGGATCTTACCACAGGGAAAGCTTTAAAAACATACCGAAATCACGTAAGTTGGGTATATGCGGTTGCAATGACTCCTGATGGGACAATCGCAATTTCCGGGTCTGAGGACAAGACCTGCATAATATGGGACCTAACAACGGGAGAGGCTCAGCAAACACTTCGCGGACATGATTCCGGAGTCCAGGTCGTTGCAATAAGCCCTGATGGAAATTTGGCTTTATCAGGATCTTTTTTGGAGGGTACCTGCAAACTCTGGGATCTTAGGACCTCCCAAGCTTTGCTAATACTCAATGGAATTCAGGGTGTCCATACCCTGGTACCCGCTCCGGATTGGAAAATGGCTTTTATCGGAACCATGTCGAGTATCTTTGTCTGGGATCTGACTGATGGGAAAGTAGTCAAAAAAACATCAGAACCTTGTTTAAATTACAAAACATTTGTAATAACCCCGGACAAGAAGATGGCACTTTGTGGATCTTACGATAAGGTCTGTGACCTGTGGGACCTTAATTCCTGGCAGGTAATAAAAACATTCTCCGGGCATGCTGGTTTTATTAACGCAGTTTCAATTACACCAAATGGGGAAAAAGCAATATCGGCATCCGAAGACCAGACATGCATCTTATGGGATATCACGAAAAACAAGGAGCTTGAAAAACTTAACTGGCATGACCGGCAAAGAAACCGGATTGGAATTGTAATAGATATTGCAATTAATCCTGTGGCAAAGACAGTTTTGTCAACTTTCTCTGGCGGCAACCGAAAATTCTGGGATCTCAATACCGGGCAAGTTATAAAAAAGATCCGTGGATTGTTCGATGACCAAAAAATTGCCTTGACCCCTGATGGAAAGATGATTATTTCCGGGAATATCAGTGGCCATTGTGTCTTGTATGACTTTTTAACGGGGGCAAAAATACAGGAATTAATCGGACATTATCAAGGCAGGATTCATGCACTTGTAATTACACCTGGTGGTAAATTTGCGTTATCCACTGCCGAAGATAATTATTGTATAATTTATGATCTGAATTCCAGAAAGGTTTTACGTACACTCTTCAGGCTGCATTCCCATGTCACAGCAATTGCGGTGAGCCCGGATGGTAAAATAGTCTTGTCAGTATCATTGGATAATATTTGTAACCTCTGGGAATTCACAACAGGGAAGGTGATAAAATCATTTAAAGTTCATAATAACCCGGTCTCATCCATTTCAATGGCTCCGGATGGTAAGACAGCATTCGCCGGATGTGAAGACGGTACCTGCATTCTGCTGGACCTTATAGCCGGCACACCCATAATAATGTGTAAAGGTCATAATGACTTTGTATCGGGTGTTGTAATCACACAGGATGGGAAATTAGCTTTGTCCGGATCGTATGATAATTGCATTATAATCTGGGATCTTGAAACGGGCAAGAAAATGTCGAATCTCTTTGTCAGTTCAAAAATTAGGGCATTGCGACTATCGGGAAACAGGATTATAACAGGTTGTGAATCAGGTGAAGTTATCTTCCTCAATGTGGATATGAGCTTTTTACGCCAGGGACCTGCAATTACTACTATCCGGAAAATCTGGGATTCAGAGATTGAACAATTTCTGGATCTTTCAGCAGATTGTCCTTTATGCGGGCATCGTTTTGCACCTCCTTCATATGCATTGGACGCTATCAAAGATATCATCACCAAAGCGGCCCTCACTCCGGACCAGTCTTCATGTCTGGAATTGCCTGATGAGGCATGGCTAGATTTCAGGTTAGAAAGTAAATGCCCTGAATGCGGTGATAATTTGAAATTTAACCCGTTTACTGCCTCTGAGGGTTAACAGATACCACGATATTAAGTGCCGTTTGTTATTAATCCGACATTCGCCGGTAAAAATATTATAAACACTCGCAATATTCAGATTATCGAGGAAAGCAAGGTATTTGCCTGTCGGGTCAATTGCCATCTGTCGCAGAAATGGGTATTCAGGATAGGTGCTCAGAGAAACATAGAATTCATTTATTGTCTTACCGGACCTTGTATCTGATACTCTTACAATTGTGTCATATTCAATTTTATAAAGACTATCAAGGGTATAATCAATGTATAAATCCGTTGAATCTTTGTCCTTTGAATAAAAGCCTATTTGCAATTTTTTATCATTTGAGAATAATTCGCATTTGACAATTATTATTAACACGATAATAACCACAACTGATAAAACTGCTAAAAGAAGTCCCTGCTTTTTCATCTTTCTTCTCCGCTTATGTTATAGTTCCACAGTATAAAAACTTCCGTCGCCCCATTCGATACAGTCACAAAAAGTAACGGATGTGTTTTCATCATCTTCATATGGTTCGTAATGTTCAACAGTTTCAACCGGAGTGTGACCAACAATCTGATGGAATCCTCTCAGAGGATTCTCAAGCAGACGGCTTTTATCAATCCAGAATGGACCGCCGGTCATTTTTTCATCCCATCCGCCACGTTCATAACCAACCTCGAATAGTGCACGGTACTCTTCCCTGTATAGCCTCTCAAGAGTTTCAGCAAGAGAATCATCAGTTTCTAAAACATGGGAGGCGATTTTCTGATTATAATATTCAGCATGGATCCCGGCATGTGTCCAAAGGTAATTCCTGTATTGCCAGGCAACCTGAAACAGATCAATGTTTCTATTTAATATTTCATTGATTTCTTTAGCAATGTCATACCTGAATCCTGTTGTCCGGTACTGGCGGAACAAATAACTGTTTTCATGGTTGCCCAATAAAAGTTTCACTTTTTGCGGAAACCTGTTTTTTAATGAGACAATTTCTTGCAGGTTTTCCAGAATTGCCTTCTCTTCGACAGAATATGAATCGACATAATCGCCAAGGAAGATAATGACATCAAATTCAGCCGGATTGACTTTTTTCCAGTCAGGCAATCCGTGAATATCTCCAAAGGTTAATGTTTTCATCCGGTAAAGCTATGAAAACAGGAATCCTTTCAGGTTTTTTAGGTCCTAATTTTGAGGCAATTCAGCTAGTTTTACCAGAACCATTTGGGGGAAGATTGATCTAAAATACAAAATCATCTAACATGTCCTGTAAAAGGTCTTCAGAAAAGCTGAAGCTAAAGAGGAAATAGTTATTTAGTTTAGAATAGTATCCCTCTTTTGTACTGTTTCGGTAAATTCATTTATTAAGAGCATTAATCAGGTTACATTAATTCTTAATTTTATAGAATAATACGATCATTTGTCGATTTATACAGGAGATCAAGATGGCCGAGAATTTTAATTCTTTAATAGTACATGTAACCGGCGGACGCCGTTACTGTTTTGTTTTAATGTCGTATCATGAAGGATTTATATTTATGGTTTGGGAAAATTCTAACAATTAAACCAATATGCACGAAGATACATCAGAACACGGAAAGCAGTTTTTTATACCTATTTTTTTGACAATAGTTACTATTGCTCTTGGATTAATCAGTTTTCAGGCTGTCTTCCCTGATTATCCTTTTTCCAGAAAGCTGTATTATACCCTCCAGCTGTTTACTCTGGAATCGGGCGACCGGTTTTATGAGAACGGGGTGCAACCCCGGTGGGTAGTATTGACATTTAACATTGCACGATTTCTTGCCGTAGCCACCCTGGTTGTTACAATAGTTCTTGCAATCCTGTCGGTACTGAAATACAGATTCTTTATGCTGAAGGTAAGATGGATGAAAGGTCATACAATCCTATGCGGTCTGGGAGGTGTGGGCGAGGCTTTTGCTGAAAGCTATAAAAATAAGAACAAGCTGGTAATTATTGAGAAGGATACAACAAACGAGAATATTTCGAGACTGAAAAAAGAAGGGGCAGTGATAATAGAAGCCAATGCCCTTGATACGGAAGTACTAAGAAGAGTAGATGTGCCAAAAGCTAATTGTTTGCTTGCACTAACCGGAAATGATTTTGATAATCTAACCATAATCAATAATGCCCTTGAACTGATTAAAGAGTATAAAGAAAAGAAAGGTGTGGAAACAAATCCTCAAAGAGTTTCACTTATCGCCAACATCGACAGCAGGAATCTAAAGGCCTCAATAACCGAGGAGTGGCAGAACCGGCCTGATTGCATGGATTGTGACCTGAAAACCTCGCTTCATGATTTCTATGTTGTCGCTAAGGGGTTAATTGAAAAAAGAAAATTAAGCGTTCCGGATGCTGACCTGGAAAACAAATTTGGTTCATTAAAGAATATTTTACTTAATTATGATCCTGTAAAGGTTAACTGCGGTATTGACATAAAAAATATCCAGCTCTTTAATATAAATCAGCTCGCCGGCAGATACATCTTTCTGAATTATCCTCCGGACAGGTTCCGGAGAATCAATCAGCCCACAGATAAGGAAATGAAGATCCTTTTTTTTGGTTATAGCAATATAGGGGAGGAACTTCTTAAACAATGCATTCAGAATTGTTATTATATCAATAAGAAGAATACAAAAATCACGCTGATATGTTTCGATGGTGATACAATAAAAGAAAGGATCAGGTCAAAATTTAAAAACATAAGCAGACTGATTGACCTGCATATCATAAATCATAATCCTCACCATCTGACCTATAATCTTCTTGATGAATATGATATCAGAAACCCTGATGTAATTTATATATGCAGCAGCGAGGATCGTTACCAGGCTTCATATTCTTCAAAAGCAAGAGAATTATTTGGAGATGTGGTTCCTATCGTTCGTCCTTTTTACCGGAAGAATGTTTTGTGTAGTACGGAAGTTTGTGCCAATACATACTCTTTTAACATCTTCAGCAAAGTTTCGAAGAGAAACTATATAGTTGATGAAATCCTTGACAAAAGGGCCGTCACGGTACACAACCGCTGGATAATACAGGCAGTTAATGATTATGTTACCAAAGTCACCCTTTGCCTTTCGACAAATAATGAAATTCCTGAACCAAAATCCACACTGGCTCCCTGGCACCTTCTTGATGAAGAAGTCCGTGAGGACAACCGATCTGTAGTGGACCATATAAACATTAAGCTCAGGTCATTTTTTGCAGAAGAGGATCTGGATTTCTTTGTAGATCCCGGTACTGTGAAAATTGATTTTGGGTTTCTGGAGGATGATTCAAAAGTGGATCAGCTGGCCGAAATGGAACACCGCCGGTGGATGGCAAACAGGTTCATCTGCGGTTGGATTACAGGAGAGCCCAGAAATGACCGGGAAAAGAAACACGATTGTCTGATAGGATTTGATTCGCTTAAGGATAGTATAAAGAATTATGACCGCCTCCAGGTAAAGGAAATGGAAGAAACTATCAGATTAGGTAACCCTTAATAACCCGATATAAAGAAGATTAATCATATCAGATATTTGTTTGCCAGTATCTCACCAGAATCTCATCATTTCTGAAAGCGATTTTATAATTAATCATACTGAGGGAGTCAATCCATGCATAATCCGATGATTCATGGTTCAATTGCACTTTCCCTTCAGCAGTGCATCTGAAAGCAAGATTTATATAATGAAGTTCAGATTCCTCTGAAGGTAGATTTTCAAGATAAAACAGAAAATCAATCTCTTTGCAGATTAAAGAAGTCTCCTGTTCTATTTCCCTTACCACCGCTTCATTTATTGTCTGTCCATTTTCAACATTTCCCCCAGGCAGGCACCATTTGCCGTTTCCATGTTTCGTGCCAGCACGCTTTAAGATCAGCACGTCCCCTGATTCATTTGAGATTATAGCCCGGACTGCCAGATATGGCCTGTCTCTTTTTCTTATTTCCATAAATATCAATTTATTTCTATTTCCTCAGTATCTCAATCATCTCCGTCACCGCCTCGGCATCAGCAACCTCTTTAACCGGAGAAAGGCCCATCAGAGCCCTTGCCGCATTGAGATCTTCATCGGAAACATAATCCTTCCCAAAGATAATGATATAAAGGATCGCAGATTTAAGGGTATTGGCCTTTACGCGGAAAGAATGAGGACTGGAACGTGCAGGGAAAATATGAACATACTTTTTTTCGTGATTGTGATATTTAAGCGTCCATTGTGACGTATCCGACAAAGTCACAATCCTGAAGTCATCGAATCCTGTTCCTGTCCATGTCCTGTAAGCTTCCTTACCCTTAAAGTTATTTATTTCAAGGAACTCCAGGATCTCATTAAAGATATCTTCCTGTGAAAGATTCCCGGTATAAATATCCATAACACATGTTCCAATATGTTTCAGCTCCCTTGTAATCTCCTTTAGGCGGGGATCATTTATCGATAATGACCGGCTGCTTACAAACTCCCTGATAAAAGCAAGATAATGTTTCAGGGGATTGAACAGGATTGGTTCAGGCAAAAGACCATAATTAACCATGCCGATAAAATTAATGCTAAAAGATCGGAAAAAGATTGGAAAAAAACAATAATCCAGTACTGCAGTCCCGAATATCCGACGGTATCTGCAAACCATAGAAAGTGTCCGATCCATATAGTTATCACTATGTAATCCCTTCTACATTCATGTCGCATCCGCGGTGAACCTACATTCTGATTCGGATTTCTATTCTACAACAATCCTCCCATGCGGAACTCATTAAATGGAGCAGCGTAGCTGTGACCTGTTTGTAGAATCGATAATCTACCACCCCTCCCTGAGCCTCGTAGAGGCGACCTGTTTGTGAATGTTTTTAATATCAACTGTTTAACTTTGCACTTAATCCATCAAGTCGGACACCAATGTTAAAAAATACTTACCTTTAAGTCTTATATCATAAAGGGATAAATCCAGGGATAAGAAAACTCCGGAATGAGAATCGGGATTTTTACGGATATTCATGAGAATTCAGAGGCGCTGGTCACTGCATTAAGGACAGCAGAAGCCTCCGGCTGCCATGAGTTGATCTGCCTTGGAGACATTGTCGGGTTCGATGTCCGGTTTTACAGGTATGATGTAAAACGCAGCGCCAGGGAATGCGTCAGTCTGATTAAATCAAACTGCAAATGGGTTGTTGCAGGAAATCACGATCTTTTTGCTGCAGGAAGAGTCCCGGCTTATACAAATGGATTCACCTATCCGGAAATCTGGTTTAAATCTGATCCGGCTGAAAGGAAAAAATTATCGCTCGGGAAAGTGTGGAGTTATGAGGGAGATGCGCCTAATGACCTAGGTGATGAAGAATTGGCTTTTCTCAGCGGCCTGCCCGAATTCGTAATCACCCCGCTTTCCGGCCGGGGATGCCTGTTTTCACATTACATCTTTCCCGATCTGACAGGGTCAACTACAAAGTATATTGAGAGAAACCATCAGCTTGACAAGCTTTGGGAATTCATGAACCTTCAGGGTGCCAGGTATTCATTTTCAGGTCATTCCCATGCAGTCTTCGCCGGATTTGCCTACAGGGGAAAACATGGGGTGGTACGATCGTATCTTAAGGCAATACACCCGATAGCCTCTGACAAATTCAACCTGGGTGATGAACAGATGATGGTGCTTATCCCGCCTCTTACGGGAGAAAAAGGGAGAACTGGTTTTTCGATACTCGACACCGATAACATGACACTAATTGTCAAATCAGTAAATTAAATCTAAAAGTTCCTTAATGAGATTCTTCTCTTTTAAACAGTCTCGCAGAACTTTTATCCCGAAAATTGATCTTCCGGCTTTCCTTGCTTTTGCACTTTTTGCAGGACTTATCTTTTTCTATCTGATCCCGGGGTTTGAGAAGGCAATGATGGAACGTAAAAGAGGATTAATCCATGAGATAACAACATCGGTTTACAGTTTGCTCGAATATTATCATTCGCTTGAACTTCAGGGTCTGCTTGAAACCGAAAAAGCAAAAGAGGAGGCAAAGACGGCAATAAGCAAGATCAGGTATGGTGAATCTCTAAAGGATTATTTCTGGATCACCGACAGTTATCCCCGGATGATTGTGCATCCGTACAAGCCTGAGCTGAACGGAAAGGATCTTACTGATTTCCGCGACTCAAACGGGAAAGCAATCTTTGTTGAATTTGTCAGAGCTGTATCTCCCAATGGTGACAGCTACGTCGATTACATGTGGCAATGGAATGATGATTCGACACGAAATGTCCCGAAACTTTCATATGTAAGATTATTTAAACCATGGGGATGGATAATAGGCACAGGTATTTATACCGAGGATGTCAGGGCAGAAATCCGGAAGATTGAATTCAGGGCTTCCGTGATATCAGGCCTTATCGGGATAGTGATACTTGTTCTGTTGTCAGCAATTTCACGACAGAGCCATAATATTGAGAAGAAGAGGAGTAAAGCAGAAGAAGAGCTCCATAAATCGAGGGAGTTATACAGGACACTGGCCGAAGCCGCTTCAGAAGGTGTTATTATCTGGTCGGGTCATGGCTTGCAGGCCAATAAAACAATTCTTTCGTGGCTTGATTATACTGAAGATGAATTAAAGGGGATGAAGCTGAAGGATCTTTTCGTCACTCCTGATTATGAGGAACTGAATGATCCGGATGAGCTTTTCGGGGAGCTTACTGCAAGGCGATCGGCAGAATGTACAATCAGAACAAAAAACGGGAATCTGATAATGTCTCATGCCGACTTTTCAAGAATCCTGCTTGGCGGTTCAAAAGCCGTAATGATTGTAATCAGGCCTGCAATAAGCACCGGTACAAAAAGGGATCCTCTTTTGTCGGCTGAGCTGCTGAATAATACAACAACCGGATTTTTCAAAATCACATATGGTAAGAAAAGCAGATTCACCGAAGCTACATTGCCAGTTTTGAGAATACTGGGATTCAGTAACTTAAATGATCTTATTTCGGAAACAATAGAATCATTCCTTGTCATTCCGGCGCAATTTAAAGCGATTAAGCTTGATCTGGCGTCAAAGGTTAATGTTCATAACAGGGAGGTTCTGCTGAAACGAAAGGATAGCACGGAATTCTGGGCCGTAATAAATATTATTGTAAAGGAGTCGGAACAGGAGCTATGGTGTGAAGGAACCATTGAATCCCTGGCTGCAAGTGAAACCAGGAAAGACACCCGGGTTGTTGATTTAAGCAGGTACGGCGTTACATATATCCTTGAGGCTCCGGTCTCCTCCATAATGAGGCCGCATACAGAATGCAGGGAAAGCACTGCTGCACTCAAAGCCCTCTCCATTATGAACGAGAATGCAGACGGTTCTTGCCTGATTACCGGTAAAAACGGGGAACCTCTGGGATCTATTGATAAATCGTCAATCTGCAACAAAATAAGTGAAGGAGCCGCTCCCGAAACCGAAATATTCAGATGGATGATCTCTCCGCCTGTCACCATCAACGAAACAGCAAGCGTAAATGAAGCAATAGGACTCATCCACAGCAGTAAGTCTGAATGCATTTTTATCACATCAGACGGGAAAAAGATAACAGGGGTAGTTAACGGCAGCGATTTAACTGCAGCCTTTTCCTTAACACCCCGGTTATTGTCGGAAGAAATCGTAAATGCAAATTCCACGGATGCGCTTCGTGCGGTATACCTTAAAAGCCGGAATCTGACTATTTCAATGATTCTGGGTCATGCTGATCCCTATGCAGTTTCACAGTTCATTTCATCTGTCGCAGATACAATTTGCCATAGGGTTCTGACCATTGCCCTGAGTGAATCGGGAGAGCCTCCCTGCCGCTTTGCCTTCTTACAGACGGGAAGCGCCGGGAGGAGGGAACAAACACTATCGACCGATCAGGATAATGCAATTATCTTCGAAAATTGCACGGGAGAAAAACTTGACAAAGCTTTCAGCTATTTTCTCTCACTGGGGAAAAAAGTAAATGATATGCTTTCCGGAATCGGATTCAGATATTGCATTGGAGAGAAAATGGCCGGTAATCCCCTGTGGTGCCAGCCTGTCTCGATGTGGAAAAAATATTTTTCCGGCTGGATTACAATGCCCGGGCCATCTGAAGTGCTCGAGATGAGTATATTTTTTGATTTCAGATTCTGTTATGGCGATCCCGCCCTGGCAGAAGAACTTCGGGAATACGTGACAAAGGATCTCAGGACAAGCGATATATATTTTCATCATATGGCTCTGGCATGGAAGCAGTTTGCTCCGTCGGTCAACATTAAGTCAGACAAAAAATCTGATATCAAGAAAATCATTATGCCTTTGACGGGAATCATCAGGCTTTATGCCCTTAAATACGGTGTCATTGGTTTTTCATCCATTGAAAGAATGATAGGACTTTACTCAGGAAAGCATATTGA
>Ga0105106_10003128_pt1 | contig 11885 bp, 7 predicted proteins | sample PPLLaktember2015_5_FD_79109 | JGI IMG/M metagenome (GOLD analysis project Ga0105106, IMG submission 79109) | Freshwater sediment microbial communities from Prairie Pothole Lake near Jamestown, North Dakota, USA - PPLs Lake P8 Core (1) Depth... | ecosystem: Environmental > Aquatic > Freshwater >...
TATCGGGGAAAGTGTATGTTTATTTTAAAGATGACGGGCCTACTGCTTCTTTCTATCTGAATGCAAGAAGATATTTCAATGATTTTAACTACCTTCAGCTGACACTGGGTACCGGTACAGCTCCGGATGAACCGTTTGATATACAATCAGATATCATGCGGCTAAGTGCGCAAAGTGTAAGACTTACATATAATTTCAATGTTAACGGGAAGTTTACAGTCCGTCTGGGAGCTGGCTACTCAAGGGAAGAATATGAGGAATCGGTAATGAGAAACAGATTTGAAGGTAGTATCAACTTGATTTATGCACTTAAAGTGAAGTGATGAAATACAGGTTTCTGATAATATTATCACTTCTTTTATTCACTACTCTGCAGGCAGGTCCGGTTGTTAATACATCACCTGTATCAAACAACCCGTCACCAATATATATTACTGATGGGGTCAGCCTTATCACATCTGAATTGAACAGCTCCCGACTGGATAATCTTATCAGCCTTTCAAAAGACATTTATCCTATTCAGATCGGCGCATTCAGGATAAAGACAAATGCAGAAAAAATGTATGCAAAGATTTCCATGGTCCTGGGTAAGGATGTCATCCTGATTGAGGAAGAAGGGTTCTATAAGATTCGTGTTACAAGGTTAAACAAATCAAAGATAACAGGTTACCTGGAACATAGAAATACAAGCGATAGCAGGGCAGAGTCAGATACTCAGCTTCCTGCTGCAGATACAACAATCAATCTCACAACCAAGGGCGATACAATTTACACAGCAGAAACAATCCCCGATACGGTTTTCGCCCCTGCTGTGGTTGCTGTTGAATCAGCTCCGCTCGTCGAACCTATGGAAGAACAGCATCCGAAAATATTCCTCTTCAGGAATGACAGTCCATGGCTTAAAAGGATCAATTATTTCGGTAAATCATTTGCTCTTGTCAATGCACTGATCACAACAATAGTGATATCGGTTGTAACAATGATCATCCTGCTTATTGTAATTCTCCTTAACAGGACCAGGATGGAAAAGGAAGAAGATCTGAAACAGTACCTTGCTGAAACCTACCAGGGTATGATCATTGATTATCTCTTTACAGGAAGCAGCCCCGACAGGTTCCGTCAGATAGCTTCTGATACATACAGAAGACAGGCACTTATTGATCAGATGATCGATGTCAGCGTTAATCTCAAGGGAGACGCCGAGGAAAAGCTTTGCGGACTCTATCTTTACCTTGGCCTGGACAAGGATTCGATAGACCGGGCAAATAATTTCCGCTGGCACAAAAAAATAAAGGGATTCCGTGAGCTTGCCTTTATGAATATCAAGGAAGCAAATCAGGTTATCTATAAGGCACTGAACTCAAAAAATGAAATTCTCAGGATGGAAGCCCAGATTGCTCTCGTAAGGCTGACCGATGAAGATCCTTTCAGCTTTTTGTTCCAGCTGAGAAGACCATTCTCCCTTTGGGAGCAGATCACACTTCATGAGCTGATCATTCAGCACGATCTTCCGGTACCGGAATTTAAGAAATGGCTTAAAGCCTCCAATCCAACAGTGGTTATGTTCGCCCTGAGGATGATCAGGGAGTTTAAACAGAAAGATGCTGAGGAGGACATAAGGGAGACTCTTGAACACCCTTCACCGGAAGTCAGAAAGCTTGCTGTTCAGGTTGCAGGGGACCTTGAAATGAGGTCAACCCTTGAAGTAATGAAAAGAATTTACAAAGTACAGGAATATAACACCTGCCTTGAAATTGTCAGGGCAATGGCCAAGATGCCTGATCCTTCATTAATGGGATTTCTGAAACTGGTCCTTGACAAGGAGGATGATGTTCAGTTGCAGATTGAAGCTACAAAGGCTATTGAAAACAATGGAGAGGAAGGCGTAAAAACCCTTGTAAAACTTATGAAATCAGAATATAAAAACTACAATATTATTGTTCGTCACGTACTTGACCGCAGGATATTCTAAAAACTATGGGATTTATTTTTGCACATATTATTTTCTATCTTACCTTGTTCCTGTTCGGAACATACCTTATGCTTGGTGTTTTTTCGGCCATAGCCTTACGCAAATACCTCCGGAAGAATAGTTATATAAACTACAATTCTCTGGTACTTTCCCCGCTAAGTCCGAAAATTTCAATCATTGCACCTGCATATAACGAAAGCAAAACCATAATTGACAACATTCGCACATTGTTGTCTCTATACTATAATAACTTCGAGGTTGTTATTGTAAACGACGGATCGACCGACAATACTTTTGATCTGATGAAGGATGCCTATGACCTGATAAGGGTCAATTATTATTTCGACTACCGTATACCGTGCGAAAGAATCAGGGGCGTTTACAGATCAAAAAATCCTTCATACAACAGACTGACCATTATCGATAAAAACAACGGAGGAAAAGCCGACTCGCTGAATGCCGGGATAAATATCTGTCACAGCGATCTCTTTGTATCTATCGATGCTGATTCAATAATCGAGGCTGACTCGATTCTAAAGCTGGTTAAGCCCTTTCTGGAAGAAAAGGATAAGAAGGTCATTGGCACAGGCGGCGTTATAAGAATTGTAAACTCATGCGAAATTGAACGCGGCCATATCAGGGAAATCAAGATCCCGTCGCAAATATTGCCTCGTCTGCAGGTTCTTGAGTACACGAGGGCCTTTCTGCTTGGGCGTATGGCCTGGAGTCATCTTGACGGATTAATGCTTATCTCAGGTGCAATGGGTATCTTCGACCGCGAAATCGTCATCAAGGCTGGTGGTTACAGCGTTAAGACAGTAGGGGAGGATATGGAGCTAGTACTCAGGATGAGGCGTTATATGGCTGAAAATGATAAAAAATATGAGGTGACATATATTCCTGATCCATTGTGCTGGACAGAAGTGCCATCTGATCTTAAATCATTGCGGAAACAAAGGACCCGCTGGACCAGGGGACTTGTTGAGTCACTCCGGACTCACCGCAAGATGTTCTTTAACAGCAGCTACGGACGCCTTGGCCTTCTGGGCTATCCATACTGGTTTTTCTTTGAGTGGATGGCTCCCCTGATTGCCTTTTCAGGTTTCATATATACAATCTATCTTATTGCAAGGGATGCACTGAACTGGCCGTTTTATCTTCTGCTTTTCGTTTTTGTATATTCATTTGCAGTCAGTCTTTCGACCTGGGCCGTTTTGTTTGAAGAAATAACCTTTCACAAGTACAACAGGAAAAGGGATGTTTTTAAACTTATTGGTGTGGCGCTTATCGAACCTTTCTTTTATCCGGTTCATACCTATTTTGCAATCATTGGCAATCTCGAAGCCCTGAGAGGTAAGAAAGGGTGGGGAAGCGCTGAGCGGTCAGGCTTTGATAAGAAAAAGAAGCCAAAGAAAAAACCCGTTGAAAACGATTTGGATTTCAATCAGTAAAATTCGGAATAGCGTTTAAGCCTGATCTGATAACCTCAAGAGATTTCTTCACCCTGGCTTCTGTTGAAGGAGCCACCATCCACAGCGGCCATGAATACCTGCTGACTGATGAGGTTACAGCCCTGTCAAAATAGACTGATACTGCAATCCCGTCTGATGCAGTTGACGATATCACATAGGAATAACCTCCGTCGTATGAAACTGCTCCATCGATAACCTTCATCTGGGTGGGATCGCGGAAATATAGCAGTGTCCAGGGTACCCGCACCTTAATTTTACTTCCGCTCCAGGCTGCTGCAGCCCGGTTCCCAAACCCGAAATCTGAAGCATTTTCCAATGGTACCTTGCCTAAATCCTGGGTTGTCATGGCAAAACCGTCATTAATCCATTGCATTACCACCCATGGAGCACCATCGGTGACCGTACTGTAAAACTTCTGAACTGAATGATCGGCCAGATCAAACCTCGGGGTAAGTCCGTTCATATCATATGCCTCTGTTACATGATATAATGCTGTATCCTCCGATAATACCATTGTAAGAAGGAACTCCGACCTGTTGCTGAGGTTTTTCCCGTTGGGAAGCTTTGACTCACCGAAACTTGCCAGGTAAGTATCAAATGCAATCATCACCGTATCTCCCGTAGTTAAATTCCTGTTGGTTTCCACTTCTAAAAAGAAATAACTGTTGTCGTTTGTGGCACTTAACTTTTTTACCGGTCCTGCAGGTTTGTCAGTAACATAAGAGGCATATGGAAGCAGACTGGTCTGGTCAAATGTCAACAGTCCGAAGTTTTGTTCGGGTGATGCAAGATTATGCCATAATTGCCGGGTCGGGATAGTTGTTCCGCCCGATATCATTCCATAAGCTTCAAGATAGGCAACTATCCAGGTGGGCTTGAACCATTCGTCCATCCATGCGAACATGAACCCTCCGGCACACCCGGCATCAATAATATTATGCATCATCCTCATATTCTTCTCCCCCTGCTGCTTTTCCGAGTAACCGCCATGATGCATATCACTAAATGACTGGTGAGCACTGCCCCAGCTTGAAGGGACACCAAATTCAGCAATTACAAGCGGCATTGCTGAATAATGGTCTTTTAGTTCGTTTAGATAACCCAGATAACTGTTGGGTCCGTAAATGTCACTTTGAGTTTGATACGATGGTTGTTCGCTTATGAAATTCGGATAATAAGGGTAAGCATGATATGACGCAAAAATGCCAGGCTCCTGCATTTTAAGGATTATCCTGGTAATATCATAATCAGCTTTATCTTCGTCGGTGTGGATTTCAGTGGGGTGGCTCAGCGGATCAAGAGTCGGCCAGCTCGACATGCTGGCAGGACGCTTTACGGAATAATTAAGAGCTTCATGACTGATTGTCGCATCGAGCATTTGAGTAACAAATACCTCGGTTGCTTTTGCCCCGGTAATGCTGAGGTAGTTGCCTGAAAATGAGGTTAAAGATGTATGGCGTGTGTCGGTAGTATCTACTTCCTGCGGACTTATCTCCCTTCCGATTATATACCCCGCCGTCCACCGCGAAACATCCGAAATATACCTGCCATACGATTTACCATATCTGTAGGCGATATCGCCATTCCCGTTAATGCAATCAATAACCTCCTTTATTTCTTTGGTAAATGATGTGGTCCGGTTAAGCAGGTCATATTCATCAGGATCAGAGTAATTCTCCACTTCCTCAAGCCAGATGCCCTGGAAAAGGAGAAGAGGATTATCAGAATGCCGCTGATTATAATTTGCCAGTTTTTCATAAAAGACTGGAGGATGAAGAGTATAAATCCTGATGCTGTTGAACCCTGCTTCAACCATCTCTTCAATCCATTTTTCATACTGGTAAGCTGTTATGGCATAGGAAATCTCACCGGGGAAGTAACCCGGAGGAGAGGATCCCAGGTTTATTCCTTTCAGCATCAGCGACCGGTAATCCGTTCCTGTATGCATTTCAAGATAACTGCCTGAAGTCTTGAACGGTACCTCCTGCTTCAGGGCAAGTTCAAAATCGATTATAGTATCCTTAGATATCGTTATGTCGGTCAGCCTGACCGGATAATAATTGTCGCACTCTACAGCCGTGATCACCGGAAACCTTATTTGTCCGGTGAAAGGCACCATTACCGGGGGCATCATATCTGGTTCAATTGCAGTTCCTGCTGAATATATTGAATATCCGGGTGCCTTTACTAGTTTCCCCGAAATCGTTTTCCCCTTGAACGTAACAGCATAAAAATAGAATCCGCTGCGCATTGGTGCACCGTTCTGATTGCATCCATCCCAAACGATATGATAGCTTCCTGCATCAATGGAGTCGAAAAAAGCCTCCATTACCTTCTGGCCCGAAAAACTGTAAATTGACAAACGGATATCTCCCTGGCTGTTGATTATAAATGGAATATTTACTGAAAATGAGAAAGGATTGGGATAAGGAGTTCCCACTTCAATCAGATTCGAAATGTTGTCATAAATGTTTGATAATCTGAGAGAGTATGTGCCGTCAGAACCGGTTTTCGCTGCATATTCTGTGGTTCCTGCTATCATTGAGACCCTTGCATTGGAGACCATCGATCCGTTCTGGTCAGTGACTCTTCCAGTCACATAATAGTCGCGGGCTGAGGACTCAATTACAGGTAACAATAGAGAAAACAGGAATAACAGGGCAACCTTTGCACACTCCTTAAAAGGTGTGATCATAATTTTAATTGAAGAGAATATCAACAGAAGGAATGGTGTTATAAACCGGCCAAATTTACTAAAAAGAACCATTTATTTGTACATTTATAAATTACAATTCAGAAAGAACTTGTATGGATATTAACGTTATAACATACCGGAATATTGAAGAGAGTGACAATAAAGAATTAGCGGACCTTATCAGGACCGTCTTCCGTGAATTTAAAATAGACCGTCCGGGTACCGTCTATTTTGATCCCACTACTGACAATTTATATAAATTATTCAGAACACCAGGTTCGGTTTACTGGATTGCCGAAGAAAAAGGAATTATGGCAGGCGGATGCGGTATTTATCCTACACCCGGTTTGCCTGAAGGCTGTGCGGAACTGGTTAAGTTTTACCTGCTTCCGCAATGGCGAAGCAAAGGAATCGGAAGAGCATTAATGGAGAAATGTTTTGAATCAGCCAGACAACTGGGATATACCCGGCTCTATCTCGAATCGCTCCCGGAACTCGAAAAGGCAGTCTCAATGTATATAAAAGCCGGATTCAGGCATATACCTCATGCCCTGGGCGATTCAGGCCATTTCGGCTGCAATATCTGGATGGTGAAGGATTTATGAAGGCCGGTTATGTATTCCCCCAATCCCAATTGTGATTAAATCAGGCATTCGGTTTAAGATTTTGTGCCAGATTTTTAATAATCTTTGCATTAAAGAAATAAAACCAGCTTTACATTTGTCTAATAAGTAAAGAGAATTTATTCCATTCGTTTAAAAATGAAAAGAACACTTATTATTACTGGTATTGTTGCAGGATTGATAGTTATTGCAATGTTTGTCTTTAACAAATTAGTTTCAAAGAAAGATACTGAAACAGTTTTTGCGGATGTACAGAAAGGCCAGTTTGAAATTACAGTGAGTAATTCGGGTGAGCTTGAAGCAGAGAGCTCGGTTGATATCAAGGGTCCTGAGATTAACCAGAGTACTCAGGGTCAGAACCGTGGAGGAGGAGGAATGCGGTTGCAAAGCTTTAAGATTTCGGATATTGTTCCCGAAGGCACCGTCGTAAAGGAGGGTGAATATATCGCGCAACTTGACAGGACTGACTATGACAATACTCTTAAAACTGCAATCGAAAATCTGAATACTCTGCGGTCAAACCTCGAGATGGCAATTCTGGATACAGCTGTTACGTTAACTAATCTGAGGGATGCTATTAAGAATCAGGCAATAGCGGTGGAGGAAGCAGAGATCACTCTGGCTCAGTCGAAATATGAACCTCCAGCAACAATCCGGCAGGCAGAGTTAAATGTAAACAAGCAGCAAAGAGCTTTGGAACAGAGGGAAAAAGCTTATGCACTAAGAAAAGCCAAAGCCCTTGTCGACATCAAACAAAAAAAGCATCTTCTTACCGAGGGAACTGAACTTGTAAATAATCTGCAGGTATTCCTTGCCCAGTTCACAATAAAGGCTCCCTCTCCCGGAATGGTGATTTATAAGGAAGAATTTAACGGAACTAAAAGAAAGACAGGTTCATCGGTAAATCCATTCGACCGTATCGTTGCCACACTACCTGATCTTTCAAGTATGGTCTCAAAAACATATGTCAGCGAAATTGAAGTAAATAAAGTTGAGAATGGTCAGGAAGTATTGGTAACAATAGATGCTATTCCAGGTAAATCATGGAAAGGCTCTGTATTCAGTGTGGCAAATATTGGTGAGCAGCTCGGGAATTCCGATGCTAAAATGTTCGAAGTCCTGATAAGGCTCGATGGGATAAATGCGGAATTAAGACCTGCCATGACAACATATAATAAAATAATTATAAACACATTTGATGAAGTCGTTTATATTCCTACAGAATGCGTGTACACCGGAATTGATGGCATACCTTTTGTTTATAAGAAAAACAAGACCAGGCAGATAGTTGTGCTGGGAGAAATGAACGAGAAACATATAATTGTTAAAAAGGGACTCGAACCAGGAACATCACTTTATGTTATACCACCTGATGAACCTGAAAAATTCAGGATTGTCGGTGAAGATCTTGTGGCAGGTCTGAATTAATGACGGCCCCGTAATTACGTGAAATCATGAAAATAAAAATAATTTTTCTGTTACTTATTTCAGTTGTATGCATTTATGGTATTTCAGCACAAAAGAGTAATAAGAAAATTACCATTACAGGGACAGTGGTGGATGCTTCAGGCAATCCTGTCGGTAATGCAATAGTTATGATCGATGGAAAAAATACCAGCTCTATTACTGATTCCAAAGGATTCTATCAGGTTAAAGTAAAAAGTGATGCCGAAAGGATAGGGATCCTTACATTTGGAAGTGGCTTAATTGAGGAGTCAATCAGCGGGAGGACAGAAATTAATCTGAAATTTGGAGTATCGGCAACCCAGCAGAAAACAGAACCTGAAATAGAACCCGGTGATGAAGCGGTTAATACGGGCTATGGTTATGTCAAAAAGAAAAATGTCACTACCGAAGCAAGTAAAATTGACGGTACGAATAAGAAATACGCCTCATACAGTTCGGTATATGAAATGATACAGAGGGAAGTTTCAGGAGTAAGAATTTCAGGAACCAGTATCATTATTAATGAGTCAAAGGACTTCTTCGGGAATATTCCTGCTTTGCTGGTTGTTGACGGGACCTATGTTACTGATTTCAGTAATATTTCACCATCCTCAGTCGAATCAATTGAGGTTCTCAAAGGTACTGCCGCTGCTATTTATGGATCGAGAGGCTATGGTGGGGCTGTAGTTATCAAGACCAGGTTAAAGAATTAGCCCGGGTATTAAATCTTAGTTGATAAATTTCTAATTGTCTTCCTTTTATTCCGCAAATCTCTGATGTTCAGGAATATTGAAATTAAGAGAGCTGCGAGGAAAGAATACAGGGTGATTTTATCTACAAGCAATTCACTTACATCCAGTCCGGTTAATCTGTCTGTCAGGTATTTAATATACGAGTTTGGGAGATTACGTTCTCCCAGATTAAAAAGGATATTAAAATGCCACTCTGTAAAAGGACAATAACCTAAAGTACCGACTATCATTCCGAGAAGCAGCCATGATGCACCTGTCAGGGTAAGGGTAATAAGGTTCCATATCCTTGTTTTACGATATATCCAGCCAAAGAGGTTAAAGATTACCAGCGACGAATGAAAAAGAATGAAGAATATATCAAGAATATGGTAAATCATTTCCTGTTAGATTCTTTGTACCCGGAGCCGGGATCGAACCGGCACAGCATTGCTGCCACTGGTGTTTGAGACCAGCGCGTCTACCAATTCCGCCATCCGGGCCAGAATAGTCTTACAGTCCTGCAGTCCTGCGGTCTTGCGGTCTGCGAAAATAGGAATAAATTCTTAAAAACTTCATTTCAGCTTCATAAGCTCCACCTTCCTGAATTCCACAGGATGACTCTCAGCCTGTAAACAAATATAGCCTTTTTCTATCAGCGTGCCTTCAGGGACAGGATAGCCTTCCGGTGCCCCGCCGACCTGAGGCCTGTTATATGTCAGCACAGTGTCTCCCTCAATGATATGATGTATAACGCTGTCGCCAAGCACAACAAATTCAGCCGTTACCCATACATCCCCGTGAAATGTTTTGGATGTCGAGTTTGTGCAATGCTGGGTAATAAGCTTGCCTCCCATTTCAATGTGGGTACCGGGTGTGCAGACGTTTCCTGTGGTGCGCTCCGCAACCCCGGCACCGCCAAGAAACTGTGCTTCGATCGAGACGGGGAAATCCTGGTCAAGCGTCATTGAGGCTGCCGACTGTGAATGTAACATCACGCCGCTGTTCCTGAAGGCCCATGATGGTCCGCCTGGGATCTGATCGCCCGTAAACCTGTATTCTATCCTTAGTTTGTAATGTGAAAAGGGTTCCTTATAAAAAATATGGCCAAACTGATTGTTGAAGGTATCAATACCTTCATATCTTACCTTCATGATCCCGTCTTCCACACGGAAAATATTTTTGTAGTTGTCATTCAGCTCATATCCTTTTATCTTTATTTCCCAATCATTCAGATCTTTTCCGTTAAAAAGAGGGATCCATTCTTCCTGTGCAGGTTTAATTCCCGATCTTCCGCACGACATTATCAGCAGAATCAGAATTGTAAACAGTGAAATTTTCATAGCTCTTTATAGTTTTTAATGATTTATCTTTCAGTCTTATTCATTCCCTTTAACCTTTACGCCGTTATGCCGTTATGCTGTTATGCCGTTATGCTGTTATGCTGTTATGCCGTTATGCTGTTATGCCGTTATGCCGTTAAACCTTTAAACCTTTAAACCTTTAACCCGTTGTGTTTTTACCTTCGCGGGAACCATCTCTTTAATTGCTTTCACAATGCTGTCAGTATCAAATCCGCATTCCCTTATCAGCTCTTCCTGGGTGCCCTGTTCAACGAAATAATCAGGAATTCCCAGTCGTCTTATTCCGGCTCTGTACCCGTTATCGCACATGAATTCCATAACGGCGCTGCCCAGGCCTCCTTTGAGGACACCGTCCTCGACTGTAATGATATTGCTGAATTTTTTAAAAACAGAATGAAGAGCTTCAGTATCGACAGGAGCCAGGAAACGCATGTCGTAATGTGTAAGAAAGATCCCTTCGGCGGCAAGGAGTGATGCAGCCTCTGTAACGAAGTTTCCGGGATGGCCGATGCTCAGTACGGCTATATCATTTCCTTTGCTCAGTAACCTTGCTTTCCCGATCTCAATCTCCGTGAATGGTTTCTCCCAGTCTTCAACCATGCTTCTCCCTTTGGGATAGCGGATTGAAAAGGCTCCTTTAATTTTATCGAGTTGTGCCGTATATAAAAGATTCCTTAACTCCAGTCCGTTCATTGGTGCCGAGACTATCATGTTTGGAATTGAGCGCATGAATGCCAGATCGAAAAAGCCATGATGAGTCGCCCCGTCTGTGCCAACAATTCCACCCCGGTCGATGCAGAATACAACATGAAGGTCTTGAAGAGCCACATCATGGATCACCTGGTCGTATGCCCTTTGTATGAACGAAGAATAAATATTGCAGAAAGGGATCATTCCCTGTGTTGCCAGTCCTGCCGAAAATGTAACGGCATGCTGCTCAGCGATGCCCACATCAAATACTCTGTCAGGGATCTCCTTCATCATTATGCATAATGCAGAGCCGGTAGTCATCGCCGGAGTAATTCCGGCAATTTTTTCATTTTTTCTGGCCAGTTCAAGCATCGTTTTCCCGAAAACATCCTGGTACGTAGGTGGAATAACTGTATTGGAAGCCCCAAAAATAACCCCTGTGTTTTTATCAAATTTGCCTGGTGCATGAAAAACAGTCTGGTTCTCTTCAGCCTGCCTGAATCCCTTCCCTTTAGTAGTAAGGCAATGCAGCAATTTTGGACCGGGTATTCTTTTGAGGTCCTCAAGGATATCTATCAGGTGTAAAATATCATGACCATCAACAGGTCCGAAATACCTGAAGTTCATACCCTCAAAAAGATTACTCCTGCTAAGTAATGTACTCTTGAATCCCGATTCGAGCTGGCGTGCGATGGTTCTTGCATAGGGACTTATTCTTCTGAACCTGCCAAGTCCATTCCATACTTTGTTCCTGAAACGGTTATAGGTCTTGCTTGTGGAAATATCAATCAGATAATCTTTCAGAGCTCCAACATTTGCGTCGATGGCAATATTATTATCATTCAGTATTACAAGTATATCAGATTTTGCAATACCTGCATTGTTCAGTCCTTCA